>Ga0116215_1001459_pt1 | contig 15741 bp, 9 predicted proteins | sample Sb_taG_7_FD_89698 | JGI IMG/M metagenome (GOLD analysis project Ga0116215, IMG submission 89698) | Peat soil microbial communities from Weissenstadt, Germany - Sb_50d_2_FS metaG | ecosystem: Environmental > Terrestrial > Soil > Wetlands > Peat | place: Germany: Weissenstadt | collected 2010-09-21 | reverse complement strand
GTCGCCCCCCAGCACGAGGATCCGCAAGCCCCCACCCCCTTAATCGTCCCTGCCCCCTGCGACAGGCCGGCCTCCAGGATCCCCGATGAACCTGGGAAGAACCTGGGATGGTCAGCAGAAACGTCTGTGAGGCAGTGAAGAAACCGTGAGACTACAGTCACCGGCTCCCCCGTCCGGAGAATGGGGCGGCACTACGATCGGGACGTGTCTGGTGCCGACCACGTGGTCCTGGGCGCCGCCGGCTCCTCGGTCCACCTGCACCTGACCTGGTTCCAGACCGTCGTCCTGGGCGTCATGCAGGGCGTCAGCGAGCTGTTCCCGGTCTCGAGCCTCGGGCACATCGTGCTCCTGCCCTCCCTCTTCGGCTGGAGCCAGGTGGTGAAGGTGCAGTCGGACCCCGAGTCACCGTGGCTGGCGTTCGTCGTGATGCTCCACGTGGGCAGTGCGCTGGGCTTGCTCGTCTATTTCCGGCGGGACTGGGTGGCGATCATCAGGGCCTGGTTCAAGACGCTGGTGACCAGGCGCGTCGATACTCCCGACGAGCGCCTGGCGTGGCTGATCATCGTGGGCACCATCCCCGCCGGCATCTTCGGCTACGCCCTGGAGCACCAATTGCGGGTTGCGCTCGCCAAGCCCGAGGCGGCCGCGCTGTTCCTGATGCTCAACGGCGGGATCCTGCTCGGGGCCGAGCGGTTGCGGCGCCGGTCCGAGGTCAGGGCGCTGGCCCTACGCGAGGGCGCCAAGGAGGACGGGGGCCGCCGGCTCGACACCCTCGAGTACCGGGAGGCCGGCATCGTCGGCGTGGCCCAGTCCACCGCCCTCATCGCCGGCATCAGCCGGGAAGGGGTGTGCATGACCGCCGGCTTGGCCAGGGGCCTCGACCACCAGGACTCGGCCCGCTTCGCCTTCCTTCTGGCCACCCCCGTCATCCTCGCCGCCGGGCTGTTCAAGCTGTCGGACCTGACGGGCCCCCTGGGCAACGGCCTGCGGGGCCAGGCGCTGGTGGCGATGATCGTCACCGGCATCACCGCCCTGTTCTCGGTGCGCTTCCTCATGCGCTACTTCAAGACGAGGACGCTGACCCCCTTCGGGATCTACTGCCTGGCGTTCGGGGCCTCCATGGCGATCTACATCCCCGTGAAGTGATCCCCGGGCCGGTCGCCGTCGGGGGTGCCGAGACGTGGCTCGCGCCAAGTTGCGCCGGACCCACCCCTAAAATGGTGAGGGCCGGCACCTGGCAGGACCACGGGGGTGCGCAGGCACGGGAGGGGGGGCGGTGGGCCGACAGCAACCCGGGAGCGGGCTTCGCGAACCGCGAACATCCGTGTCTCCGCTGAGCGTCGTGGGCCCGGCGACCCTTCCGCCGCCCGTGCTCGACCTCACCGTCGTGGTGCCCTACTACAACCCGGGCCTCGCGCTCCGGTCGACGGTGGAGCGAACCGTCGAGGTGCTGCAGGACACGGGGATCTCCTTCGAGGTCGTGACGGTGTCGGACGGCTCCACCGACGGGAGCGACGCCTCGCTCGAGGGACTCGACCCCACCGTCGTGGTGCAGGTGGTGCTCCCCCACGCCGGCAAGGGCAGGGCGGTACGCGCCGGGCTGGCGCGCGGCCGCGGCCATTACCTGGGGTTCATCGACGGTGACGGTGACGTTCCCCCCGAGCTGCTGGCCGACTTCGTCCAGGTGGTGCAGAAGTCCCGTCCCGACGTGGTGCTCGGCAGCAAACGGCATCCCGACTCGCAGGTCGTCTACCCCGTGGCCCGGCGTCTGTACTCGTGGGGATACCAGCAACTGGTGCGGGTGCTGTTCCACCTCGACGTACGCGACACCCAGGCCGGCATCAAGCTGGTCCGACGCGAGGTCCTGGCCGAGGTCCTCCCCCTCATGGTGGAGGAGGGGTACGCCTTCGACCTCGAGATGCTCGTGATCGCCCGCCGGCTCGGCCACCGTGACCTGGTCGAGGCGCCGGTCCGCATCGGCCGGCGCTTCTCGAGCACCGTGTCACGCCGCGTCGTGTTCGCCATGCTGCGCGACACCTTCGCCATCTGGCGGCGCCTCCGGTTCGGCCACGCCTACGGAGCCGCCCGCCCGGACTGAGCCGGCTGTCCCACGGGACACCGGTCACCGTGCGAGGGGAAGTCGACCCGGCAACGGGGGGACAACCGGGCGGGGAGTGTCAACCGGGCAGCGGTGAGACAACGAAGTCGTAGCATGCCGCGATGGCGCGTGCCCCGGACTCCTGGCGAGGCGCGCCGCTCGAGACCGACCCCGTCATGGACGCGCTCCACGCCGCCGTGACGAGCGTCAAGGGACCCGACCCCCTGGCGCCGGCCACCGTGGTGGCGCCCTCCGCGTACGCGGCGCTGGCGGCGCGCCGCACCTTGGGGGCTTGTGCGGGACCGCACGGGCGCCGGGGAATCGCCAACGTCAGCTTCACGACCGTGGACAAGCTCATCCGCCAGCTCGGCCTGCCCGTGCTGGCCTCACGCGGCCTGCGCCCGGCACCCCACCCCGTCGACCTCGAGGCCATCCGCACCGGGGCCCTCTCGTCGCGGGGTTGGCTGGCAGAGCTCGTCGGGCACCCCCGTGGCCTGCTGGCCCTGCGCGACGCGGTGACCGAGCTCCGGCGTTGTCCGGGCCCCACCCTGGCGGCCATGGGCCGTCGGCTGGGACGGATCGGAGACCTCGTGCGCCTCCTCGACGGCGTGCGCTCCCACCTGCACGAGCGCGGCTTCGCCGAGAGCGTCGACCTGGTCGAAGCCGCCACCGCCGCCGTGACGGGAAGCGCCGGGGTGCTCGCCTCCCTGGGCCCCGTGCTGTGCTTCGGCTCGGCGGCCATCGCACCGTCGGAGCGGAGAGTCCTCGACCTGGTGGCGGCGCGCACCGGAACCAGGCCGATCGCGGCGGACCGGGGCGACTGCGCGTTGACCGAAGTCCGCGCCTGTTCCGACCCCGACGACGAGGTGCGCGCCGCGGTCCGTGCCGTGGTGGCGTCGGTCGACGCCGGCGGGGCCTCGTGGCGGCTGGCGATCTTCCACCCGCCGGGCCCCGCCTACCCCCGCGCCCTCCACCAGGCGTTGGCGGCAGCCGGCGTCGCCGCCAACGGGCCCGAGACGCGACGCCTCGACCGGTCGGTGGCGGGGTCGACGTTGCTCGGCTTGCTGGACCTGGCCGCGTCCGACTGGACGCGCCACGACGTGATGACCTGGCTGGCGGGCGCTCCCGTCGTGGCGGGGCCCGATCGCGGGCGGGTGCCGGTCAGCCGGTGGGACTCGCTGTCGTCGGAGGCGGGAGTGGTGCGGGGGGCCTCGCAGTGGAGGGAGCGACTGGGGAACCTGGCCACGCGCCACGCCGCCCGCGCCTCTGAGGCCGAGGACCTGGCGGGATTCGTCGACCACCTCGTGAGGGCGGCGGTCATGCCGTCGGGCTCGTGGGCGGCCCATGCGACGTGGGCGGTCGACCTCCTCGACCGGTACCTCCGTCCCGATCAGGGGGACTGGCCGGCGGGCGAAGTCGCCGCGCTGGAGCAGGTGCGCGGGGCGGTGCTGGCGCTGGGCGAGCTCGACGCCGTCTCCGAACGCCCCGACCACGGGCCGTTCCACCGTGCGGTGCGCACCGTGCTCGAGGAGACGGGCCTCGACACGTCGGAGCTCCCCGACGGCGGCTTCGGCGACGGGGTCTTCGTGGCCCCCTTCGGGCGGGCGCGCGGCTTGCGCTTCGGCGATGTCGTCCTCGTGGGCATGGCCGATGCCCTGGTCCCCGGGGCAGTCGGCGAGGACGCCCTGCTTCCCGAGGACGTCCGCCGTCTCGACATCTCCGGCGGGTTACGCACCCGCACCTCGAGGCTCGAGGAACTGCACGACGACGTCCTCGCCGCCGTCGGCGCCGGGGCGACGCGCCGTGTGGCGAGCTACGCGCGCGTCGACCCCCGTACCGGACGGGCCCAGGTGCCGTCGCGCTGGACGACACCGCTCACCGGGGTGAGGACCCGGTGGCGGTCCGTCGACTCCTTCGCGGCCGGGATCGCGGCGGCCGATCCTCCCCTGTCGGTGCGCGAGCTCGAGCTCCACGACATGGTGCGATTCGCGGCGCAGGGCGGCGACCCCGCGCTCTCGCCGGTGGCGCGCCACACCGGGCGGCTGCGAACCGGCATCGCCGCGGCACGCGGCAGGATGGGTGGCGACTTCACCCGGTTCGACGGCAAGGTCGGGTCGGGGGTCGTCTCGCCCTTCGTGGCCGACGCCCCCATGTCGGCCACGCGGCTCGAGGCCTATGCCAAGTGCCCGCGCCGGTTTCTCTACGACCGCGTGTTGCTGGTCTCGAGGCGCACGCTTCCCGAGGAGCTCTGGCAGATGGAACCCGCCGAGCGCGGCACCCTGGTGCACGCCATCCTCGAGGAGTACCTCCTCGAGCGCCTCGCGGGCGCTCCCCGCTCGCTGCCCCGGCTGCTGGCGGTGGCCGAGACCCATTTCGCCGCCGCCGAGGGGCGCGGGCTCGTGGGGAAGGCGCTGTTGTGGAAGATGGACAAAGCCGCTATGCGCCGTGATCTGATCCGTTTCCACGACGAGGAGGGCGACCTCGAACCACTGGCCGCAGAGCTCGAATTCGGCACCGGCGCCGAGGGTGCCGATCCACCCGTCGTCGTGACCCTGGCGGGCGGGCACGAGGTCCGCTTCAAGGGCAAGGCCGATCGGGTCGACCGGGCCGGGTCGGGCGAGCTGGTGGTGTCGGACTACAAGACCGGCAAGCAACGAATGCTGTCGGACCTCAAGAGGGACCCGGTGGCCGGCGGCCGTCTGCTCCAACTGCCGATCTACGCCCTGGCGGCACGGGCGCGCTTCGGAGGGGAGACGGTGCGGGCGCGCTACTGGCTGCTGTCGGAGAAGCGGGTGGCACCGTGCTACAGCCTCACCATCACCGACGAGGTCCAGGCCCGGTTCGTCGAAGTGCTCGCCCTCATCGCCGACGCGGTGGAGGCGGGCGCCTTTCCCGGCGCCCCCACCGAGAAGAACGGCGACCGGCAGTTCGACGCGTGCCGGTCGTGCGACTTCGACGTGCTGTGCCCGGTCACGCGTGACAGACAGTGGGCACGAAAGCGAGGCGCCCCCGAGCTCGCCCCGGTCCTGGCGCTCATGAACGCGGACGTCCCCGACGACCTCGCGGGGGCGGTCGTGGACCGGTTCGGGGACGCATTCGAGGTGGGCGAGTGACGTCCCTCCACGACGACGCCCGGGCCCGGGCCACCATCGGCAGCGAGCTCGACACCACCCTGGTCGTGGTGGCGGGGGCCGGCACCGGGAAGACGACCGCATTGGTGGGCCGGATCGTCGAGCTGGTGAGAAGCGGGCGCGCCGCGTTGCGCGAGATCGCGGCGATCACGTTCACCGAGGCGGCCGCGGCCGAGCTGCGCCAGCGCATCCGGGACAAGATCGACGAGGTCGCGGCCGAGCATCCCGACGAGGCGCGTCTGGCGGCGGCCCGCCACGAGGTCGACGAGGCCGCCATCTGCACCCTGCACGCGTTCGCGCAGCGCATCCTCGTGGAGCACTGCGTGGCCGCGGGCATCCCGCCCGGGTTCGAGGTGCTCGATGAGACCGCGGAGCGGGCCGACTTCGATGCGCGCTTCGAGCGCTTCGCCGACACGCTCCTGACCGACAGGGACGCCGAGCCCGCTCTGGTGCGGGGCTTCGCCATCGGGTTGTCCCACGACGACCTGGTCGAGATCGCCCGAGCCTTCCACCGCCATTGGGACCGGCTCGAAGACGGCGGGCTCGAGAGCCTCGAGGAGATGCGGGCCACGGCCGGGGGGTGGCCGGAGGTCGATCCCGGGCCGGTCATCGCCGCCATCGACACCGCCGTGTCCATGGGCAGCTGGTGCGCCGATGCGCGGGACAAGCTCAAAGAGCATCTCGAGGGCCTCGTCGCCCTCGGCGCGCAGTTGGCGGCGTGCGACGACGAGCAGTCGACGTTGCAGTTTCTCGACAGCCTGAAGCCGTTGCGCACCACGCTCGGGCAGCAGGGCAACTGGGGCGGACACATCGACGAGGTGCGTGGCGCCTGCGCTGCTGCCGAGCAGGCGCGCCTCGATCTGCTCCACGCCAGCTGCCACGCCGTGCTCGCCGAGCTGGGTACCCGGCTGGCGAGGTTCGTCCTGACCACCGCCAACGAGCGACGGGCCGAAGGCAGGCTCGGCTTCCACGACCTGCTCGTGCACGCCCGCAGGCTCCTACGACACGACCGCGCCGCGGCCGACGCCCTGCGCCGCCGCTACCGGCGCCTGCTCGTCGACGAGTTCCAGGACACGGACCCGATCCAGGTCGAGCTGGCCGCTCGCATCGCCGCCACCGTGGACGGCTCGGCCGACCTGCGCCACGCCGAGAAGGGTGGCCTCTTCGTGGTGGGGGACCCCAAGCAGTCGATCTACCGGTTCCGCCGAGCCGACATCGAGTCGTTCTCCCGGGTGGGCGAGCAGATCGGCGAGCAGATCGTGCTGGTCACCAACTTCCGCTCTGTCCCGGGGATCCTCCGCTTCGTCAACACCGTGTTCGAAGAGCTCTTCGGCACCGAGCCCGTCCCCGGGCAGGCCGCGCACCACGACCTGATCGGCGAGCGCGACCCTGTCCCCCTGCGCTTCCGGGGGTCGGCCGGGCGGTCGGGGGGGCGCGGCGCGGCCATGCCGGGAGGCGGCGCACTGCAGTTGTCCCTCGCCGGGTTCGGCACGCAGGCCGAGGAGCCCGTCGAGCCCGCGCCGCCCCCCCGACCGCGGCCGACGGCGGGGATGCCCCCCGTGGTCGTGCTGGGCGGGCCGATGAAGACGAGCGTCGCCGAGGTGCGGCGCGCCGCGGCGCGCGACGTCGCCCTCACCATCGAGGACATCGTCGCCACCCGATGGGCGGTCGTCGACGAGGAGGACGGCGCCACCCGGGCCGTGCGCTGGGGCGACGTGGCCGTCCTGCTCCCGGCTCGCACGGCACTGGGGGCGCTCGAGGAGGCCCTCGAGGAGACCCGCATCCCCTACCGCCTCGAGGGCGTCGCCCTGCTGTGGGGTTCGGATGAGGTACGCGACCTGCTCGCCGTGCTGCGCGCCGCCGATGACCCCGTCGATCGCGTGGCCGTGCTCGGCGCGCTGCGGAGCCCGGGGCTGGCTTGCGGCGACGACGACCTCGTCTCGTGGCACCGGGCGGAAGGCAGCTGGGACCCCCGCGACCCGGTGCCGACCGGTCTCGAGGCGCATCCCGTGGCCGGGGCCATGGCCGTCCTGGCGCGGCTGCACGACGAGCGCTGGTGGCGCGAGCCCTCGGCCATGGTGGCGCGCGCCTTCGACGAGCTCCGCAGCTTCGAGCTCTGCCTCGCCTACCACCGTCCCCGCGACCACTGGCAACGACTGCGCTGGCTGTTGGACCAGGCCCGCCTCTTCGACGAGACGGTCGGCGGGTCGCTGCGCTCGTTCCTGCAATGGGCCGACCTCCAGGCCGAGGACGACCGGCGCAGCGGGGGCGTGGGCCCGCCGGACCCCGACGACGACGCCGTGCGGGTCATGACGATCCACGGCTCCAAGGGACTCGAATTCCCCGTGGTGGTGCTGGCCGGACTCGAGCGCGAGGTGGCGCCCGGGCAACGACCGCCGGCGGTGCTGTGGCGCGAGGACGGGACTCCGGAGCTGCGCGCCAGCGGCCGGCTCAGGTCGCTGCGCTACGACGAGACCAACGAGCGCGAGCGCGAGCTCGACGCGCTCGAACAGCACCGTCTGCTGTACGTGGGCATGACCAGGGCACGTGACCATCTGGTGGTGTGCCTGCACCACAAGGAGCCCAAGGACGCCACGGGCGCGAAGCGCACCGAGGCAGCCCTGCTCCACGACATCTGCCTGCGCGCCCCGCAGCTGTGGCGACGACTTCCCGTGCCGGCGTCCGTCGAAGGAGAAGTCCCCGACCCCTTCGCCACCATCGCCGCCCTGGCGGCAACGATGTCGGGCCCGGACGGGGGGCGGGCCCCTGGCGGCGACGGCGGGACCGAGGACCCGGAGGGGGCGGCGTGGCGCCAGCGCGTCGAGTCCTTCGCGGCCCGGCGCGCCGCGGCCCTGGCCTCCACCCGGCGCGCCCCGGTGACCACGGCCACCGCGGTGGCCGACCACGTCGCCCACGTCGCCCGGACCGAGCGGCCCGCTCCCGCCGATGGTGGCGGCCGCCCCTCGGGGCGAGGGGCCAGTCCCGCCCCCGCACCGGACCCCGGTTCGCCCGACTCCACCGGCGCGCTGTGGCGCGACGCCGACACGGCGCTGCAGATCGGGCGCGCCGTGCACAGCGCGTTGGCCGCCATCGACCTGTCGACCGGCACCGATGATGCCGGGCGCCCCCCACCCGAGGTGGCCAGGGGGCGCGCCGCTGCTCATGGCGTGAGCGTGCACGCCGATGCCATCGTCGCCATGGTGGAAGCGGCATTGGCCGCCCCGACGGTGACGGCGGGGGCCGCCGGTCGGCACTGGCGGGAGCTCTTCGTGGCCGTGCCCGTGGGCGGGGGGGTCCTCGAGGGCTTCGTGGACCTGGTCCTCGAGGACGACGAGGGGCTGGTGGTGGTCGACTACAAGACCGACCGCACCGCCAACGGGCAGGCGGATGTGGTCCGGGCCGCAGCCCGCTACCGGCCACAGGTGGCGAGCTACGCGCTGGCGCTCGAGGAGGCGACGGGCCGGCCCGTGCACCGGTGCGTCCTCGTGTTCGTGGGCGACGGGGGCCCCGTGGAAGACGTGCTCGAGGGCGCGGCAATGGTCGAAGCGATCGTCGCAGCACGACAGGCCGCCGGCGAGCTCGTCACCGGAGTCGCTCTCTGACGCTCCGAGGATCGACGCCCGGCGCCGGTGCCGGCCCGCAGGCTCAGGTCGCAGCCGCCCCCGGGAGGTCGATGTCGTCGCGGCGGGAGCCTTCGATGAGCTCGAGCCCGGACTCCCCCACGAGCCGCGCCGGACCGGTGAGCTCGGGTGCCTGCAATCCGCGTGCCGCGCCGTCGATGGGCTCGAGCTCGGGCATCTCTTTGTCGGCGCCGCCCACCACGCCGAGCTCGTGGAAGCGGCGAGCCTGGGGGAAGACGTTGCGTTCGAGCGACCCCACCGCCTTGTTGTACGAGTCCACCGCGCCGCTGAGGCTGCGGCCGGTGCGGGCCATGTGCTCGCCGAAGGTGGCGAGGCGCTTGTAGAGCTCACGTCCCATGTCCTGTACCTCGCGGGCGTTCTCGGCCAGTGCCTCCTGCTGCCATCCGTAGGCCACGGTCCGTAACAACGCGATCAACGTGGTGGGCGTGGCCAGCAGCACGCGGTGGGAGACGGCGTGCTCGAGGAGCGAGGAGTCGTGCTCGAGGGCCGCCGCCAACAGGGCGTCACCGGGCACGAAGGCGACGACGAACTCGGGCGAGTCGTCGAACTGCTCCCAGTAGCCCTTCTTCGACAGTGCGTCGACGTGTCCCCGCAGATGGCGGGCATGCACGACCATGTGGGCCCGCCGGTCCGCTTCGTCGACGGCGTCGTTGGCGTCGAGGAACGCCTGGAGCGGGACCTTGGCATCCACCACGACGTGCCTGGCCCCGGGGAGGGTCACCACCATGTCGGGCCGCAGCCTGCCGTCGGCACCCTCGGCGCTCACCTGCAGCTCGAAGTCGCAGTGCTCGACCATCCCGGCCATCTCGACCACCCGCCGCAGCTGCATCTCGCCCCAACGGCCCCGCGTGGCCGGGGAGCGCAGCGCCGTGACCAGGTTCCGGGTCTCGGACTGCAACTTGTCCTGGGACTGGGTAAGTGTCCGGACCTGCTCGCTGAGCCCGGTGTACGCCTTCTGACGCTCGAGCTCGAGGAGCCGAAGCCCCTGCTCGTAGCGGCCGAGCTGCTCGCGCAGCGGGGTGAGCAGCTGCTCGATGGCCTGGGTGCGCTGGTCGAGATCGCCGCGCGCCACCTGTTGGGACCGGGCCAGACGGGCGTCGGCCAGCTCCAGGAACTGTGTGTTGTTCTGCTCGAGCGCCTGGCGCGACAACTCGGCGAACTCGCCCACGAGCTGCCGTCGCACCTCGTCGGCAGCCACACGGCGCTCCTCGGCCGCCCCGCGCTCGGTGTCCAGCGTGGCCTGCAGGGAGAGCACCTCGGCCCTCGCCGAACCCAGCGCCTCGGCGTGGCGCTCCCGTTCGGCCGCGACCTGGGCCGACGCACGCGCCGCGGCCAGGATCCAGGCGATGGCCACGCCGGTTCCACCTCCTACGACGAGGCCGATCACGAGGCCGACGATCATCGGGTCTCCCTGCTCCGAGGGTGCACGCGTGGGAGCGTAACGCCGGGGTGTATCACCGACGGGGGACCTCCCCGGGCCACCGGTTGGGCCAGAGGGGGGACTAGCGTCGACGGTGGTGCGCAAGGGCGCGGTGGGGCGAAGTGCCGGCGTGAAGGCCCAGGCCCGTGCCGAGGCCGGGCGCCACGGCGACGGCGACACATCGGCCGCCGCCTCCAATGGGGCACTGCGGGGATTTCCGGCATCCGAGCTGGTCGAGGACTTCCGCCTGGCCTGTGTGTCCCGGGCGCTCGACGACAGGGAGATCGTGCTGCAGAAGCAGAGCCGCGTGTTCTTCCAGATCTCGGGGGCCGGCCACGAGATCCTGCTCCTGGCGCTGGCTCGTTCCCTGCGGCCCGCTTACGACTGGTTCTTCCCCTACTACCGGGACAGGGCGCTGGTGCTCGCGCTGGGGGTGACGCCTCTCGACATCATGCTCCAGGCGGTGGGGTCGTCTCTGGACCCGGCCTCGGGGGGTCGCCAGATGCCCTGTCACTGGGGCGCGGTGAACCGCAACATCGTCACCCAGTCGAGCCCGACCGGCAGCCAGTGCCTTCCGGCCGTGGGGTGTGCGGAAGCGAGCCGCTACATCGCCCGGCGCCCCGGACTGCCGGGATGCGCTGCCCACGGCGACGAGATCACCTACGTCTCGCTCGGGGAGGGGGCCACCTCGGAAGGGGAGTTCTGGGAGAGCCTCAACACCGCGTGCCGCCTGCACCTGCCGACCCTGTTCGTCGTGGCCGACAACGGGTACGCCATCTCGGTGCGCGCCGCCGACCAGTCACCGGCGCCCGTCGCCGAGCTCGTGCGCGGCTTCCGGGGTCTGGCCGTGACCCGGATGGACGGCTGGGACTACGCGTCGTGCCGGAACAAAGGGGCTCGCGCCGTCGCCCGGGTGCGCGCCGGGGAGGGGCCCGGGCTGATCCACGCGCACGTGACCCGTCCCTATTCGCACTCGTCGGCCGACTCGCAAGCCAAGTACCGCGACGCCGGCGAGCTCGCCCTGGAGCAGGCCCACGACCCCATCGACACCCTCGAGCGCCAACTGGTGAGCGCCGGCGTGCTCACCGAGGACCAAGCCGCCGCGCTGCGCGCCGAGGCACGTGCCATGGCAGCGGCCGCGGCCGAGGAGGCGCTGGCCGCACCCCGGCCCGATCCGGCCACCGTGACCGACAACGTGGTGCGGCTGCCGTGGCTCGGCGGTGCCGGGGCGGAGCCTGAGCCCGGGCCGGCTGAGGAGGCCGCCGCGGAGCCGGTCGTGATGGCGGAGGCCATCCGCCTCACCCTCCACGAGCTGTTGGCCGGGGACGAGCGCATCCGCGTGTTCGGTGAGGACGTCGCCGACGCCGATGACGACGTGCTCGACCACGTGGAGGGCAAGGGCGGTGTGTTCGGGGTCACCCGCGGGCTGCAACGCCGCTTCGGGTCGGCCCGTTGCTTCAACACACCCCTGGCCGAGTCGAACATCATCGGCCGCGGCGTGGGACAGGCTCTGCGGGGGCTGCGGCCGTGCGCCGAGATCCAGTTCTTCGACTACATCTGGCCGGCGATGCAGCAGCTGCGCAGCGAGGCGGCCACCATCCGGTGGCGATCGAACGGCGACTTCACCTGTCCCCTGGTGGTGCGCGTCGCCATCGGCGGATACCTGACGGGCGGAGCGATCTGGCATTCGCAGAGCGGGGAGTCGATCTTCGCCCACATCCCCGGCCTCCTCGTCGCCTTCCCGTCACGGGCGCGCGACGCCGTCGGGCTGCTGCGCAGCGCCTTCGCGGCCGAGGACCCCGTGCTCTTCTTGGAGCACAAGCACCTCTACCGACAGCACTACGCCGCCGACCCGATCCCCGGGCCGGGGTGGATGCTGCCCTTCGGTCGGGGCAGCGTGGCGCGACGAGGCGACGACCTCACCATCGCCACGTGGGGTGCCACCGTGCACAAGTCGTTGGAGGCGGCCGAGCACCTGGCGGAGGAAGGGTGCTCGGTGGAGGTCGTCGACCTGCGCACCATCGCGCCGTGGGACCACGACATCGTGTGCGAGTCGGTGCAACGCACGGGCCGGCTCGTCGTCGTGCACGAGGACACCCTCACCGCGGGGTTCGGGGCCGAAGTGGCCGCCTGGGTCGCCGAGCACTGCTTCTGGGACCTCGACGCGCCCGTCGGCCGTGTGGCCGCCAAGGACACCTTCGTCGGGTACGAGCCGTCGTTGGAGCACGCCATCCTCCCCCAGGTCCAAGACATCGTCGACGCGGCGCGCGCCCTGTCGAAGGTCTGACCCCAGACCGGCGGCGCCGGGACACCCCGGGTGGGCCGGGCCGGCCGGGCATGCCATTCTGAGGACGTGGACCGCGTGGTGGTCATCGGAGCCGGCTTCGCCGGGCTCAGCGCCGCCCGTCACCTGCGGGGGCAACCCGTCGAGGTGACCATCGTCGACCACCACAACTTCCACACCTTCCAGCCACTGCTGTACCAGGTGGCCACGGCCGGCCTCGACCCCGCCGATGTGGCCTACCCCGTCCGCACCATCTTCGGGCGCGAGCCCAACGTCGTGTTCCGCCACGGCCGCGCCGAGTCCGTCGACCTCGAGGCCCGACGCGTGGGGCTGGTCGACGGGACGGCCCTCGACTACGACCACCTCGTCGTCGCCACCGGCGCCACCACCGGGTACTTCGCCGTCCCCGGCGCGGCGCGACACTCGCTTCCGCTCTACACCCTGGCCGACGCACGCCGTCTGCGGAACCACGTCCTCGAACGCCTCGAAGCGGCCGACGCCCATCCCGAGGACTTCGACGGAGGGGCGCCCACCTTCGTCGTGGTGGGCGGGGGTGCCACCGGGGTGGAGATCTCGGGCGCACTGCTGGAGCTGCTGGAGGTGTCGGTCCGCCTCGACCGCCTGCGCATCGACCCCGCGCGCTCGAGGGTGATCCTGCTCGAGGCCGGAGACCGGCTGCTCCCGGGTTTCGCCGAGCCGGCCAGCGGCTACGCCCAGCAGACGCTGACCTCGCGCGGGGTCGACGTCCGGCTCCGCACCCCGGTCGCGGCTGTCACGGGGGACGGGGTCCGCCTCGGCGACGGTGAGTCGTTGCAGGCCGCCGTGGTGGTCTGGGCTGGAGGTGTGACCGTCGACGGCACCTTGGCGGCCTCGCTCCCCACCCCCCACGGCCGGGGAGGCCGCGTCGTGCTCCAACCCGACCTGTCGGTCGCCGGCCATCCCGAGGTGTTCGTGGTCGGCGACGCCGGCGCCGTGCCGTGGGGACCGACCCGCTCCGATCCCTGCCCGCAGGTCGCCCAGGTGGCGATCCAGTCGGGACGCCATGCCGCGCACCAGATCGTCCGTCAGCTGTCGGGCCACGCCACGATCCCCTTCGCCTACCACGACAAGGGACTCATGGCCACCATCGGCCGCCACGCCGCGGTCGCCCAGCTTCGACACGGCACCATCTTGCGGGGGACGCTGGGCTGGTTCGCGTGGCTGGGCCTTCACCTCGTCTACCTGGTGGGCTTCCGCAACCGGGCGGTCGTGCTCGTCAACTGGGCCTGGCGCTATCTGGACTGGCCGTCGGGCCCCCGCCTCATCGTCGCCGACGTCGACGCCGAGCCCTGAGGGATCGGGCGCCGCCGGGGACGGCGCCGATGCCGATGGCGCTACGGTGGGCAACGTGGCGAAGCGTGTCGTGGTCGAGCTGGCCGACAACGATGAGGTCACCGAAAGCCTGGAGCACATCGACCGCGAGGTGATCAAGCTCTTCGCCTTGGTGGGTGAGGGCGTGGCGGGTGCGACGCACTGTCTGCTCGACGGGGACCGCGAGGCGGCGCGTGTGCTCGCCGAGAGCGACGAGACCATCGACGCGCTGTACCGCGAGGTGGAGCAGCTGGCCCAGAGCCAGCTTGCCCTGCGGGCGACGGGGCCCGACGAGCTTCGCTACCTGGTGGCCGTGTTGCGCATGCTGCCCGAACTCGAGCGCAGTGGCGACCTCGCCGAGCACGTGTCACGGCGCGCCGTGCGCGGCCTCGGGGTCGAGCTGTCCCCCCGCGCCCGCGGCCTGGTCGAGCAGATGGGGGAGGTGGCGTGCGACATGTGGCGCGCCACCGCCGACGCCTATGCCGACCGGGCCCCGGTGGCCGACGAGGTCGAGGAGCTCGACGACGAGCTCGACGAGCTGCACGTCACGCTCACCGCCGAGATCGCCAGCGGGTCGATGCCGTTACCCGTCGCCATCGAGGCGGCACTGGTGGCACGCTTCTACGAGCGCTTCGGCGACCACGCCGTCAACCTGGCCCGTCGCATCGCCGTCATGGTGGGGCGGGCCCCCACCGGGGCGACCGAGCGATTCAGGCCGTCCCCGACCTAGCGATTCAGGCCGTCCCGTCGTCACGAAGCGGGCGTGCCCGACTCAGGCGGCGCGTCGGGCGAGAAGAGCCTCGGCGATCTGCACCGCGTTCAGCGCCGCGCCCTTGCGCAGATTGTCGCCGGACACGAACAGCGCCAGCCCATGCGCGACACCGGGGTCGCGCCTGAGCCTTCCCACCAGCACCGGATCGATGCCGGTGGCGGCGAGCGGGGTGGGAACGTCGACACACCGCACACCGGGTGCCTGCTCCAGAAGGGCACGGGCCCGGTCCACCGTGAGCGCGCGCGCGAACTCGGCGTTGATGGACAGGCTGTGGCCGGAGAACACCGGGACGCGCACACAGGTGCCCGACACCGCCAAGTCGGGGACGCCGAGGATCTTGCGGCTCTCGTCGCGCAACTTCTGCTCCTCGTTGGTCTCCCCAGTGCCGTCGTCGACGAACCGGCCGGCGTGGGCCAAGACGTTGTAGGCAATCGGGCCGGCGAACACTTCAGGGGGCGGAAAGTCGACGACGCCGCCGTCGAAGGTCAGGGCCGACGCGCCCTCGACGGTCTTGGCCAGCTGGTCCTCGAGCTCCTGCACACCTCCTCGTGTGCCCGAGACGGCCTGGTAGGTCGAGAACACGACACGCCGGAGCCCCGATTCTCGGTGCAAAGGCGCCAGTGCGGGCATGGCCACCATGGTCGTGCAGTTGGGGTTGGCGACGATCCCCTTGTCGATGGCGTCGAGGGCCTCGGCGTTGACCTCGGCCACGACGAGGGGCACAGCAGGGTCCATTCGCCACGCAGATGAATTGTCGATCACGGTCGCGCCCGCCTCGGCGATGCGCGGTGAGATCCGTCGCGACGCATCGGCCCCGACCGACATCAGCGCGATGTCGACACCCCGGTAGTCGGCTCCCTCGGCGTCCTCGACCACCACTTCGCCTCCCGCCCACGGGAGGTGGGTGCCGGCGGAGCGGGCCGACGCCAAGAACCGGACGTCATCCGCGGGGAACGACCGCTCGGCCAGCACCGACCGCATGACCTTGCCGACCTGGCCGGTGGCCCCCACGACGGCGATCCGCATTCCGCAATCCTACCGGGCC
>Ga0116215_1001449_pt1 | contig 15793 bp, 13 predicted proteins | sample Sb_taG_7_FD_89698 | JGI IMG/M metagenome (GOLD analysis project Ga0116215, IMG submission 89698) | Peat soil microbial communities from Weissenstadt, Germany - Sb_50d_2_FS metaG | ecosystem: Environmental > Terrestrial > Soil > Wetlands > Peat | place: Germany: Weissenstadt | collected 2010-09-21 | reverse complement strand
GTGGTTCGCCTGAGGTGGGCGTTGTCTCTGACGCATCATCTTGTCCGAAAAGTCTCTCAACTTTTCGGGATGATGCTGCCACCTCAGGTCGTCAGCCAGCTCCTGGCAGGAGGCCCTATTACCTCCGGGCGGAGTCCCGGCGCCGCCCGAGAGCCGGCTTTGCGAAGCCGACGCGCAGGCGCCGCACCTCGTCCCGCCCCACGACGCCTCGCGAAACGCCCCTCAAAGCGGACAAGGCGCGAGCAGGATAGATGCGGTTTGGAGGGGCGGGGATAAAGCTCCGCCAGTTTTAGATTTGCGCTGCGCGCACTGGAGTCCGGCCTGCGCTGGAACGATGCCTGCGGCGAGGCAACAGCCGCTTACGGGGTCGAGGCGAGCTCCATCAGGCTTTGGATCGGATGCACCTTGGACTTGACGCTCTCGAGTCCCTTGGGGCAAGGACCGCCTGTCGCCCAATCGAGTAGCTCGACGGTGTGGACAACTGGCACGGAGCTTCCCCGCGCGAGCTGGGTGATGCAGCCGATATTGCCGGTGGCGATCAGGTCGGGCTTGACGCTCGCGATATTCGTGAGCTTCCGCTCGCGCAATCGGCCCGACAACTCGGGCTGGAGGAGGTTGTAAGTGCCGGCCGACCCGCAACAGATATGGCCTTCCGGAATCTCCAACACGGTGAATCCGGCCTGGGCCAGGAGCGCCCGCGGCTCGCTCTCCACCTGTTGGCCGTGCTGCAGCGAGCAGGCCGAGTGATAGGCGACGCGCAAGCTCGTCCAGGCGAGCGGCGGGGCGAGTCCGATCTCATGCATGAACTCGGTGATGTCGCGGGCAAGCCGGGACATCTCGGTCGCCCGCTCGCCATAGCCACGGTCACGCGCGAGCAAATGACCATAGTCCTTGACCATGGTGCCGCAGCCGGAGGCGGTGATCAGGATGGCATCGAGCTGGCCCTCGCGAATTGCGCTCGACCAAGCGTCGACATTGCGCCGCGCCGCTTTATGCGCCTCCTCCTCGTGGCCGAGTTGATGCTGAAGCGCGCCGCAGCAGGCCTCATCCTTGGGGAGGATGACCTCGACGCCGTGGCGCCTGAGCAGTCGGATCGCCGCGCGGTTGATGGAGGGTTGCAGCACCTCCTGCACGCAGCCGAGCATGAGCGCCACGCGCTTGATCGGCGGCCGCTCGGTGCGGAAGACCCGCTTTCCCTTGCGCAGCTTCAGCCGCGGCCAACGCGCCGGCGTCACCTCGAGTGCCGCCGCGCCGGTATGGAAGCCGAGCTTCGACAGGACGCCGCGGAAAGGCCGCGCCAGCCAGCCGAGCAGGAGCGCAAAACGGAATCGGGATGGACTAGGGAGCACCTTCCGCAAAAACCAACGCGTCATCCGTTCGGACAGCGAGCGGTGCCCACTCTCCTCGATGCGAACGCGCGCGAGATCGACGAGGTGCATGTAGTCGACCCCGCTCGGACAGGTGGTCATGCAGGACAGACAAGACAGGCAGCGATCGATGTGATGGGTGACCGGCACCGTCACCTTGCCCCCCCGCTCGAACATCTCCTTCATCAGGTAGATGCGGCCGCGGGGGGAATCGCGCTCGTCGCCGAGGAGCAAATAGGTCGGACAGGTGGCGGTGCAGAAGCCGCAATGGACGCAGCGCCGGAGCATAGTATCGGCGCGGGCGACGGTCGGGTCCTGAAGCTGCTCTGGCGTGAAGTTGGTGTGCATGATTTCGCCTAGACCCCGCGATACATGCGGCCTGGATTGAGAATGCCGGCCGGATCGAAGGCCGCTTTCAGCCTCGCGGTCAGCGCCGAGAGCCCCAGATCGAGCGGCTGAAACACGTCGACGCTTGCCCGCGTTGCGCGCTCGGCGCGGATCAGGGTAGCATGGCCGCCGATTTCGGCGATAGCGCGGCGGATCTCGACGGCGCCCGCGTCGGAGGTGAGCGCGGTATCGAGCCAGATCAGCCCGCCGGACCAATCGTAGACCGCGCGGACGTCCAAGGTGCGGGCAATGATGCTGACGAGCTTCGCCGCCCACGACGGAATCGTGGAGATGCGCCAGAGGGGACGATCCGAGCCCTGGAACATTCTCAAGGTCCTGATCTCCTCCCAGAAGGCGCGGCTCCGCGCAGTGTCGAGCTCGAGCGAGGGCGAATAGGCGGCAAGCCGCTCCTTCAGCCGGCCCGCGCGGTAGCGCACCGAACTCGGGAAATTCTCCACCCGGATGGCGGTCACCGCCGCTCTGGCCTTGGCGATGTCCGGATCGGAGAGGCAACCCGCGAGCGCGCCTTGCAGATGCACGGTGCCGGAGACCTCGAAGGGGGTGCCGAGACACAAGCACATCACCTCGACGGCGGTCCGATCGGGGAGGCCGAAGCAGAACAAGGTCCGAATCTCCTCCGCCACAGGTAGCACCTTCATGGTGACCTCGGTCATGGCCGCAAGGGTCCCCCAGGAGCCGGCAACCGCCTTGCAGAGATCATAGCCGGTGACGTTCTTCATCACCCGGCCGCCGGACTTGAAGGTCTCGCCCCAGCCATTCACGCAATTCACCCCGAGTAAATGGTCGCGCGCGGCGCCGGCCAGAATGCGCCGGCTGCCCGAGAGGTTGGTCGCGAACACGCCGCCGATCGAAGCCTGACCCGGCGCGTTGCCGAGAGCCGGTCCAAGATCGATCGGCTCGAAGGCAAGCTGCTGGCCACGCTCGGCGAGCACGGTCTCGACTTCCGCCACCGGCGTGCCGGCGGCCGCCGACAAGACGAGCTCGGTCGGCTCGTAGAGCGAGATGCCGACCAGACGCTCCGTGCTCACCACCGAGCCCGTCTGCCCCGGGCGCCCCACCTCATGCTTGGAGCCGCGCCCCCTCACCTCGATCGGGATTTTCGCGTGTGCCGCCTCGGCCACGAGGTCGGCAAGCTCCCCCACGGACTGAGGCGCATGGAAGCCGAGCCTTAAGTTTCCGGTCACTGGCGCTCCCGCCCTTCCAGCGGAAACACCTTGGCGGGATTGAGCAGCCAGTCCGGATCGAAGGCGTTCTTCACGCGCATCTGCTGGGCGATGTCGGCGCCCGAGAACTGCACCCGCATCAGCTCGCGCTTCTCGATGCCGACACCGTGCTCGCCGGTCAGGCAACCTCCAAGTCTCACGCAAAGCTTGAGGATCTCGGCCCCGCAGAGCTCGGCCCGCTCGAGCTCCGCCCGGTCGTTGGCATTATAGAGGATCAGCGGATGCAAATTGCCGTCCCCGGCATGGCAGATGTTGGCGACGCGGAAGCGATAGCGCCGGCAGATCTCGGCGATTTCGGCGAGGGCCTCAGGCAGCCGCGACAGCGGTATCACGCCATCCATGCAATAATAGTCCGACAGCTGGCCGATGGCGCCGAAGGCTGCCTTGCGGCCCTTCCAGATCAAGGCGCTCTCTTCGGCGCTCTGGCTCACCCGGATGACGAGGGGGCTATAGCGGGCGGCGATCTCGGTGATGGTCTCGAGCAGGGCGTCGATCTCGTCGTCGGAGCCCTCGACCTCGACGATGAGCAGCGCCTCGGCATCCAGCGGGTAGCCGGCGCCGGCGAAGTTCTCGCAGACTTGAATCGCGGGCCGGTCCATGAACTCGATCGCCACGGGCACGATGCCCGCGGCGATGATGCCCGCGACGCAAGCGCCGGCGGCCTCCGAGGAGGCAAAGCCAAGCAGCATCGGGCGCGCGCCTTCCGGGGCCTTGAGCAGACGCACGGCGGCTTCGGTGACGACGCCGAACTGGCCTTCCGAGCCCGCGATCAGCCCCAGGAAATCGTAACCCGGGGCATCGAGATAGTCGCCGCCGACGTCGACGATCTCGCCATTCATGAGCACGATGCGCAAGCCCAGCAGATTGTTGGTGGTAACACCATGTTTCAGGCAGTGGGCTCCGCCCGCATTCGTGGCGATATTTCCGCCCAGCGTACAGGCGAGCTGGCTCGATGGGTCCGGGGCATAGAAGAAGCCGTGCACCGCGGCGGCATTGGTGATGGCGATATTGGTGATGCCGGCCTCGACGCGGGCCACGCGGTTCACCTCGTCGATGGCGAGCACGCGCGTCATGCGCGAGATGCCGAGCACGATTGCGTCTTGCAGCGGCAAGGCGCCGCCCGAGAGCGAGGTCCCGGCGCCGCGCGGCACCACCTTGATCTTATTGTCATGGCAGAAGCGGAGCAGTTTGCTCACCTCCTCGGTGCTGCCGGGCAGCACCACCGCAAGCGGCAGGCAGCGATAGGCGGTGAGCGCGTCGGTCTCGAAAGTGCGGCGGCCCTCCACGTCAACGATCAGGCTCGCATCGGGCACGAGCTTCCTCAGCTGCCGGATGATGTCGTCCCGACGGCCTAGGATCGAGGCATCGGGCTCAGGTAGCGTAAGTAGAGACATCGTGGCTCCCAGGGACCTCTGGTTTGCCCAACCACTCTTGGAAACAGGCCCCGTCAGCTCGGTTGTTGTTTCGCACGCGGAACCTTTATGGGCAATATGCCCGCGCCTGACCCCAGCGCCGATTGGAACTTCTCAAACATAGCCCGGGTTACCATGACGCAGCCCGGCACTTCCCGCGAGATCGCGGCTTCTGCTAGAGTTTCGCGCCTGTCGAGAGCAAGGAGAACTCTCATGGTCCGGTCCAAACAGGGCCCTCGAGAACTCTGTAAGGACGGTTGAAAGGGAGGAATGAGCATGAGGAAGGTGCTGAGTGTAGCGGTTTGTGCAGGAGCGCTCGTGGCCCTGAGCGGATCGGCCTTTGCCGGAGGCGACGCCGCCAAGGGCAAAGAAGTCTTCGCCAAATGTGGAATCTGTCATCAGGTGGGTCCTGGCGCCAAGACGCTTGTGGGGCCGGAGCTGAACGGCATTGTCGGGCGCAAGGCTGCCAGCATTGCCGACTACGGCATGTATTCCGCTGGAATGAAGAAACTCGGAGACTCCGGCTGGGTTTGGACCGAGGAGAATATCGACAAGTGGATCGCCGATCCCAAGGCGATGATCCCGGATTCCTCGATGGCATTGGCATTTCAAGGAATTCCCGACGCAGGTCAGCGCGCGGACGTCATCGCCTATCTGAAGACATTCTCGCAATAGCCGCCAAAACGTCTCGCATCAGCCCACTCGCGGCCGGCATGGAGCCGCGAGTGAGCCATGCACCCCCCTCAAGGCGCTGACGACGCGGCGGACGACCCGGACGGGCTTGGCCTTTGGGCCCGGAAGTGGTCGAGGTCTTCTAGCACCGACTTGAAGAAGACGTCGCGGTCGCCTTCCTCCTTCGCCACCTCGTCCCAGGCGCCGCGCAAGGCCGCCAGCACCGCGTCGGGCCAGGTATCGATACGGACCCCGTGTTTGGCAGCAAGCTCGGCAAGGGCGTCGGCCTGAAGGCGTGGACTTTCGGCCAGGGTCTCCAGCAGGGTCGCCCGACAGGCCGTCTCGATCAGCGCTTGTTGTTGTTCGTTGAGATTATTCCAGCGGTCCTGATTGATCAGGAGCTCGAGCACCGTCTCTGGCTGGTGCCAGCCCGGCACATAGATCAGCTTGACGTGATCCTGCAGACCCTGGCGCAGATCGACGGCGGGGGTGAGGAACTCCGCGGCATCGATCTCGTGCTTGTCGAAGGCTGCCGCGAGCGTCCCGCCGGGCACGAGCACCGTCGTGGCGCCAAGCCGAGCCATGACGAGACCGCCAAGGCCAAAGATGCGCATGCGCAATCCCTTGAGGTCGTCCGGCCCGCGGATCTCCTTGGCAAACCAGCCAGAGGTCTCGGCACCGCCGAAGGCGCAAGGCATGACGTGGACGTGCAGTTCGGCCTGGTCGTACATTTCCTGGTAAAGCTTGAGCCCGTTGCCGGCGAAGAACCAGTCGACATAGCCCTTGGCGTCGGGTCCGAAGGGGAAGCCCGCGAACAGGGCTGCGGCTGGGATCTTCGCCGCCCAGAAGCTCGCCGTGGCGAAGCCCGCATCGACGGTGCCGCGCGAGACCTTGTCGAGGATCTCTTGCGGTTGCGTGCCGTCCCCCGGCTGCTTCAGGTCGAGCTCGAGCGTGCCGCCAGAGAGCTGCTTGACGAGGTTGGCCAGTCTTGCCGCGGGCTCGCCAAGCCCCGGCAGGTGGGTCCCATAGACGATGGGCATGACGAGATGTAGAGGCTCCGCCGCCGCTGCCGGCCTTGCGAGCTGCCCCAGCAGCAAGCAAACGGCGAGACCTATGGCTCCGCGCTTCCCTGGCACGCCCCCTCCTCCCTGTCGCTGGTTACTCCCCTCCGCCGATGCTACATCGGGGACTCCCTCTCCGGCCACCACCGAGCGTTAAGCGTGAAGGGCGAGATGACGCAAGCTGCAAGCGAAACGCGGGACGGTCCCCTGGTTGGTCTCTTCGTCACCTGCCTCGTCGACCTCTTCCGGCCGAGCGTCGGCTTCGCCGCGATCAAGCTGCTTGAAGACGCAGGCGGAAAGGTGGAGGTGCCGGCGAGCCAGACCTGCTGTGGCCAGCCCGCGTATAATTCCGGCGACCGCGCCGACGCGAAAACGATCGCACGCCAAGTGGTCGAGACCTTCGAGCGCTTCGACTACGTAGTCGCCCCCTCGGGATCCTGCGCCGGCATGCTTAAAGCGCATTACCCGGAGCTCTTGGCGGATGATCCCGCTTTTGCCTCCCGGGCATGCGCGCTCGCCGCCAAGAGTTTCGAGTTGACGAGCTTCCTCGTCGAGGTGCTCGGCGTCGCTGAAATCGAGTCGAGCTTTGCCCGAGAGGTCACCTATCACGATTCCTGCTCGAGCCTTCGCGAGCTCGAGGTGCGCGATGCGCCAAGACTGCTGCTCGCGAGCATCGGCGGGCTCAGGCTCTCCGAGATGGAGGAGAGGGAAGTCTGCTGCGGCTTCGGCGGCACCTTCTCCGTCAAATATCCAGACATCGCCAATGCCATCGTCGAGGCCAAGGTCCGCAACATCGCAAGGACCGGCGCCACTTGCGTGCTCTCCGGCGATCTCGGTTGCCTTCTCCACATTGCCGGCAAGCTCGCGCGCGAGGAGTTGGCGATCGAATGCCGTCACGTCGCAGAGGTGCTTGCCGGCATGACCGAGGCTCCGGCCATCGGCCAAGCCCGGAAAATGGGGTGAGCCGAGTTGGCGGGCGCTTCCGAGGACTCCTCACCGCAGACCTTCAAGCAAGGCGCCGCGCGCGCGCTTGCCGATGCGAAGCTGCAGCGGGCGCTTCTCAACGTCAAACGGGGTTTCATCGTCAAGCGGGCGCTCGCGCGCTCCAAGCTGCCGGAGTTCGATAGGCTCCGCGCTGAGGCCCGCACAATCAAGGATCACACGCTTCAGCATCTCGACCTCTATCTCGAAGCCTATGAGCGCAAGGTCATCGAGAGCGGAGGGCAGGTGCATTTCGCGCCGACGGCGGGGCACGCGCGCGACATCGTGCTTCGGCTTTGCAAAGGCGCCGGCGCGAAGCTCGTCACCAAGGGCAAGTCCATGGTGTCGGAGGAGATCGGGCTCAACGCCCATCTTGAGGCCGCCGGCATCGAGGTGGCTGAGACCGATCTCGGCGAGCACATTATCCAGATCCGGGGCGAGGCTCCGAGCCACATCATCGCTCCGGTGATCCACCTCAACAAGGAGGAGATCGCGGAGGATTTCGCCCGCGCCCATGGCGGCCTGCCGAAGGAGCGGCCTCTCGGCAGCGTGCAGGACCTCGTGGCAGAAGCCCGCGCCGTGCTGCGCGAGAAGTTCATCGCGGCGGACGTCGGCATCACCGGCGCAAACCTCCTCGTCGCCGAAACGGGCTCGTCGATCATCGTCACCAATGAGGGGAACGGCGACCTGACCGAGACGCTGCCGCGCCTGCACATCGTCATCGCCTCGATCGAGAAGATCGTGCCGACGCTCGAGGATGCCTGCACCATCCTGCGCCTGCTCGCGAGGTCAGGCACCGGCCAGGAGATCACGAGCTACACCACGTTCGCTACCGGTCCGCGCCGCCGCGGCGACCCGGACGGGCCGCGCTCCTATCACGTCGTGCTGCTCGACAATGGCCGGAGCGAGATGCTGGGTGGGGACTTCCAGGACATGCTCCGCTGCATTCGCTGCGGGGCCTGTCTCAATCATTGCCCGGTCTATGGCACCATCGGCGGCCACGCTTACGGCTCGCTCTATCCGGGGCCCATGGGCGCCGTGCTGACGCCCGCGCTCGCCGGCATCGATCACGCGCGGGACCTCCCAAATGCTTCGAGCTTTTGCGGCCGCTGCGAGGAGGTCTGCCCCATGGCGATCCCCTTGCCCTCGCTGATGCGGAAGTGGCGGGAGCGCGATTTCGAGCGCGGCGACCCGCCCTTGGCGCAGCGTTTTGCCTTGAAGCTGTGGGCCTTCGCGGCGAAGCGCCCGCTACTCTACCACGCGCTTGGCCGTGCCGTGGCACCTCTCCTGGCGCGGCTCGCGGGGGCCCAAGGCCGCTTTCGCTCGCTGCCCTTCGCGGGAGCCTGGACGGGAACCCGCGACCTGCCTGCGCCGGAGGGCAAAACGTTCCATGCGCTCTATGCGGAACGGAGGAGGAGCAGGGACCGATGAGCGCGCCCGACCAGGGCCGCGCTGCGGTGCTGTCGCGCGTGCGCGCGGCACTTGTGGTATCAGGCGCCGAGGGCACGCGCGCGGCCGCGGTCGAGGACAGGCTTCGGCGCCACCCGCGCGGGACGATCCCGGCGCGGGCGCTGCAGAGTCCCGAGGCGTGCATCGAGCTGCTTGAGGCGATGCTTGCCAGCCAAGGTGCCAAAGTGACACGCGCCACGACACCGTAGGATGCGGTCCGCGCCGTCGCTTGGGCTCTCCGCGCCCATGACCTGCCTCTCTGCTTCCGGATGGGCACCGATCCGGTGCTTGGGACGCTCCCCTGGGACGCGGCACCGGAGCTCGAGCGACGTTTCGGTGCTGCCGAGGCAGAGGACAGGGCCGCGCTGTCGCGCGCGGTGGCTGCGGCGGCAGAGACTGGCACCTTGTTCCTCATCTCCGGAGCCGACAATCCGACGACGCTGAGCTTTCTCCCCGAGGCTCACACCATCCTGATCCGCTCGAGCGATATCGTCGGCTGCTACGAAGAGGCCTTCGACCTTTTGCGCGCGCTTTTTGGCGCGGGCACGCTGCCGCGGACCGTCAACATGATCAGCGGCCCCTCGCGCACCGCCGATATCGAGCAGACCATCGTCAGGGGTGCCCATGGACCGAAGCATTTGCATGTGGTGATCGTGGGCTAGGGAGGCCGAAAACCGACCTATATTCGGGTCTTCGCCCGTCGGAGGGCGCCGGCAGTGCTTCCGTTCGCGCCGGGCATCGGCTATGGTGCGGCGCACCCAGGTCAAAAGCTTGGCGCCAAGAGCTTTCCGGGGTCCGGCCGCGGGGCCGATACGGGGTGATCCTTAAATGCGTTCAGCCGTCTGGCTCATCGAGCGGCCTCGCTGGTTCAAGCGAACCATCCTCATTATCAACGACATTGCGATGCTCACCATCGCGCTTTGGGCTGCCTACTCGCTGCGCTTGAGCCAGTTCTATGTGCCGGAATCCTTCGGCATGGTGGTGTTGTTCGCCGCGGCGCCCATCATCGGCGTCATCACCTTCCATTTCCGCGGTCTCTATAAGCTGGTAACCCGCTTTATCGGGCCGGAGGGCACCACGCGCATCTATGTCGCGGTGATCATCGCCGTGCTGGTCTGGGCGCTGCTCGTGCTCCTGTCGGGCATCAAGGGGCATCCGCGCTCGGTGGTCGTGATCTATGGCCTGATCGCCGCGGGCCTCATTCGCCTCAGCCGGCAGTGGGCGGCCTCATTGCTGTTGCGGGCCGCGCCCCAGCACAAGCCGGTCCGCTTCGACGAGCGCAAGAACGTCATTATCTATGGTGCCGGCACCATAGGCATTCAGCTGCTCCGAGCCCTGAACGAGACCGGCCAATACAACATGGTCGCCTTCATCGACAACAACCCGTCTCTCGCGGGCCAAGTGGTGCATGGCGTCAAGGTGCTCCGGCCCGGCAAGATCGGCAAGGTGATCACCACCGAGAACGTCAAGGAGGTGCTGCTCGCCATGCCCTCGGCGCTCCGCAGCGAGCGCCGCGCCGCGATCCGGGCGCTGGAGCCCTTTCCCGTCGTGGTGAAGACCCTGCCGGCATTGGAGGAGATCGCCTCCGGCCGCGTCGAGGTGAGCGACCTGCGCCCGATCGAGGTCGAGGACCTGCTCGGACGCGATCCCGTCGCTCCCGAGCTTGAGCTTTTGACCGCCCACATAAAAGACAAGGTGGTTATGATCACCGGCGCCGGGGGCTCCATCGGATCGGAGCTGACACGCCAGCTGCTTGAGCTTGGACCGAAGGCGCTGATCCTGTTCGAGCTGTCGGAGGTGGCGCTTTACGAGATCGAATTGGAGATCGAGGAGCTCCAGCGGCGAAGGTCGCAAGCGGCGGACGCGGCAATCCCGGCGGACACCAAGATCGTGCCGGTGCTCGGCTCGGTCCTCGACCGCAAACTCGTCGCCCGCACCATCGGCAATTTCGACGTCGAGGTGATCTATCACGCCGCCGCCTATAAGCACGTCCCCCTCGTCGAGATGAACCCCTTTGCCGGCGTGCAGAACAACACCCTTGGCACGCTGGCGCTGGCCGAGACCGCCAAGGAGCTCGGCGTCGGGCGCTTCGTGCTCGTGTCCAGCGACAAGGCGGTCCGTCCCACCAATGTCATGGGCGCAAGCAAGCGGCTCGCCGAGCTGATCCTGCAGGCGCTGGCCGAGCCGCGCGGGGCCGGGACGATCTTCACCATGGTGCGCTTCGGCAATGTTCTCGATTCATCGGGCTCGGTGGTGCGGCGCTTCCGCAACCAGATCCAAGCCGGCGGCCCCGTAACCGTCACCCATCCGGAGATCATCCGCTATTTCATGTCCATCCCCGAAGCGGCCCAGCTCGTCATCCAGGCCGGAGCCATGGCGAGCGGCGGCGAGGTCTTCGTGCTCGACATGGGAACGCCGGTGAAGATCGATGATCTTGCGCGCACCATGATCCGCCTTTCCGGTCTTGAGGTGCGTGACGACACCCGCCCCGAAGGCGACATCGCCATCGAATATATCGGGCTCCGGCGCGGCGAGAAGCTCTACGAGGAGCTGCTGATCGGCGAGAACACGACCGGCACGAGTCACCCACGCATCTTCAAGAACTCAGAGCCGTTCCTGGTCTATGCAGAGCTTGCCACGGCGCTCGAGCGCCTCGACGACGCGATCCAGAAACACGACGAGGCTGAGCTGCAAGACATGCTGCGCGCCACCGTCGAGGGCTATATGCCGGGGACTGCCGGACACCCGGCGACGCCCAAGGAGGAGTGGCAGCCAATCTCGCCCACGCTGCACTGAGGCAATGCAAGGGAGTGAGCTCGCGCTTGCAATTGCCGTCGTGGGCGCCGTCGCGGCGCTCGCTAGCGTGCTTATCCTCATCCTGAAGCCGCTGCTGGTCCGCTATCTTCTCGCCCATCCGAATGCGCGGTCTTCGCACGCGGTCGCGACGCCGCAGGGCGCGGGGGTCGCCGTCATCGTCGCCCTGCTCGTCATCTCAGCCGCGGCGTGGCTTATCCGGGCGTCGGCGGAAAGCGGCCCTTCGCTCGCACCGGTGCTTGCCGCCGCTCTCGGCTTGACCGTGCTTGGGCTCGCCGACGATGCCCGCGCTCTCCCGGTCTCGTGGCGCTTCGCCGGCCAGATGCTCGCCGCTTTCATCATGGTCGCCAGTCTTCCGGAGAGCTTGCGACTCTTTCCCGGCGTCCTTCCCTTCCTGCTCGAACGGGCCCTGCTCGTGCTCGGCACCGTGTGGCTCGTCAACGCCGTGAACTTCCTCGATGGCATCGACTGGATCACCGTGGCGCAGGTCGTGCCGATAACGCTCGGCGTGGCTGTGCTTCAGGCGCTCGGTGCCGTTCCCGCGGGCATTGGCTTTCTGGCGCTCGCGCTACTCGGCGGCATGCTCGGCTTCGCCGTCTTCAACAAGCACCCTGCGAAAGTGTTTCTCGGCGATGCCGGCAGCTTGCCGATCGGGCTCCTGCTCGCCTTCATGCTGATCTTCGTGGCAGGCACCAATCTTGCTGCGGCGCTGCTGCTCGCGCTCTACACCATCGCCGATGCGACGCTGACGCTGCTCCGCAGGGCCTTCAACGGCGAGCCGATTTTCAGCGCGCACCGCTCGCATTTTTACCAGCGCGCCGTGATCAACGGGCTGACCGCTCCGCAGGTGACCGCGCGGATCTTTCTGCTTGGCTTGCTACTCGCCGCTTTGGCGATCGCCGCAGTGATCGCCCGCTCGGCAATCGCCGACCTGCTGCTGCTCGCGCTTGGCGCTCTCGTCACGGGATATGTGCTTTATCGATTGGCGCGAGGCGCCAAGTGACGCCGTCAGCAGCGACGCGGAGGGTCCTCGTCACCGGAGCGTCCGGCTTCATCGGTAGCCATGTCGTCGGCGCGCTCGCCACATCGGGCTGGCAGGTCCGCGCCGCGTCGCGCGATCCGGCGTCAATAAGCGCGACGGAAAGCGTGCAGCGTGTGGCGATGCCCAACCTCAGAACACCGGCCGATTGGTCGCGGCTCCTCAAGGACGTCAGCCATATCGTGCATCTCGCCGGCATCGCCCACGCGCCGGGAATGCTGCCAGACGATCTCTACCGGCGCATCAACACCGACGCCGTGGGGGAGCTTGCGCAAGCCGCGCGCGGCCAAATCGAGCGTTTCGTGCTGATCTCCTCGGTGCGGGCGCAAGCGGGGCTCGCCGCCGACCATGTGATCACCGAGCAAGACGCGCCGCAACCCACCGATGCTTACGGCCGCTCCAAGCTCGAGGCCGAGCGCTTGCTTGAAGCGAGCGGCGTGGGATTCGCCGTCCTCCGCCCGGCAGTGGTCTATGGCAGAGGCGTCAAAGGCAATATCGCGAACCTCGCCACGCTCGCGCAGACGCCGATGCCGCTTCCCTTCGCGAGCCTTGACAACCGGCGCTCGTTGCTCGCGCTCGAGAACCTCGCCTCGGCCATCGAACTCGTGCTGACCTCGACGCGCGCGCAAGGCGAGATTTTCCTTGCGGCCGATGCCGAGCCGATCAGCGTTGCCGAGCTCGTCACCGCGATGCGTGCGGGGCTCGGGCGGTCCCCGCATCTCATCCGCGTGCCGACAGGCGCGGTGAAGCGCCTGATGGCCACCTTCGGCAAGGAGGCCGAATGGGAGCGGCTGTCTGGCAGCTTCGTCATCGACGCCGCCAAGCTCGCAAGGCTCGGCTGGTCGCCGCGCATAAAGACGCCGGACGGCATCGCCAAGATGATGCGTCCCTAGGTCGAGACGGATGAACTCGAATGCTTGTGCCGCATCTCGTCTCTCCGTCATGGCTGGCCACGTTTCGATCATGTTAGTTCCTCAAGACGTGGATGCCCGGCACAAGGCCGGGCATGACGATTCAGTTAGGCCGAAAATCCTTAGGCCGGCTTCAGTGACCGATAGAGCTCGACAATGTGCCGGCCGATGGCGTCGGCGGAGAATTTGGCTTTCACCAGCGCCCGCGCTTGTCCGCCGAAGGCCTCCCGCATCTCTGCATCGCCCGCCATCTTCGCCATGGCATCGGCGAGAGCCGGCGCGTCGTCGACCGGCACTGTCAACGCCGTCTCGCCGGCAATCGCGATCTCCCGGCAGCCGGGTGTATCGGTCGCGACCATCGGCCGCCCGCAGGCCGCCGCCTCGAGCAGGCTTTTCGGCAAGCCTTCGCGGCGGGAGGCAAGCACCGCGAAATGCGCTTTGGCCCAAACCTCGCGGATGTCGGTAACGTAGCCGAGCCAGTGAATGCCGAAGGCGGACGCAAACTCCCTGAGCTGCTCGGGAGCGAGCGACCCCGGATTCTCCTTGTCGCAATCGCCGGCGAGCAAGAGCTGGAGCGGAACCCCGCGCGCGGTGGCGAGCGAGAACGCCTGGATGAGCGTCAGCACGCCCTTGTCGGCGAGCATGCGCCCGACATAGGCCGCGGTGACGGGCGGCGGCGGCTCGGGAAGCGGCGTGAAATGGGCGGTGTCGACGCCGGAGCCTGGAATCAGATCCACGCTCGCCTCAGGCACGCCGAGCTCAAGAACGAAGCGGCGGTCGTCCGGATTCTGCACGATGGTCCGGCTGTTCGGGCGCTTCAGCAGAAATTTCAGTGCAGCGCGCACGGCGGGACGGGTAAACCCGCTCGCCCGGTGCTCCCCGACGAACAGGGTGCCGAGCCCGGTAAGGCCGTTGACCACGGCAATGTCTGAGAGACCGAGGCTTGCCGCCGAACTGAGCAGCACGGGCTTCAGCGACACATTATGGAGAATGTCCGGCTTAAGCGTGCGCAGCAGCTTTCGAAGCTCCATCGCGCCGGCGATGCTGTGCAGGGGCGAGAGGCTGCCGCGGCGCCACGACAGCGCATGGAGGGTGAAACCCTCCGCCTCGATCGCCGCTTTGCCGCTGTTCAGGCGCGTCGCGACATGGACCTCATAGCCCGCCATTCTCGCCGCCCGGGCCATGGGCAGCCGGTGGGAGAGAAAGTACCAGTCCTCGGTGACGACGTAGAGGATGCGGGCGGCCATCGGTGCGTTCTATCAGTCATGCCGTTGCAGTGAAACAGTGGGCCAGTTTCCGAGTTGAACCCCCTGACGAACCGTACCCAATCGGACCCATCAGGAGATGCCCATGAAAACTTTGCTCCAAGAACCGCGCTTGCCCTTTTTCTCGCCGGAGCGGGCATTGCCGCGCCTTGCTTCGCGGCGCAGGAAGCCATCGCACTGACGACCGTGCCTGGTGACTCCGTCACCTTCAGCAACTATTACAAGCAAGATGTCTATGACTCGCAGAACAACAAGATCGGCTCACGTCAAGGACGTGCTGTTAAGCAAAGATGGGAATGTGACTGCCGTGATCGTCGGCGTGGGCGGATTGCTCGGAGTCGGCGAAAAGGATGTCGCGGTCCCGTTCAACACGCTCGCCCTACAAGGGAAAAACGGCGATACCTACCTCGTCATGAACGCCACGAAAGAAGCGCTACAGAGCGCCCCTGGCTACTCCTATGACCGGGAGCGCGGTCAGTGGGTGCCCGCCAAGCAACCAAGCTAGGCGCATCCGATCATTCTGGACGCAGCGAAGGGCCGAGCGATCCGGCCCTTTCACTTGGACCGCCAAAAAGAGCGCCGGCTGAAGTCGGCGCCCCTCAAATGCGCATCGGCAAGAGACGCAAGAAGCCCCGGCCGAGGGGCGCCCGACCGAGGCTGGCAATTGCAGGAGAGGTAGAAGTTAGGCGCCTAGCTCAGTCGTCGTTTCGATCATGCCCAGCAGCGGCCGCCCAAGCTATTTGAGCGGCTGCGAGGCCACTGCCTGCTCGTGGTGGAAGCAGCCTCCAAGTCCAAGCGCAGCGGTGATGATAATGGCGCAAGCCAGAAAGACACGCATGGATCAATCCCCCGTTCCTCATCGCATTTCAGGCTATGACTATAACGGATTCGCGACGGAAAGCTGTGACACTTTGGACACGCAAATGCTCAAAGATTGAACCAACGCTGAGCCCTAGAACGGGCGCCCCTCTGGCTGACGGTGAGGGCCTTAAACCCTTGAAGGGATTGGTGCCGCTGGGGGGGAATCTCGAGCCTCCGACCTTGATCAACAGTAAAAGGCCATAGGTTTTCACCCTATTTCAAGTCAATCCACAATGGCTAAATGCATGCCTTGATTTGCTTGCCTTCTCACCAGTCGTAGTGAGAGAATCGCCTCATCATTACAACTGTGGAGTGGATAGACCCATGACC
>Ga0116215_1001447_pt1 | contig 15797 bp, 10 predicted proteins | sample Sb_taG_7_FD_89698 | JGI IMG/M metagenome (GOLD analysis project Ga0116215, IMG submission 89698) | Peat soil microbial communities from Weissenstadt, Germany - Sb_50d_2_FS metaG | ecosystem: Environmental > Terrestrial > Soil > Wetlands > Peat | place: Germany: Weissenstadt | collected 2010-09-21 | reverse complement strand
GACGTACTTCACGGTGGTTCTCCTTTTGTGGAAACTGATATTGTTAAACACGCAATATCCGGTTTACCACGAACTCAAAGGACTCCACCAGTCGGCTTCGGCCTCCTTCATAGTTTCACCCAGCTTTCATCGAGCCGGGTACCTGGTTCGTTTGATCTCTTCCAATAACTGACGCCATGCCGCTATTTTTTCGCCTTTGAAAACCAGCCCGGAAGAGCCACCTTCAAAATAGGCATCACCGGGCCGGCGCGTGTCGGCGCGCACTACGAGGGCGGGCAGACCCGGCAAGCCTCTACGCCGGCATTCCTTGCCCACTTCGCCGAGGGCGGCGGACAGCTTTTGACTGCGGGGATAGATCGAGTCGAATTCTTCAGAAGTGTCGCGCAGTTCCTCGACGAGTTGCGCATAGGTTATGCGCGGCTCCGGCAAACGGACCCGCGCTCGCAGGATCTTGTAAATCGCTTTGGCAAGCGGAGACATGGTTCATCTGGTTCTTGGGCTTGCGTAGGGAAAACGACGCCAATTGCGTGGCGAACACCCTCACTGCCCGGTCTTGACTGCCAGGATTGCATCCAGGGGACTGTTCGTGCGTCGCCCCTCAACTTGTCCGAAGCCTGCCGCTTTCAAGAGAGTCGTGTATTCACCCAGCGCGCGTTCTTTGCCTTCCGTCACGAGCAGCATGTTGAGCGATTGCGATACGGCCCACGGGGGCCCACTTTTATCGTCATTCAGCAGTTTCTCGGCCACCAGAAGCGCGCCCCCGACCGGGAGCCGGTCGTAGATTTTTCGCAGCAGTTTGTGAATCTTCTCCTCACTCCAATCATGCAAGATCCGTCCGACGGCGAACAGATCCGCCTCGGGCAATGCGTCGGCGAAGAAATCGCCAGCCACGGTCTCGACTCGGTCCGCGACTGGGGAAGCCTGAATTTGCTCGCGAGCCACGGGGACCACCGCCGGCAAGTCGAAGACCACGGCCCGCAAGTTTGGATAGCGCGAGCACGCGGCGATGGCCAGATGGCCGGTCGCGCCCCCCAGGTCGACAAGCTTGCGGAAGCGACTCAGATCGTGGGTGGCCACGACCTCCGGAGAGCTGATCATCCCGTAACCGTGCATCCCCATCAGGAATTCGTGCTTGCTCTCGTCGCTGCGAAAAATATGGGCGAAGATGGGACCATCCGTGCCGAAGGCCTGTTTCCAGCGGTTCGTGCCTTCACGCACGGCATCCTCCAGGCGCGCCCAGAGCTGCCAGAGAATCATGTTGGAGTAGTTGATGTAGCCCGTCAGCCGGCGCGGGCTATTCTTGCAAAGGTAGACGGAAGCAGTGGGCGTGTTCGCATATTGGCCTGCACTCTGAGTTAAAAGGCGAACGGCCACGCAAGCGCCCAGCAGACGTTCCAGCGCGTCGCTTTGCACGTTGAGGTCCTTGGCAAGCACGGCTAGCGAGGCAGGACCATCTGCCAGCCGGTCGAAGACGCCCAGCGAGATCGCGGCGAACATGGCCTTCGAGAACCGGAAGCCGTCCATTAATTCAAGGACCAGGGACGGATCTGGTTGCGGCGCGGCGGATGGCATTATTCTCTTCTTCCTATCGAGCGCGCTCTCTCGAGTAGAGCGGCTGAACGATTATTTGGATGCCTGCACGATCACGTAAGGGAATTCTTATTAACCGTGGAAGCCATGTCCATTTGACAAACGACATCGCGGAAATCGGGTCGTCGCGTTTTTGGACTGGCTGAAAGTCGATGAATAGCCCTCCAGGCCCTGGGCAAGGGCCTGGAGGTGGAGGGGGGAAGGTCGCGTGGACGGACTAGATTTGGCCTCGGCCTGTGCCGTTCGGGCATTGCCGCTTTGTGGGCCAGATTTTGCCATGGTCCGACGGGCAATCGTGGAGCGCGCGCCGCAGCTTGCGCACGGCCGAGCGCATCAAGGTTTTGCCAGTGCTCACGGGAGTGCCGCGCCTTTTGGCGATTTCTTCGAATGTCAACGATTCATTTTGGCGCAGAAGGAAGACCTCGTTTTCCTCCGGCCGGAGATGCACCAGCGCAGCTTTCAGGCGCTCTTGCTGCTCGCGGCTCACGAGGACGTTGGCCGGGGATTTCGCTTGGGAGCAGGCAACAACGTCGTCGTCCCCGAGCGGCTGGCTGCGGCGGATGCGGATACGATCGCGCAGGTCTCTGCCGGCATTCAGGCTCACGCGCCAGATCCAGGCCCTGATGTTGCGCAAGCCGCACAGGCTGCCGCGTGCTTGCCAGCAGCGTAGGAATGCCACTTGCATGGCATCCTGGGCATCTTCGTAGTTGCCCAGCATCGAGTAGAGCGAGTGAAATAACTTCACGCTAATCGCATCAAATGTATGAATCAAACCGTCTTCCGTGCTTGGCAGGCATTCCAACGATCCGGTGAGTGATTGGTTCATGGCGAAATCTCCTGGACGGGGCAAGCGCTGCCCTATTTCAACAATGAACTTCCATCCGCCCGACTTGGGTAGTGCCTCACTTTGCCGAGCCGGCATCAGTTTTCTCGTAGCTCAAGCTGCCAGCTTGAGCTACTGTCTTTCTGAAGCAGATGGCTACTCTGTATGGGACTGGGAAAGCAGAATTGTCCGGGCTTACTTGCAAGCTTCATCTTGAGGTTGGTTCGGGGCACGGGCAATGCCGATGAAAATCTATGGATTGCCAGCCGAGTTGAAACATGAGAAACTGGGATATTAGGCGGGTATGGGGATTAGCGCGTCACGATTTGCCAGGCGCCACGTCGTCTTTCGGAAGTATTTGCCTGCAACGATGTTGTGGATGATGATGGATTTTTTCGGACAAACTGGCTATCTGATTCCTATATAGGCAAATGCCATGTTTGCACCGGCCCCCTGAAGCTGAAGAGTAACAGCTGCAGGGGCACGAGGTTGGTCATGAAGAAGCGGCGAGTACTTGGTATCGAACAGCTGGAGGCGCGGGAAACGCCAGACGTTTCCATCGGCAGCGCTGCGGCATGTTCGGTTCCGGCCGCTCCCACCGACCCGACTGTCAGCAGCGAATCTCTCCTGTCAGACAGTATCACGCCTGGGTCCGATCATCAGTACACCTTCGATCAGACTTCTTCCGATGTGGTCTTCACCTCGGATGTTGGCGACGGCACTCTTTCGACAGCAGGCTCTTATCTACAAGCACTGGAAAGACTGTTCAACGAGGGCGCCTTCCAGCAGTTCCTAGACCGAGGTGCCGACGCTCTTTCTCCGGAAGCGTCGCCAGCCGTTCAGCATTCCCGTGACATTGGCCGGTCGGCTGACGCAGCCTTTCCGGCGAACGGTGTCCCCAAACAAAGCGCGACCGCTCTCCACGACCAGGAGGTCCGCGCGTGGCAGTTCCTTTACAATTACACGCGCAAGGCGATCCGCAATGAGGAAATGAAGTACGGCGGGCTCTCCGATCATGAGGACATCATCCATCAGACCTTTGTCGAGTGGCGCGAACAGGTGGGTCGGCAGGAGGCCCCCCTGTCGAACCTTTTGAACAAAGATTCTGCCGAGCGGCAGGTGCTGCAAAAGACGGTACGCCGCGTGATCGACCACACGCGCTACGAGCAGAATCGCCAGAAGAGGACACTCGAACTCTTTGACCAGCCTGCCCCGCCAAATCCGGAGGAGAAGGATTGGATCGACTTGCAGCTCGATATGGCGCTTGGCGCAGGCAACCTGGTTCCTCAAGAAATGCGTTTGCTAGAGTTGCGCCGCCAAGGAATGACGTTCGAGGAAATTGGTTCCGAGATCGGCATGGTCAAGCAGCGCGTGTACGAGATCTACAGTTCCACGCTCGACCGGCTCCAGAAGATTTACGCTTCCTAATCTCGAACATGCACCTTTGCGGTGCACCGTTCTAGCCAGTCCCAGCCTTGGTCCCCTAAGATAATGCATTGAAACATCCAACCTGCTCCCGGCCCGGTCCCGGGGCGGAGCAACTTCCAACGAGGTAGGGATTACGACTACGCCAAACCGCGCGTCCCTGGCATTCCTGGCGACGCTCAACGAGAGTCAACGTGCCGCAGCCACGCACGGGTCCGGCCCGCTCCTGGTCATCGCCGGCGCCGGGACCGGCAAAACGAAGACCCTGGCAGCCCGGCTAGCGGCCCTGATCCATGCCGGCACGTTCGCCGAGCGCATCCTCCTGTTGACGTTCACGCGCCGGGCGGCCAATGAAATGATTCGCCGGGCCGGCCAGGTCGTGGGCGAGGCCACGGCCGCGGGCGTCTGGGGCGGCACCTTTCACGCCGTCGCTCATCGCCTCCTCCGCATGTATAGCCAGCAAATCGGCCTGAGCAAGGGTTTCACTATCCTGGACCAGTCGGATGCCGAGGACCTGCTCCATCTGATCCGCACCGATTTCGAGCTGCATCGTTCGACGACGCGCTTTCCGCAAAAGGGAACGCTGCTCGCCATTTACTCGCGCTGCGTCAACGCCGGCGAGCCGCTGGAACAAGTTCTCGCGGAGCGCTTCCCCTGGTGTCACGGTCATGGCGAGGCCCTCAAACGAGTTTTCCGAGAATACAGCCAGCGCAAAACGCAGCGCGCTCTCCTCGATTACGACGACCTGCTCATGTACTGGGAGCAGGCGCTCGACAACCCGGCGGTGGGTGATGCGCTCGCCGGCCGGTTCTCACACATCCTGGTGGACGAGTACCAGGACACCAATCCGATGCAGGCGGCCATCCTGCGGAAGATGTGGGAGCGGATGCTCAAGTCCGCCGAGTCGCCCTCGAAAGATGCACCCGTCTCGCCAAGCTGCTCGATCATGGTCGTGGGCGACGATGCCCAGTCCATCTACAGCTTTCGCGGTGCCACGGTGGAGAACATCCTCCGGTTCCCCGAGGAGTTTGCCGGAACCACGACAATCACGCTCGAACAGAATTACCGCAGCGTGACGCCAATCCTCGAAGCCTCCAATGCAGTCATGGGATTGGCTTCGCGCCGCTTCACCAAGAACCTCTGGTCCGAACGTCGCAGTAGCCAGAAGCCTGCGCTCATCACTTGCGCAACCGAGCTGGAACAAGGAGGTCTCGTCATCGACCGCATCCTCGAGTTCCGCGAGGAAGGCATTCCGCTCACCCGGCAGGCGGTGCTTTTCCGCGCCAGTCATAACTCGGATGCACTGGAAGTGGAGCTTGGCCGGCGCAATATTCCTTTCGTGAAATGGGGCGGCCTGAAGTTTCTGGAAGCTGCCCACGTGAAGGATCTTCTAGCCTTCCTGCGCATCCTGGAAAATCCTCACGATGAGCTGAGCTGGATGCGCGTTCTGCAGATGCTGGAGGGAATCGGCCCGGGCCGAGCCCGTCAGGCCATTGACCACATGCGCGACAACCAGGAGGGCATTGCATCCCTGCGTTCCTGGAAGGCACCTACCCTCGCCAAGCAGCCGGTGGAAGATCTCTCCAGGTTATTCAACGACGTGGCCGCTGCCGGTGCCGACATGCCGCTCACAGTCCAGATTGACAGGATACGCCGCTTTTACGGGCCGCTGTGTGAGAAGCGCTACGAACAGGCGGAGATGCGGCTGCGCGATCTCGACCAGCTCGAGTTACTGGCGCAGCGAGCCGCTAACCGGGCGTCGTTTCTGGCTGACCTTACTCTCGACCCTCCTATGTCGACGGGAGACCTTGCGGGGCCTCCCTTGCTGGATGAAGAGTATCTCGTTCTCTCCACCATTCATTCCGCCAAGGGATGCGAATGGGACGTGGTCTACTTGATCCATGCGGCCGACGGCATATTGCCATCCGACATGTCGAATAGCGAGGCCGAGTTGGAGGAGGAACGCCGACTCCTCTACGTGGCCATGACCCGGGCCCGCGATCGGCTGGTGATCACGTTTCCCCTGCGTTACTACCACCGCAAGCACGCCCTCGGCGACAGCCACAGCTTTGCCCAGCTGAGCCGGTTTCTGCCGCCCGATCTGTTCTCCCTGTTCGAGAGGAGTGGCAGCGATCACGTGCCGCAGGATACACTGCCCGAAGCGACGACTCAGGCTGCCGTGGCCGCACAGGTCCAGGCAAGGTTGCAGCGATTGTGGGAGTAGTGAACTGGTTGTCTACCGCTCTTACCAGAAACGTTGCTTGCCTCCCTCGATCGTGAAAATCCGCGCCGTCTCGCGATCGTCCTCGGATGCAACCCAGTAAAGCCCGCCGGCCGGCAACTTCTCAAACCTGGCAAGGTCTTTCATACCCCCAGCCATCTTGGCCAGCGATTGCCAACCTCGGTTCCAAACGTATAACTGGTACTTCTTGCCTTGCTCAAGATCCTTGCCGGGCAAAATCTTTTTCAAATCATCGTCCTTGATGCTCGGATTGACCTGCTTGATCTGGAGTTCCTGGACATGCTTCAGATCGCAGACCAGCCGGCTGCTCTTCCCCTGCTCGTCGAGGATAAACGGGGGAGCGGCGGGCGCAATCTTGTCGTCGACGTAATATCCGACGAGGTAAGCGATGTTGCGTCCCATCTTCGTGAACGTCACCCGGCCATCGTGGATCCAGCCCCAATGGATTGGTTTCCACTCGCCGCCGTTGAATACGCAGATGTAGGCAAAACGTGCGGGTTTGGGCGGCGGAAACTCCAATGAAACAGTCACGTCTGTGGTCTGCATGTACTGGTCAGTCACGTCGCGAAAGCTGCGGCCTGCCAACCATTGGGGCAATTTCTCGTCCTTTGCACGTTGATAGAACAATGCCTCCGGGTTGTGGGCAAAGGTCTTGCGGTAGACCTTGGCCGCTCGATTGAACAAGCCGGCGTTGCCACGGCCATCCTTGTCCAGAATGACGTCCCAGCCATGATTGTTGTCGCGATTCGCCCAGTAGGGCGTGTAGTCGCCGGCCACCGCGATGCAATTAGCGCGGTAGATGTAAACGTCCATGTTGGAGATGTCCCCGCAGCGGCCGACCGGCTTGTTGCACATCTCGTGAAACCCCTGGTCGGTGGGGTGGAGATAGTAGAGGTCGCTGAACCCAACGTGGAACTTGGTGTGCTTCTGGACAAGACTTGCCGCCTCCCGTGGGTCTGAAGGGTTCTTCATTTCCGCCAGAATCGTTTTGGTATCAATCTCGCAGGCCGCGCGCCAGCGCTCCACCGGTTCGCGATTGGCACGATAGGGCAGGATGCACTCGCAGAAGGTATCGAAGGACATATTCTTGGCCCAGGGCTTTGCGCGCCAGGCCTTGAACGCCAGATCGATGTTGTCGATCAGATAATCCGCAGTGACCGTTTCCAGATCGGAGGCAACTTTCAGACGGTCGAATTTAGCTGTGCCATGTTTCTTTTCCAGCTCCGTAAGTGCCCGCTGAGCCTCGCCCAGCCCCTTGTAGCTCAAAACGTCGAATGGGAGCGCGTTCCCCTTGCCGTCAAAGAGAGCAGTGGTCACGAAAGCATGTCCGGGCATGTTGCTGATCAAGAAACAACTGGCCGCAAACTTTTGCTTGTCGGACCTTTGGCGATAGTGCTCGAGCACCTTTTCCAGCTCGGGTCGGTTGGCGTGGGCTTCAACCAGTGCTGCCTCGACCTTTTCGGGCCATTGGCTCCCCTGAGCGGGTGTAAGCGACCACCAAAGCCAGGCGAGAACAGCGGCCACCACCCAGCGATGTGAAAACTCGTGCATGACCCTCGGCATGAGAAAACCTTTACAGAATGTTGGCGGAAATCGGCGGATTATTGCGGTGAGATCTTCAACCAATGTAATGCTTTTGCGATGAGTTGGAAGGGTCGCTTGGTCAATTACTCATTTGATCGACCAACTCCGCCCTTCACCATTGAGGCCCCAGGCGCTGCCCTGGAAAGCCCAAGTGAGGCCATGCTCCGAGACGTGCAGAGTTGGGGCAGGCTCCTCAACGATTACTCGCTGTATACCAACACTCGGAAACGGAACAAAAGCAGCGCTCCTATTGTCGCACAGAGACAGTTTCGGCAGCGCTGCGGGGAAATTCAGCCGCTGCACGAGGCTGCCCGTTTTGGCATCGAGCACCAAAACGGGATGGTACTCTTCCCGCACAGGCAACATCGCTTTCAATTCTAGATGCTTCGATAGCCAGCTCCCTTGAACCTGGATCGCCTTGCTGCCGCACGGGTATGTGAAGAGATAGTTGGCAGTGCGAGCCGTTCGCCAATGGACGGCAGAGCCGGGCAAGTGATAGCGCCAGAGAACCTTGCCCTCATTCAGCGAGTACGCGCAGAGTGCTCCATCCATCGTGAAATATGCGGCACGCTCGTCCATTGCTCCCCCCTCCAGCTCGACAGGGCGAACGCCGAGGAAGCGCCCCGCGGGCCACTGCCGGATGCCGGTGGCCGGATCGAAACACTCCAGATACGTGCCGTAATTGTGGCGGGTGAGAACCAGGAGAGCCGTGCGTGTCCCCAAGAGTTCCGGCGCCTGGCCGACTAGACTGTCGGGCCACTCCAAGGCCGAACACCACATCTCTTTGCCGGTGGCCAAATCCCAGGCCGAAACGTGTCCGACATCGCGCGCTAGGATTACCCGCGAACCTTCTGCTGTCAAAAATGAGGGAGCCCAGTGATTCCTGGCCTTGTCCGATTCCCCCAAGGTTCGTCCATTCCGGGCATCGAGCACAAATTGCTTGCCTGAGGTAGTCTGGATGAGAACTCCATCGTTCCCTGCATGGTAACGGCCTGACAATCGGCCTCCAGGATAGGAATGGCCGAGGCGTCCGGCCGGCGCCCAAAAGCTCCACAGAACCTGGCCGGTGTCGATATCCAGGGCGAGAAGCCGGCGTTGGTCCTGCTGGAAAAACAAACGGAGTCCTGCCACTTGAAAGTTACTCAAGCGCGGCGGAACATGATCAACCACTGCACCTTCTACATCCGGGGACGGCAACCAAGACCACACTTCGCTGCCGTCCTCTCTCTGGTACGCTTGAACGCCGTCCGCGCCGGCCACGAGAACCATTCCGGCACAACATTCAATCCAGGAGGGTTGGAAAGACAGGCAGCGTCGCCAAATCAGCGTTCCCGTAATTGCGCTTCGACAAAGTACGGCCTTTGCATCCAGCGACAGCGCCAGGCTGTCGTCTACTGCCGGAAGGATAGAATCGGCAAAGGATTGCTGGTCGTCCTCAGGCGGCATTCGAGGGCCAGAAGAGGAGTTCCAGACTCGGTACAGCGGCAGCGGTGGATCAGGAAGTTGGGACGTTCCGATAGTGCGGTATTCGGGTTTCTGAAGCCGTTGCGCGACTTCATCTCGTGCAGTCTGTCGAGGATCATTTTGTTCTTTGGCCAGTTGCAGCCAGGCGTCGCGCGCTTTGGACCAGCAGTGGAGCAGTTCGTAGGCCCTCGCGAGCCCTGCAAACGCACCGGACCGCCCCCCGCCCTGTTTCTCCAGCCGCAGGAATGACCGGAAGGCGTGGGCGGCGGCTCCAGCTTGTCCTGCTTCTTCGCAAAGGTGCCCAAGTTCCAGCAAGGCGTGTTTCGTCACCAGGGCATTGGGAAATTCCCGGCTGAGCCGGCCCAGCACCTCCCTTCGCTTGTCGGCAGCGGCGCCTGCAAGGATGCCATCCGCCTCTTGTTCGAAACTTTGGTAGATTTCCCGACCATGAACGCGGATCAAGGCATCAATGCGCTCGGCCGCCAAGATCGTGGCCGGTTGAAGAAGGCCGTCTGAAGCGGCGATCTGCCCGTGGCTCAGCGCGCTGTCTTCCAGGATGCTCTGCCAGGCGGCCAGCGCGCGCGCAGGCTGGCCGGCCATTTCCCATAACGCTGCCAGTTTACCAAGGGCGATAAGACGCTCCGTTACTTGAAATTCCTTTGCCGCTCCCTGAGCCAGGAGCTGGGCTGCAAGTTGCCATCTTCCCTCGATTCGCGCTTGCTCCGCAGTGCTCACGACCAGGTCGTGCCGGCTGCGCCTGGCCAAATCGCGTAAACGAACGCCGTGGTAAGACTCCGCCGGACCGGCCAGGGACTCGACACGTCTGAAATCTTGCGTGGCCTGTGGCCATAGGCCGGCATCTGCTTCGGCCTCGGCCAGGCGAAAGCGAACGGGCGCCGAGGTGGGATTCTGCGTTGCATCTTCCTGTCGTTGCGGAAGCAGTCGGCCGGCCGGGATATAGGCGGAAAGCTCCTTGATCCCAGCCACAATCAAACAACCCTGCGCAGCCGCCAGGTTCCCACGAATGTCGGCATCGAAATACGTCGGCTCGGCGTCCTTCAAGTTCAAGATGTGCAAACCATCGCGCGTGGGCCAGAATACCCAGTCGCCTGCCAGGAGGCCCCGGCCAAAGGGAGGCACATCACCTTCATCTGCCGGCCGGAACCAGCTACGTAAGGAATCGCCAGTGACCAGGTCGAGCGCGCGGATGCACTTTCGTGGCGTCGCCGCGGTAAGAATCAATCGGCCGCGCGTCGCTCCTAGAAGATGGACCGCCTCCAGCGGCAAGCTCTCCCAGAGTAGATGTCCCGTGACCGCATCCAGACACAGAATCCGATCCAGATCCAGGGGAGCCGCGATGACCCGCCCTGCGGCATACAGACAAGGCACCAGGCTGCGCGGCGAGGGATCGCCGTTCGCGGTTTTCAACCCGCGACTTGGGTAACGCACAGCCCAGGCATGCCGGCCGCTCGCAGCGTCCAGCGCGACAATGGCACCAGAGTGGGAGCAGTAAACGACGTTCGGCCCTGCCAACGTGAGCAGATGCTGCCGGACACGCCGTTCGTTCGGTTTGAACTCCTGCGTTTCACAGATGTCGCGCTGCCAGCGCAGCACGCCGCTGGCGCCGTTGTAACAGCACACGAATGTCTTGGCTTGTGTTCCTTCCAGACGTGTCGCTGCTATGTACACGCGCCCTTCGAGTACGATGGGTGCCCCTTCGAAGAAAGCCTGACCTCCGTCCGGAGATCGAGCCTTTACCGCCCAGCGTTCTCGGCCGGCCGGGGCTCCTTCGAGATTGAGGCATACGAGGTAATTATCGATGGTACCCGCCTTGAACGCTCCAATACTCTGCGCGCCGAGACGCGCGTAGACCCGCTCATCCGTCGCGGTCAATGTGTATGTCATGTCCGGCAGCGTGGGCACTTTCAGACTCAGGTCCGTCTCCCCGTCCAGGCGGGCAGCCGGCAGATCATAGTGAAAACTCCTTCGACCGGTCAGCAGGTCGAAGGCAGTGACCGACCGATTGCCGGCCACCAGGACCTTGTTCCCCACGATGATCGGGTAAAAAGCCAGCGAGCGGCCGGCATCAAAAGAGCTCAGGACCCTGCCTGGGGATGGGGCGTCATCCGCATTCCCAGGCACCAGAGTTCCGGTGTCCAGACGAACCCTCCACGCCGGACCATCCAGGTGCGGGAGCCTGGCCAAACGGCCTTCGGCCCTGGGAAGCGGGTAATTTCGTGATGAGTCGCCCGCGAATGTCGTCCACGAATCGCTTGCAAGAGAGCCGACGAGGGCAGCGCCCTGCTCCGCAAACGTCTGGAGGGTAGCAGCATAGTTCCCATCTCGGCCCGCAAGACGCCCCTGGGCCTTGCCGTGCAGCGCCTGGAACGCCTCTAATTGTTGCTGCAGATCGCGGCGCTCACCACGAAACAGTCGGGCAAGGATCTGCTTGGCTCGGACTCTGGCAAGGTCGCTTTCCGGATCCGGATAAACGAGTTCATCTTTTACCCGCCGCGGCTTGTCTTTTCCCAAGGCGGGCAGCGCGATCGTTCTCCACCAGCGCTCCGCATCGTCAAAATCACCGCGCTCGAACGCCAGGTCGCCCAGGATATTGAGGGCCTGTTCGCTAGGCCGACTGCAAAACGCTTCTTCCACGACGCGGCGCAACAGGGCCTGGTCGTGGCTTGCAGTTCCCTGATCCAGCCATTTCTTGGCCTGGCCATCGACGCGCGCACGATAAAGCTTGATGGCCTCGGGCGGCAGGACGGCGATGCGCAGATGACACAGGTGCCGCGCTTGCAGCGCATGGCGGGCGTCCAGAGGCACCAGGTCGTTGGCTTCTTCCGCGAGGATTTGCTGGTATTCGTCGAGAGCCTCGCTCCACTTGCCTTGTTCGGCCAGCTTGTCGGCGCCGGCCAACCGGCGCGCAGTCCGCGGCGACTCTCCCGACAAGGTCACACGCGCCAGCAGTTCCTCTTCTGTTGGCACGGGCCCAGCCGGCGCCCAGCATGCTGCTGCAAGCAGCAAGACCATGCCCAGAAAGCAACGAACTCTGGCGTCCATTTTTCTCATCGATGCACCTTCCGAGGCATTGTGGCGGAGCCCCTATTTAAGCTGAGAAATAGGAAGACAGGAAGACAGAAGCGCGCGCGAAGGATTAGGGCGCGAATAGGACGCAAATAGGACGCATTTAGGACGCATCTTTCCGCTTATCGCTCCCACGTGAGCGGTGCCGGCACGATCATGGCCGCCGTGCGAGGGTCGAGCGGCTGCCCGAGGCTCTCCGACCACGCAGGATCAGGACGCAAATAGGACGCATTTAGGACGCATTTTTTCTGCTCATCACTGCCACAAGGGTGTTCTCGGCTCGATCATCGAATACCACCCAGCTGGTGGACGAGGGTCGAGGAGCTGTGCGAGGGTCTCCGGACCCCGCATTGGGATGGACCGCAGGTATCCCCCAAACCAGGAGAAGACCTGCGCCGAGAGCAGTTCGCCAAGATCCGACTATTTCCCATTAACGCGGGTGAGAATCCCACGTTGAACCCGCACCACATAGGCGCCCTGGCCGAGGCTTGAATTTTCATGTCGCAGGTCGTCATGCCCGATTTTGCTCGTGGCTGGCCGAAACCACGGATCACCGGGAGGACCGGCGGAAGCTGCCTGCTGCCATCCCGATAACTTGATTGTAAGATCAGCCCAGCCCTATAGAAACCGCGGTTGACGAAGTTTGACCTACCCAAATCGCCCCTGCGGTAGGATAAACGCCGACGACGGAAGTACGCTGCCCAGGCGCTCCAACGTGCGCGACTTCTTGAACCTCTTGAGTTCTCGCAGTGTCCAAGAATTCGGGGAGGGGCTGGTCCCCTAACATGATCGTTCAACCAACACGACACGAAAGGCGTAGCCCAGTGAAATTCACAGTCTTCGGGCGGGTTCATCCTGAAAACGCTTCGGTGTGGCTCGACCGAATCGAATCTCCAACTTGCGCGGGTGGCCGTTTTAGCATCGAGTGCAAGGTGTCCCAGATTCTAGTCATTTGGGAAGACCCTAACGTAACTGACCTCGATAGCGCCCAGATCGCTGCTACGAATCTAGCCCAAACGTACATAAGTGCCGTCGGATTCGCCGTCGGCGCGAACTATGCCGTCGAAATTCTACTTGTGAGAAGAGAGGACGGCCAATCCCATTTCTATGGACCTAAGAATCCCGCCCTGGACTTTGGCGAAGCTTCCAAAACCGTCCTCCCGGAATGTATGTCACTGGCAGGCAGTGACCCGCATTTCAGATTTGCCCTCATTGATTACTGTAAAGCAATCATGAATCCCATTGAGACTGGATTCCACTGCTTCCGAGCAATCGAAGCAATCAAGTGTGCCTTTGATCCAAAGGATTGGAACAAAATGCACGCCGCTCTTGGCACCACCAGAGCCCAGATCGACAGCATCGTCAAAGTAAACGCCGACCCTATCAGGCACGGTAATTGGTCCGAAATACCCATCACTACGAAGGCAGAGCGTGATGGTGCGCTCTTGTTGACTCGTGACATCCTCTACAAGCATCTCAAATACCGCCAAAGCGCCTCGAGAAAGTGACGAGAGAGAGGTGAGAACATTCTGCCCGCATGGCCCCGGGTGGCTCGAATGCCCACGGAGCACCCCGGGCATGGCAGGCAGCGCACGGACATCGTCAGTCCTTTCCTTCAATCCGCATCGAAAACCGCAGCGACGGCGACGGAAAAGTCCGCCAACAATGCCGCTGACGCCATTTGGCCGCGCCGGTAGATGCCGGCTTCCTCATAGGCATCCCCACTTAGCCGGAGAACGGTGATGGTTTCCGTTTGCGGGTTGACGATCCAGTATTCTGGAACATGGGCCTCGGCATAATCGCCCCGCTTCTCTACCAGATCTCGTTCTGGTTTCTCTTCGCTGACGACTTCTAGCGCCAGGTCGGCGCCGTGTGCCATGCCCACGGTACTCCGCGGGCATGCGATTGACAGTGAAGCATCAGGAACTCACAACCCCAGGCAGGGACAGTATTGGAGCAGTGCCAGTCCTCCGCCTTTGCGCAGAGCCCGAGACGAACCGGATCTTTGTGAGCATCTTCAATCTGCTGCGGGTGTCGTCTCTCCCATGCCGGGTTTACGCGGCTTTCTGTGCGGTAGGCTTAACCAGCTGATCGGGAGTTCCGACTTTGACCTCACTATAAGACTTCAGGATCCTCTCATGGACCTGTGACCAGACGCCGCTCAGCAAGATCACGCGCAGTTGCAGAATCTTCTGCGCGCCCTTTTTATGCCAGCGCATCCCCGACAATTTCAGGCGCTGCGTGTATACGGTCTTGCAGGCCGCTTCCGTCACGCCACTGCCGATGGGCATGCCCAATCGCCGATACTCCGCGTAACGCACATGCTCACGTCGCGTTTGCAGGTACTTGTAGGCCCGCTTGAACTCTGCCAAGCGCTTGCCGGTCAACGAGCGCCGACCGCGCAAGGCCGCTGCCGAGTGCAGCAGCCGCCCCACGCCGCCCGGTTTCAGCAACAGCTTCTGCATCTTCCGCGCCCAGCCCCAGGACTGCTTGCCTACGCCGAACAAGGCTTCCGCCATCTTCCACAAGCGCTCCGATGCATGGTAATAATCCACCACCCAGAACCATTCCAGCCGCTGGCCCGTGCGCGGATGCCGCAGCCGACGGAGTTCCTTCTTGTAGTAACTTGTTTCACTGTCCCCAGCATCCGTGACGTAACACAAACGCGGCAACGGCCCCTGCCAGCGCCCCAATACCTCTTGCAGCAACTCGGTCAGTTGGCTGCTCATCGTGCCCTGGCCCGGCTCCGGCGTCTGGGCCAAGTACACCGTGCCCAGACGGCGACCACGTCGGTCGTGGACAGTGAGCGTCCCGGTCGTCGCTACCTCGTAGATCGAGCAGCCCTTGATCCGCACCCCCAGCGTGATGCCATCGCGACCCACGCTGAGCACGGGCCGATGGCGGCCAGAAGACGCGTCCGCCTGTTTCAGCCAAGCCAGCACCTGTTCTGCCTGCGCCTCGGCGCGGTGTTCTGCCATGGCCTCCGCCACGATGCCGATCACTTGTCGGAGCCGTTTCACGCCCATGGCCACGCCATGCTCCTGCCGCAAGCGTGTCAGCGTGCGCTGCTGCGTGGCTCCGCTTTCTGCCTGATAGCGCGCCACGCATTCGAGTAAGGCCGGCGTCGTGCCCTGCACCACCCCCAGGGTCCGACAGAGTGGGAACAACACCGGTTCCCCCTCGGCGGCTGCCGCGCGATAGCCGAGCCACTGCAAGGAGATCGTGCCAAATAACGTACTCACTTTTTGCCGCGTCTTCTTGGCCAGGCGGCGATACGAACTGCCCTCGAAGTGGACCGCAGGCGGCAAGGCGTTCACGTCGGCTGGTTCCAGATGGTTGTAGGTCCACTCCACGACGCTGCGACCTTCTTCCCGCAGAGCTTGTTGCAGATCCTTCTCGAACTGAGCCGTGGCCACCGGCGAGACCGAGCCACGGCGGAAGCCGTCGACCAAATCCTGGATGCGTTGCCGTGCTGCCGAGAGGGCCTCGTCCAGCGTCGGGGCGGAGACGCTGGACTCTTTGTCGTCCGCGACAGCCGTTCCGAAAATCATGCTTGCCAGCGTGGCGACGAAATACGTAGAG
>Ga0116215_1001446_pt1 | contig 15802 bp, 12 predicted proteins | sample Sb_taG_7_FD_89698 | JGI IMG/M metagenome (GOLD analysis project Ga0116215, IMG submission 89698) | Peat soil microbial communities from Weissenstadt, Germany - Sb_50d_2_FS metaG | ecosystem: Environmental > Terrestrial > Soil > Wetlands > Peat | place: Germany: Weissenstadt | collected 2010-09-21 | reverse complement strand
CGGCCTCGGTGGCACGCGCCATGGCGTCATGGTCGTCACTGACGCCGACGATCTTCGCCACCTGGTCGCAGAGGCCATCGAAGCTCTCGGTGACGATCGGTTGGAACTCGACAGTGGCCGCCTCCCGGTCGACATGTGGACCCTCGAGGTCACGTACGTACCAGTCTGCGCCCCTGTAGATCCAGGTCACGAGGCCATGTGACTCCATCAGGGTCAGGATGGGCGTGACCAGTGACTCCGGTACCAATTTTTGCTCGATCACCGTCATGTCGGGTTCGACGATCAGTCCGCCGTTGAAGGCGGCAATGGGCGTGGAGAGCTCGAGGGGTTCGACCAGCATCGACATGCCCCGCGGTGGGCGTCCGCTGGTGATGGCAAAGAGCACTTGGGCCGAATCCAGCGCATGGACGGCTTCAATGGTCCTCTGGGTGAGGGCCTTCTGGGGGGTCACCAGGGTGCCGTCGACGTCGGCCAGGAGGAGTCGGATCGGGTTCTCAGGCGTCGGGCTCTTCGACTCGGCGTTCGGGGGCATCAGTCGGCCACCATCGCTCCCGCGGCGAGCACGCCCCTCACGAACTCGCCTGCCTGGTCGTAGACGTCCCGGCTCTCCTTGGTCCACGGAAGCAGGAACGGGAACACGTGGAACATCCCCGCGACCTCTGAGGCCACGTGGGGCACTCCTGATGTTTGGAGCTTCTTCACCAGCGCACGGATCGCATCGCGGAACATCTCGTCGGCGCCGTAGACGACGAAAGTCGGAGGCCAGCCTCCGAGGTCGTCCAGGAGCACGTCCACCCTGTCGTCGTCGGGATCCACGCCGTGCAGATAGGCGTTGACCGGGATGTTCCAGGGAAGGACATCGAGCGGTGCGTTGTCGGTGACCGAGTCCTCGCTGAGCCTCAGGCTGACCTCGGGCGAGAACAAGAGCGCACCAGCCGGTCGCCCGAGATTGTCCTTGAGCATGCGATGGAGGACCGTGCCGAGCAGTCCCCCGCCACCCGAATCCCCGGCGATGAGCAGTTGCTCGCAGACCACGCCGCCATGCTTCAGACGTTCGATGACACAGATCACGTCATCGACCGCGGCGGGAAACGGGAACTCAGGCGCCAGCCGGTAGTCGGCCGCGAACACGGCGCACCCCGTGACCCGGGCCAGGTGCGCCATGAAGAGGGAGTACATGCGCGGTGAGGTGCCGATGTAACCGCCCCCGTACAGATAGACGATCGTGCCCGGCCAGCCGTTGACGTCGGCGCCGAGCGGCGTCCCTCGTCCCGAAGACGGGCGGAACCAGACCCCAGGGACACCGCCGATCCGGTCCGGCTCACTCGCGACTCCCTGGAGCGCCACGAACGGAGGCAGGACCCGGCCGGCGATCCCGTCGAAGACCCGTTCCAGGGAACGGAACTCGTCGATGGGCAGCGACGAGGCGTACCCGAGCAGGGACCGGACGAGCTCCCTGGTGGCCGACACCGCCATGTTGCGGGGCGGGTGGCTCGGCCCTCGCCACGGATCACGAAACGGGAGCCGGCCGATGGCCCCAACGAAGCTCGAGGCCAGCGTGGCGACGTCTATTGCCGCTATGGGCCACGATGCGGTCTCCACCTCGGGCCGGTCCGACATGACCATGCTCCGAGGGTACCCAGAACGGCCGAGGTTCCGCCCGGGAAGACTGACGCCGGTGCCGATGGCTCCTGGAAATCTCGACTGGCGTGGTGGCGGAGGCCCGTGCCCGGATCCCCAAGACCGGTGTCGCCGAGAAGCCGATGTTGGCTTAGGGCCTCCGGGATGGAAGTAGTTCGGCAGCGCCGGCACAGAGGTGCTCGACCACTTCGCTGGCGTGCCGGATCTCGGTGAGGAGACCGACGCCCTGGCCGGCGTTGACGGGGGCCGTCGTGAAGTCTTCGTCCGCGATGGCGGCCGCCAGGGCGGCGCATGCCTCGCTGTTCGAAGCAAGCTCTTCCTCGCGGCCTGACCAGCACCGGGTGAACCCGTTGCACAGGACCCGTTCGGGATACTCGGGTGGCCACGGGTAGCCCAGCGCGACATCGAAGACCGTCGTCGTCACCGTGTCCCGATCGGACGCTCCGAGCAACATCCGGCGGGCGGCGTCCGTCGCCTGTGACTCGGGGCATGCCGCGAAGGCCGTTCCAAGCCACACGCCCGACGCCCCTGCCGCCAGCACTGCCGCAAGCCCGCGGGGCGAGGAGATGCCGCCCGCGGCCAACACGGGGACGACAAGGGCTTCGAGCACTTCCTCCAGCAAGGGCAGGGTGGCGATCCTGGGCTTGCCGTGGCCGCCGCCTTCGGCCCCCCGGGCGACCACGACCTCGACCCCGGCATCGACGACCCGCCGGGCCTCATCAACGTCGTAGACCTGGGCTGCGGTCACGATGTCTGCTTCGCGCGCCTGCTCCACCCAGGACCAGTCGCTACCGAAGCCCACAGAGATCAACGCAGGGCGAGCGGCAATTGCCGCCTGAAGCAGCCCTGGGTCCTGCTGAATCGCCCAGTCGATCAGCCCGATCCCGAAACGAGCTCCGGACCCTCGCGCAAGACCAATGTCGCGCTCGAGAAGGCCCACCGAGCCGGCGCTACCCACCCCGATCATCCCGAGTCCACCCGCGGCGGAGACCGCAGCGGCCAACTCGCCGCCCGCCACTCCGCCCATGGGCGCGTTCACGATGGGAGCTCGAAGGCCCATCGCCTCACTCCACGGAGTGGACAGCCCTGTCACGGAATCGCCCCGGTGGCCGGACATCCGGGACGGTGAATCCCACTGGCGGCGACGGCGTCGCATTCAGGGCACAGCAACCCTGCCCAGCACGCAGGATCGCCACCCTCCGCCACCGGCTCGTCGCACTGGGACTCTTGGGCCCCGACTTCGCCGCCGCGGTCGACGGCGAAGAACTCGACCGAACATCGAACTGCGCCCAACGGCTCCACCTCGTGGAGGACCTCGGGAGGGATGGCCTGGGTCGAACCCGCCTCCAGCTCGACGTCGATCGTCGGCGTTGTCGCGGCCGCAAAGCGCAGCCGTCCGCCTTGCACGATGATCCGCCCCCAGGTGCCCGCCGCGACACGGTGAGCGCGGCGCAGACCGGCCGGCAAGGACCGCTCGTCCCAGACTGGGCTGCTGCGCACCCGACGCAGCCCCTCGGGCAGTTCAGCCCGATCGCAGAGTGGACAGTCCAGGGGCGTCCCCAGCCGGCCGATCCGCTCGCCGGGGTCGAGCACCCAGGCTCGGACCTGGAACGGCGGTCTGTGGCGGACATGCTGGTCGTGTCCGCACGCCAGCTCGGCTACCCAGTCGCCAGCTTCGTCTTGGTGGTAGCCGCTGATCTGTCGCTCCACGGCCCGAGCGTAGTAGGCCGATGTTCCCCCGGAGCCAGGTGCTCTCGGCCGTAGATGGCCGGTGCCGTGACGGAAGGCGCGTGGGTCCAACTCCCGGCGTGTCTACCCCACAATGAACGGGTTACCGGAGAGGTCACGAAACCAGCGCTCGGAAAAGAGGCACAGCTCGAGGCGAGCAGCCGATGCGCGCAACGATCCGGTTCTATCCCTGCTCGATTCGAAGCCGGTTTCCCGCGGGGTCACGCACGGCGGCGTCGCGGACACCCCAGGGCTGGCTGACGGGCTCTTGCAGCACCTCGACGCCGGGCGCGGTGGCGATCTTGTCGAAGGTCGCGTCGAGGTCGTCGGTGCGGAAATGGACCGGGTACATCTCACCCTTGGCGAGCATGGCCGCGAGGGCGTCCCCGTCCTCCTGAGAGCGGCCCGCATGCGGCTGCGACAGCACGATCCCGATCTCGGGTTGGGTGTTGGTGACGAGGGTGATCCACTTGAAACCGCCGTTGGCGACCTCGTTGCTCACCGTCAGGCCGAGGGCGTCGCGGTAGAAGCCGAGAGCGGCATCGGGATCGTCGACGAGGATGTGCACTGTGCTGAGCGAAACGGTCATGGCACGGAGACTACGTGGATGCGGTGACGGGTGCTTCTCCGAAACTGCTCGCTTCCGCTCGCCCCTGGCTCCCGCCCTTGCGCGGCCGGGTCAACACCATCGTCAGGCAGGCGGGCATGACGCGCAGCTCGTCGTGGTTGCGGACGCGGTACCTGGACGGCGTCTCGCCGACGAGCTCGGTGAACCGGGCGGAGAAGGAGCCGAGGCTCGTCCAGCCGACCGCGAAGCAGACATCCGTCACGTTCAGGTCGCCACGGCGTAGTAGCGCCTTCGCCCGCTCGATGCGCCGGGTCATGAGGTAGGAGTACGGCGTCTCGGCGTACGCCTCGCGGAAGCGGCGGCTGAAGTGCGCCCGCGACATCAGCGCCGTGCGGGCGAGGTCCGGGACGTCGAGCGGCTGCGCATACTCGCGGTCCATCCGGTCGCGGGCTCGGCGCAGTCGACGCAGCTCGTCGACGTCGGTGCTCATGCGCCCATTCTGCACTTCAGCGGCGACAACTGTGCCCCGTCGGGACGACTGTGCCCGAACGTTCGGCCGCACTTGTCCCAGTTGGGCGCAAGTGCGGCGCTAGCTGTAGGGAAGTGGGCCCATTCGTTGAGCAAGGTTCCTGGGCGCCGCGGCGAGGTCCTCGGGCTGAGCCTGGGGTACGTCGCCCTCGAGCCAGCCCTGCTCTCGGTCAACCCGCTCGTTCTTCTCTGTCGCCTATGAGCTCCCGCGCGAGCCCATCCCCTACGACGCCCCCAGCCTCCTTGGGGATGTCCACATGCTGGCTCCGCCCGTGCGCTTTTCGCGGACACCGCCGCTCTGGCCCGACCCGATTCTCGTCCCACGCGGGTCGAGCCGGGCGGAATGGCGCGTCTGAGCCTTCGACACCGCGCCCGGCTCCCACGAATGGTGGTACTTGGACGCTCATCTGGATGACGGATCGTCGCTGGTGATGGTCTTGTGCACCCGGAAGGTCCATGTCTCGGTACACGCCTCGAGCCTCAATCAGGGGCGCAAAGGGTCAGGCCAATCCGTCGTCACAGTGAGTTGTTGACTTCGGCAGCGGCCCACCACAGACTGCTCCTGGGAAGGAAGCCACCATGCACGTGACACGACTCTTCACACCCGTCTTCAGCAGCCGGCGTGTACGACTCCGGCCGGTGGGCCCGCTCGTCGTACTCGGCGCGATTGCCGCGATGGGATCCCTGGTTCTAGGCACAACGAGCGCGGAGGCGGCCTCGGCGTCAGCCCGCGCCCTCACCACGGCACAGAGCGTCGCGACGTCGACCGATGAACAGGAGGCGGTGGCGAGCTATCAGGCCCTCCAGGGGAACCTCTACGAAAGTTCAGCGCAGCTATACCAGGGGCTGCCCTCTAATTCCTGTGACCCCTATTCGTGTCTATGGCCCTTCACGAACGCGATGGCAGGAACCGAGTTCCTGGACGCGAGTCCGAGCGGTTCAAGCTATGCCTCAGATGTCAAGGCGAGGCTCAATGGATTGCTCGCCTATGCCGACCTGCATGAAATCAGCCCGAGCGGCACGCGCCAGCCCAGAGCATTCCAATCCGCGGTCGCGCCACCGGAGGGACCCGGGGGGAACACCTACTACGACGACAACGCCTGGTCCGCGCTCGACCTCCTCGGCGCCTATCAGCTCACTGGAAATCGGACCGACCTCACATTGGCCCAATACACGTTCAACTTCGTCGTGACTGGCTGGGACACGAGTCAGACCGATGGTTGCCCCGGTGGCGTCTTCTGGGAGGACGTTTCGGGGAGCCAGCGCAATACCACGGCGAATGCCGCGAACGCCGAGGTCGGCTTGGAGCTCTACCAGCTGACCAAGAATTCCAGCGATCTCTCGTGGGCGACACGGATGTACCAGTGGGTCAACACCTGTCTTGAATCACCAAGCGGTCTCTACTACGACCATGTCAACCCCGGAGGCACCGTCAACACCACAATTTGGAGCTACAACCAAGGGACGATGGTCGGTGCGGGAGTGCTGCTCTACCAGATCACGGGAAACGCCAGCTACCTGACCGCGGCCGAGAACACGGCGGGAGCCTCGGTGTCCCACTTCGGGACTGGGACCACTCTGCAGAACCAGGGGCCGGCCTTCAATGCCATTTACTTTCGGGACTTGTTCGTGCTGAGCCAAGTACAACCCAATAGTACCTACGGCACTGAAGCTCAGACCTACGCGACGTACATGTGGACGCAGCGCAACTCGAGCGGGCTGTTCCTCCAGAACGGACAAACCTACGGTGTGAACGGCACTGCGCCCATGGTCGAGATCTATTCGCTTCTCGCCGGCAGTACTGCCCGGCCATAGTCCAGCGGCACCACACGAACCGGGCGGAATGGAGGACTTGGTGGCGTGGGGAGGATTTGAACCTCCGACCTTCGGGTTATGAGTCACACTCCGGCCGTAAGTGAGGTTCCGCGGCGTTCGTCACAGTCGTGCCGATTCGGCGTTCTACCTGGGTAATTGCGGCCTTCACCCACTCTTACCGAGAGACCGTCCTGACCCCCCTCAGCCGTGGTCGTCGGAACTTCGTGGGATTCCCACGAACCTTGGGGTCATCTGCGGGTCACTTCATCGAGGTGGAATTCGGACCTTCGAAGCATTCCGAGAGGGCTCACAAGACGCTCGTGCCGCACAGGGATCTTTGAAGCAGCTTCGCGGCGACACGGTCGTTCCGTGGCATCCATAAAGTGAACAACCTTCAGCGAACTGAACGACTCGTCGCCTCGGCGCCGATCCCAGGCCCGACGATCGCCCCCCGCGCTGACAGGTCGCTACGGAGCGCCGCCACGTCAATTGTTCGGACGTTGGGTGGCGTCTGCCGGGCAGCGTGACTGCCAGCGGCCGCATGGGATGCCGCCGCGGCAGCCGCTCCAGCTGCTTCGCCGGTTGCCATCGCGGCTGGGATCTCCTTAGTGGCCTGGTGCACATATCTGGTGGTGGAGATGCAGCGCCCGGCCACCAGAAGATTGTCGACTGCGGATGTGGTGAGACAGCGGTAGGGAATGTCGTACACGACGTTTCGGCGCGTCCAGTGCCCTGTCTGCGCGACAGCGTCGGCAAACCGAACGTCTCCGTCCTCCTTTCGCAGCACGTAGTCGCCCACCAACCGGCGGCTCTCGGTGATTCCGAGCATGCAGGCATAGTCATCGAGCCACGCATTCTCGAATCCCTTCATCTGGCTCCGCAGCACATCGAAGTGCGCCCGCGCCGCCCGGCGGCAGACGATCTCCGTCCGGGTGAGATCATCCGGATCGCAGGCATTCACCCGTTCGCCGTTCGGAGCGAACGGCACCAAGACACGACCCGGGACGGTGGTGCGAAACCAGAGGAAACCGAGGCCGCCATCGACCGCAGCGGCAGCGTCCGATACTCCCCCAGCCCGAAACCACAGGTGCGGCGGAACCGAGACCTGTTCGAATCTCGCGCCGGCGGACACGAGCACGTCTCCGTCGCCGGTCGCGTCGATCACGACGCGAGGGCAAATTGCCTCCCGGCCGCGCTTTGATTCCACAATCACCGCATCGATGAAGCTCCCGCGGACAGGCGCGGCCGCGAACCAGGTGTGCAAACGTAGCTTTGCGCCTGCCTCCTCGAGCAAGTCGTAACAGCTGTCGGTAAAAGCCTCTGGGTCGAACGCAACTGAATAACGGACTGCCTCGGGAGTCGATCCCCAAATCAGTCCCCAGCCCCGCCACGAGGCGACGAGTTCTGGAGCCTCGCTGCCCCAGGTCTCCTTGCGCGGATACCGCGCATTGCCGCTCGGCTCGAGACGGTCCACGACCTCTTGGCAGAGCCCTGCCACAACCTGAGTACCGACGCCGTCGTCGAGAGTGAGGAGCAGGTTGATGAGACCCACTGTCGCGAGTCCGCCGAGGTGTCCGCTTGCCTCGATGAGCATGGTGTCGGCTCCGCGGCGCGCCGCCGCCACTGCAGCAGCGACGCCGGCGGACCCAGCGCCGACAACGAGCACGTCAGGCGTGCCGATGACCGGCAGCTCACGCGTCGGCTCCCGATACACGCGCCGCGGATCGATAGCCATCTCCCTATTGTCGTTCATCTGGATCCGCCTGACATCAGGCTCCCGCGAGGAGTATTTCCAGGACCAAGTATCTCGAACTCGACCCTGATCTCACCTCTGAGCAGCGTGAAGTCCGGGAGGCTGCTCGGAGCTTTGCCTCGAGGACCCTCCGTCCGGCCGCCGACTGGTCGGGGAGCTCGGCGCAATCCGTCTCGGGGCATTTGGACCCTGTTCAGGAGGTCGGGTGTCCAAGAAACTGCAAGGAAGAGCCCATCGTGACCTGGTTCACGGACGGCTGAACAAGCCGGGTGGAGAGGAGGTCCAGACATGGGGACGATCAGCGGAGCCGATTTGCTCGTCCGTTCGCTGCAAGTCGAGGGCGTTCGCGCTCTGTTCGCCATCACCGACATCTCATTCACACCGTTATCGGTCAAGGCCGAGGCGGCGGGGATGCTCGTTGTGGCGGGCCGGCATGAGAGTGCCGAAGTCCACATGGCCGACGCCTGGGCGCGGGCCACGGGAATTCCGGCAGTGGTGGTGGGTGGCATGGGGCCAGGAGTCGCCAACCTGCTTCCTGGCGTGGTCAATGCCTGGACTGAAGGGGTTCCCGTGGTGGTGATCGGCACTCAACGAACCTCCCGGGCGGATCAAGCCGTACGTCGCAACCGCTTTCAGTACGTACCGCAACTCGAGCTGTTCAGGCCGGTCACCAAGTTCGCCGCTGCCATTCCCGAGGCGAGGCGTGTCCCCGAGTACCTGCGAGAGGCGTTCCGCCACGCCCTCGGGGGTAGACCGGGACCCGTCTACCTCGAGTTCGCCCCCGAACTCCTACGCGAAGAGGTCGACGAGGATGTCAACCCTGTGCTGGCTCCGGCCGCCTACCGCGCCGCACCCGGATCCCCGGACACTGCCGCAGTCGAGCGTGCAGCCGCGCTGCTTGGCCGAGCGGCGCGACCGCTGGTACTGGCTGGCAACGGCGTCCACACAGCAGAAGCATCCGAGGAGTTGACCCGTTTGGCCGAGATCGCGGGAGCGGCCGTATGCACCACACCGGGTGCGCGCGGAGCCATCTCCGAGCGACACCCCCACGCTGTGGGGATGGCCAACGCCTTACTGTCGCCGGTCATGCAGGAGGCCGATGTGGTGCTGGCCGTCGGTACTGGCATCGGTGAGGTCGTCGGCTACGGACAGCCTCCCGCCTGGGCCGGACCCGCGGTCCAGCGCCTCATCCACCTCGATCGTGATCCATTGGTCATCGGGGTAAACCGGCCCGTCGACGTCGCTCTCGTCGGCGATGTCCGCCAGGGCTTGAGCGCCCTTACGAAGGCGCTTGCCACATCGGACACCCGCAATGACGGCGACTGGGCTCGCGAGCGGGCAGTGGGAGCCCAGCAGGTGATGAACATGATGGTTGACGCCGGACTCGAGCTCGACGGGTCACCTGTCCACCCGGCACGACTCGCTGCGGAGTTCGCCCGGTACTTGCCCGAAGACGCGCTCGTCTGTTTGGACGGCGGGAACTCCGCTCTGTGGGCGCACCTGGCCCTGATCGTCACCCGGCCCCGGTCACTGTTGTGGACGGGGCACTTCGGTCACCTCGGCACCGGTATCCCGTACGCGATAGGGGCCAAGCTGGCACGGCCTGATCGCCCCGTGTTCCTGTTCAGTGGGGACGGGGCCTTCGGGTTCAACCTTCAGGAGCTCGAGACAGCCTCACGGGTCGATGCGGCCATCGTCGCTGTCGTGAACTGCGATTATGCCTGGGCCATGGAGGAACAGGGAATGCTCGATGAGGTGGGACGCACGATCGGCGTCCACACGTCGGTTGTGCGCTATGACCTCGTCGCAGAGGGTCTCGGCTGCCACGGTGAGTTGGTGGACTCGCCTGAGGGGATCGTGCCCGCCCTCCGACGAGCAAGCGCCTCGGGTCGGCCAGCCGTCGTTCAGGTGGTGGTTGACCACGCGATGAACGTCAATCCCCCCGGTATGAGTGAGTTCCTCGAAATGTACAACGCGGCCACGACGTGATGGTCCGTCCGGCACGTCCCGGCATCTCTCAGCCCAAGCGATCCCGTCCTAGCGAGTGCTTGCGCCCTGGCCCTTCATGTCAAGGACAGCACAAAGACACGATCACTCAATCAGTGGTCTGCCAGCGCTTCAGTGCCGATCGCATCCCCGAGCTCTTCGAGTGCAGCATGTAGTGCGTCGACGATCAGCCAGGGGTCGGGAACGCTGACCGGAGAACCGAGCAGGGAGACACCCAGCGTTTGTTCGTAGCTCCAGGCAGTGATGTTGAGGCCGATCCCTTCGAGGATGGGACCCACCGAGTAGAGAGCCTCGAGCCGGATGGGACCGAAAAAGATCCGCTCCCGCGGTCCGGCGACGTTGGACAGCACAACGTTGAGAGGTGGGTGGACCCGGTTCGCAATGTGGGACCGGGTCCAGAGTCGCACGGCCGAATGGTAAATCTGTGGCGGCACAAAATCGGCGCGCTGCTCAAAGAGATCGTGGCCGAGCACACTGCGAACTTCCTTGGAAGCTGCCGTCATGCTCCGGATATGTTCGAGGCGCTGGACTGGGTCGGCGATGTCGGTCCCGATGCTCACATAGAGGTTGTCGACTCGGTTGCCCGACATGCGGGCTACATTCGGGTCGGTCGAGACCGGGACACTGGCGACCAGGGGGCGTGCCGGTAGTTCACCGCCGTCCAACAGATAGCGTCGCAGCGCCCCTGCGCACACGCAGAGGTAGACATCGTTGAGAGTGGTGCCCGCGGTGCGCCGGATGGACTTGAGATCCTCGAGTGGGAGCTCGGTCATTGCAAAGGTGCGCTCGGAGGTGAGAGACACGTTGAACGATGTCTTGGGTATGTGGTGAAGAGGAAGAGGAGGCTTGACCGCGAAGCTACGACGCCTCGCTTCCGACGCTCGGCCCTGTCGCGCCGATTGCACCACAAACCGCGGCAGGCCCTTCCACCGGAGGACATGGTCGTGTGCCGCCATCCTCAGTAGTTGGCGACGCGTCGGGAGCGGCTCTGGACGCCACGCATCCACATCGGGTTTCCCTGACGGCTCGACGCCGGCGCCTTGCACCACGTTCTGGAGCAGGGCCACGACGGCGGACCCGTCGGCCACCGCATGGTGGATCTTCGCCACAACCGCGATGCGGCCGCCGTCGAGCCCCTCCACGACCAACAAATCCCACAGGGGCCGATCGCGCTCCAGTGGGATGCCCGCGAAATCAGCCACAACGGCGGCGAGCTCGCGATCACCCGCCGTGCCGACGAACACCCGGCGGCTGATGTGACGCTTCAGGTTGAACTCAGGGTCTTCCACCCACACGGGATGACCCAGTCCCCACGGGACCGGCACGACCCTGCGGCGGAATGGCGGAAGCCGGCAAAGTTGGTCCGCGAGGATCTCGGTCAGGGCGTCGTAGGAGAACTCGCCCTTCAGGGTAGAAACGTCGGCCACGACGACCTTCACCGTGTGCATGTGGGCCGTCGGTGTCTCCGAATAGAGGAATTTCGCGTCCAGCCCGGTCATCGTTTCCATGAGTCAGCCCTCGGAACTTGGGGAACCGCTGGTCGAGACCTGACGCAACGAACTGACGAGAAAGTCGGCCACCTGTTTGGACCACAAGTAGCCCACGTGGCCCCCCGAATACCACGAGATGCGGGGCTGATCCCAGTGCGCCCAGAGGCGTTGTGCCTGATCCGGAAAGGCCAGCCGGTCGCCGTAGCCGGCGAAGATGAACCGGCCGCGCCTGGGCACCTTGGCCTCAAAGGACAGAGGCGACACCACTCGGTAAACGTTCTCGGCCGGGCCGCCCATGATCTTGTGCTCGATCGATCGGGCACGGATGTCGTGAGGACTGTGCCGGTGGAACAGGCCTGGGAAGTCCGATACCGGGATGCCCGCCACCACGCCGTCGATGCCTTGCTCCAGACCGGCGAGGAGCGAAACGGCGTACGCGCCTAGTGAGACGCCGTACAGGCTGATCGATGTGGCTCCTTGCTGACGGATGAGGGTGATGAGGCGCCGGATGTCCCACACGGCCTGCGTCATGCCGTGCACGGCGTTCATCAGCTCGAAGGAGAGGAACGGCTCCCCACTCACCAGGGTGACCCGGCGCGGCCCATGGAGCGGCAGCGCCGGGAGGGCCACGTTCATCCCAAGCTCGTGGTGGAGCCGGTTCATCTGGAGCCCCTGAAAATCCATGAACGGGAACCCCATGCAGAAGCCGTGCACGGCGATCACCCAGGGCCGGGGGCCGCCGGGGTGGCGCACGATGACGGCCGAGGCGGTCCGGTTCGGTTCGAACGCCATCCACCGGTCGGCTCCGGGCTCGCCGGGATAGGGGATGAACCCGCTGTCCCAGTCCCACCGGTCGTAGCTCAGCCCCGTGGCCCATCCCCGGCTCGTCGTCACGTCGGGTTCGAAGAGCGGCGGCGGGGCGCGGTGATAGGAGTCGGGCTCCGCGATCCAACCTTCCCTTGCGTACAAGGATTCGGCCGCGGCGAGCTCGCTCGACACCCTCGCGTAGTCCCCGGGCAGCGGGAATCTGCGGGGCGTCATGGCCATGGCCAGCAGCGCCTCGTCCATCGCCACCTGAGCCGCAAGGCCGAGCGACAGGTGCGGCGCCGGCACTGAGTCGCTCACTTCCCCACTCAGGAAGGCCGAACCGATGTAGTGCAGCGTCCGGGGCAGGGCGCGGGTCGCCCGGGCGAGCGCTCGCCGGTTCAAGAACCCGGCAACGGCTCGGAAGAGCCCGGTCATCCGATCGATCCCGGGCACCGAGATACCCGGCTCCACGCTCTCCGAGATGCTCTTCGTAGGAGGGACTCCGCTCGGGGGGTCTATCAAGTCGCCTGCGGGATCATGCGCAACCTCCCCCACCCGGCCTCCTTGCGTACCGTGGCGGCCCGCCCCCGGACAGAGGGCACGGCCGACTGTGATATTACGTCTGGCATTCTGATCAACAGTAGGGCCAGAAGGCCCGGGTCGGGACCAGGGAGCACTGTGGAGTTCAACCTTGCCGATCTTTTCGAGAGCGTGGTCGACCAGGTCGGGGATCAGACGGCGATGGTGTCCGGCTCCCGGAGGCTGAGTTACACCGACCTGGAGCGGCGGGCCAACCGCCTCGCCCACCACCTGGAGGCTGCCGGCGTCGGTCCCCGTGACACGGTGGGGCTGCAGCTGCTCAACGGCACCGAATACATCGAGAGCATGCTGGCGTGCTTCAAGATCCGTGCCGTGCCGGTCAACATCAACTACCGCTACCTCGCTGGCGAGTTGGAGTACCTGTACAGTGACGCCGCGCTGGTGGGCCTCGTCTTTCATGGCCACTTCGCCCCGGCGGTGAAGGGTGCTCTGGGCGCCATGCCCGAGACCAGAGCCGTGCTGGAGGTCTGTGGGCCGGTCGGTCACCGCCCGACCGTGGGTGAGGACTATGAGAGTGCCCTCGCATCAGCGCCCGACACCCGCGAGTTCCCCCCGCGCCGCGGCGACGATCTCTACTGCGTCTACACGGGCGGCACGACCGGCATGCCCAAGGGCGTGCTCTGGCGACACGACGACATCTTCTTCGCGGCCATGGGTGGCGGTGACCCGCTGTCCTTGGGCAATCACATCGCCACCCCTGGCGAGCTTGCTACGCGGCTCTTGCATCCGGGCATCACTGCGCTTGCCGTACCTCCGTTCATGCACGCGGCCGGGCACTGGTTGGCGTTCTCCACGCTGTTTGGGGGCGGGACAGTCGTGACGACCGGAGGGGGGGTCTTCGACGCCACCGAGGTCTGGCGTCTGGTGGAAGCGGAGCGGGTCAACGCGATCGCCGTGGTGGGCGACGCCATGGTCCGGCCGCTGCTCGACGTGCTGGCCGCGCAACCCGATCGCTACGACCTCTCATCGCTGATGGCCGTGGGTTCCGGGGGAGCGGTGCTCTCGCCGTCCACCAAGGCACAGCTGGCCGAGCTCCTCCCCGGGCGGATCGTCGCCGACCGATTCGGGTCTTCGGAGACCGGCCAGGTCGGTGGTGAGATGCCTCCCGGGGACCCGTTCGGGCCGCCACGCCTGCGGGTTGACGAGCGCACAGACGTGCTCGATGCCGATCTCCAACCTGTCCCACCCGGTTCGGGGGTGATCGGACACCTCGCCAGGGGCGGCCACGTCCCCATCGGCTACCTAGGCGATCCGCTCGAGTCCGCGGCCACTTTCGTGGAGGCAGGGGGCCAACGGTGGGCGCTCCCCGGTGACCTGGCGACGGTGAACGTCGACGGGAGCATCGTCGTCCTCGGGCGCGGTTCGCTCTGCATCAACACTGGCGGGGAGAAGGTCTTCCCCGATGAGGTGGAGGCCGCGCTGAAGGACGAACCCGAAGTCCGCGACGCCATCGTTGTCGGCGCGCCCGACCCTCGCTTCGGTGAGCGGGTAGTCGCCCTGGTACTGCCCCAAAGCGGGCACGAGATCGATCCCGAGACCGTCCGCCAGCACGTCCATGCGAAGCTGAGCGGCTTCAAGGTGCCCCGAGAGGTCATCGTCGTCGATGACTTCGTTCGTTCACCCAGTGGAAAACCGGATTACCCCTGGGCCCGAGCGGTCGCCGAAGCGGCGTTACGAGACCAGAACGAGGATTGAGAAAACCGACTAACCGAGAATCGGAAAGCGGCGTTCAGCCGCCAATCGATCGAGCGTCGTCTGCATCGTCTCGGTGAGCTCCTGGTAGCAATGGCGAACAATCAGTTCGTCCTCAGCAGCCTCAGGCGCGTACCGCGACGACCAGTCAATCGGAGGGCCCAGCTCCACGGTGATCTTGGCAGGAAGAGGCCACGTGGGAATGCCTCCTGGAACGACACCAAAGGGGGGTCCCAGCACCAGGGGCATCACTTTGATGCGGAACATGCGGTCGAGCCCAAGCCACTTTGCGACGCGCTCCCCTCGGCCGAGGACGATCAGCGTCTCGTGGGCGCCGACGGAGACGGCAGGGACCACGGGGACCCTTGCTCGCAATGCGAGACGAACGACCCCGACGCGACCGCCGAACTCGATGCGGTTTCGCTCCCACCAGGGTCGAAATACCTCTGAGTCACCACCCGGGTAGTCGATCAGGATCCCTCCGCTGCGAAGGATTGCCTCCGCTTCGGCTGGCCCGGCTTCGACAGCTCCAGCTCGCTTCATGACGGGACCGACCCCTGGAAGCCCCAGGAAGAAGGAGTGGAAGAGTGCGTAGACAGGCTCGTCTTCGCCCCGCTCACGCCACCACGCGGTCAGCAGGACCGGTAGATCCGGGGGTGTCTGGCCACCGGAATGGTTCCCAACCACAAGGAAGGGTCCGCGTTGGGGTAAGCGCTCAAACCCTCTGACCTCTGGCCGGAAGTAGGACGCGTAGCGTTCCAGGATTGGTCGAGCGGCACGAAGGAACTCTGGGTCACGGGTAGACCCCGCCGGGGCAGCTGTGGCTTTGCGGCTGTCCACCATTCCTCAACTATGCACGTGATCGGGGTCGATGTCGGGACGAACCTGGCGCATGCGACGTGCATCGCTTGCACCGAGGGATGACCAAACACAAGACACGCGTGCGCTCATCAGCCGGTGGGCAGGCCCTTCACGCGCTGAGATGGGTATGAACTTGGTGGGAATGTGAGAATTTGATCCTCCGGCCTCGCCAAGAACTTGTCAACATATGACAAAGTTGCTTAGGGGCGGAGCATGATCCTCACCGCGCCGGAATCAGCTTGGGATCGGCGACGAAAGGTCCGCATGAGCACGACCTTGGAGTCAATTGCTCTGGAGCTTTTCGCCGAGAGG
>Ga0116215_1001444_pt1 | contig 15806 bp, 14 predicted proteins | sample Sb_taG_7_FD_89698 | JGI IMG/M metagenome (GOLD analysis project Ga0116215, IMG submission 89698) | Peat soil microbial communities from Weissenstadt, Germany - Sb_50d_2_FS metaG | ecosystem: Environmental > Terrestrial > Soil > Wetlands > Peat | place: Germany: Weissenstadt | collected 2010-09-21 | reverse complement strand
CTTCTTGATCGACACGATCATCATGTTGTGAAAGACGGCCTCGACCGGCAGATTGATGTCCACTAGCTCTGGAATCGTCATCTTCATCGCCGGCAGAAAAATCCGCTCTACCGCCTTGCCCATCCACGCGTCTTCCATCGGCGGCTTGCCCACAATGGTCGCGGCATAAATCGGATCCTTGCGATGCGTGATGCACGTGAGATGAAAAACGGGGTACTCATCTTCGAGCGTGTAAAAGCCGGTGTGGTCGCCGAAAGGGCCCTCCGGCCGGAGCTCACCCAGTTCCACGTAGCCTTCGAGCACGATCTCCGCCTGCGCCGGCACCTCAAGATCGACGGTCTCGCACTTCACAATCTCCACCGGTTCCCCGCGCAGAAATCCCGCTATCAGAAACTCCTCCACTTCGGGCGGCGCAGGCACAATCGCGGCAAAGGTCGTCGCGGGATCCGTACCAATGGCCACGGCCACCTCCATCCGCGAGCCCTTCACATTGCCAACCGCAACCTGGCCCACCGCTCCATCGGCAAAGCTCGTTGCGCCACCGGCCGACTCCGCCATCATCGCCACGCGCGCCGCCTTCGCGCTCAGCGTCGGGTCTTCTTCCGCTCCCGCCGCAGCAGCATTGCGCAGCGCCTCGCGATAGTGTTCGGCGGCCACCTTCTGCCGCTGCCAGTGCATGCCCGTGGTCTGCCCGTCGTACACCTGCATGCGATATATGCCGATGTTGCGCTTGCCCGTTCCCCCTCCGCCTCTAGGATCGCGCGTATGCACGCAGGGCAGCGTGATGAACCGTCCGCCATCGTGCGGCCAGCACTTGAGAATCGGAAAATAATTCAGATCAAACTTCTCGTGTCGCACCACTTCTTTGCACGGTGCATCTTTGCCGCTCACCGTTTTGGGAAATGCACTGGTCAGCGCGCCAAGTTGCGGCAGCATCTTCAACTTGTCGAACAGCCCCTCAGGAGCCTTCACGTTCATCAAACCGGTAATTCGTTCGGCAATCTCATCCAGCCGCTCCACGCCCAGCGCCATGGTCATGCGCCGCTCGCTGCCGAATTGATTGATAAGAACCTTGTGACCCGGATGGCCCTTCACATTTTCAAATAGCAGCGCCGGCCCCCCGGGAGCATACTTCCCACTGAAATCGGTTGCCCCATCTTTTCCGCGCTCTTTGCGGAAAGGGCGGGAACCGGAACCGATCTTGCTCACGCGGTCGGTAATCTCCGTAATTTCGAGCTCCGGCGAAACCTCTTCGCGGATGCGCTTGAGCTCGCCGTGCTTCTCAAGCGTCTTGATCCAGTCGCGCAAATCCTTGTAGGCCAAAGGCGTGCTCCGTGCGGTCGTCACCGTTCCTCAACCACAGTTCATCAACCATGTTACGGCAGGAATGATGGATGAAACGCGGGAAAGCCGTTTACCCGAACCCCACCTGCAGTTTCGCCACGCGCCCGCTCTCAGTCGATCGTATCTTCGCGTCTGGGCGGTTCGCCGCCCTTGCGGTTGAGGATGCGCAGAAATGCCTTGCGGTCCGCGCGTTTTCTCCGGTCGAGAAAAAACTCCTCGGTCTGCATCGCGGCAATCTTTTCCGCAGCGGCAATCACGAGGAATTGATTCATGCTGGTCCCATCGCGGTCACTGATCGTCTCGATTGCCGACTTCAAAGAAACAGGCAAGCGAAGCGGGAAAGTCGCTACCTTCGTGGTCATGGTTTGATCCTCCTGAGAAGTTCGCCTGGGCGGAGAACCTCAATATCGAAACTTCGTCGAGCCTCCTGCAAATCTCTCTCGTTGAACGTCACAATTGCTGAAGCTCGTCCGTTTACTGCGGCTTCGAGAACCAATTCGTCTCCGGGATCGCGAAGCTGCGGACGCCAGCGAAAAAACAACTGAACCGGCTCTGCCATTGCGATAAGGCCGGTCACAAATATGTCTGTCTGCGCCAAAGAAAGTCCAGCCGCCAGCCGGTGCTCCGCCAGCATGCAAATCGCTTCGTACTCCAAGGCAAGAGCTACACTCACGAGCATTGTTGCCCGGCCACCGTCAATGTGCCGCAGCAATTCAGCAGATGCTCCCCGCGGACTTCGCATCGCGGCCACCACCACATCGGTGTCGAGCACAATTCTCACTATGAATATGATATCACATCACCGGCGATGTCATAATCGGCGGCCTGACAACCCTGCCAAGGGCCTTTGCCTTCATCGCATGATTGTGCAATCCTCGCTTTGAATAATCGGAGGTTTTCATGACGAACTCCCCCACGTTCGGCAGCAGGGCCTACTTCAAGCTGCCCAAGGACCCTCGCGCCGCTGCCGCTACCGCATGGAATGTGCCCGACCTTTGCGCGGCCTACAACTGGCCCAGCGGCAAGCCCGGCGGCGGAGTCATTGCCATCGTCGAGCTCGGCGGCGGATGGGTCGCGTCCGACATCGATGCATTCTTCCAGTCCCTCGGCCAGCCCACGCCTTCTGTCACAGACGTTTCAGTGGACGGCACCCAGAACACTCCCAATCAAAGCGGCTCGGCCGGCGATGCCGACTACGAAGTCGCGCTCGATATTGAGGTGGCCGGCGCGGCCTACTATGCGGCCACCGGCCACGCCGCAACCATCCGAATGTACTGGTCGCAGGACATCGGCCAAGCCGTTGCAAAAGCCGCCTCCGACCACTGCGATGTATGCAGCATCTCTTGGGGCGCGGACGAAGCCGAGTGGGGCGCAACCGCGGCGCAGCAGATGGAGTCGGCTGCCGAGTCCGCCGTCGCCGGCGGCATGATTGTCTTCGCTGCTTCCGGCGATAACGACTCCAGCGACGGCGGTTCCACTCCAGCCAACGTCGATTGCCCATCGTCTTGCCCGCATGTAGTGGGCTGCGGAGGCACCACGAAAACCTCGACGCAGGAGACCGTCTGGAACGACGACCCCGGCCAGACCAACGGCGAAGGAACCGGCGGCGGCTACTCAACCCTCTTTCCCATGCAAAGCTTCCAGATCGGCGCGCCGGCGGCACCGGCCAACACTCAGTACGGCAACGGCCGCATGGTACCCGACGTCAGCGCCGACGCCGATCCCAACACCGGCTACAACATTTATGTTCACGGATCTGTCACGGTGGTCGGGGGAACCAGCGCCGTGGCTCCACTCTACGCGGGCCTATTCGCTGCCTTTGGAACCAAGTTGGGATTCGTGACCCCCACTCTTTGGAAAAACCAGAAGGCCTTCCACGACATCACCGTGGGCGGCAACGGACTCTACAACGCTGCCGTCGGTCCCGACCCCTGCACCGGTATCGGATCGCCGGTCGCCTCGAGCATTGCCGTGATCTTTGAACCGCAAACGTGAGTTTTTACTTGGCCGGCGCAACCGCCTGGATCATCGGCATCACCGGCGGGATCGCATCCATTGGGTAGCCGAGCCGCTTCCACTCGTCAAAGCCGCCACGCAACGGGCGCACCCGCTCTATGCCGAGCTTGTGCAGCGCCAACGCGGTCTTGGCCGACGTAGCCTCGCTGGGGCACGTGCAATATAGCACCACATCCCTGTCGCGCGGAATCTCATGCTGGCGCGCGGTCAGAGCCTCGGGCGAAATGTGCACTGCGCCCGGCAGCGTATACGGATCGGGCAAGAGCTCCAGCGGATGGCGCAGGTCCACAATGTAGACCTCCTCGCCCGCTTCGAGCTGGCGCATCAGTTCCTCCGGCTCGAGCCGTGACGCAGCCAGCGCTTTCAATATCACGCGGCGGAGGAGGACGCGCGCCACGAAAAAGCCCGCAATGCCAAGCAGCAGCAGCGCGCCCGAGAACCGGCCGGCCCAATTCAGCACGCTCGGGTTGCGATTGAGCAGGTCGCCGAAGAGCCGTCCGGCAGTCAGCAGGACGCTCACCCACAGCGTGACGCCGATCGCGTCAAAGAACAAGAACGGGCCAAATTCCATGCCGTTCTGGCCAGCCACCGGTGGCGCCAGCATGCCCAGGCCAGGGACGAACTTGGCAAACATCAGCATCACGCCGCGGCGCCGGCCGAACGAGTCCTGGGTTCGACGAACGCAAGTGGTTGGCTCTATTGACAACTTGCACAGAATGCGCAGCACGTGGTGCCCGTGTTTGCGCCCGATGAGAAACCATGTGCAGTCTGCACTTAGTGCGGCAACCACGGCGGCCAACAGCGCAAGGGGGAACCGGATCGGCCCGTCGACCGAAAGCGCTCCTGCAGCCAGCAACACAGGCGTAGCCGGCAGCGGAACACCGATCTGCTCGACAAACACCCAGGCGAAGAGCAGCAGGTATCCGTACATCATCAGCACGTGTGTCGGCAGCGCCATTTGGACTTCCAGTCTACGGGGATTGGGGAATCGCGCCACCCGTCTTCAACGACAATCAGGCAGCCTTTTCTAATTATCGGATGTTGCGGCGCGAATTTCGTTGCAGAAGCGCAAGGAAAATATCGCCGGGTGGCCCCGTCTCAGGCCTTGGCCTCTTGCGACCGGGCCACCTGCTCGATCGCCCAGTCTGTCCAGGCGCCTTGCTCCGCGGGGCAGGCCAGCAGCGCCGCGTTGCCGGCCAGCACGGCATCTACAAAATTCTCCACAGCCGGATAATGCAGATTCTCATGCGGCGGCAGCTCTTCCACGCGCCCGGCCACGCGCAGCTTCGGCCCGTTCAAGGGATCGAGCCCGATCTCTCCGTCCACGCCGATGATCCGGAACTGGTCCCGCGCCACGCGCGAATTCCAGCGCACATCGACCACGCCGTGCACGCCTCCCGGAAACTTCATCACCACCGTCGCCGAATCTTCAACGCCCATGCGATGCACCGCATTCGATCGCATGCCGCAGGCGCGCTCCACTTTGCCGAACAGAAAATTCATCGCATCGATGCGATGCGACGCCGTGTCAAACAGCGGTCCTCCGCCAGCCAGCGCCGGATCCCGCAGCCAATCGCGCCCCTGGGTCTCGAGCCAGCCATGGCAATTGGCATCGGCCAGCAGCGGCGCTCCAATCGCGCCCTCCGCAATCAGTTGCCTGGCGCGGATCAGCTTGGGATACAGCCGCCGATAATACGAGACGCCCAGCAGCTGCCCCGATGCGCGGCTCTCGGCCACCATGCGCTCCGCCTGCGCATAATTCAGCGCCATCGGCTTCTCGCACAGCACGTGCTTGCCTACGCGCAGTGCCGCGATCGCAGCCCCCGCGTGCATCGCCACCGGCAATGCAATGTAGACCGCATCCACCGCCGGGTCCGCGACAGCTTCTTCAACCGTGGCCCACACCCGCGTGCCGGTGTATGCTTCGGCCTTGGCCCGATCGCGCGTGACAAATCCGTAAAGCACGCTTCGCTTTTCCGCCTGGATCGCCGCAATCACGCGCCTGCGCGCAATGTCGCCGATCCCCGCCAGCACCCAACGCACCTTACTCATCTCTCCGTAAGAATATCCCGCCGCTGTGAGTCGGGAACCACAACTGCGTGATTTCGGAATGAAGCGTGATTGATTTCGGAGCCTGGCGGCGGCCTGCAGGCTTGTAGCGCCGGACTCCTGTCCGGCTGTCGCGTGGGCGTCCACGCCCGCGCCTGCGATGCGGTTGCCCCACCTTGTCCTATCGCCCCGGCGACCGAAAGGGCGAGAATCACCAGCCACATGAGCTGCACAAAACCTCGTCCAGGTCATCTCCACAGCAAAAAAGCCGCCCGCAGGCGGCTTCATGCAATTCAGTTGCTCTGGAAAATCCGACGCCTCTACTGCTCGGCCCCCGCAGCCGGAGCCGGTGTCGCCGAGTTGCCCGCATCCTGGTTCTTCACCTGGAAGAAGTCGTGATCCCAGAGGTCTCTATAGAAATCGCCCGTCAGTTCTGCGGCTTTGGGCCCAAAGGTCGGCCTGCCTCCCTCGAGGAAAAACACTGTCACCAGGCTCCCCTCGGCCGAATTGGAGTAGGAAGCAAACCAGCCAAACCGCGTTCCGTTGTCGGAACACGTGCCAGTCTTCCCGAAAACCGGCAGATCACGGAAGTTCACGCGCAGGCTCCGCGCAGTTCCATATTCCACCGCCCCGGCCATCCCGTCCTCAAGATCGGGGACGTACTTGGCGATATTGAGTACCCGCTTTACCTTGGGCCGGGAGTTCGCGATTTCTTCCGGAGTCGTGGGATGCTGCAGATAGTACAAAGTTCCGCCATTCGCAATTGCCGCCACAAGGGCGCCAAGTTGCAGCGGTGTCAGTGATACTCCCTGGCCAAAGCTGCACATGCGGGCCACGCCGCCTTCCGATTCGGGAATCGGCTGGTCGGGATATTCGCCCAGTTGCTCTCCGGAAATCTCGTAGCCGGCCAGCTCACCCAAGCCGAATTCTGTCGCATAATGGCGCACGCGGTCGAAGCCCAGCTCGCGTCCCAACTCTTCAAAGTAGAGGTTGTTGCTCTTGGCCAGCGCCTGCGTCATATTCATGCGAAAGCCCGGCAACTGCACCATGGTGTCGCGCGTGACCAGTCCCTCTGACAGCGCAGCCAGCGCCACCGTGAGCTTGATGGTTGAGCAAGGCTCGGCGCCCGGCGAGAGGGCCAGCTTCTGGTTCACCATCGCCAGGATGCGCCCATTGGAGGGGTTAATCACCACCGCTGTGCCGTTCATGTCGCCCAGCGCGTCGATCGCCGCTTGCCGCACCACCGGGTCCTCGCCCGCCGTGATATCGCCTTCTCCAACGCCGCCCACGACAAATGAACTCGCCGTAAACCTCTCGTAATAACGATGGCGGCGATGCAGCGATGTCCTGCGCAGGTAAGCGGTTCTCGTCGTGGCTGTCCCGCTCACAACGGCTGCGCCTGCCATGAGATGAGCAGAACCGATGTGTGATGTCGTCGAGCGTGTCGAGGCAACGTGGGTCCTCGACGAGTGGGTTGACCTGCTGGATGTATGCGCAGAACTCGCGCGGGCTGACGTCGTCGCGGCGCTGTGATGCACCACTGCATGACGCGCGCTGGAAACGTGCGAAGCGGTTTTTGATTTTGAATGGTGCACAGTCGTCGACTGCGGGACGTTCAACGCCGCCGCTCCGGCACAGAAGACGCCGAAGACAAACAGAAAAAATGCAATGGCCCTAACGCGAGACAACCTCATCCAGCCGACATCCTCTCAACCCTTGGAATTCGTGCCGCGCGTTCACCCGTGAGCGGCGCGCTCCGTGCTGCCGGTCCCGAAACGCATCTTTCGCGAATCGCGATTCGGCAATCTTCTCTTTCCGGCCCCGGAGCGACTTCCATTTCCGGCCCCACCTGCCGTTTCTTCCGACAGGCTGCCCCACACAGGGGGAACGCGACCCTCTACTCGGTCATAGCTTGTTTCTTACAATAACCCGGAAAGCAGAAAACCGCGTCGGGTTGCCATCACCCTTCGTACAACTTTCGGGGGGCTTTTTGGTTACTATAACCGCTTTTTACCTTTTTTGGAACTTCCGCGTCCCAACAACGGTGACGAATCGCACTCACTTTCGCATCTCGTTCGTCACTGGGGCCCGGGTTCCGGGTTGATTCAAATTAACGGCACACGTGTCGGCTTCAAATAAACAGGGCCGATCCAGCAGGTCATCGTCTAGAACTTCAAACGTCTCAAAAAAGTAGGAACGTCCAGATCGCGTTCCGGTTGCCCGGCGGGTTCGGCGAACATCGGCGACGAGGCCTGCCCGCCGTTCTGCGCTGGCTCGGCCACTGCGTTTGCGTTCTCCGTGAAGTCCCCCGCGTAATCGCGATTCGTTGCCGGGCGCTCCGCCCCGTCGCTCCTCGCGTTCAACGGTGTCTTGGCTGCGGCATTCCCGCTCTCCATTCCGAACTTGCCGTCGAGATCCGCATCGGATCTGTCGGTCGGTGCGGCCACCGTTACAGTGGTTGCCACTCCTGGCGCAGCCGCCGCGAAGAAAAATCCATCGTCGCCGGTCTCCTCGGCTTCCTCTTCCTCGCTCATAAAACGCGCTGGCTCGGCCGCAGGCTGCGGCTTGTTTTCCCGCATCCAGTTGTTGGTCGCCACCACCGGCACTGAAACCACCGGCGTCTCCTCCACATTCAACATGCGCGCGCGCCGCTCGGGCATCTGGTCGCGGAAGCCGGTGGCAATCACCGTGATCTTCACATCTTCGCCCATCCTCTCGTTGAGCACGGCGCCAAAGATGATGTTGGCGTCTTCGTGCGCGGCCGACTGGATCAGCGACGACGCCGCGTTTACCTCGGAAAGCTTCAGTGTGCTCGATCCCGTAATGTTGATCAGGATGCCGCGCGCGCCGTCGATGGCTCCCGCTTCCAGCAGCGGCGATGCCATGGCTGCCTGCGCAGCCTCGAGCGCGCGATTCTCGCCCGCGCGCACCGCCGTACCCATCACCGCCTGCCCCATCCCTGCCATCGTCGTCTTCACGTCGGCAAAGTCGCGGTTGATAATGCCGGGAATCGTGATAATGTCGCTGATTCCCTGCACGCCCTGCCGTAGCACATCGTCGGCGATGCGGAAGCTCTCGAAGAACCCCGCGTCCTTGGCCACGGCCAGCAGCTTTTCGTTCGGAATCACGATCATCGTGTCCACGCTGTCGACCAGTTCCTTCAGGCCGCGCTCGGCCTGCGCCAGGCGGCGCTTGCCTTCAAACGCGAAGGGTTTCGTCACCACGGCCACAGTCAGAATGCCCATCTCACTGGCCAACGAAGCAATCACCGGCGCCGCGCCCGTTCCCGTGCCCCCGCCAAGGCCCGCCGTCACAAACACCATGTCGGCGCCCTCCAGCGCCTCGATAATCTTCTCCGAATCCTCCAGCGCCGCCCTGCGCCCCACGTCAGGATTCGAGCCCGCGCCCAGCCCCGAAGTCAGCCGTACTCCCAATTGCAGCTTTACCGGAGCCTGCGACAGCTTGAGAGCCTGCACATCGGTGTTGGCGGCGATAAAATCCACGCCCTCCATGTGGGCCTGGATCATGCGATTCACGGCGTTGCTCCCGCCTCCGCCCACCCCGATCACCTTGATGTGCGCGCCACGCACCGTCTCGTCGTGGAATGTAATGCGCATCTCTCCGGCTTCATTCTTCTGGCGCATTTCTCCGCCTTCATTCTTCTTGCGCATCTCTCCGGCTTCACTCTTTTTCTGTTCCATTGGGCTCTGCTCCCCTCAACTCAAATGTCCTGCTCTGCCGTTCTCGAACTCGCTTCCGCTCCCTGTTCCCTGATCCCTGTTCCCTGCCTCTAGAAACTCGCCGCAAACATCGCCCGCAACTTCGCGCGCAAACTGTGGTCCTCGCTCGCTCGTGTCATCTTGGTGCGATGCGTGTAAAGAACCATGCCGATGGCGGCTGCCCACGCCGGGTGGTTTAAGTCCACCGGCATTTGCGGCAGGCGCACGGGCAAACCGGCGCGCGCCGGCACGCGCAGCTGGCTCTCCGTCACGTCCAGCATTCCCGCCAGCATCGAACCACCGCCAGTGAGCACGCATCCCGCGCCCAGAGCTTCCATGACGCCGCCATGCCGCAGGCTTTCTTTCACGTAGTACATCAGTTCCCGCGCGCGCGGCTCCAGAATCTCCGCAATCATGCGCAGCGGCAATGTCGCCGCCGCTCCCTGCGGGTTCGTGATCTCGATCGTTGCCAGTTGCGGAACCGCGGTTACCACCGCATTCCCATACTGCCTCTTCAGTTCCTCCGCCTGCGCCAACGGCAGTTGCAAGCCGATGGCAAGATCGTTGGTGAAATGCGCTCCGCCGATTGGCACCGACGCGGTGTACGCAACCGCGCCCTCAAAAAATACGGCCAGGTCGCTGGAATGCGCGCCGACGTCGAGCAGGCAAACGCCCAGCTCGCGCTCGTCGGCTGAGAGCGTGCACTCCGCCGAAGCCAGCGATTCCAGCACCGCCTCTGAAACCTCAAGTCCCGCGCGATTGGCGCAGGTGACCGTGCTTTGCAGGGCACTGCCCGAGCAGGTGGCGATGTGCAATTCCACCTCCAGCCGCGCTCCCACCATCCCCACCGGGTCGAAGATACCCGGCTGCTCATCGAGAATGAATTGCCGCGGCAGCAGGTGCAGGATCTCGCGATCCGGCGGCCGCTCAATGGCGCGCGCCCGATCCACCGCAGCGCGCACATCTTCGTGAGTAATCTCGCGCATGCCGCGGCTCAACTGGAATCCGCCATTCGTGTTCAATCCGCGAACGTGCGGGCCGCCCACGCCCGCCACGCACTCGTCGATATTCATGCGAGCCACATGCTCCGCCTGCTCGCTGGCCGCGCGCACCGCCTTCGCCGCCGGTCCCAGCTCTGCGATCAGGCCTTTGCGCATTCCCACCGATTCCACCGCGCCGTGGCCGCGATAGCGCAAGACTCCCTCATTCACATCGGCGGCCAGCACGCGCGTCCATGCGCTGCCGATGTCGAGCACCACGATCAGGTTGTCCTGCTTCTGCGCCATCCTCTTCACCCGCCCTGCGACAAGCCCGCTGTAGCGCCGGCCTTCCGGCCTGCGGTACGTGCAGCGTCCATGCCGCGCGGAATCAGCTTCTTTCCACTCTGCGCGCCAGTCCGCCTCGCTGGCGCCGCGTGCTTCTTCACATGCGACGGTTTGCTCTTTCTCGTTGCACCTCCGGCGGCCTTCGTTCCCGGTTTCGCCTTCGCATCCGCCGCTGCTGCGTCGCTGGCCGTTGCAGCCGCGTTTGCCGGCCCGGCACTTCCCGGCGCTGTCTGCTCAGCTTCCTTGCCCGACACCATCTGCAGCACCACTTGGTTGTCGTAACGCAGATCCACCGAAGCCAGATGCGGATACTGCTGCCGCCACTCCGCGATGTGCGCTTGGTATCGCTCGTAGCGTTCCAGGAAATGATCCTCGCCAAAATGCGCCAGGATATCGCCGCCCTGCTCAGGAATCAGCACGCGCGCATCCTCGGGATCAGTCAGGTCAATCTCAGATATCTGTTCGGAGTCGTGCTTCCCGCCCGCATCCAGCTCCGACATCAGCCGCCGATACACTTCCATCCGCTCTTTGCGCCCGGCCGCCGAATCGCCCGGATCCAGTCCTGTCAGCACTGGGAACGAATAGTGGCGCTTCGCCATGGTCGCCGGCGTCATGTTCAGCAGAACTCCATTCGCGTCCACCAGCCCGATCTGCGCACCGTGTCGCGTGAAGGCCACCGGCGTCCGCTCCACAACCGACACTCGAATCTGGCTCGGCAAAAGCCGCATCACGATCGCGTGTTCGATCCATGGAATCTGTTCCAACTCCCTGCGCCGCTCGCTGAGTGGAACGAAAAAGATGTTGCGCCCGATGTCTTCGCCGAAGACCGGCAGCATCTGCGCGCGGCTCACTTCGGTCAGCCCGGTGGCTTGAATGTTCTCTGATCCTGCAATGCGAAAGCGCGCGTCGCGGTCGAGCGAGCGCTTCATCATCAGGCCGGCCGTAATCAGGCTGCCCAACACCACTACCGCGCCGGTCGCGAGAAAGATGCGTCCCACCCTGCCCGCCGGCCGCCACCACGGAGTCTTTGGTTTGGCAAACCGATCTTTGATGGGGCGCAGATTGCCGTCGCCGTCTGGATCTTCAAATTCCAGCGGCATCCCTGGTCCGCCGCGCCTGCTTGCCGCGGCTGGCCGGAACGCTCCCGCCGCAGGCGAGCCCTCCCGCGCGCGCCGCGGACGAATCTCCGCGGGCGGGTCATCCTCCCACAACAACGGCCGGTTTGTGGTATTCCCTTGGTTCGTCACGCCTGAGCTGGGTCGTGCACGTCGCCAGCGCAATTTCAGAATGTTCTTCAACATTCTGAGACTGCCGCAGATTTCACTATAGAACGGGGTTTCGTGCAGGATTTACGCGGGTTTCGTAGGGGTATCTAAAAGATAACGGGAAAGACGAAAAAACAGAAATTTCAACTCCAATCCTGTGGAAAAAAGGGCCCCGATTCTCCGATCGGAGCTCTGCATCGGAATTCTCGATCAGCCGGTCCGCTCGTTCAGCGCCGCCAGAATCTGCGGACCGAGTTGGCTCACGCTGCCCGCGCCCAGCGTCAGAATCAAATCGCCTTCGCGCGCCGCCGCCGCAGCCGACCGCACCGCATCACCAAACTCCGGGACAAATTCCACTTGCGGCCCGGCCGGCTTATTCCCCAATGCTTCATTCCTGATGCGCTCCGCCAGCCGCTCCGCCGTCACGCCCGCAATCGGCTCCTCGCTCGCTGCATAGATCGGCAGCACAATCACGGTGTCGGCATCTTTGAATGCGCCGCCAAACTCTTCCAGAAGATCCCTGGTGCGTGAGTACCGGTGCGGCTGGAAAACGACGTGCAGCCTGCCTTTGCTGTACGCGCGCGCCGCTTCCAATGTGGCGCGAATTTCCGTGGGATGATGCCCATAGTCGTCCACCACCACCACGCCGCGCGCCTGCCCGCGTTGCTGGAACCGCCGGTCCACACCGCGAAAGTGGCTGATTCCCTCCGCGATCTTCTCCGGCGAAATCTCAAGCTGCCGCGCAATCGCCACCGCCGCCGTCGCGTTCAGCACGTTGTGCCGTCCCGGAACGTGCAGCTCGAACGGCCCCAGCGGTCCGCTCGCCGTATGCACCTGGAATCGCGAAAAACAGCTTTCCAGCCCGGCCGCCCCGCCTGCGGTTTCGCAACCGCCCAGCAGTTCCAGCCGGAAATCAGCACCCGCCGCCTCGCCATACGTGAACACACGCCGTTTCACCCGCGGCAGAATTCCCTTAAGCAGCGCATTGTCCACGCACGCCGTTACCGCTCCGTAAAACGGCACGCGGTCCATGAAGTCTACAAACGCGCGCTCCACGTCCGCCATGTCGTGGTAGCAATCCATGTGTTCTCGGTCCAGGTTCGTCACGACGGCGAGAATCGGAGAGAGCTTCAGAAACGAGCGGTCGCTTTCGTCGGACTCGGCGACCAGGTATTGCGTCGTTCCCAGCCGCGCGTTCGATCCCATCGCATCCACGCGTCCGCCCACCACCACCGTGGGATCCAGTCCGCCCGCCGCCAGCACTGCGGCCACCATCGATGTAGTCGTCGTCTTGCCGTGCATCCCGGCAATCACGATGCCGTACTTCAGCCGCATCAGTTCGGCCAGCATCTCTCCGCGCTGGATCACGGGAATCTTGCGCGCGTGCGCCTCCAGCACCTCGGGATTGTTCTTGCTCACGGCGGAGCTGGTCACCACCACCGTCGCGCCCGTCACATTCGCCGCGTTGTGCCCCTCGTACACGGTCGCGCCCAGATGCGCCAGCCGGTCGGTCAACGCGCTGCGCCTCAAATCCGAGCCAGACACCTTCATCCCCAGGTTCAGCAGAATCTCGGCTATTCCACTCATGCCGATCCCGCCGATTCCGATGAAGTGCGCGTGCTGCGAAGTAGCAAACATGAGAGGTGAAGGTTCAGGTTAGCAGAGGACAGCGGTTAGAGGTCGGCGATCAACCAAAAGTCGCCTCGTAGCGCGATGCACGGCTAATTTGCTGTTGGATAGCGTTCGACATGGTCGATCGAAATCACTTCGACCGGACCCTTCACTGGAACAAGTCTGAATCCAAGCTGTTCGCGGATCGCCGTAAAGATCGATGGCCGATCGTCATCTGCCGGCATGTCTTCGGGAGAAGCTCCCTCGGGCCGCCACACTAAGGTGAAATCGAAAACCGAATTGAATCCCGTCTTGTCTTCTACGTAGCGTCCAAGTTGGTTCGATAGAACCTTCGCCAGCATTGCAGCGGTGACGTGCGTACCCGAAAGACGCCCCAGCACCATCATATTGAACGGGTCCTGGCTCACGACGGTTTCTGGATCAAGAACATGAACTCTCGGACCGCCGTCGTCCATTTCCAATCTGTAGAGCGAAAGTTGCCTCTGCTCTCTGTGAACCCTTAGGTTGAAGCGATCTGCAAGGAGCGTCTGCACCATGAGGTGTAGTTGATCGTGGGTCGGGTGCTCGATCGGCGATTTGCCTGTAACGTCGAATCTCGCCGAGTCGAGCCAACCCGGCGTTGCCACTAACCGCTCAGCGGTGATGTCGTAGGCCCAGGTAATCAGCAGCCGGAGAGAGGTGTTTGATGTGATAAAGCGCCCTCCCGGTGAATAACGGATCGCCACAATGCTTGTTGGGTCGCTCGATTTGACGGTTGCAACTTCGAATGCCGTCGGCGCAACGGTCGTCGATGCTGCGGCCTGCGCCGGCCCAAACGCTCCGCTGATTACCATAAAGCTTCCGGCCGCGATGGTCCTTGCTATTCGCAGCATTGTCGTGGTTCCTCAAACTCCCGCCGTGGCCGTTCTTCATTCCGGCAGCAGATACTCCAGCTCGTAAAAGTGCTCTCCGTCCTCCACGCGAATCGTGAACGTACCCTCGATCCCCTTCAGCTCGCCCGTCCCCGATCCCGGCACCACGATCACCTGCATCTTCGGCCCGCTTCCGTCCATCGTGGCAAAGTGCTGCAGCGCGAAGCTCCCATGCTTGCCGTGCAACATCCCTGTCGCCACTTCAATTGCAACGTATCCCGCCGCTCCCTGTTTCGGATCGCCGCAGGTAAACATCTCGCCGAGCGTCGTCGCTTCCACGTCGCCGTGGATTTGCTTGTTGATCGAAAAGCGTCCCACCCCCTCAACCGGCGCAGGCGTAAGCGGGCGAATGTCGACGGTGAATGTACCGTGTGCACTTTGCATCGGGAACTCCCTTCAACAGCCCGATCGGAGCAAAGTAGAACACTGCTCCGCAACGATCGGCATCCATTGCATGCAATTCAGAATATCGCCCTGACCGCCGCCGTTTGACGCGCCCGCAGCAGAAAAGTTGCGCGTTTTTATTTTCGCGGAACATCCGCAACCTTTGCTCCTGCCGGTGTTTGAAATGGGCAGAACCGGAAAGCCAGGGGGCGGAAACCAAGCCCCAAAGGTGGTGGCGAACCGGTGGCGATCCGAAAGCTGGCTCGCCGGGAATGAAGGGATTATGGGCAGCATTAAGAAATGGATGTTGGGAGCGGCATTGGCAATCGCGACCCTTGGACTGAGCGCAGCGCCTGCACAGGCAGCGCGCATCGGGGTCTACGTCGGCGTTCGCGGGCCGGTAGCTTATGTTCCGCCTTGCCCTGGACCGGGATACACATGGGTCGCGGGATATTGGGCCAATGGCTACTGGACGCCGGGCTACTGGAACTTCGTCGGCGTGGGCGTTGGCCGGCCGTTTATCGGCGGCCGGATTGTGGTCAATCGCGGCCCGGCCTTCTACCACCGCGATTTCGATCGCCACTTTGCCCCCGGACACTTTCGCAGGTAGCTCCTCCTTCTGCTTCCTGCACTCGCACGGCCTCTCCAAACTGGAGAGGCCGTTTTTTCTGTGTCCTTTGGCTTTTTGCCGCGTCTCATAAGGGCTGGCTGGCATACCCCGTCCGCCGGGGCGCGTCTTTGCGTTCTAAATTGATGAAATGCGGCAACTTGTTGCTTGTGTCAATCGTGGACCGATTCTTTTGCCGGACCGCAACAAATAAGCGAAAATGCTGTTTAAGTAGATGAAGGCCGGCCAAAGATGAAAGAGGAACGGCCGGAGGGTGCTGGCGCCGGAGGCAACTCCGGGTCCCAGTCCGAAGAAATAAGGACAGGGCGGCACAAGGAGGGCGGTATGAAAAAAGTCCGCTACATTGTTTTAGGAATGCTTTTGGTTCTACCCTTTGCCGTCATGGCAAATGCCCAGGTCGCGGTCGGAGTGGGTGTCGGCCCGGCAGTCGTCCAATATGACAACGGTTATTACGGCCCGCCCGATTGCGAGTGGGGCTACTACTCCTATTACCCCTATGCTTGCGCTCCTTACGGCTTTTATGGTCCTGACTG
>Ga0116215_1001443_pt1 | contig 15811 bp, 16 predicted proteins | sample Sb_taG_7_FD_89698 | JGI IMG/M metagenome (GOLD analysis project Ga0116215, IMG submission 89698) | Peat soil microbial communities from Weissenstadt, Germany - Sb_50d_2_FS metaG | ecosystem: Environmental > Terrestrial > Soil > Wetlands > Peat | place: Germany: Weissenstadt | collected 2010-09-21 | reverse complement strand
GTAACCCTGCACTGTTGAGGCAGGAACTCCGGTCAACGCCTCGGCTCTCTTATAGCTCGCTCCGGCGAGAACCGCCTCGACCGCCGCGTCGAGTTCTGCCTGGCTCGAGCGGCGCTTCCGTCCCCGGGTCTCCATCTGACACCTCCAGGTCAGGAGATGTCGCGGTCACCCCTTGAGCCCAAGCGCTGATTGATTGCGGATGGCCTGGGTCCTACCCCCCTTCCGCTACCCGCACTCACCCCGGCATTATGTTCGAGCGGTCTGAATCGCCCTGGGTTACTTGGAGGCTCTGGCCCTCCGGCCGTCACCTGCGGTACGGGTGTTCCCGAGCGGTCTGCTCAGGGCCGCAAGCATTCGGGCTTCGGAGCGATACCGGATAGGCGACAATTGCCGACGCTCTGGGAGGCGCCGCACTTCAGCCCAGTGGCACGTCCACGGCTGGCCAGGTTAGGCGTCACGATCTTGGATTTCCCCCTCTTGCGTCCTCCCCGTATTGCGGCGGGGAGGCATGTGGCATTGCAACGGCTGCTACACCTCGCTACAACTACCACGTCCCCTTCGGGCATTCACTCCATCACGGCCGTAAGTGCTGCATCGTGCACGGCGATGGCAGCTCATCCAACCGTGTCGTGGTCCTGCTCCGGGAGGGTGCCCAGCCGGGCGACTCGGAAGAGCAGAACCAGTTGCTCCCGGGATCCGTGCCAGTGGCGGATCACAGCGTCCCTACCTGCCTTGCGGACGGCACTGCGGAGAGCCCACACCGTGACCACGATGTTGTCGGCGAAGCCGATGATAGGGATGAAGTCGGGGATGATCGTAAACGGCTGGAGGTTGTAGACCAGCGCCACCCACAGCCGCCAGCGAACCGAGCGCGGGACCGTCGGATCCCGGTGGAGGTCCCGGAGCAGGTGGGCGACTTCCGGGAGGAAACTGGCGACGTGACGAACGCCCTCTCCGCGGGGCCGGGCGATTAGCAGCGCGAGCGTGAGCAGGATCCAGCTCGCCACCAGCGCGGTGACGAGCCCTACGATGACGCGGATAAGCACGCAGACCCTCCGAAGGGCCTCTGGCGAGGGGGACTTCCCCACTCTGGATCACAGCTAGGGAGGCTTGCAAGCCAGGATGGCGACCTTCGGCCCTAGCCGCCGTCGGGGTTGTCTGCGATCGTGCGTATATGTGGGGGTGTTCTGAAGGGAGTTCAGGTGACGGAGGAGAAATCCCAGTCTCGGGCCGAAAGCACGAAGGTTGCATCCCCGCCCGGGACGGGCGCTACTTTGTGCCAGTCCTGCACGCGCGAGCGGTTGAGCTCGGGTTTTGGGGCGTCCTCGCCGGTGCAGCCCTCATGGACGCCATCGACCTTCCCTTGGCACTTGCCGTAGGGGTCGGCGTGGTCGTGGCCCGCCACCGTCTCCGCTGAACTTCCCTAGCCAGCGGCATGGACGTGATGAACAGCCACCCGGCCGAGCAGATACGTCCGGTCGGATCTGCGGGTGGGAGCGTTCGGTGAGACTTGTTCCTGCGGGACTGACCGCGTGGCCTGGAGCAGTGCTTGAGCGCCTCGAGCGAGCTCCTTTCACCGGCGGTGCGCCACGGCAGACGCGACACGTCGTACAGACCGGACGCGGCCGGGCATACATGTCGGTGCGGGGCGTGCACCGGGCCGACGGCGAAGACGTGGCGAGAGCGGCCGAGCGGGCGCTCGTCGCCCTGGAGGGGGTCCACTGGGCGGAGGTCAACCCGATCTTGGCCCAGGTGGCGGTGGTATTCGAGGACGACACCGTCGGTCTCGACGACCTGGTGGGAGCTCTAGACGGAGTCGAGGAAGCCCATGGTCTCCTCGGGGAGGAGTTCCCGGCCGACCTGCCCGACCACCCGGCTGACGAAAGGCCCATCCGACGGGGAGTGGTCGCCCTGGTCGCCGACGGCGCCGGCGTGGGGATCGGAATGGCGGCGCGCTTTATGCGTCTGCCCCGGTTGCCCATCGAGGTGGCCAGTGCAGTGCCCGCGCTGGACTCGCTGGCTCCGATTCGGCGCATGATCGAGGAACGACCTAGCACGGCGACGGCCGCGGCCATGCTCAATGCCATACTGCAAGGTCTCGGGCAGGGGCCGCTCGGATTGGTCGTCGACGCCACTCACCGGCTCACCACGGTTGCCGAGTTGACGGCCCGTCGCCGAGCTTGGCTGGCGGTCGAGCTTCTCCTCCACGGCGGACCACGGGCGGAGCCTCTGGCCGCGGCGGAGTCCGAACCCCGTCCCATTCCCCTTCCGGCTGGACTGGTGGAAACCTACGGGCAGGCAGCCTCACTGGCCTCACTGGCCGGCGGCGGGATCACCCTCGCAGTCACCCGGGATTTTCGCCGCACTGCCGACGTCTTGCTGGCAGGTCTTCCCCGCGCGGCGCGTCTCGGGCGTGACGGGTTCGCCGCCCAGGTCGGGCGAGGGCTGGCGGCACGCCAGGTGGTGCCCATGGACCCGCGTGTGCTGCGCCGACTCGACCGGGTAGACACCGTGGTGGTCGACGCTCGAACGCTTGCGACCGGTCGCTTCGCCATCGGCGAGATCCGCGCTGTTGGCCATGAGGACCCGGCCCGCGTCGAGGTGGTGGCCCACGCGCTGTTCGACCCCGCGCAGCCTGAGGTGGTCCGGACAGAGGACGACTGGGCGCTGGCGCCGGTCGGGCGGGTGGTGGGCAGCTGGCCGCGCGGGTCGCGGACAAAGGCCCGCGAGCTGAGATCGGCCGGGTTCCGCACCCTTGGTCTCAGCAAACGCGGGACCGTCGTGGGTCTGGTTGGCGTCCAGCCCGAGCTACACGAAGCGGCGGCCGACCTCGCCGCCGCTATCCAGCGGGCCGGGCACCTGCTCGCTGTGGCCGGCGATCGTGGTGTGGCCGCCGCCCTGGGTGCCGACCGGGTCGTGGGGGACGGTGAGCACCTCGCCCGCTCGATCCGTGCCCTTCAGGCCGAAGACCGCGTGGTGGCGCTGGTGTCGACGCGACCCGGCGCCGCGCTGCGGGCCGCCGACTGCGGCATCGGGGTCGTCGGGACAAAGGAAGCCCACCCCCCGTGGGGCGCCGACCTGTTGTGCATCCATCTCGCCGAGGCGGCCACCATCGTCGACATCACTCGGCTCGCGCGGACCGCCAGCCGCCAGGCCGTCGCCGTGGCGGCCGCAGGCTCGGTGGCGGCCAGTCTGTTGGCGATCAGCCCCTTGCCCGGCGCCGGCAGGCGGGCAATGGTCGTCGTGCAGCTTTCGACCCTGGCCGCGCTCGGCGTTGGGACGTGGACCGGCGCCCAGCTGCCCCGCCGCCGTCCCCGCCGCGAGGGCACGCCGGTCGCCTGGCACGCCCTGGACGGCGCCGAGGTCCTCCGACGTCTGGCTGGCGGATCGGGCGAGGCAACGGAAGAACGTCCCGCCACCGACGACACCCACCCACCTAGCCTTCCCAGCCTCCTCGCCAGCGAGCTCACCAACCCCCTGACGGTGATCCTGGGAGCAGGAGCGGCGCTCTCGGCCGCGGTCGGGTCGATCGCTGACGCCGCCATGATCGCCGGCGTGCTCGGCATCGACGCCGCCGTCGGGGCCACGCAACGTCTCCGCACCGAGGCAGCCATCGGGCGCTTGGCATCGGCCATCTCGGAAAGCACCGTCCGGGTGCTGCGTGACGGGGCCGAGGTGAGCACGAGTAGTCGCTCCGTGGTTGTCGGCGACGTCGTCAGCCTCGCCGCTGGTGATGCCATCCCCGCAGACTGCCGCGTGCTCGACGCGGTTGGCTTGGAGACCGACGAGTCGTCACTGACGGGCGAATCCCTTCCGGTGGTGAAGGACCCCAAGCCCGTGGACGAGCGGGACCCGGTCGCCGATCGCAGCTCCATGGTGTACGAGGGACGGCAGTGGCCGCTGGGCGCGGCACGGCCGTGGTGGTGGCCACCGGATCGTCCACGGAGGCCCGCAGAGGCTTCACCTCGGCCACACCGCCACCGACTGGTGTGGAGACCCGGCTACGGGCCCTTACTAAGACGACTGTTCCGATCGTCCTCGGTGCCGGCGCCGGCCTCGCGCTCAACAGCTTGGTTCGCGGCCGGCCACCGCGCGAGGCGGTAGCATCCGGAGTAAGTTTGCCGGGGACTTCCCTTCGTGGCCACCGTCGCCCAGGCCAGCGCGGCCCACCGTCTCGCCGGGCGAGGGGTCCTCGTCCGCAACCCCCGACGTTCTCGAAGCACTGGGCCGGGTGGACGTGCTGTGCTTCGACAAGACGGGCACGCTCACCGAGGGACGCCTTCAGTTGCGTCAGGTCTCCGACGGTGACGTCGATGAGCCGGTCTCCCAGCTGGGACCGGCGTGCCGCGGGGTGCTGGCCGCCGCCTTGCGGGCCACGCCCCGGCCGCGGACCGGGGGTCTGCCCCACCCCACCGATCAGGCCATCGTCGACGGTGCGCACCTGGCCGGCGTGCGCCCAGGCCACGGCGTGGAGGGTTGGCAGAAGGTGGTGTCGCTTCCGTTCGAACCCGGCCGCGCCTACCACGCGGTACTCGGACGAGCGGGGGCCGGCCCGCTGCTCAGCGTCAAGGGCGCGCCCGAGGTCGTTATCCCTCGATGCGCCACACGACGTCGAGCCCCCGGCGAACACGTTGTCCTTGACGACGTTGCCCGGAGGTCGGCCGTGGTCGAAGTCGAGCGCCTCGCTCGCCAGGGATTGCGCGTACTGGCGGTGGCCGAGCGTCCCGCCTCGGATCGCGACGACCTCGACGACGAAAGGATCGACCGGCTGGAGCTCCTTGGCTTCGTCGGCGTTGCCGACGCCGCCCGGCCGACCGCCTCCGCCCCGCTCGACCAGCTCTGGCAGGCAGGGATCAACGTGGTCATGATCACCGGCGACCACCCCAGCACAGCCGAAGCCATCGCCACGGACCTCGGGCTCCTCAACGGTCGCCGAGTGCTCACGGGTACAGAGCTTGATGAACTCGATGACGCTCAGCTCGATCAGGTCGTCCACGACGTGGCCGTGTTCGCCCGGGTCACCCCGGCCGACAAGGTCCGCATCGTCTCTGCCTTCCAACGGGCTGGCCGGGTCGTGGCCATGACCGGCGATGGGGCCAATGACGCCCAGGCCATCCGCCTCGCCGAGATCGGCGTGGCCTTCGGGCCTCGGGCCACGTCGGCGGCGCGAGACGCCGCCGACCTCGTCGTCACGTCGGACGACGTCCGCGTGCTCATCGACACCATCGGCGAAGGTCGCGCCATGTGGGCGTCGGTGCGCGACGCCCTTGCCATTCTGCTCGGCGGCAACCTCGGCGAGGTCGCCTTCACCGTCGGCGCGGCGCTGCTCACCGGTCAACCGCCGCTCACTCCCCGACAACTTCTCGCCGTCAACCTCTTCACCGACCTCGCCCCGGCCATGGCCATCGCCGTGCAGCCGTCCCGGACTCGCCGTGTCGATCTAGCCCGAGAAGGGCCGGAAACCTCGCTTGCCGGTCAACTCGCGCGGGACGTCACCATCCGGGCCGCAGCCACCGCGGCGGGAGCATACGGTGCTTGGTTCGCGGCCCGTATCACTGGCACCGCTCCCCGGGCACGTACCGTCGCTCTCGCCGCGCTCGTGGGTACCCAGCTCGGCCAAACCCTGGTGATCGGTCGGCGAAGCCCACTCGTGGCGGGAACCGCTGTCGTCTCGGCAGCCGGCGTTGTCGCCATGGTGCAGACGCCGGGCATCAGCCAGTTCTTCGACTGCCGTCCTATTGGCCCCCTCGGCTGGGCGATCGCCACCACCGCCGCCGGGTTGGCGACCGCCTCCTCTGTCGCTGCTGCGGCTCTGCTCCCATAGGTCGCTCAGCCGTCCACGACAGCGCGCCGGGCCCGTCGCCCGTTGTGTCAAGAAGATTTCACCCGATGTTCGACTGCAGTTAACGAAAACTCCGCGATGTCGCAACCCGTCCTTCTTACCATTGCTCTCGATGGCATCTCCGTACGGCGTCAGGCCCCTTCGATGATCATGGGGATCTTCGCGCTGCTTGGTGCCTTGGCCCAATGGCATGCCGAGTATCGCCGTCACCGAATGGCGCCGCGTCGGCTGCCTCCTCATTCGGCCGTGGGATAGACCCCAGACCGGAGGCCATAACGGCCTAGAGCCAAGCGGGCATTTCCATGTGTGAGCGGAGGCACCCGAGGCCACATGCGTGCCAACCGTCGATGTCAAGCGTGAGCGGCCCGCAACCAAGGCCAACCCGGGGAAATGATGTCGAGTTAGGTCGAGCCTCCCAGAGGTGGACCGTGGTGTCGGGGTCGAGGCGCGGATCGGCAGCTAGTTATGTGCGCCGACGACCACCCGCTGCTCGGGTCGCCAGTTCGACACGATCATCTCCTTAGCGCGACGTCGTTGACGACCTGGTAGATCGGCAGCTTCGCGTCGGTAGCCGGGCCGTGACCCGCTCGGATCAGCGCAAGTTTATGCACCAAGTGCTGCCTCAACGATCGACTCAACTGCGTCGAAGGGCGCCCGCAGGGCACCCTCGATGTGGAACCGCTCGGCCATGAATCCCGATGAGTTGCAACTCACCGATACCACTCCGTTCCCGTCCTCCCAGACCAGGACCTTGAGCGGAAGATCCAACGCCGCGAGCGGTGCCGCGAGCATCACCGCCGCGCCCTTAGTCGGGTTCCCAAACATGACGAGTTTCGAATCGGGCATCTGCACACCAACTCCTTCGGCTGTGCCGCTGTGATCGATGACCCTGAACAACGTAATGCCCCGATCCGCGATGAAGCGTTTCAGTCGGTCGACGGTCTCTGCTACGGACCTGCTGCTGAACTTGGTGATGACCGAAGATTGCGCGCTTTCCAACATCAGGATTCCTTCCTTCGCTAGGGATTTCGTTCGAACGAAGCAGCCAGATTGCCAGATCCGCGTGCCTGCCGGTCGAAAGGATCGCCTCTCTGCCGTGGCGACAGATCGACGGCTCGGGCACTCGTCACATCCGGCGCCCCGAGCGCCGAATCCGTCTGCATTCGGTTCTGCCGCTCCCAGTTCTGCCGCTGCAAGGCAACTGTTCTCCTGCCGATCAAACAGATCTGGCGCGCCATCCGGGATCAAATGCTCGCTGTGCCGAGCAGGACCTGTAACGGTTCATCCGAAACGTCCTCCGGGCCCCTGGACCTGAGCGGACATGCCGCCGCTAGACGCGACGTGAGAGCTTTGGAAACCCTGCCGGGCGGATCGCTAACGGCGGCGGCCGATGACCCACGCCGCCCCGGCCCATGCGGCAGCCGTCCATCCGACCAGGATCGCGTAAGAGGTAGTGACGTCGTGTACCAGCCCGTTTGTGACGCTCGCCCGAATGACCTGCGCCAGAGGGTAGATGGGCAGGATGCGATGCACCTCAGCCAGCCAGCGTGGAAGCTGGTCAATGGGGAACACCACAGGGGAGAACAACAACACCACGAAGACCAGCACCATTGTCGTTACGGTCGTCACGAGTGGGTTCCGTATGGCCTGGGCCATGCCAAACCCCACAGAGGTGGCCATGAGCGAGGTCAGCAGGAACGCTGGGATCACCGTGGGCGTCGGGTGAAGGTGCAGGCCGTACCGCCACGACGCGAGCGCCAGCGTTACCACGATCCCGGGAATGGTCAGAGCTGTGTACACCGTGAAGGTAGAGGCCACCGAAGCCGAGCGCGGCACGGGCAACGACCAGATGAAATCCCACGTCCCGGCGATCTTGCGCTCGGCAACCATCGTCGGTGCGGCCACCATCCCGGCCGTGACCACCGCCAGAGCCGGCGCACCGGTCACAATGTAAAGGGCCGTCTCACGGGACAGATGCCCAAGGTAGAAGCCGTAGATGATGGCCATCCCCACTCCGAACATGATCTGCATGAACAGGAACTCCGGCAGCGCCATCCGCTGGGAGGCGACGTCGAAGCGCAGCATGGCCACGTAGCTTTCGAACCAGTATCGCGGGCCCCGACGGATCCGGGACACGAGATCAGGGCTCGATGGCCAGCTCCGCCGCTCGATCACGCTCGCGCCCATCGCTAACTCCGGTGCCCCACGGCCCTGGCCGCCACCAGAGCCGACGCCACGGCCCAGGCCCCAACCACGAGGTAGGCACGGCCCACGCCGGTGACCATCCCCTTCACCAGGGCGCCTCGGACGATGGTGGCCATTGACTCGAAGGGCAGCCACCGGTTCGCCTCGGCCAGCCAGTGTGGCAACTGGGCGGCCGGGAACATGACCGGGCTGAACCCGAAGAGCACGAAGACGAGCGACAGGCTCGCCAGGCGCGTGGTCATGGGATTCGTGATCCCGTGGGAAAGTGCATAGCCCATGAGCGTCCCGGTGAGGCTCGTGGCGAGAACCGCCGGCACGACCGCCGACGTGACATCCAGATGGAAGTGGTACCGGGCCATCCCGACCAACAGGGCGATCGTCATGGCGGGAAGGGCCGGGATCAGCGAGACCGTGTACCAGGCCATCGTCATCATCGCTCGGGGGACCGGCATCGACTGCACGAACTCGTAGCTCCCCTCCGTCCGCTGGGTGGCCACGATCTGTGGTCCGAAGATCAGGCCCACCGTGAGGAGGCTCAACACGGGCACCCCTGTCGATACGTAGATCGCGGCAGCCTGGGGGATGTGGCGGAAGAACAGCCCGATCCCGAGGACGAACCCCGCCCCCTGCAGGATCAGGACCGCGGAGAGGATTGGGAGGTGCAGTCGGATGTCCACGAGGTCCCAGACGAACACCCGCCAGTACCCGTGAATCCAATACCGGGGACCGGCCCGCACCTCGGGCAGGCCTGGCGCCCCCGGCCGGGTGGCTCGTGGAGCCACCGCGACGGCCATCACCTCACCCCCTCGTCGTCCTGCGAGCCGTGACCGGTCAGTCGGATATAGGCGTCCTCTAGCGAGGTGGCGCCCAGCGCGTACTCCTCCGCCACGCCAGCGCCCAGCAGCTCCTCGGCCCACCCGATCGCATGCGTGGCGTCCACCTCGTCGATAACGGTAACCAGGTTGTGCCCGATTCTCGTCGAGCCCTTCACGAGCGGCGGCAGTTCCGGTGTGTCCGCTCCTGGAGCCAGCATGAGCTGGAGTCGGAGATGGCCCCGGTCCTCGGCCTTCATCGAGGACGGCGTGCCCTCCGCCAAGAGCCGGCCGTCGGCGATGACGGCCAATCTGTCCACCGCCTTCTCCGCCTCGGCCACGTTGTGGGTCACTAGGAACACCGCGACGCCGAGGTTCCCGAGCTCACGGACCTGCCGCCACAAGAATCGGCGCCGGAGGGGGTCGACGTCGTTGGTGGGCTCGTCGAGGATCACCGCCCGGCCCGGACACACCGTGACCATGGCGAATCCCACCAGGCGCTTTACCCCGCCCGATAGTGCGATCCCCCGCCTGTCCCGCCACTCCCCGAGGTCGAGGGCTTCGATGAGCTCGTCCGCCCGGCGCTCGACGACCGCAGGATCACCGCCCCTATGCGCCCGCACAGCACGATCGCCTCCCGGGCCCGGAAGGAGTCGATGGGAAGCTGGGCCTGGGGGAGGTAGGAGCACAACTGGCGGGCGGCGGCGGGATCAGCCACCAGGTCATGCGGCCCGAAGGTGATGCGCCCAGAGGTGGGCCTGAGGAGACCGATGACCTGTTTGACGAGCGTGGTCTTGCCGGCGCCGTTCGGCCCGAGGAGGCCGTAGACCTCCCCGGGCTCGACGTGGAGCGAGATTTCGTCGTTGGCCCGGACACCGTTGGGGTAAACCTTGGTGACTCCCTCGGTCCGGAATGTCCAGCCGTCTCGGTTCGTTCCAGCCCCGGCCATCAAGCTCACCTCAAGCTAAGGGTGGCTCGGACAGCTACACGCCTTCCGGCCACGTCTTGAGTTTGGCACCGTCCCGGCCGAGCCAGCGGAAGCCGGCTGCGGCGCACGACAGCAGGATCACCGCCGACGCGATGCACACCGAGGCCGTCTGGGCGGGACCGGCAAAGCCGAGGGTGGCGGCCGACAGCGCGACCAGAAGCCAGCCGGCAGTGCCCTGGTATGGCGTCCCGGCCACCCGGTGCACGTAGACGAGCAGGACGCCGATGGTGACGACGATCGAGGGCAGCACGAGCCGACTGCCTGCCAGCGCGACGAGAACGGGCACCACCCCAGATGCCACCAGCTGCGCCGCAGTGGCGACGGTCAGACGACGCTCCAACGTGCGAGCCGCAGCACCCGTCGGGCGGGGGCCGGTGGACCGCAGCCGGTAGGCGAATGCCAGTCCGGCGCCGAGGGCCGCCGCGCCGCAGGCCATCGCCACCCACATCGGAGCGACCACGGCCAACCCTCTCATCGCCCACAGCGCGCCGAACACGACCTGGAAGCCGCCCCCGACAAGCAGGGCCCGGCGGCGCCATTCGATGCGGGCCGCCTCCATCTCGGCACTGCCGGCCCGAAGTGGAAACGCGGTCGCCGTCATCGTGCTCATCTCCCCTCGGTCGACACCGTCGAGACCGGGGCGGCGGCGCCCCCGTTCGGCTCGGTGTCGCCGGACCAGCCGTACGCCCGCAGCGTCGTGGCGAGGATGTCCTCCCACGGCGTCGGTTCCAGTCCGAAGGTCGCCGCGGCGAGCGAGGAGTCCATGACGAAGGCGTGGCGGAACTGGTACTCGGTCTCGCGCAGCTCCCGCATGAGCGGGGACACCAGGCTCAGGCCCTGCAGGACGACCGAGGGAACCACCCTCACGCGCACGGGGCGAATCACCGACACCCGGGCGAAGTCCTCCGCCACCTGCCGCTGCGTGCGCGCTGCGTTGGACGGCGCGTGCCAGGCCCGGCCCCACGCCCGGGGATCGCGTGCGGCCACGACCAGGATGCGGCAGACGTCGCCGATGTAGGACCAGGTGTGCAGCCGGTCGGTCCGGCCGAGCACCGACACGCCCTTGCCCCGCAGGATCCTCGGGACCATCCGGTCGCCCACCACGCTCCCGGCGCCGGGGCCGATGTAGTCAGAGGCCCTCACCTCGGTGGCACGCACCGCTCCGGCCTCGTGCGCCGCCAGCGCGTCGCGCCACATCTGTGCCCGCACCGAGCCCTTCGTGCCGTTGGCGGCGAGCGGGGTGGCCTCGGTCATCGGGTGGGCCTCGTCGTACTCCGCCACCCCGAGCGCCGCCGACGCCGGCCCGTAGCCGTAGAGGTTCGACACGGTCACGAGCACCGCCCCGCTCGACTCGGCCGCCGCCAGCAGCGACCGGGCGATTGGGGGCCACTCGACCGGCCACCGGTGGTACGGGGGATTGGCGCAGTTGTAGACGGCCGTCGCCCCCTCGGCCAGGCGGCGCATGCCTGCCTCGTCGCCGGCGTCGGCCGCCACTCGCTCCGCCCCCGCCGGGCCCGACCCGGAGCGGGTCACCACCCGCACCCGGTTTCCCTCCTCGACCAGGAGCGATGCCACGCCAGTGCCGATGGGGCCGGCGCCCACCACCACGTGGAGCTCCCCTACTAGTCCTTGGGTTCCTGCCATCTCGATCCTCCTGAGACCTCTGCTCGTATCTGTGAGCATCGTTCTCTAATCTCATTGTGCTGGTCAGCCAGCCAACTGTCAAGAGCGACGTTCTCGATTGTTGCCATCGCTCTCGAAAAATGCCAGCATGATGGCATGGATGCCGTGGACGTCCCCGAACGGGCGGACGAGGTCCGGTCGCTGCCCCGCACCGCCCGGGAACGGGCCCGGGCCGAGATCACCGGGGAGATCCTCGAGGTCGCCCGCCGCCATCTGGCCACCGACGGGGCGGCCGGCCTGCGCCTCCGAGCGATCGCCCGGGACCTTGGGATGGTGTCCTCGGCCCTGTACCGCTACTTCCCCAGCCGTGAGGCGCTGCTCACACGCCTGATCGTCGACGGTTACGACTCGCTCGGGGCCGCCGTGGAGGAGGAAGAGGCCGCGCTGGACCGCTCCGATGTCGCGGGTCGGTTCGTCGCCGTGTGCCGGGCGGTGCGCGCCTGGGCCCTCCACCACTCCAACGAGTACGCCCTCATCTACGGCTCACCGGTGCCCGGCTACGCCGCCCCGGCCGACACGATCGGACCCGCCAGCCGGGTGTCGCTGCTGCTCGTGAACATCTTGGTCGACGCCGCCGCCGCGGGCCGCCTGTCGCCGTCGCCCACGGGCACCTCGGTCTCGCCCGACACGCACGGCGCGCTCGAGCCCCTGCGACCGGTCTTCCCTTCCGAGCTGCCGGATGGGCTCGTGATGACCGGGCTCATGGTGTGGACCGGACTCTTCGGGACGGTGTCGTTCGAGCTCTTCGGCCAACTCCATAACGTGGTCGGCGATGCACCCGGCCAGCGCGAGGCGTTCTTCGACGAGTGCATCGGCAGCTGGTCGGCTCAGCTCGGACTCGCGTGAGGAGCGGTCAGGCCGGTCAATCTTGCAAGTACGCGCAGGTTCGCTGTCGCCACCACCTCAGCGGTCACCGATCAGGATGGCGATCAGTACCACAAGCGCTGAAGTCCTGAATCAGTTGGGGTTAATGCGACATTTGGGCTGCTTGACGAGGCGCATATTGACAATTCCGTGCTTCAAGTGCCAGACGTGTGTGATGGTCATGATTCGCGACAGATCGACGGATCTGGGACGGGTCCAGAGGCGCATGGTTCGAGAGTCAACACTCTCTTGTCAGGTGAGTGGAGGTAATCGGACGTTACTCAAACCATTGTGACCAGGGAGAACGTCTTCAGGACCTCGTAGAAATGGTACCAAATGGACTCCCAAGAGCCAATGTTCAAACCAAGAAGCAGATTCATCGACGGCTGCGACAACGCGAGATCGACGAGCTTGTGGCCGGCTACCGAGCCGGAGCCACTGTCTACCAGTTGGCCAATGAGTTCCGAATCCACCGAGGCACAGTGTCATTGCTCCTCGAACGCCAGCGAGTCCCGCTACGAAACCGTCCCCTCTCCCCCGCTCAGATCGAACAAGCGAGAGTGCTCTATGCCACAGGTCAATCCTTGGCAAAGGTTGGAAAGCAGCTCGGGTGCGATGCGAACACAGTGCGTCTCGCCCTCGTGAAGGTTGGTGTACGAATGCGGGACTCTCACGGCCGGGACCGCCTCTGAGGTCAGGGTTGGAATCTCATGCTCTCCACCACCTGGCCCACGGAACGGGGTACCTGGTTGACGCTCGGTCGGCCGCTTCTCCCCCGCCACCAACTTCTTTAGGTTCTCGCACTCCCTTGCGTATGCGCGGCGCCAATGTTTATCAACTTGCTGATCGTCTCTCGGGCAGTCCGACCGTGGCCTTTGCCCTTACCGGAACGGCCTACTTAGGCTCCACGGGAAGTCCTCGGTGAAGCGCTCGGTTCGGGTGATTCAAGCTCGGCCAACAGGGCACGGGTCTCATCGAGCGATGATGTGAGGATTCGACGGGCCACGTCGAGCAGCTCGAAGATCATCGGGTTGCCAACCGAGTACAACACGCTATTTCCCTCCTTGCGCGTTTGGACCATGTTGGCTCGCCTCAGAACGCCAAGCTGTTGGGACAGATGTGAGGCCTCGATGCCGACCTCGGGAACGAGCTCGCCCACCGTCCGTTCGCCGTCACGGAGCACTTCAAGCACCCGGATCCTCGCGGGATGACCGAGCGTCTTGAAGAACTCGGCCTTCACTTGATAGATCGGGGTGGTCACGGTGTCTTCTCGATTCGGAGCCGTCTGCGCTCGGTCGTCGGCTCGTCCAGGCTCTGGGTTGTCGGGACGAATACTAACGGAATGAGGCCATCCTCAACGCCCATTGTCGCTCCTTGCTCTCACAGATCGTTGCCCGCGTATGACAGGTTGAAGCTCTTGTTGGCGAGAGGAAAATCCGGCACGATCGTGTCGGCAAGTGCAACCGAAAGCGCTGGCCAATTGAAGAACGATGGGTCCACGACCTTGACTCGCGCCAGTCGTCCGGACTCGTCCGCCTCAACACGGTGAACGACACTGCCCCGCCATCCTTCGACGATCCCGGTCCCAGTCCTGTTCCCTGATCTCGTAAGGGGGCCTCGCTCGCCGAGCGCTCGATGGCTCGATGAGATTTGCCCGGGCCGTGTGCAGTAGTCATCCGCCATTGCGAGCGACGCCTTCACCTCTTCGACGCGAACATCGAATCGGGCCAATACGTCACCGCTCTGAGCTCGCACCGGAGCAAACCAAGCTAAGGGCTCTCCACCGATTGGGTGGGCGATCCGCGCATCGAGTGTTGATCCCGAAGCACGGGCAACGACCCCCAACACCCCGAGCGCGGTGGCATCTGCAGCGTTGAGCACGGCTGTCCCGGTGAATCGATCCACCACGGTGCTCTGGCCTCGCGCCAACTCGACGAGCTCTCGGAACTGCTCTCCGATCTCGGCCAGGTCGGTGGCCCGAGGTAATGACCGGAGGTGGATCTCACCGGGGGTGATCGCTCCCCGCAAAAGGCGGTGACCGGTGATCGAAGAATTGAGTCGGAGCAGCCGTTCGCGCAATGTCAAGGCTCGAGCCTGCGCAAGTCCGAATCCCACGTCGTTGCACAATGCGCCGATGTCCGCCACGTGGTTGTACAGACGCTCCAGCTCAAGGAGAAGGCAACGTAGCTCGTGGGTGCGGGCGTTCACCTCGATGCCACGGGCTTCCTCCACCGCCATGCAGTACGCCAGCCCGTGGCCCACCGCGCTGTCACCGGAAATACGCTCCGCCAGGATCACGCCCTCGTCGGTGCTTTGGCCTTCGAAGAGTCGCTCGATTCCCTTGTGGACGAACCACAGACGCGCCTTCATCTTCAAGATGGTCTCGCCGACCACCGAGAAGCGGAAGTGGCCGGGCTCGATGAGTCCCGCATGCACCGGGCCAACGGGGATCTCGTAGACGCCCGCGCCCTGCACCTCGACGAACGGGTACGAGCCGGCGTCATCCACCATGGCGGGCACCGGACCCGCATCGTGGCGCATCGGATACCAGCCCTCGGGCCAGTGCTGATGCAACACGAGCCGTCGCAGGAACGGATGGCCGATGGGGACGATGCCGAACAGGTCGTGGATCTCGCGTTCAAACCGGCTGGCCGGGAACGAGAGGTCGGCCAGCGATGGGACCTCGGGTCGTCGGCGATCGACCTCGATGACCAGCTCGATGCGGCGGTCGGGAGGACCGGAGGTGAAGAGGTACGTGACCCACATCGATCGAGGCCCATCGAGCGCTGCCACGAGGGCCAGGCGAAATCCCCGCTGAAAGAGCAATGCGGCTGTGACGTGCAGCGCATCGGCCGGGATCTCGATGGACTCCCGGAAACTCCCGGGGTGCTCCAGGCTCGACGACAGGGCCGTGGCGCTGGTCATGGCGCCACAACCCGGGCGGCGGCATGGAGCAGAGGTTGGAGGGGCCAGGCCGAGACCCCGATGAATGCGCAGCCCACCAGGCCCCCAACGAGGGGCACGGCGACAAGCGCCGGGGTCGTCTTTGGGGTCGTTGCGCCCTTGGGGCCCAGGAGGAGATGACGTCCATGGGACATGACCGCGGCAAAGATCACCGCCATGCACACCAAGGAGGCGGCGGCAGCCCAGCCAAGGCCAACCTGGAACTCGGCCCGCAGCATGTTGAGCTCGCTCACGAACAAGCTGAAGGGCGGAAAGCCGAGGAGTGCAACGAGCCCGAAGGCGAATATCCCACCGAGCACGGGGCGACGGCTGAGCAGGGCTGGCACGCGCTCGATCTCGCTGGTCCCTTCGGTCAGAAGGATCTCACCCGAGGCCAGGAACAGCACCCCCTTGGCCAAGCCGTGGCCCAGCACGTGGAGGAGCACCGCGGCGATAGCCAAGGGCGAGCCTGCC
>Ga0116215_1001440_pt1 | contig 15830 bp, 10 predicted proteins | sample Sb_taG_7_FD_89698 | JGI IMG/M metagenome (GOLD analysis project Ga0116215, IMG submission 89698) | Peat soil microbial communities from Weissenstadt, Germany - Sb_50d_2_FS metaG | ecosystem: Environmental > Terrestrial > Soil > Wetlands > Peat | place: Germany: Weissenstadt | collected 2010-09-21 | reverse complement strand
GAATGAGGAGTCCATTCTCAGCGAGGAAGCGGGCGAAGAGCAACCTATGCCACTGTTCGTAGGCACATTCAGCAATGAGTAAGCCGATGGAATCGCCCCTCTCACCGAGCTGCTTTCGTTTGGCTCGTAACCCTCTTCGCAACTCTCGCTCATCGTTACTTAGGTGGGTGGGGGCGCGCTCAGCCGTAATGGCAAGGCCCATAAGGACTGCTCGACATGCTGATTCGGCCGCCCTCCGCGCAGTGACGCAGGTCACTTCGAGCTGTTTGCGCTGTCCAGGTGAAAGTACGCTCATTCGACGCCCACTAGATGATGACGGTTTCGCCGGCGTTTACGTGGCCCATCAAGTTCTCGCGTAGCGACGACAGATAAACATCAACGTCGGCTTCAGTCTTGATGGTTGCGCTTTCGGGCTTGACGGTGACACTTTTCGGTTCAAGCTTCTTCGCGGCGGCTGTTCGGGCAGCAGCACCCTTAGCTGGAAGGGCTTGCTGCCTCTCCTTCCAAGCCTCGAGTGGGTTCGCGTCTAGGGCCTGTAGCAGCTCATCGTCCGAGCGCACCGAGGGAACTCGGACAGCGACCAGTCCAACTTGTTCAATTAACGCCGAGCGTTCATCCGGCTCGATTTGTTGCCATTCTGCGGAGAACTCCAGTTTCTGAATCTCGTCAGCCTGAGCAGCAACGACGACCTCTGCGAGTCCTGCGAGTTCAGACCGTAGAGCGTCACAGACCTGCCCGATAAGCGGCTGAACGGGATCAGGGTCCGACAGGAGGAGTCGACTCGAGAGGACAGCGTTGCGCTGCTCTTGGACATCTTCTACCTGCGGTAGATATTTGGCGTGAGCCAAAAGTCGGTCGAGCCGGAGCCAAGCTGTTTCCCGCTGAGACCGTTGGGCGCTGGCCGCTGACCAGACACCGACATCCTGACGAAGTTGGTCACTTGCCTCAGCGACGGCGCGGAACTGTTGGTTGCCGGCCAGGGCGAGGAGCCCTTGGATGTGAGCGGTGTCAGGTGGCTCGGGAAGCGGAGCGGAGCCTCCAGCGCGTTCAGCGAGATCAACGAGATGCTGCAAGAGGCCACTGATCGCAGCGGCCTCTTGCCCCGTGGTGTACGGGACCTTCGCATCAGTGAGCACGCCTCGAACGGCCATCCGTTCGGGAGTGGTCGGAGGGTCGTCCTCTTTGAAGAAGGTCGCCTTGCCGATCTGGGTCGTAGGTAGTTCCTTGGCCCCGGCGACTGCCTTGGTATCCCGTTCGGCGCGGACATTGCCGTTAGCCAATAGGGCAAGCAGTGCACCGTCGACTGCATCCTTGGGCCATCCATATGGGGGGTCCCCCAGCTGGCGCAGGATCTCGCTTCCCTTGGTTCCGCCTGCCGACGTTCTTGCTAGTACTTCTTTGCAGACGGGGTTGGCAGGAACGTCTGCATTCCAGCCAACTAAGGAAAGTGCATCAGCCGCACCATCTCGCGCCCTGTTGCTGACCTTAATCCAGTTCGCGTTATCTGCCGGACCAAACTTCGAGAACTGACGTGACAGCGCATGCTTACAACCGGTTTCGATACTGTCACGGAATGAAGCGGAGGTGAGTTCGTTTCCGCCTCCTTGAAAGATTCTCGCTTTGGCGACGACCATGCCGAAGAGGTTGGTGAGTCGCTGCTCACCCTCTAGTACGCGAAACTGCATTCCCTGCTTTGCTTGACGGCCTTCATCGGTCTGTGGCTCTGGTCGTTGATTGATTGCGTCTTTGGCCGCGGCCAGGCTGGCGAGTGCGTCTCGGATCCCATCCGCGTCAACCTTGGGCAACAATACAAAAACCGTTGGGCTCTCGTTGCCCGCTTGGGCGGCAGACTCCTTTACCTTTGACTCGATAACATTCCACTCGTCTCGGATCCATACATGCACTGCGGTTCCGTCCGCGGTTGGCTCATCATCTCCCCAATGACACTCAATCTTCCGGGAAATCTTGCTTTCTCCGTGGGTCAGCTTTAGGCCGGCTAGATCGGCTTCGACCGTTTTGACCAGCCACTCATTGCGAAGTTGTGCCATGCGAGCCGCGTCCGTGCTGACGGAGGCGCGTCGTTGGTTGAACTCCTTCGTCCATTCAGCTCCTTCCTCTGTCTGGAGCCTGAACTCGTCTCCGAGCTTCATCAGCCGGCCTTGCTCCGCGAGTTCACCAAGTACTCGAGGTACGTCCTTACGTAGCTGAGCACCGTCAGCTGACAGATCTTCAACTAGGAGGTCAGCGATCATCGCCGGGGTTGCTCGAACACCGGTATCGCCTACTCCCTCGTGTGGGAGCTGCGAAATGAGAAAGATGAGCGAGCACGCCCGAGACTTCAGCTCGCCGTCTGCCGTGCCATCGCCAAGGCTGCGGATGAGCTCGTCAATCTCCTTCAGCAGAACGCCACTTTGCAGCATGCTGGCGGATTCGGATCGGAATAGGAAGTCGCCACCAATCACGTGACCCAACGGTTTGTCGGCAACGCTTCGAACAGCCTCGTGTACGATCTTCAGCTGAGTGCGCAGCACGCCTGCTTTACCGGCCTTATCAATCGCCCGTAGCGCACGTTCCCAAAAGCGGCGCCGGGTTGGCAACATCGGATAGTCCGAGACAAGCGTCACCTTGTCTGCAGCCGTTGCGGCCAGTCGAGTACCTCCGAGCTCCCGATCGATCTCGCCGCTAACTACATTCAGCGACTCCTCGATCGCATCGACCGAATCGGGCTTCTTGCGCAGCACGACCTTGCGAACCACTGTCTCGACGTCGGTATCAGACAGGGCAACCGTCACTGAGAAGCGTCCCATGAGCTTTTGCAGCGTCGGGTTTGCAGTTAGCGCTGATTGGCCGGTCGCGACAACAAGGACCTGGCAATCGAAGCTTGACGAGCACGCCTCCACCAATAACTGAACCTGTTCTGCAACCTTGTTGTCATCGTTGATGTACTGCTGCATTTCGTCAAGGACAACCAAAGTCATTGGCAATTTGTCGGGGGTATTGCTCTGGAGGCGCATTACTTCACCGAAGTCCTTGACTGCGGAATTCAGGTCGATGTCGTCTACCATCGCGAACTGGTTTTGTAGTGCGGTGCTCACGGCTTCATGTGTATTCCCGAAGCTCGCTCCAGCCTCAATCAGAGCTTGTGCAAGGATTGGTGAGACGTAGAGGCTTCGCAAAACATCACCGAATGACTTGCCTGACTTAGTGACTCGAGTATGGACCTCATCATAGAGACCCTCGTTCTTGAGCCACATAACGAATCGAGCAGGGCCATAGAGCCTCGGGAATCCAGCCGCCTCGAAGATAACTCCAAGAAACGCCAGTCGTACCGATCCCGATGCGCCGGAGCCAAGCGTACCGGCTGCCGACCACAGCCCTCCCGCGCGTTTTCCAGCAGCGGAAAGCTCGGTGAGGTGCGCCTGGATTTCTGATGGGAGTGACGCCAGAGCTCTTGCGGAGGCACCGGAGGGAAGCTGGTAGTCCCGCCAAAGGTACTCAAGCACGCGCATCAGGTGCGATTTACCACTTCCGTAAAATCCACTAACCCATGCGGCCGGTTGTTCAGTTTGGTTGAGGTGGCTGAGAAACTGATTAAGAATCCGATTGAGGCCGCGCTCGTATTCGCCTTCGCAAACGAAACTTCGCAGCTCCCATTCGAGGGTCGCCCAGTCGCCAGCATTGTCAGGGTTTTTGACCTTGGCGACCCCGAGGTTCGGAATGTCACCAACCGTAGGGTCATGCGCGAAGACCTCGCGATTCGTGATGCTCATACTGCCCAACCCTTCTCGGCGGTAATGACCACCGCGTGATAGTTCCACCCGTCTTGGGCGCCCATCAGTCGGAAGTTGTTGCCTTCGACCTCACCAGGGAAGAAGACGAGCAATCTGCCAGCCACCAGGTCGTGGACGCGCTCGATAAGCCCAGAGACCTTGACGTTGTCGTCGAGACCGTAAAGGCTCCCGGCCCCGACGATCCCGATGATCGTCTTGTTCGTCGTGAGTTTCGAGATCCGCTCACGTACGTGCTCGACGAGCTGGTCAACAAAGCCAATGAGCTCTGGTTGCATGAGCTTGGGCGACGCGAAATAGTTTTCGCTGTACTCATGCGTTGCCATCCACGTCTCGAACTCGCTCGTGATGTCAATGACTTTCCAGTCGTACCCAGCCTTCTTAGACGCCGTTGCGAATTCTGGTAGATGAAGACGGAGCCGACGTTCCTCGTCGGGCGAGTAAACAGCCATCCAGACGCGCTGGGCCGGAGCGAGGTTCATTTGCCACGGCAAGGCGACGAATTTTTCGAAATTGGTTATGAGATCGTCGATACGGCTCACAGCAGACGTCCTTCGATTCTCCGAAGCAGTTCGCTGAATCCGATGTCGATCACGCCGCCGCTGTTTCGGAAGTCGATAAGCATCCGCCGTGATGCGACTGTCGCCATCTCGACGAGAGAGGTCTTAGGTTGATCGAGCGCCGATGCCCAAAGCGTGTCGAGAAGTGCGCCACCGCGCTCACCATCGAGATATCCGACCAAGAGGGCATACGCGGTAGTCGCTGGCGTACATTCGGGTCGTCGTCGAATCTTCTCGGCAGGTTTGCCTTGCTCGAGGTGACCTGTCTGCTGCCACGACGAAAAGGTATTCCGGCCGATTTTCGCCAGCGTCGCCTCGCTGTATGCATCGGGAAACACCTTCTCCACAGCGCTGGCCAGGTCGGCAGAAGTCACCTCGTTACCGACAGTTGCGTCAAGTACGGCGGAAGCGCTGGCTCGGAATACCGAATCACGCGCAAGCGCACACAACCCAGCTAGCAGTGGCTGTCCCGCTGCGTCGTCGTTCCAGAGATCTCGTAGCGCTCGAAACAAAATGGCCTCGGGCCGCAAGATGTACAGCTCACGAAGGTATCGGAACGTCCTCTTGCGAGACGCTACGGTGTCCTTACCCAAGACGTTCTCTACCACAACTGCTTTCTCGTACCGGGCCAGGTCGGCGTCTGCATCAACACTCGCAATAAGACTCTGGAGCGCCGGGAGGATAATGGTGTGGCTCGTATTCGTCCCGCCACTACGATCGCCAGCGACGATGTCGTACTGGCTCACGCGCGGGCCTCACGGTTCTTCTGCCACTTCTCGATGTCCTGCCGTTTCCACAGCCTGACCCTGCTGGAGCTGAGGTCGACAACTGGCTTTGGGAAGTCGCTGTAGCGGCGAAAGTAGGTGGTGACGCTGCTTGGATGGGACAACTTGAGGATCGCTTGAACCTCAGAAGCACTAATCAAATCGTCGGGGTCGAGCTCGTGAGCCACAAGCTGCAGTCTAGGAACATTGACAAGCTCATGACGGATTCATGCCCCGCAGCACTTCAGAGGCCTAGACCTGTCCATCTGCGGATTCGCCGCCCGAATCACTGACTTGTTGACGCCGACAATCTGGACCCTCTCAGCCCTTTGGTGGCTATTGGCTGGGACGCATGAGTAAGTAGGCCGACAGGCTCTTCCGCGGTACTCCCCCGTCAAGGCCCCGCCGAGACCCGCCGGCCTGACCATGCTCGCTTGCCTTCGTCGAAGGCCACGTCGCAGTAGCGGCAACTATCTCCGTCTCGCCGCGCAAGAGCATCAATCCTTCGACCCCCCTTGATGGCCTTGAAATCATCTCGCATGCTTGACGCGACAGAACTTCCGCCTTGCCGCTCTCGTCGCGCTCCACCGCAGGAGGCGATCCGCCAGATACGGCGGGAGGATCCCGGCTCCTTCTAACTCGGAACACCCTGTTCCAGGATTGTCGTCTCGCGTTTCCGAGAAAGAGACACCGGAAAGGCGGCAGTTGTCTTGCGCGTATGGAGCCCGAAAAGTCGGATTCCAGTATTTCTCGTCCATCTCCGCTTCGACGTCGGCCCAATCGCGCTCGAAATTTTCGTTCTTCCACATTCTTTGCTCCTCGTTTGCGCGTGCGGTCCGATTGACCGCACCAACTTGGGCAACTGAATGCCGGCCCGCTGACGCCACATTCGGACACGAAAGACATCAAGCGATGTGCAACTGCTTTCGGTCAGGTCCGCTTACACATCCTCCGTCGCATCCATCGCTCTATCAATCGCTCCCTTCGTGTGGCCGAGGTACATTTTCGCCGTCGTAAGTGGATTTGCGTGGCCCATGAAATAGGAAACCAGTTTGAGTTCAAGACCTAGATCGTTGAGCATTGAAGTCGCGGCGAGGTGGCGTATTGAATGCCAGTTGTGCCGTGGCGTCCGACGCGCCACGAACTCCCAATCTGCTTTTCGCATCGCGGGCAGAAGGCGTTCGTTCCGGAACCAGAAGCGCGAAGCAAACTCGCCGTCCGGGCCGGGAAACAGGAGTCCTTCCGGACCTTGTTCGTCTAGAACTTGGGCCACCCGCGCGCCGAGGGGATCAGCAGAGCTGGCGTAGTACAGCGTGGGCCGTCTCCGGTTACTTTTTGTCGTCTTACGATATAGAGGTTTTCCTTTGCCCGGTTCGCAGATGCTAGAAGCCACATCCACCTTGCGATCGCCAGGCGGCTGCGTCACGTCAATAGGGCGAAACCCGATCAGTTCCCCGTATCGAGCACCTCCCTGCTTGGCTAACCTGCAGGCCAATCCCCAGTAGGGCTCGAACATCGTCTCGAGCGCGCACGCAAGCGCCTCGACCATCCCGGTAGATGGAATCTCCTCTGCTGGAACGAACAATGCAGACTCTCCTTCTATTGTCGATTCGATCGAGTACGAAACGCCGTTCATTGGGTTCTCCGTAGGCGGCAACCACTCGCGTAAATGAACGTGAGAGACAAGGCCTCGCAAGGTGGCGCCGATGGACTGAATAGTCGCAGGCTTGCGGCCCGCTTCGCGCGCTTGACCGAGCACGTTTTCATTGTCGTAAGGTCCCCAGTCCGTGAGTGGCAGGTCGCCGATAATAGGGAGGATCCAGTTGTCACAGATGCTTTGTTGACGATCCCGGTAACGCTCAGCAAGCCCCAACTTCTTGAGGAATGGGAGATAGCTTTTGACACCGTCGGAGACCGTTCGTCCCGATCGAGGTGAAACGCGCGCAGCCAGAAATGCCTCTGCCTTTCGCGCGATCGTCATCGCCTCTTCTTCCGACGTCGCCGTACGGAAGATGCGTCCGGTCTCATCGTAGAAGACGACCCTCCAGACATTCGGCTCCGAAGGCGTGGGCGAATAGATCTTCGTGCCGTGCTCGAGGACGCGCCATGGGGGACGCCGGCGCCGCTGCGGTTCAGGAGCGCTCGACATCGACGTTCCTCTTGCGCTGGCGTTTGGCTGGCGGCAGCTCGGGGAGATTCACGTCCGAACCAAGCGTGCGAAATTTCGGGCGCGGCGTTTGGGCCGAACGAGATCCTGATGAGCCGCTATCGGCGACGCGCACCGACGCTCGGCCGGTGCCTTCCGCCTCCCTGTTCATGTTCGAAACGGCATTTCGCCGACGGTCCACGGAAGCTCGTTGCGCAGGCGTAGCGACCGGGGCCTGCTGTCTTTGCGTAAGCTCCCATTCGAAAACATCGGTCGCATCCCAACGAGCGCATGCGGGTCCCAGCACTAGGGGCAGAGGAAACCCGTCGCGCCGGGTGACCTCAAATACTTTTGTGCGGCTCACTTTCCAGCGAAGGGCGAGGTCCGTGTCCGACAGATAAGTCACTTCGCCCCAACGACCTTCGTTGGCGGCCGCTGCCGCCGGTCCGAGTTGGAGTTCCCGTTCTGCCTCGTCCGACTCTACGAAGACAGGGTCGCTGCGTACCGAACTAGTCGACCGACCGCCGCGAGCCTTTGTGCCCGGTGGTACGGGCATGTCCGGAGAGTCGGGTTGTGACGCAGGTCTCACCTTTAAACATGTAGCGGAATTCCTGAATTCCACAAGGAACCGCGAAAGCCCAGGTAGACGCTGTGAATTGAAATCGAGAATTTGAGCCTTCGGTGGTCCTCGCGCGCTTCGGGCCGGGAGGGCAGGGCCGTAGTGCAAGCCCATTGCGAAGCTTCGCCTAGCAGCGCCATGTGCGACGAGTTGTGCCAGAAGTTGTGCGGAAACAGCCGCCTTAGGCCGTCTTGTCGCTGTTGCAGCAACTGGACCTGGGGTTTCGTGGCAGTCCCAACGGAATTCGAATCCGTGTTCCCACCTTGAGAGGGTGGTGTCCTTGGCCGCTAGACGATGGGGCCCTTAGTGCATCCAGCAGTCTAGCTTGGCGTTCTCTGCAGCTTAAGCAGGTCTTTTCTTGTCTCGAACCTGTGCGAGCGGTCGGAACTCGTCGGCGGCACTAACCACGCGCTCGTCGTGGTCCGTCAGAACCCACCTTCCTACTGAAGATGCTGGTGACCGAATACGGTGTTCGGGTGATCGACCACAGTGCCCGTGTTCCCCGTCACGGTGAGATCACCGAAGACTGAGTTATTGGTGACGGTGACTCCGCCCGAATTCTGTTCGACAGCCAAGTACCCACCGAGATCACAGCCCTCGACCTTGGCGCCTCCCTGGTTCTGATTCACGCTCACGGCGCCGAGTGCCCTGCAGTTCTGTACGGAGACCCCCGCCGTGTTGGACGAGATCGACGCGGCGAGCGCCATGGCGCTTCCCTCACAGGAAGACGTGCCGTCACCGATCACCACGGGATTCGAGGCATTTGAGACAGACAGCAATCCTAGGAACGTGGCGCTGCAGAACCGCAGGATCGAGCCACCGCTGAAGTTGACGGCTCCCGCGATCAGGCCGCCTTCGACGTCGAGGGAACCACCGGTCTTCACCGTCACGGCCCCGAGCACGAAGCATCCCCATGGGACCAACACCGACTGACCACCCGAGACGTTCAGGACACCGATGTAGTCGCAGATTCTGGTCTCAGAGGAAGTGACGGTGAGCGTTCCCGCCACGAACGTGAACGTGTAGTTGACCGCCGCCAAGGTGCCCGTGGAACACAGGATCGGGTAGGTGCCAGCGGCGCTGGTGGGTGTCGCCGTCGTGGCGCAAGAGGGCGAGCCGGTCACTCCAGAGGTGGCCAGAGTCTGGCCGTTCACGAATCCCGAGATCGTCGCCGTGAGAGCTGGCACCGAAGAGCCGTAGGCCATGGACTGGTTGTTGGCCGTGACGGTCAGCGTGGCGGGGACGACGCTCACCACGCCCGGGACGTAGGTGAACGCGTAGTTCGCATCGACCGCACCGCTGCAACTGGACTGGTAGTTACCGACATTGGACGTGGACGTGGCACTCGTAGTGCACAGGAGACCGGCGCCGAGCACCGACGGAGTCTGGCCGAGCACCAACCCGCTGACGCTGGCAGTTATCGCCGGGACCGTCCGCCCGTAGGTCATGGTCGCGGACGACGCCGTGATGCTGAGTGGTGCCGGGTTGATTGTCGCAGTTCCTGTCGCGTACACGATGGCGTAGTCGGGGTCGGACGCTCCCGAGCACGAGGTCGTGTAGGTGCCCACAGGGCTCGACGAGGTGGCACTGGTCGTGCAGTTCGGCTGGGTGGTGAGCGACGATGCGCGGTCACCGTTCTCGAAGACCGAGTACGACGCGGTCACGGTCGGGATCGCCGAACCGTAAGTGGTCGACGACGAGGTGGCGGTGATCGTGAGCGGCGCAGGATCGACCGTGATGGATCCCGTCACGTAGACGATGTTGTAGTTGGGATCGTTCGCTCCCGAGCACGAGGTCGTATAGCTCCCGGCATGGCTCGACGACGACGCCGTCGTGCTGCATGTGGGCTGGGTGGTGAGCGAGGACGCGCTGTCACCGTTCACGAAGCCCGAGTACGAGTCCGTCACGTGGGGCACCGAGCCCCCGTAGGTGAAGGAGCCGGAAGACGCCGTGACTATCAGGGTGGCCTGGCCGACCACGACCGTTCCCGGGACGTAGTTCTCGTTGTAGTTGGGGTCGTACGCGCCGCTGCAAGTGCTCGGGTAGCTCCCAGCCGGGCTCGATGCCGACGCCGTCGTGCTGCACGTGGGTTGGGTGGTGAGCGAGGACGCGCTGTCACCGTTCACGAAGCCCGAGAACAACGGGCCGATGCCCGGTGGCGGGCTGCCGAATGTGGAGGTGCCCGATGAAGCCACGACCGAGAGAGCGGCGGGCGTGACCTTGAGTGACCCGTTCTCGTAGGTGATGGTGTAGTTGGGGTCCGAAGCACCAGAACAAGACGTCGGGTAGGTGCCGATCGGGCTCGAAGTGACGGCCGTCGTGGAGCAGCTCGGAGGCACCGTTAGGGCGCTCGAGTCGTCGTTGTTCACGAAACCCGAGTACGACGGAAGGACCTGGGGAGGGACGTCTCCGTATGTGGACGACGCGGAGGAAGCAGTGACCACGAGAGCCGCAGGGGTGACCTGCATCGAACCGCTCACGTACGTGATGGAGTAGTTCGGGTCCGACGCCCCCGAGCACGAGGTGGCGTAGGTGTCGACGGAGCTCGACGAGCTCGCGAAGGTGTTGCAGACCGGCTGCGTGGCCAGCGAGGACGCGTCGTCTCCGTTCACGAAGCCGGCGTAGGAGGCGGTGACCGCCGGTGGTGCGCTCCCGTAGGTGGCCGATCCCGAGGATGCCGTGATCGACAGACTCGCGGGAGTGACCTGGACCGATCCGCTCAGGTACGTGATCGAGTAGTTGGCGTCGGTCGCCCCCGAGCACGATGTCTGGTAGGCACCGACCGGACTCGAGGAGCGGGCCAAAGTGCTGCAGTTGAGCCCGGCGCCGAGGACCGACGGAGTCTCCCCGTTCTGAAGCCCCGAGACGTTCGGCGCCAGAGCGGGGATCGCGCTGCCGTAGGTGGATGTCTCAGAAGGTGCGGTGATCGTGAGCGGCGCCGGTGACACGACTGCGGTGCCGGAGCTGTACGTGATGGCGTAGTTCGGATCGACCGCGCCCGAGCAGCTGCTCGGATAGCTGCCGACCGGGGAGACAGAGGTGACCGGGCTGGAGCAGCTGGGTGCTGTGGACAGCGAGGACGCGTCGTCCCCGTTCACGAAGCCGGCGTAGGAGGCGGTGATGATAGGTGATGCCCCGCCGTAGGTGGTCGACGCCGAGGACGCCGTGATCGTGAGGGGAGCTGGGTTCACTGTCGCCGAGCCGTCGACGTAGACGATGTTGTAGTTGACGTCCAAAGCCCCCGAGCACGACGTGGCGTAGTTCCCCACTGGGCTCGACGCGGTGGCCGTCGTGGTGCAGACCGGCTGCGCCGTGAGCGACGACGCACTGTCGCCGTTCACGAACCCCGCGTAGGCAGGTGTGACAGCCGATGGCGCACTCCCGTACGTAGTCAAAGGCGAGGACGCTGTGATGACCAGACTCCCGGTGCCCACGACGAGCGTCCCGCCGACGTAGGTGATCGTGTAGTTGGCGTCCGAGGCCCCCGAGCACGACGTGGCGTAGTTCCCCACTGGGCTCGACGCGGTGGCCGTCGTGGTGCAGACCGGCTGCGCCGTGAGCGACGACGCACTGTCGCCGTTCACGAACCCCGCGTAGGAGGCGGTCACGCCGGGCGGAGGACTGCCGTAGGTGGAGGTCCCCGAGGAGGCGGTTACCACCAGGGCCGCAGGGCTCACCGAGACCGAACCCGAGACGTAGGTGATGTCGTAGTTGGAATCAACGGCTCCCGAGCACGCCGTGGCATAGTCGCCCACGGAGCTCGATGACCCAGCGCCTGAGGTGCACGTCAGAGTGTCGCCCAGAACCGAGGCGTCTTCACCGTTCTGTAGTCCCGCGACAATTGCGCTGATGACAGGAGCAGTGCCTCCATACGTCATGGTGCCCGAGGAAGCCGTGATGGTCAGGGGAGCCGTCGTGACGGTGATCGAGCCGTCGACGTAATTGATGTCGTAGTTTGCGTCGACTGCCCCGAAGCAGGTGGTGCCGTATGTCCCCACGGGGCTGCCCGTCGTGACTTCGGTGCTGCAGACCAAGTCGGCACCCAGGACCGATGGGCCCTCGCCATTTTCGAGTCCGGTGAAAATCGGGCTGACTGTCGGAACGGTACCTCCATAGGTCATCGTGCCCGACGAAGCTGTGATGGTCAACGGAGCAGGAGTGATGGTGATCGTGCCGTCGACGTAGGTAATTGTGTAATTCGGATCGACCGCGCCCGCGCAACTCGTGTCATACGTCCCCACCGAGCTGGACGTCGTCGCAGTCGTCGAGCACTGGAGTTCGGATCCGAGTACGGATGAGTCCTCGCCGTTCTGCAGCCCTGTGACGAGTGGGCTCACAGATGGGATCGCGTGCCCGTAGGCCGACATTCCCGAAGACGCCGTGACGGTCAAGGGAGCGGGGTTCACATTGACGTCGCCGCTCTGATAGGTGATGGCGTAATTCGGGTCGACTGCTCCCGTGCACGAGCTCACGTAGGTCCCGACGGAGCTGGTTGCGGCAGCATTGCTGGTACACGCCGGCACGTTCGTGAGCGACGAAGCGGAGTCCCCGTTCACGAACCCCGAGTACGAAGGCGTGATAGCTGGAGAGCTGGAACCATATGTCATGGATGCAGAGGACGCAGTGATCACCAGGAGCGCCTGTCCAATCGTCACCATTCCAGTGGAATAGCTGATCGTGTAGTTCGCGTCCTGCGCACCTGCACAACTGCTTGTGTACGACCCGACAGGACTGCTCGATGTGGCGTTAGTGGAGCACGTCGGCGCCGTCGTGAGAGACGACGCGGAGTCCCCGTTCACGAACCCCGAGTACGAGGCCGTTATCGGAGCGACGGACCCTCCATAGGTCATGGTCCCTGACGTAGCGGTAATCGAGAGTGGCGCAGGAGTGACGCCAATTGCACCGTTTTGATAGGTGATCGTGTAGTTCGGATCACTCGCTCCGCTGCATTGGCTGGTGTAAGACCCCACTGGACTGGTCGAGTCGGCGTTCGTGTAGCACGTCGGCGCCGTCGTGAGAGACGACGCGGAGTCCCCGTTCACGAACCCCGAGTACGAGGCCGTTATTGGTGGCGCCGTCCCTCCATAGGTGTAAGAGCCCGACGAAGCCGTCACGACCAGCGGTGCCGTCGTGATCGTGAGCCCAGTGCCGGCCGAAGAGCTCGATGCGTAGCCGCCATCTCCGGAGTACAAGGCCGTGAGTGAATAGGAACCGACTACCAGGGACGATACAAAACATGAGGCCTGATACGAGCTCCCTACGAGGGTCAAGGGAACTGACGTGCATCCCGGGATGGCGGTGACATTGCCCACGAGGGTAACGGTGCCTCCCCCATCGGACGGCGCCACCGTGGCGTTCAGACTGAGGGTTTGCCCGTAGGTGAGCGACGACGCGGACGCGCTGAGGGTTGTCGTCGTCGGAATCGGACTCGGTGAGGCGATTGCAAAGCTGTTCGAGGCGGAGGATCCCGCGAAAATCGCGGTCGGTGGAAGTGCCTTGGCGGGGAGCCCAACCTGGGAAGGAGTGGAGGCATTTGAAGTCGTGCCATTGCCAAGCTCACCGTCTCCGTTGTACCCCCAGGCGTAGAGGTAGCCGTCGGATCCGATGGCCAGGCTGTGGTACTCCCCAGCCGCGATCGATGTCACGGTAACTCCTGAAGCAACCGAGATTTCACCCGGGTTCACTCGGCTCGTCGTGTTCCCGGTGCCGAGTTGCCCGTAGTCGTTGTAACCCCAGACATAGAGGGCTCCGCTGTGACTCACCGCCATGGCGTGGTATCCGCCGGCAGTGATCGACTTGGCGGTCACACCCGAAGGCAAGCCCACCGTGACCGGCGTGGCAGAGTTGACGGAATTGCCGTCACCCAGTTCTCCATTGGCGTTGTCACCCCACGCGTAGACACTTCCCTTCGAACCCATAGCCATGCCGAAGTAGGCACCAGCAGCTATCGATGTGGCGACCACGCCCGAAGGCAGTGAAACCTCCACCGGTGTCACAGAGTCTGACTCTCCGATGACACCATTACCGAGGTCGCCATCCGCCCCGTCGCCCCACGCGTAGACGTTGCCATTCGATCCGATAGCGAAGCTGGTGTACGCGCCTGCAGCGACGGCCGTGGCGGTGACTCCCGACGGCATGTGCACCTTTACCGGTTTGCCGGAACCGGCGGTGGTCCCGTTGCCGAGCTCCCCGAAACCGTTGTAGCCCCAGGCGTAGACGTTCCCGTCGGAACCCAACGCCAGACTCAGGGCTTGGCCCGCGGCCACTGCGGTGGCGGTCACTCCGGATGGGAGACCCACCTCGACGGGGGTCAACGAGCTGGTTGTGCTGCTATCTCCCAGCTGGCCATAGGTGTTGTTCCCCCAGGCGTAGAGGTTCCCGTCGGAACCGATAACCAAGCTGTGATCGGCGCCTGCTGCACCGGCCACGGCCGTGACGCCCGATGGCAACTGCAGTAATTCGGCAGGCGAGAGCACGCCGCTGGTAGTTCCGTTCCCGACTTGGCCGTGATCGTTGAGGCCCCAGCCGTAAAGGGCCGAGCTGGCGGCGTTCGCCGACACCTGAGCAAGCACGTTCACCGCGGTCGTCGCGACCATGGCCAGCAACGCCAACGTGAGGCTCGACACTCGCCGTGTCCTCGATGCCGTTTCGTCGGTCCGAGGACGCCTCTGCCCCTCGTGAGTCCTCACGCGCATTTGGCCCCCCATGGTCATGGCGCTGGAGCCGGACTCATCGTCCGACTTGGCTTCTCAAAAGAGTGGACACCGACTCACCGGTTCAGCTTCTCGCGATATACACGAGGACTCACCGCCAAAGTCGAAACATCGGCTCGTTCACGCTCAACATTCGCCGCTAGCCAAAAGCGGCGGCGAGGTTCAAGCGATCATTCTTCGTCGATTTCGAGTGTCCTGTTTCCTAATTGGAACCTCCGCCTACAAAACTGCTTCGGCAGCAACCTGACACGAAAAGCCAAGCTCGTCAACTGAAATCGCTGAAGATGACCTTATAATTGGCCAACGTAAGAATCGTCGACATGAACAATCTCTACGGCTCCGATTCTGTTCGACATCGTCAAATTTTGTTCGACATCATCAAAATTCAGTAAGTCGTAGCCGCGATGCGCTGCCCATGATCGTGGAGATAGTCGCGGAGACGACGTAATGGAAGTCGAAAAGAATCGACCCAGTCCGATCAGACCGAACGCATTTGCGTGAGGTGCGCGGACTAACCCTTGACGCAATCACTCAGGCTCCTTAGTGTCGGTATCGCTTACGCAAATCGCAGCACAAGAGGGGGGTCCTCCGTGCCGATGACAATGAGCGACCGTTCGCGTCGACACGACGGCCGGAACGCTGTAGGACGCCGTTGCCTTGCGGGAGCAATAGTCATTGCACTATTTGTGCCAGCAACAGCAGTAGTCCTCGTGCAATCGGCTTCAGCCGCCGGCGGCGACATTTACACCATCGCAGGAACTGGCACGGGCAGCTACAACGGAGACGGGATTCCGGCCACGAGCGCCGCACTCGAAGGGCCCGTGGGACTTACCCTCGATCCGGAGGGTAACCGGCTGGTTGCAGACTTGGGCAACAGCCGGGTCCGGGTTCTCGCCGTTTCGGCATCCAATCCGGGATATCCACTAGCTGGGTGCTCGGGAACCTGCTCATGGAACAAAGGCGACATCTACACGATCGCGGGCACCGGCAGCCCCGGCTACAGCGGAGACGGCGGGTCGGCCACGGGCGCCGAAATGGACTTTCCGAGCGGTGTCGGAGTGGACGGCGGGGGCAACGTATTGATCGCGGACTCGGGCAACAACCGGGTCCGGGTTCTCGCCGTGTCGGCATCCAATCCCGGGTATCCACTGGCTGGGTGCTCGGGAGCCTGCACCTGGGCGGCGGGCGACATCTACACGGTCGCGGGCACGGGCACCGCCGGTTACAACGGAGACGGCGG
>Ga0116215_1001437_pt1 | contig 15836 bp, 13 predicted proteins | sample Sb_taG_7_FD_89698 | JGI IMG/M metagenome (GOLD analysis project Ga0116215, IMG submission 89698) | Peat soil microbial communities from Weissenstadt, Germany - Sb_50d_2_FS metaG | ecosystem: Environmental > Terrestrial > Soil > Wetlands > Peat | place: Germany: Weissenstadt | collected 2010-09-21 | reverse complement strand
TGTTCGGTCACTGCGAGGAGGACCTGGCCACCCCGTACCAGCTCTTCGCCGAGGCGCTCGGGCACTTCGTCGCACATGCTCCCGAGGAGCAACTCCTCGCGCATGTCGCGACGCACGGTTCCGAGCTACTGAGCCTGGTCCCGTCACTTGCCGGCAGGATCCCGGATCTGCCGCAATCCAAGGCCACCGACACGGACACCGAGAGATACCTGCTGTTCGCAGCGGTGATCGGACTTCTGGCAGAGGCATCGCTGCGCCAACCCGTCGTGCTCGTCCTCGACGATCTCCAATGGGCGGACAAGGGAAGCCTGCTGCTCCTCCGCCACATCATGGCCACCGCTCACCCGATGCCGATGCTCATCATCGGAACCTATCGGGACAGCGAGTTGTCACAGACCCATCCGCTCCTCGACACTCTGGTCGCGCTGCGCCGCCAGAGCGGGGTCACGCGCCTCGAGCTCTCGGGACTCGATGATTCCGGCGTGGTGGCCTTCATGGAGGCCATCGCCGGATACACGCTCGATGATGCCGCTATCACTTTGGCCCATGCTGTGTTCCGCGACACCGACGGAAATCCATTCTTCGTGAGCGAACTGTTACGTCACCTGTCCGAGACCGGAATCATCTACCAAGACGCAACGGGTCGTTGGGTGACCGATCACACACTCGAGCAGATGGTTCTTCCCAACAGTTTGCGCGAGGTGATCGGGGCCCGGGTAGGCCGGCTGGGGCCCGATGCCGGAAAGGTACTGTCGCTGGCCGCGGTCATCGGTCGGGACTTCGACCTCGATCTTCTCTCGAGGGCAGCGGAGACCCCGGAGGAGGAGCTGCTCGATATCCTCGACGCAGCCTCCGGCGCCGCTCTGGTGCGCGAACTCGGGGAAGCCCAGGGGCGATACATCTTCGTCCATGCCCTGATACAGCACACGCTCTATGTGGACATGGGTCCGAACCGTCGGGCCAGGGCACACAGGCTCGTGGCCGAAGCCCTGGAGAGTGTCTGCGGCGACGACCCCGGGTCGAGAGTGGGTGAACTGGCCCGGCACTGGATCGGGGCCGCCCATCCGATCGATCTGACGAAGGCGATGGGCTACTCGAGGCAAGCGGGCGACGCTGCTCTGCGGGCGTTGGCTCCCGCTGATGCCCTACGGCACTACACCGACGCGCTCGACCTCTATGGCAGTGGTGCGGCTACCGATCGTGTCTTGGCCATCGACCTCGCCATAGGACTGGGCACGGCGCAGAGGCAGACCGGGGACCCCGCCTTCCGCGACACCCTCCTGGACGCCGCACGACGGGCGGTCGAGCTCGGTGACACCCACCGTCTCGTCACGGCCGCCCTCGCCAACGACCGCGGTTTCTACAGCGCGATGGGGGCGATCGATGCCGACAAGGTCGAGATGCTCGAGGAGGCGGCGGCCAGGCTGACCACTCAGTCAGCGGATCGTGCGCTCGTGCTGGCCACATTGTGCTCCGAGCTGGCTCACGGCAGTCCACTCGAGCGGCGCCAGGCTCTCGCGGATGAGGCCGTGGCGATCGCCGAGCCCCTGGGCGACGACGCCGTGATCGTGCGCGTTCTGAACCACATCCAGATAGCGCTCCAGGTACCTTCCCTCCTCAGACAATCTCTGATTCGGACGACCAACGCATTGCGGCTCGCAGAGCGTGTCGGTGACCCGGTGCAACTCTTCTGGGCTGCTCAATGGCGCGCCGAGGCCGCCGCTCGCGAAGGTGACATGGACGAGATGCTCCGCTGTATCGGCATCCACGGTTCCATGGCCGACCAGCTCAATCAACCGATCTTCAACTGGGGTCATGCGTTCGTGAGCGCCGTGCCGGCGCAGATAGCGGGCGACACCGATCGGGCGGAAGCACTTGCGAACGAGGCATTGCGGATCGGCAAGGAGTCCGGACAACCCGACGCCGAGACCATCTTCGGCGCACAGTTCATCATCGTCTGTGGCCAGAGGGGAACCATGAGCGACCTGGCCCCACTCATTGAGCAGATGGCGGCCGAGGCTCCCGACATCTCACAGTGGCTGTTCGGGTCTCTGCTCGCCAAGGCCTACGTCGAAGGCGACCGCTTCGACGATGCCCTGTTGTTGCTGGAGCAATTCGCCGCTGCCGAGTTCGATCTCCCTCAGGATCAGATCTGGCTCACCGGCATGGTCGACTTCGCGGACGCCGCAATCGAATGTGGCGACCCGCGATACGCCGGGCCGCTGCTCGACCGGCTCGAACCGTGGGCCGACCAATTGCCCGCCACGGGCGGCTCGGCTCTGGCACCCGTCAGCTACTACCTCGGTGGCCTGGCCACCGTTCTCGGACGCTACGACGACGCGGAGGCCTACTTCGCCCAATCGGCCTCGTTCTGCCGCCGCGCCAGCGCCAAGTTCTTCGCAACTCGGACCGATCTTTCGCTGGGCAAGTTGCTGACGGAGCGACGGGCCCCGGGTGATGTGGAACAGGCCCGCGAGCTCTTCACGAGGGCGCAGAGGACCGCGGCAACGCTCGGTTACGGCGGGGTGGAACGACGCGCGGCCCAGGCGCTCCGCGGCTTGGCCTGAGACACAGTCGGCTCGGCGGGGGGCCCGCCGTCGCTCTGTACAACGGCGAACCTCAGTCGCCCCGGATCACGAGGTCACGGTCACTCGGCGGTTGCGGATGCCGAGCATGCTGCCGGCGGGTGATCCGCTTGGCCTCGTACATCGCCTCGTCGGCCCGCTGCCTGGTCTGATCGGCGTCGCCGTTCTTCCCGCAGCAGGCGTACCCGATGCTGACGCTGGCGCGGACACCCTGTGCGTTGATGCGCGACACCGCCTCCTCGATCCGCTCGATGACCCGGCGCGCGTCCGCATCATCCGCTCCAGAAACCACGGCCACGAACTCGTCGCCGCCGGTGCGGGCGAGCAGGTCGCCCGCGCGCAGGACACCCGACACGGCGCGTGCGACCCCGACGAGGACTTTGTCGCCGATGTCGTGTCCCTGAACATCGTTGATGGCCTTGAGGTTGTCGATGTCCATTACAAGGATGCCCATCGCCTCCAGACGCCGGTCCCCCTCCAGGAAGAGGGCGAGGCCACGGCGGTTCGCCACCCCGGTCAAGGGATCGGAATTGGCCTGGATCTCGAGCTCGTGATGGGCGAGTGCATTAGCGAGCGCGAGCTCCACGACGTTGCCCAGGGCACGGCAGCGGGCCACGACCTCGTCGGGGAAGGGTGTGCCCCGACTCTCGATCGTGATGATGCCGTGCAGCTGCCCGGTCGGGACGATTGGGACGAAGACCGCGTGCGTGACGCCGACTTCGTCCACGATCGATCGCAGCGTCGGGCCCATGGCCGCGCGGTCGAGCGTGGCGATCAGCGGCTCCTTCGTCTCGAGGACCTGCCTCACGTAGGGGTCGTCCTTGAGCAGGCACGAGGCGGGCACAGAACCCTGCTCGTCGGCGAGCGCCTGCTGTTCGACAACGTCGTCACGCACCCGCAGGTAGGACACGCGGTTGAACCCCGGGCCGGCCAGCTCCGACATCACCAGGATGCCCTCGCTGATGACCTCCTTGGGGTCGCGCAGCGACGTCAGCGACTGGGTCGCACTGTTCATGAGGCGACCGAGGCGAGCGAGCTCCGCCGAGTCCCGGACCTCGCCCTCGAGGCTGTCACGGAGCCGGTGGATGGTGACCGAGACCACGACCGACACGGCGGCCCACAGGATCAGGCGGCGGAGATTGGTCGCCTCGCTGCTCTGCACGACGACACCCGCCACCGTCAGGCTCACCATGGAGGCCGAGATGACGATCACGGCGTACGAGCTCGGGTAGTAGAGGGAGACGGCGAGCACGGGGAGCAGCACGAGCACAGACAGGCCGCCGGCGGTGCTCTGCACGCTGGGGTTCGTGCCCCCGGAGATCAGCAGCAGACAGACCGAGAGGAGATAGAGCAAGTTCGGGACGAGGATGGCCCATTGGGGAAACCATCGCCACGGCAGCAGGAGGGACGAGGCGGCGACCACGAAGACCGCCAGGCTTGCCCAGTAGAAGGCGACGTTGTTGGGCCCCGGGGGCAAGGCGGCACTGGCCTGGGCCACCGCACCGAGAGCAACGAAGATGGAAGCCCGCACGAAGACCTGGCGCCGGCGGCGATGCTCGGCCGGCGCCAGACCATCGACCTCCTCCACGTGGCCCCCAGGGTGCGCTCGGTCCCAGTACGTCACTTCAGTACTTCGGCACCCCCACCCCCTATTCATAGAGCCGAAAGTACCAATTGAGGAATCGGCAAGTGCAAGACGCCTCCCGGTCGTGTCCGGCGCCGGCCCCGGCGTGGGCAAATCCCTGTTTCAAGTGACCCTCAACGAGCCGAGTCTTCGGTGGGGCCACCCTCGGGGGGGACGGCCGCCATCAACCGGTCTAGGAACGGCACCTGACCCCTCAGGAGCTTGGTCCGCGCGAGGCTGACGCCGGCCCACTCGACCCGGTCGACCTCGGGGAACTCCCTGACCTTCCCGGACCCCCTGGGCCATTCGAGCTGGAACGTGTTGCTCGATGCGTGCGTCACGTCGAGGTCTCCCTCGAGCGCCCACACGGTGACCCGCTTGCCGCCGGGTTGCCTGAGCTCACCGAGGGCCAGGGGCTCGGCTCCGGGTGGCTCGAGTCCCGTCTCCTCCCGGAACTCCCGGTATGCCGCGTCGAGGGGGTCGTCGCCTTCGCCGTACTCCCCCTTGGGCACCGACCAGACGCCGTCGTCCTTGCGCGCCCAGAACGGCCCGCCGGGGTGGGCGATCAGGACTTCGACCGCGCCCTCCGGAGACCTCCGGAACAACAGCAACCCTGCACTCCTGGCAACCACGCGGGGCGTCTCAGCCCTTGGCGTTGAGGCCGAGCTCGATCGCCTTCACCAGCAGGAGGACGACGGCGATGACCAGGTAGCCGCGCAGGGCCCACATCCCGAGCACCCGGCCCCGAGACCATTTGGGGCGGTTGAGCAGGTTCAGAGGTGGCATGCGCCAGTTGGCTCGTTGCTCCCGCGCCATCACCGCCGCGGGCGGGCGGGCTCCCCGGTGACGCAGCATCAGGACGCCGGCGATCGCGTAGAAGACGAGGAGGATCCCGCCGAGCACCAGGGCGAGGTCGTTGACGTTGATGGTCGTGAAGAGCGTTGTGATCATCAGCACGAACGACATCATCAAGAGGACGGAGACGATGATGCCGGAAACTGCGTTGAGCCACGGCCGGTTGACCCAGGGGCCGAGCACGTCCTTGTCGTTGCACAGCAGAAGCAGGAAGACGGTGGCGCTCGGAAGCAGCACGCCGGCCAGGGCCTGGACGCCCGTCGTGATGACCCCGAGCGGCGCGCCCGGGATGATCACGATCCCGGCGGCGCAGACCACCATGGCGGAGAAGACGCCATAGAAGAACTTGGCCTCGCGCCACGAGCGGTGCAGCGAGTGCCGCGCCCCGAAGACGTCACCGAACGCGTAGGACGTGGAGAGCGTCACCGCTGCCGCCCCGATGATGGACGCGTTGAGGAGGATGATGGCGAAGATGGTCCCGGCGGCCCGCCCCACGTAGTGCTGCAGGCCCTGGGCGACGCCTTCGGCATTGGTGAAGTGCCCCGCGATGGCGGTGCCGGAGAACGCCGCCGCCACGATCGCCATGAGCAGGGCGGCGGCGAGGACAACGACCAGCGAGCCGACGAAGGTATCGGCCCGCTCGTAGTTGATCCAACGCGGTGTGATCCTCTTGTCCACGATGTTGGACTGCTGGAAGAAGAGCTGCCAGGGGGCGACGGTCGTGCCCACGATGGCGATGATCAAGAGCACGGAGGTGGAATTGAAGCCACCCTGCACGCCCGGGGTCACGAAGCCCTTGAAGAAGGACTGCGCCGGCGGGTGGCTCATGAACGCCAGCGGTATCACGAGGAAGTTCACCACGATGAAAATGAACATGAACCGCTCCCAGCGCCGGAAGCTCCCGGTGGCGGTCATGGCGATGAGGCTGACCGCGGCGATGGGAACCGAAAGGTACTCGCTCACGCCGAAGTAGCCGAGCGCCAGACTGATGCCGATGAACTCGGTGGCGATCGTGAGGAAATTGAGAATGAAGAGGTCGCCGACGGAGAACATTCCCCAGAATTTGCCAAAGCGCTCGTTGATGAGCCGGGCGTGGCCGACACCGGTGACCGCACCGAGGCGCACCACCATCTCCTGGTTCACGATGAGGACCGGGATGAGGAGGGGGAGTGTCCACAGGAGGGTGAGGCCGAAGTTCTGACCCGCCTGCGCGTAGGTGGAGACGCCGCCCGCGTCATTGTCGCCGACCATCACGATCAGTCCCGGCCCCATGATGGCGAGGAGGGTCAGGAAGCGTGCACGCCACGAAGGGCGCGCCGAGGTGTCGTGCTGCCCGATGGTGCCGAAGGCACCCTGGATGTCGCCGATGTGAGCCTCGTCGAGCACGGCCGTCGGGCCGTCGGCCTCCTGGGGCTCGGGCATGTGTGTCACCTCCTCTCTCAGTCGTTCGGGTTCACGCCTGGCTGGCTGGATGGATGGGTTGGACGCTCAACGAGCCCGTCCGCGGCGCGTGCGGGGACACGCGGGCGGCATGGCCGTGTCACCAGGCCGTCGAGGCCGCCACGGTGGTGAGAGTGCCGCCGGTAGTGCCGGTGGGCCGCGAAAGGCTACGGACGCGCCGTTGGCGTGGGTCTTCGTCGTCGGGACACGATCACTCCTCCGCCGCCGTCATGCCGTAGTCCCGGCGGAAGCCCGACGGGAGAAGCAGCTCGAGCACGTCGTCGACCGTGATGACGCCGAGGATCGTCGCGTGCTCGGGATCGAGCACGGGCGCCACGGTCAGGTTGTAGTCGGACATTTTGCGCACGACCGCCCCGAGGTCCCAGTCAGGGTGGACGTGCCCGACCTCGCCGGAGGCCACCTCCGACGCGCGCGCGTCGCGGGGGCTCTGGATCAGCTTGACCGGCGAGACGGTGCCCGCGACGCGGCCGTCGGGGCCCGACACGAACACGACGGCCAGCGCCTCGGGCGGCACCGAGCTCACACGGATCGCGGCCAGCGCCGCCTCGACAGTCGTCGACCCCGGTAACTCGAGGAAGTCGGGGTTCATGAGCCCGCCCGCCGTCTCGGGGTGGTAGTGCAGGAGAGAACGCACCTTCTTGCGCTGGGGCTCGGGGAGCAGCTCGAGGATGGGTGAGCGCCGCTCCTGGTCGAGCTCGGAGATCAGGTCCGCCGCGTCGTCCGCCGCCATCGACCCGAGCAGCTGGGCGGCCTCGGGGTCGGAGCGGGCCTCGACGAACTCGACCTGGTGCCCGGGGTCGAGCTCCTCGAAGACGTCGGCCTCGAGCGCGGGGTCCTGCCCCACCGCCTCGATGATCTCCTCGCCTTCCTCGTGGGAGGCCGCTTCCACCAGGTCGGCGATCTGGGCCGGGTGCAGGCGCGCCAGCTTTCGGTAGGGGATACGCAAGCGGGCCGTCGGCACGTGGGAGACGAACGGCTCGATGCTGCCCCAGTCCACGATCGCCCCGGCGCCGGAGCGCTGGCCGAGCCGGCCGGGAAGGAGGCGGCGCAGCATCCCGCGCGCGGTCGGGTCGACGCCGACCACCTCCCAGCCGTTCTCGGTGCGGGCCAGCTCGATCTCGTTGGCCCGGATGATGCGGCCGCCGACGAGATTGATCAGGTGGCGCGCCATGAGGTCCTGCGCCAGCAGCAGCTCGCCGGGGCGGCGCTCAAAGCGGCGGAGGTCGACCTTGGCGCCGTCGAAGGTGACCCGCCCGGGCTCGATGGCCGAGATCTTCCGGACGGGCACGAAGAGCTCCCGACCACCGATCTTCACGACGAGCCCCGTGGCCGGCGGGTGGGGGCTGTCGCCGATCCGGACGATGACGTCCCGCACGCGCCCCAGCCGGTCGCCCGTGGCGGCGTCGACGAGCGGGCGGTTGAGGACGCCCGACAAGTGGAGCAGCTCAGGAGGCTGGCGTGTGTCAGTCGCCATGGCGGGTCCCAGAACCGGCCTGGTGCAGCCGCGGCCGGTCGGCCGGGTGGTCGGGCAGGCCGAGCACCTGGTGGTCGGCGTGGTACAGCGCCTCGGCGAGGAGGCGCGCCACGTGGTCGTCGGCGGCCGAGTAGTAGGCGAAGGTCCCCTCACGACGCACGCTGACGAGTTTGGCCCAGCGCAGCTTGGACAGGTGCTGCGAGACCGCCGTCGGCGAGGCACCGACGAGCTCGGCCAGGCACGAGACGGACGACTCCCCCTGCAGCAGGGCCCAGAGGAGCTTGATGCGGGTGGGGTCGGAGAGGAGCCGGAAGGCGTCGCTCGCCACCGACACCTGGCCCTCGGTGGGCATCTCGAGGTTCTGCATATCTTCGTGCATGCGAAGGTGATGATACATTAGCGAGCGATGTTGACGCCAGCACGGGCCGACGTGTCCCGCCGGGACGACGAGGAGCACCGGCGGGCGGCCAACCGTGCCATCGGGGTCTCGGCGCTGGTGCTCTTGGTCACCGGCGGGGTCGAGCTGCTGCTCGCCACGCTCAGCCACTCGGTCGGCCTGCTCGGCGACGCCATCCACAACCTCTCCGACGTCTCGACGTCTGCCGTCGTGTTCCTCGGGTTCTTCATCTCGAAGCGGCCGCGCACGGAGCGTTACCCCTACGGGTACGAGCGGGCGGAGGACATCGCCGGGCTGGGCGTCGCGCTGGTCATCTGGGCCAGCGCGGTGTTCGCCGCGGTCGAGAGCTACCGCAAGCTCGTGTCGCACAGCCCGACGACACACCTCGGCTGGGCGATGTTCGGGGCGTGCCTCGGCATCGTGGGCAACCAGAGCGTCGCGTGGTACAAGCGCGTCGTCGGGCGCCGGATCCACTCGGCCACACTCCTGGCGGATGCCCGGCACTCCTGGCTCGATGCCGTCTCCTCGGGCGGTGCGCTCGTCGGCCTGGCGGCGGTCGCACTCGGGTTCCCACTGGGCGACCCCCTCGCGGGGTTCGCCATCACCGCCTTCATCGCACACGTCGGCTACCAGGTGACGCGCGACGTGCTGCACCATCTGATGGACGGGGTGGAGCCCCAGCACATTCAAGAGGCGCGCCGGGTGGCCGAGGCGGCCGGGCAGGTCGAGGTGCCCGTCGTGCGCGGGCGCTGGACAGGCCGGGCGCTGCATTTCGAGTTGCAGCCCGCGTTGCACCCCGGGATGACCCTGGCCCAGGCACGGCGCGTGTCCGAGCACATGGAGCAGGCCGTGCTCGGCGCGATCGAGTCAGCCACCACGGTCACGGTGGTACCCCACACGTCGCTCCGTGCCCGAGGCCCCGGTGCTCCCTGACTGCCATCCCGGTGGCGTGCTCGCTAGGCTGGGACGTCGTTCCGGCCACCCAAACCGGAGCCGTCTCGGGGGCACGGGCGTCGACCACCAACGGCGGTCGCACGTCACACACACCACTGCGCCATGAGTCCTCCCAACCCTGAGAAAGATCCCGTCCAGAAGGGCCTCCACGAGCTCGGCCGGCAGATAGAAGGGGGCGAGCCCGCCGCCGAGGCGAGCCCGTCGGCCGAGGCGGCCGAGGCGGCCGAGGCGGCCGAGGCGGCCGACAACCCGGTCGAGAAGGGCCTGCACGAGCTCGGGCGACAGATCGACGAGGCGCACCGCGCCGCCCGGGGCAAGAAGGGCAAGGGGGACGAGGCATTGCCGCGGGGGCCGGCGCACGCCGCGCCCAAGAAGCGCTCGCGTCGGCGCACCGCGGCCTGGGTCACCGGCACCCTTCTGCTGGTGCTCGTGCTGATCGCCGGTGCCGCCGCCGGCTACGGCTGGTACCTCAACCACGAGATCCACCGCATCGACCTGCGCAACCTCACCTCGGCTCCGGTGAAGGGCCCCGACGCGGGCACGGAGAACATCCTCATGATCGGTTCGACCGACCGCTGCGCGCTCAAGGTGCAGAACCCCGCCTACGGACTGTGCTCCCAGGGCGTCAACGGCGTGAACAGCGACGTGGTGATGATCCTGCACCTCAACCCGGCCAACAACTCGCTGTCCATCCTGTCGATCCCCCGCGACCTCTTCGTGCCCAACGCCCGCTCCGACGGGGCCAACAAGATCGACGCCGCGCTCTACCAGGGACCCGATCAGCTCATCGACGCGATCGAGGAGGACTTCGGGATCCCGATCCAGCACTTCGTGGAGCTGAACTTCGACAGCTTCATCAACGTGGTCCAAGCGCTCGGTGGCATCAAGATGTACTTCCCCGAGCCTGTGTTCGACGCGTACTCGGGGCTCAACATCCAGACGACGGGCTGCATCCCCCTCAACGGGACCCAGGCGCTCCAGGTCGTGCGCGCCCGCCACCTCCAGTACAAGGGACCCGGCGTCACCACGACCGACCCCAACTACTGGCCCCAGGAGGCGCAGAGCGACATCGCGCGGATCCGCCGCGACCACGAGTTCCTACGGGTGCTGGCGGCGGCGGTCAAGGCCAAGGGGCTCAGCAACCCGATCACGGACCAGCAGCTCGTCGCCGGCGTGGTCAGCCAGCTCACGGTCGATTCGGGCTTCTCGGCCAGCGACATGATCAGCCTCGTGCTCGGATACCACAACGTCAACGTGAACAGCGCGCCACAGCTGACGGTGCCGGTGGCGGTGGACCAGTTCGGCAGCTACACGTACGAAGGGGGTAGCTACGGGGACATCGAGTTCCCGGTCGAGCCGCAGGACCACACCACCGTCGACCAATTCCTCGGCCTCTCTTCCAGCAACGACGACACCTACACGGGGGGCGCACTCCCGTCGCCGTCGACCGTCACGGTCGCGGTCCTGAACGGCTCCGGCGCCTACAACCAGGCCACCGACACGTCCCAGAGCCTGCAGGCGCTCGGCTTCAAGATCGGCACCATCGGCGACAGCCCGCCGGTCGGCCAGGAGGCCGAGACGGTCGTCTACTACTCCTCCAAGAGCCCGGCCGAGTTGGCGGCGGCCCAGGCCGTCGCCAACTCCATGACGGGGGCTGTGATCATGGCGGAGAACCCGACACAGGTGAAGCCGGGCTCGCAGGTGACGGTGGTGACCGGCACCGACTTCACCGTCAACGCGCCGCCCGCCACCACCACGCCGACCTCGACCGGTGGTGCGGCGACTGGCCCCGCGGCAGCGACCACGACCACCACCACGCCCGCCAGCACCGGCAATACAGGCAACTCGGGGGCGTTCCAGGCGCCGACGTCGTCGGTGGAATCGCTCGCGCCCTGGGACCCGCGCTCGTGCACGGCGAGCGGCCGCGAGGGCACCTGAGCCCCGAGAGGTACTGGCCCACCCGCTCGACACCGCCGCTGGACCGCGGCGCCTGGAGCACTCAGGCGAAGATCTCGCCGCCGTTCGTGTCGAGCGCCTGCCCGGTCATGGCGGACGAAAGGTCCGAGGCGAGGTACACGATGGAGCCGGCGACGTCCTCGTCGCTCGGGATGCGGCCGAGCGGCACCCGGGCGTTCAGCTCGTCGACCACCACCTGGGCGGGCACACCCCGCCCCGTCGACGTCATCTCGATGTAGATGTCCACCGAGGGGCCGGCCATCCAGCCGGGCACCACGGCGTTCACGCGCACCTTGGACGGGCCCAGCTCGTAGGCCAGCACCCGGGTGGCCGTGAGCAACGCGCCCTTCGAGATGGCGTAGCCCCCCTGCACCGGCTGGGGCTGGCGCGCCACCATGGAGGCCACCATCACCACCGAGCCTCCACCGCGCTCGCGCATGGAGGGCAGCGCGGCCCGCGTCATCTGCAGCGAGCCGAAAAGGTTCGTGTCCATGATCTTGCGCCAGATCGCGAGATCGACGTCCTCGAAGCTCTGGAAGGCGTCGAACCGGAAGGCGTTGTTCACCAAGACGTCGACCCCGCCGAACTCCTCCGTGGCCGCCGCCATCAGGCGGGCGCAGGCCTCGGGGTCGGTGATGTTGGTCGGCACGGTGATGGCGCGGGCGCCGATGTCGGCCACCTCGGCCAGGACGTCGTCGAGCGTCGACTGGCGGCGGGCGGCCAGCACCAGGTCGGCCCCGTGGACTGCCAGCGCCCGCGCCGCCTGCCGTCCCAAACCGGGGCCGACACCCGACACCACGCACACCTTCCCCGACAGGAGCCCGGCCGCGGCCGGGTCCCCGCCCCCCAGGTTGCTCTCCGCAGTCGTCATGGGCGAAGCGTAGGGCAGCGGGGCGCCGCGGGACCGGGCCATCCGTGCCGGCGTCACACGGGCCTGAGAAGATCGGCGGCAGGGTTGAGCAAAGGAGGGTCATGGCCATTTGTTCGCACTGTGGTGGCGAGATGACCGACGGGATCAGCTGCCTGACCGACCCCGTCCTCATCGGCGGGAAGGCCTACGCCCCGATCCGCTGGGGCCAGGAGCTCCGCCCGAGGCACCGCTACGAGCCTGAGGACTGCAGGGACTGCGGGACGCCGCTCGGCGGGGTGCACCATCCCGGCTGCTGCATGGAGCGGTGCCCGGCATGCCACGGCCAGGCGATCGGGTGCGAATGTGTCAGCGAGCCGTTCTGCGCGTTCGAGGGCTCGCGGACGGGCCGCTGCCGGTCACACGTCCTGCGCCGGGTCGGCTGGCGCTGAGCGTCAGTCGTCTGGTCCGGGCGCCCGTCCCGAGCGCCTGAGGATCGCCTCCCACGGGCGGAGGTGGGTCCCGAGCGGGATCAGCACCGCCGCCACCCGCGCCTTGAGCCCGCTCTCGGCGGTCGCGGTGCACGCGCCGGTGGCGGCACAGAGCGAGGCGGCGTCTGAGGGCCGGTGCCCACGGCCCAGTACGTGTGCGAGGTCCCAGGCGTGCAGGTGCCATTCGCAGGCCGCCACCGCCGCGTGCAACCCGGCGGTCACGGTGCCCCACGGGTAGCCGTACGGCACATCCCATTGCGCCGACAGGCGGTCGCGGTAGGCCCGGGCGCGGATGACGAACTGCGCCATCGCCTCGGGGCCACCCAGGCCGGACAGTGCCCGGAGCGCCTCGGCGTTCTGCGCCGCCAGCTCCCGCCCCCCGAACGGCGGCGACACGTCACCACGCTCGGCCCCGTTCAGCCAGTCGTGGTGCCACCGGCCACGGCCAGGACGTGCCGGGCCAAGTGCGTCGCCGTCCACTCCCCGCAGGCCACACGGTCCCAATCGTCGGCGGACAGATCTCCCGCCGCGGCCGCGAACGCATCGACCCCATCGTCGTAGAGGTGCAGGACGCGGTCTCTCTCGACACCCGACATCATCGGGACGCTGATCCCGAGCGGCGCGACCCCGGGGAGTCGACAACCAGGGCGCAGTGAACTGACGATGAAGAGATCCGCGGTTTCGGTGGGCTCCCCGCCACGCGTCACGGCGTCGTCACCGTCTGTTCCTTCTCACAACAGTCCCGTGGCCACGGTGACGCCGATGACGACGAGGAGGACGCCGCCGGCGCGCTCGCCCCATTTGCCGAGGCGTGTGCCGACTCGGCTCCCAAGCTCCAGGCCGACCAGAGTGAGCCCCACACTGACAACCCCTATGGCGAGGGCGGCCACGATGACGTTGACGTGGTACGCGCCGAGCGCGAACCCGATGGCCAGGTTGTCGACGCTCAAGGCGGCGGCAAGGACGACCAGGCGACGGAAGCCCGGGCCGCCGCTCCCCGCCCCGCCGTCAACGCCCTCGTCGGCGCCGCGACCCTGCACGAGGGCATAGATCCCGGCCAGGCACAAAACGAGACCCGCGACGAGCTTGGCACGGCCCCCGAGCCCGTGGGCGACGGAGTCACCGAGGAGGAGGCCGAGGAGTGGCATGGCCGCCTCGAACACTCCGAAGACGACCGCGATCTCGAGACGTCGCGAGCCCGCACCGGACATGCCGAGTGCGCCTGCCGCTCCGAAGTTGTCGAGCCCCACTGCGAGCGCGACCAGCAGCAGAGCAGCCACGGGCGGATGCTACGGGCCGGGCAGCGTCATCGGGTGCCGCCGACGCGCGAGACCCCTCTTCAGACGGCCGGCGCTGATCGCTCGAACGCGCGCTGGGCCTGGTCGAACACCGTCCTGACCTTCTCGAGGTCGTAGGGTTCCTCGGCCAGGGAGCCCGGGTCCCATTGGCTGCGCTCCATGGCGACGAAGTCCCCGCCGTAGACGTGGACGGCGCCGGTGTAACGCGCCAACGGATTCCGCACGGCATGGATGGCGTCATCGCCGAGGAGCAGTACCTGCCCTGCGCGCAGCTCCTTGCCGCCGGAGACAACTATCTGACCGTCCTTGCGCCTCTAATACGTGTTGTCCTCCTGCCCGCCGTAGATGCCGATCGCGGCCCACATCCGGTGGTTATGCGGGAACAACGAGATGTGCGGCGGCCATACAGCGTTCAGCACGGTCAATGACGGAGAGCGGTACCAGATGTCGAGCCATCCCGATACGGGCTTCTCGAGATCGTCCGCCACCGGTGCACCCACTGCCAGCGCCTCGTCGAGCACCTCCTTCACGGCGCGCCTGGGCTCGGCGTCCTCCGCAGCCGTGAGGCAACGTGCGACCAGCTCGTCTCGATTGAGCATCCATCCTCCGGACAACCAAGTGGGCTCACTGGCAACCGTACGACGGGGAAGGTCCGCTGTCGATGCGAGACGGGACACCGAGATGGTGTCCGGACTGGTGTACGGCTTGAAATGCCCGTTCCGGCGCAAAGTCGGGCGTTGAGCGGGGCGGCGGGACTAGACCATGGGCGCTACGAACACGCAGCGCCCACGTTCCGCGCCGGCGTCCTCCATCGCCTCATCGTCGAGGCCGGCCTCACGGTGTGCGAGGCTCCTCATCCCGCTCGGAGCCCGCCCTCGTACTCGTAGACCGGCGTGACCGTGCCCCATATGGTCTCGATCACCCGGCGCAGTTGATCGTGGTCGAGGGCGCGCCCACGAACGGTGAGCACCTGGGAATCGGTGCCCTCCCTCCAGTCGACTACCTCTCCTGGCTCCAGGAAGGCGGGGATGGTGTCCACACCGTGTACCGCCGGGAGCTTCTCGAGGCCCTCCAGGGCCACCAGCCGCCTGGCCCCCACAGGCGGGAGGAACATCAACGAGAAGCCCACCCCCTGGCAGGCCACCGGGCCCTCGATCGTCACCGGGATGCCCGCCGCCACCTGGCAGGCCACCCGGAACAGGTTGACTTCGGAAACGCTTTGAAGCACGAAGGGAACGCCGCCGCCGAGGCGGCCGTTGACCTCCACCAGCCTCGGCCCCTCCGGCGTCAGCTTGATTTCGGTGTGGACCACCGAGGTCTCGATGCCGAGCGCGTCGACGGCGGCTTCCACCATGTCCAGCAGCGGGCGATGGAGGGATGGCGGGAGGGCGGCCGGGATGAAGACACCGGTCTCCCGAAAGGGCTCGACAAGGGGGAACCTCCCGGTGAAGGCCACGTGGCTGACCCGACCGTCGCTCACCACGCTCTCCACCGAGATGTAGCTGGCAAAGAAACGATCCCCGCCCGGGGCGTCACCGAGGTACTCCTCGACCACCGAGCCCGACGGGCTGCCCGCCAGAAATCCCACCAGCTCCTGGGCGCTGGCCACGGGCACCACGCCCCGGCTGGCGCTGCCATGGTCCGGCTTGAGCACCGCCGGGTAGCGAATGGTGTCAGCGAGGCTGGCAAGCTCATCTGTAGCTAAGAGGCCCGGGACCTGCCAGAAGCGCGGCCCGGGAACCCCGGCCCGGGCGAGAGCGACACGCTGGCGCGCCTTGTTCACCAAGACGGCCGCCACCTGGGGGCGGTGGTAGGGCAGGCCGAGCCGGTCGGCGAGGGCGGCCGCCATCTCCACGTGGTCGTCGACGAAGGAGACGATTCCATCCGGTCGGTA
>Ga0116215_1001436_pt1 | contig 15839 bp, 20 predicted proteins | sample Sb_taG_7_FD_89698 | JGI IMG/M metagenome (GOLD analysis project Ga0116215, IMG submission 89698) | Peat soil microbial communities from Weissenstadt, Germany - Sb_50d_2_FS metaG | ecosystem: Environmental > Terrestrial > Soil > Wetlands > Peat | place: Germany: Weissenstadt | collected 2010-09-21 | reverse complement strand
CTGACCGGACCAGCAGAGGAATACCGCCTATGTCGCAGCCAGGACGCCCCTGGGTAGCCACCGTTTGAGGTTATCGAGGTTGGTGCCGGGGGTGCGTACCAAGTCTGGTTGTCTCGGTCCAGCGAGCACCGTGGACCTTGGCTTGATCCTTCTCGACGAAAGGAACTTTGAGGTCGATGCGTGTGTTGGTCGTCATTGGTCCGACTCGGCTTGGACATCGTTATCGCTTCCACCATCCGAGAACTGGCAGCGGGTAGTCAATCTGAACGAGCCTAAGATGTCCGTGGACAGCCCTTCTGATCTCTTTCAAGACCAGAGTGCCGGTGTAATCAGTCAACCTGTTGTTGATTCTCATCCACGTCGATTCCAGTAGATGACTTGGCCACGTAAGCTGATTAGACTGCGATTCGGTCGAAGGAGATAAGCCAACATCGATGATCGCCCCAATCTCGTGACCAAGTTCAGGCTACTCTGGGACGATTCCCGTAGCCTCCAGACCTAGTTAGTCAGCCGGCCCTGCTTTTGAGCCAATCAGGGGTGGTCGCTCATCTTCCGTTGGTGCGGGGTCGTCCAGCTTCTCGGACTAGCGAGAGGTTGGTCCCGCCCCGTTCTCGCATTTGTTGGAGTCAAGGGCAATGGACCCCCACAACCTCCAAAACAAAATCGATGGCCTCAGGACTCACACAATCCAAAACGGTTGCACACATGAGGAGGCCCACACCGCCCGAACTCTTCTCACCAAACTCCAAACCACACTCAACCTAGCCCGACAAGCCCAAGCCCAAGCCAGCTACGTCGCCACAATCCATTACACCCCCACCGAAGCCGACCACATCCTCCAAGAAATCAGAAAACAAGCACAAGAAAAAGCACAATACGAAGCCCATCACCCAGACACTTGGACCAGAATCAAAACCTGGATCACCAGCCATTAGGAACTGTGCGAGCCTGGAGGTTTCCTCTTCCGCAACCGCCGTATGGCTCAAGTTTGCCATCGAGGTCATTCACTGGCGGGCGTCAGGAGTCTGGCTGCGGTAACAGAGTCCGTCAAACGGGCTGAACCAGTCCCATCTCCTCAGCCTGGCGACAAGCCTGTGTCTAAGCCTCTACCAGGCACATTCCTTATGCTCGAATCGAGTGATCGCACTTCGTGCCGTAGACCAGCCAGGGGAGCCCTGCCTTGCCCACGAAGGCGGTGTCGTTGATCGACCTGCCTGGGCTTTCCTGCGAAATATGGTGATACTGCCCGAGGATGTGGCCAAGCTCACGCCCGAAGACATTCTCATGATGCGGAAGTACACTGAGCTTCAAGATCGGGCCAAGCAGTACGCCAAGCAGAAGCGAGAGCAGGTCGACACTCAGCAAGAGGCGACTCAGAATTGGCGTTCCAATAGAAGCGGGGAGGGCAACGAGCTTCCTGTGACTCCTGGGAGGTGGTAATGTCGGAGGAGTGGGCTTGGACGTATCAGTGCACATCTGACAACCGCAAGGATGCATTCTTACACAAGTCCGATGTGTAAAGGGTCAATATGCCCATCGCATCAATAAAATCCGTGACGAGGATTAAGGACTTACGTCAAATTGGCTGTGTAAAGGGTGAACTAGAGGCGACTTTTTACATAGGTGTAGGGTACGCTGTGCCGACCGTGACAGGGCATGAATGGGAGAGGTCCGCACAGACCCTTGGGGACTAGACTGTCACCGATCAGGTCGCGACTGGACGTGAGGTTCGGTTGCGATGATATGGCATAGGCGAGACCGCACGAAAGGAGAATTCCCATGAGCCATACCTTCACCCTGGCCATCGTGCTTGTTGTCGCCCAGCAGCCAACTGCCCCCACTCCGAGCGCGTCCCAGGCCGCAGCGCCTCTCCAGGCGCGATCTCGACGTGCAACGTTCTTGCGATCCGATGAGGGCTTCGTCACGAGCATGGCCTTCAGCCCCGACGGCAATACCCTGGCCGTCGGATACGCCCGCGCCCCCGACACCGCTAGCGGTGTTGTGCTGTGGGATGTGGCCGGGCGCAAGCGCGTGGTCGAAAAGCCCCTGCCTGTGACCGAGGGCTCCGTCAGCAGCTTGGCCTTCAGCGCTGACGGCAAAACCCTGGCCGCCGGATACGTATACGTGCACCACTCGTACTCTGATATAGGTGTGCTGCTCTGGGATGTGGCCGGGCGCAAGCGCGTCATCCAAGCCCCCCTGCCCGTGAGGGAGGGCCGGGTGGAAAGCATGGCCTTCAGCCCCGATGGCAAAACCCTAGCCGGCAACACCCCTGGAGGTGTTGTGCTGTGGGATGTGGCCGGGCGCAAGCGCGTGGTCGAAAAGCCCCTGCCTGTGACCGAGGGCCGTCTCAGTAGCTTGGCCTTCAGCCCTGACAGCAAAACCCTGGCCACGAGTTATACTCGCCTCCGTGGCACCCCCGGTGGTGGGGTGGTGCTGTGGGATGTGGCCGGGTGCAAGCGCCTGATCCAAGCCACACTGCCGGAGACCAGGGGCCAGGTGGCGAGAGTGGCCTTTGCCCCTGACGGCAAAACCCTGGCCGCCGCCTGCGGCCTCGAATCCAACAGCGTGGTGTTCTGGGATAGCGTGATGCTGTGGGATGTGGCCGGGCACAAGCGTGTCATGCAGCTCCTCCTTCCAGCGAGGGCGAGCGCGAGGGCGAGCGCGAGGGCGAGCCTGGCCTTTACCCCTGACGGCAAAACCCTGGCCGCCGCATACGTCCGCGCCTCCCTTGTGCTGTATAACGAGGCCCGCCAGACCATAATAATCTCCGTAACGCTGTGGGACGTGGCCGAACACAAACTCGTGGTTGAAGAGTCTCTCCCCGTAAACTACGGCAAGGTCGGGGTGCTGGTCGTTAGCCCCGACTGCAAGACATTGGCTGCCGGATACTCTTTGGTGCGCGGTCTTACGTGGGACAATGGTGTGCTGCTTTGGAATGTGGGCGGTCGCTCAGGGGGAAACTAATCGCCCTTGCATGGCAGATCGGCAACCGAACCGTACGACAGTCACGCACGTGAGATCCGTAGGCTGGGCACCGCCCACAATACTCGGTGACCCAGCCCTCACGGTGGGCAGTGCCCAGTCTCATGAGTTTTGACTCTCGGAACCGGCAGCTTCCGTTTGAGCCGATTACGGAATTCCAGAGTCAAGAACCATCAGGGCTGGCACGTGTCGAGTATTGTTGAAACTTGACACTCGGGCCTTGGCCCGGCAGAAAAGCGCAACGGGTGATCCAGAAATGAGCGTTTCCACTCGGGTGGAAGCGTGGGCGCCGTGATCCAGAGCACCAATCCAGGATGACGCCGACCCACCCTGTCAATCTGGGCTTCAGCGGTAGGCGGATGGCCCATTCACGCGACCCGCCTCAAATTTCCTCACATACCCTACGCACGCGAGGAGATTGGAAACGATGGGAATCTTCGACAAGATCCGCAGGTGGCTGAGACGAAATTCCGAGCCACGATACGACAACGTTACGATCACCAATGTTTGGGATGGGACCACCATCAAGGGCCACGAACCCGTCAAAGAGCATTTTAGGAAAGAGAAAGAACTGCTCGAAGCACACGGTTCGTCGATCATCTTTCAGGTGTTCCGGGTGAACTTGGGGGCAAAGACCATGGAGGGATTGCTGGGGGAGAAACTCCTGGAGATCAAGGTGGACGGAAACTCCGTCTCAGGCACTGACAAGGTCGCAGCGGTCAAGAGGTGGGTGCACTCTCTGATTTCGGAGAGGTCTCGACTGGGGCAAGAGGCTGGAGCGCGGCCCGACCTGGTCATCGACGAGGCCGATCGGATCAGTTTCATTTTCGCCGGCCATGCGATGGGAGATGACAAGTTTTTCTATGTCGACCACCCCATGCTTTTGCCAGCTTGGGTGCAGGTTCTTTTGCACCGTTGCGAATTCGAGGAAGTGGCAGCAATTATGAGAGAGCTTCAGCACGCGAAGAGCGATCATTGAGGCAGGCTGTGTTGAGACCCAGACCACTCATGATAAGCCTGAATTATTGTTGAGACTTGGCACTCGGTCGTCTACTGCGGTCAGCTCTGGTGTTGGAACCGAGGGCCGAGGGAGATGGATGGTGGCTTGAGCGAGTGTCGTTCTTGACGACCGATCCTTAACGCCAAATTGGCGTCTAACCAACCATCACCATTATGATGACGGTTGATTAGCTCGGCCTGATCCGGTTTGCCGCGTCTAGGTACGAAACCATAGGACCTCTGAATCATCCTCACAGGTAGCCGTTCGCCTGCATGTTGGCGAACATCTTCATCATGATCTCTGGCGTCAGCTCGGGGATGTCGAAGTCTTCCTCCTCGGGTTCGTCTTCGAGTTCGTAGACAACCTTGAACAGTGGATCGGGGGAGCACGGCGTGGGCTCGATCTCGAACTCTTCGCCGGTTTCCTCGTCCAACCCCTCCTTCTCTGGGCCGGAGTCTTCGTACTCGTCGTCTTCCGCCGTTGGCGCGTTCCTGAATGCGTGCAGCGGATGAAACAGCGTCTCGCCGTCGCCGGCCACCGGGGCGGGATGATTGAGCGCTCTGAGGGCACCGAAGTTGATGTCTACCTCGGCGATCCGTTCCAGGACGCCCCTGAACTCTCGGGCCGCTTCGATGGGGGGCTCTTTTGCCTGCTGCTCTTCCATGGTTTCGGCGATGAGCTGAGCGGCCGTGGCCGCGTTGATCTCGTCCTGGACATCCTGAGAGAGCATGTCGAGCTTGCTGCTGATCTTCTTCTTGGGGCCGCTCTTGACCTTGCCCCAGTTGCGTTGCATGTCGGCCTCCGAAATACGCTGTGAGAGTTGCTTGGCTAGAGCCATCTGCATGTTATCCTCGCCCGCCATCGCGGCGAGCCCGTCCTCGGAGAACCTGCCACTGAGTGCCATTGCGGCGGCCATCTTACGGCTCATAATGTCCATGGCTTTCTGCTGAACGGTCCCCTTGTAATAGAGGTAGTAGATCCGGCAGTCCATGGGCTGGCCGATCCGCCAGTGCCGTCTTCCAAACTGCATAAGAGTGAACAGGTTGTACCCGGTCTCATAGAGCACGATTGTCGAATAGTTATGCCCGCCTTGCTTCTTGCTGAACAGGTCCAGGCCGGTCTTGACTAGCTCTGGGTTGGAGATCATGACGTCATGATCGCGGCCGTTCTCCTCGATCCATTGCTCGCGATCGATTGGCTCGCACGTCGTGGAACGAAGAATGCCAACCTTGAGCCCGCGAGCCTGAAGCAGACCCTTGAGGCGTGGCTGGATGTCTCGCTTGCCGGACATGTTTACGCCGACCCACGTCTGCCTACCCTCGGCCTTCTGTTGCACACAAATATCAATGAGCGCCTGTTCCTTGGGGTACACCCTGGTATCCTGACAATCCTTGGGTGTCACCACTCCTTGCCAATTGTCCCATTTCTTGTTGTGTGGCAGTCTCCAATACCCGATCGTGTGGCCAAGCTCGCATTTCTGGGCTTCCTCGAAGGGCATGTGATCGTGGCGATGCTGGAACGCCTTGAGCACGTCCGGGTCATGGCCCCAACCGAAGGGTCGGTCGGGGTAATCCAACCCGGTCCAAAGCATGGCGCCCAAGAATTTCAGCGATCCACGCTTGAGCAACTCCTTGTTCTCGGCGATCATGATGCCCATGATCCGATCGTACTCGTCCTTCTGCTCTGGGTCCATATCGCAGGCGACATCGAACCACCCCGCTCGATTCCGCTCGTCCAGGTCTAGGCGGAACTCGTAATCTTCTTGGCTCTCGCCGATCTGCCGAGGCGGCTCCGGGTCTGGCAAATCGCTGCCGACGTACTCGAACAGGTCTGGCAGATTATCGGCCAGTTCTGCGAGCGTCAAGAAGATCGAGGTTTCCATCATGTGGTTAGAGAACATAGTGGGCATTACGCCCGGGTCGACGTAGCTCTTGGGAGTGCGGTTGCCGCTCTTGGCCTTCCGCATCGACTTGGCGCTGCCCATTACGTCTGATCCCGCACCCTCTTCGGTTGTGGTTACAACCGTGCGGATGCGGCCGTACCGCTTGGAGAACTCCATGTCATGGCCCCACTCAAACCCTTCTTCCTTGAGAGTCTTGGGCGTGATCCGCATCATGAGCGGATAGAGATGGTGAGCGTACCCACCGATGATCGTTCCGGTTAAGGCAAATACATGGTCCACCGCGCCGATCAACTTCGAGCAGGCCATGCTCTGCCCAGATTCATCGCTTTTTTGTTCGTGCACCTCGTCGATAAGTAAATATTGAAACAGGCCCTTGAGCTTTCGCTGGATGATGCTGGCTGGAGCCCAGCGGTAGGGCCGGCTCGTGTAGTTGTAGAGCGGCTCCTTGCAGTCGCACACTAGCCAATCGCGGCCGGCATGCGCAACTTTCTGGCCCGCCTTGTGGTGGGCGTAACGGGCCGGCAGCTCGATCGTGTCGCCACCTGGCACGCTCGGCCGAGCCACGTCAAAGATCGACTTGAGGAACTTCCCCTGGCATCGCTGCTGGGACACATTCTTCACGTTCGTCAGGGCCTTCTTTGCTACCGGAGTACCCCTCTTGTCGAGGACCGTGGTGCCGCATCGTGGGCAGTAGTGCACGCGGCCGAGGATCGCCTTCGTCGCCGGCCTTCCCTGATCGTCATAGACCTGATAGCCATTCTCATCCTTGATGTTCTCGCGTTCCACGATGATCGACTTGCTGCTCAGGCTGTGCTCGTGCGTGATGCCGTCAAACCCTTTCTGCTGGTCGGCGATCCCCGCCCAGTCGCTCATCCATTTCGCCTGGTTGCGGCCCAGGACGTAGAACTCGGCCCCTTCGGGCTTTGCCCAGCTTTTCCTCGGGGCTCGCACCCAGGGCTTCTTGTGGCCACCCAGGCTCAACAGGGCCAGGGTGTCCCGCAGGGCCTTGCGGGTGTTGGTTTCTTCGGCCAGGGCCTTCTCGCCCTTGCTCCGCTTGCCCTTCTTCTTCGTGCTGACCTTCGTGTCGCCCTGGGGGCCGAACCTGACGATCTTCACGTCAGGGATGGTCTCCCAGATCTCGCGGCACCACTTGCCGACCAGGTGGTCAGGGCAGAGCACGATGGCCCGAAAACAGCCGCCGTACCCACCCTGATTGCGCGACAGCAAGCCGTGCATGAACGCGGCGGCCATGCCGATTTTGGTTTTGCCGACTCCGCACTCGCCGCAAAGGAAGCCGCTGCCACGTGCGTTAAACATCTTGATCGCCGCCGCAACGACGTGTTGCTGCGCGGGAAACAGCTCCATCAGCAGGTTGAAGTCTGGTAGCGGGTCGCGGCCCGGGACGTGGAGCGGGGTCAAGGCGGTGATCGCTTTCTTGCCCAAAGGCTTTCCATAAGAGCGGAGGTAGTCGTCGATCCCCGTGATCTGATGGATCGGAGGGATCACCTCCTCGGGATCGCAGAGGGCGATCACGTTGCCATCCTCGATGGCGTCTTCCACGGTGTACTTGCTGATCACCGGGATGTCGTAGTAGTTGTCACGTTTCACGATGGTGGTCATGTGGATCTCAGAAGGAATTAGGAGTAAAAGGGACCACGCCACCTTGGCCTGGCCCCGCCTGGGTTGTTACGCGACGGCGACTTCAGCTTCCTGGCGGGGAATGCTGATCTTGCCCTTGCTCAGCCCCTCGATGACGATCTCGTCGAGCTTGCTGGTTGTGGCTGAGAGGATGCCGCACTGGCACCCGTAGACATGGGCGTTTTCGAGCCGGCTAATCTCGCGAAGCTTCCTGTCGATGAATGGAATCCACTCGCGGAGGATGGGGGTCGTGAACCGCGTGGTGTTTAACTCTTGCCAGAGCGACTCCTCAGTGACGATCATCATGAAGCCGGGGCTCTTCGTCACAAAGACGGCGTGGGCCAGCCCGTAGCCCAGCTTGTGAGAGTACACGTGGTAGCCGTCACTACCACAATAGAGACGACCAGGGATGCTGGCGTACCAGTCCTCGCGACCCGGAATGTTGGTCCGCACTCCGCCAGCCACGGCTGACACGCGGGAACTGCCCTTCTTGTCGGGAACCAGGGCCGCACGGATACTCTTGACGTACTGGGTCTCACAGATGACAGAGACCATCATCAACTCAGACCGGCCTGAGTGGGCGATCTTGTTGAACTTCAGAGGGGGCGTGCCACCCTCTCTCCAAGAGAACTCGATGGTGCCAAATCGCTCAGAGTTATTGTCGCTCATGGTTGCTACCGATTAGCGCGGCCCTCCTCTAATTGCAGCTTCAGCTCGGCCTTGCAAGCACGACGAATCCGCTGTTCGGTCCAGGCCCTCCCCTCCTTGTTGATGATGTTGAGGTTCTTGAGATGAGCCTCGATTTCGTCCCACGACAGTGGGTTGTCCTGCATCCGCCACCCGACGATAGACCGCATGACATTGCGCTCTTCCTCGTCTCGCACCTTGACGCGGACCCTCTTCCCGCTGACGACACGCTTTTCCCAGCGATACCCGTACCCCGGAAAATGACAATACTGCACGTTGTTCTTCTTCCGGTGGGCTAGGCCGTCCTTTGTGCGCTCGGAGATAAACGACCGCTCCAGCTCCGCAAACGCGGCCAGCACGTGGATGATGAACTTGCCCATCGCCGACGACAGGTCGATGGCCCCACCCATTAGGTTGACGATGTGGACCTTGATGCCCATTCGCTCGAATTTTTCCAAAATCAGCACGCAGTCGCTCAGACGGCGGAAGGCCCGGTCCAGCTTGCTGATGATCACGTGGTCGCCAGGTCGAAGATGCTTGAACATCTGCGAGCCAGCGGGCCGCTCTTCCCAGGGGATCTTGCCTGACACCGAGGCGTCGATGAAGAACGTCACGTCGCCAGGCAAGCCGTGAAAGCGAGCGTAGTCCTTCATCTGCTCTTTCTGCATCTCAGGGCTGGCCACCTGCTTTTTGGTTGATGCCCTGCCGTAACCCCAGGTGCGGGGGTCGCGATCAACTGCCATGGTTGCTCACCTCGTTTTCAGCTAGGGTCCACTTGATCCGGGCGGTGTCGTAGAACATGCCGATCCATGGCTGGCCCGGGCCTTTCTCGATGGCTCGGAAGACGAACAGATCGCCGTCTTCGGTGTCTTTGACCTCGATGGTGCCGGCGCTCTTGTCGCGATTCACGACGCAGCCGTTGGACTTGAGATTCTTGGCCACCTCCTCGACTTCCTTGGTGAACATCAAGGTTCCTCGCTTGGGTCTCTGCCTCATTGAAACCACCTTTCTCTGGCCCATCCGACCAGAAGACAAATCAAGTATGTGATATAAAAAGCTAGGTACACTGATAGAAGCATGCGAGCCGGGGTCGTCATTGGGGCCACTCCTTATGCTTCGATTTGTCGATGACGAAGCCGTGTCGGCCGCGAGTCTGGTACTCCTCATCTGGGACGAGGAAGTGCCGCGACTCCGGCTGGCTTCGGCCGTCACCACGGAGACCTCCTTTGGTGGCGATGCAGCCCACCATGCCCTTGGGAATACCTTGATACCAATCCCCGCAAGCAGAGATCACGACCCAGTTGTTCACGTTTGCCTGCTCGAACAGGTATTGGTCCTTGAGGAAGCTCTCTCCTGGCAGAATGGTCACGTGGAACCACGCCTCATACGCCCGCCAGTGCCAGTCACGAAGTATCTTGAGTGCCGCGTCGTGCTCGTGAGGCATGAGGCCGAGCATGTAGACCGGGATCGCCCAGTCGCAATCCTCTTCGTACCAACCTCCGTCGCGGCGGAAGATCTCGGGGATCTCGCCGTTGCGTTTCCGGTCCAGTTTGATCCCGCCGTGACCGGGGGTTGACACAGAGAACACGCCCTCGGCTAGCTTCTCGCCGGTTTGGACAGTTCCCCATGGGGAGTGGACGGGGCAGTCTTTGGGCAAATCGAAACGCTGTCGGTGCTTATCAGCCGATGTCATGGTTGCCTTTCAGTTGGGGTCACTCGTCGTCGTCATCAGCATCCACATGCTCTTGCTGCTCTTCCTTGACATCGTTGCTGAACGTGAAAATCTCAGGGCTCGGGTAGTCCACGGCGCACCGGATGACTGTGATCATCCGCTCGCGGAGGGTCTCTTTTGTGGTGACTGCCCCGGTCTCGGGATTGGCGGTTGACTCGGTGGCCTCGTGATCTTTGTATTGCTTCTTGTAGCTGGAACCTCGGACCACGTGGCTGCCGTGCGGCCCGTGCACCGTGCCATCCAGCTTTCCGGACGCCAGGATCAGGCCCAAGTGGCCCCTGTCGAGGGCGAGTGGTGGACGGCCGATCTCAAGGGGCATCGGCTCCTCGAATCGACGGTTGAGCGGACTGTTGGCGATTTGCTCGTCCAGCTCCTCATCGGTGAAGGCGTTCTTTTTGAACGTGTTGGGACGCCACGAGTGGGGGATCTCCCACACGTGGAGATCAGCCTCGCTGGCATAGCTTGGCGATCCTTTTATCCAGGACACTGGTTGGACCTGGCCAAGCGGCGGGATCTTCTCAATTTGGAAGGAATCCCGCCAACGCATGTCCATTTTGTTGAGTGTCCCGGCAGTCTCCAGGGAGTCTTTGGGAAGGACTTCCTTCCGCCGCTTGCCAATTACCGCGATCTCTTTGTAAGGGCGTATCAAACGACCCTGCTCATCCTCGCCATCGGGGAACCTGTAGACGCGGATGTCCTCATAGTTCGCATCGAGGAAATCCACGAACATCCCAGAGCCGGCCAGGGCGGTGAGTGGGCAGATCAAAACCAAGACGCCTTTGACGACCAGCAGGGGCGTCACGTTTTGGCAGAACGCCATCTCCTCGCGCCTTCCGCCGCCCAGCTCGTCATCGAAGGGTGGATTGCAATAAATCAGCCCGAAGCTGTGCCCGGTGCATTCGACCCCGAGGAAGGACGCGGGGCCGACGTGATGACCCTCGGGCATGAGAGCCTTGACGTCGTTGCAGCGGTCCTTGTCCAACTCAACAGTGTAGGTTTGGCTTTCGGGGATACCGAGAAGACCAGTGAGTTGCTTGATCGCTTCGCCTCGACCCGCACAAGGGTCCAGCGCGCACACTGTATCGAACTTCTTGTTCGGGTCCGGTGGCCGGACCTGGAGATGCTTCGCTAGCTCGGCTATTGCACGTGGGTGACAGGGATAGTAGCCAAGCTTCATTTGAGCGGCTAATCGCATGGCACACTCCTCTTCGTTTATGCGAGCAACTGGGAAAACCACCGTGGTTCCCAGCATGGTGTCGGTGCGTTCGTAGGTTTCTTCCCCGCGCTCCGGCGGGTGGAGAAGCTCCTCGATGTCCCGCGTATCTAGGTCGTAATCGTCGGCCGACGCTGCATCGAATGCGGCCTTCTCTGCCTGCCTGGGCTCACCTCACCGAGCGTCGTCGCTCTTAGTGACAAGGATCTCCCAGGTCTTCCAAGTGTCGCTCATGCCGCACCTCTCCGTTTGTTAGAGGCCCTGAACTGCTCAAGCATCCGGTTGGGGTGCTGGAGGCGATTGAACCCCGCTGGCCCAAGCGCCGCCTCAAGAATCTGGGCGTTGCCCTTGTAGGAGAACGCCAGTTGTCGCTGATCTGATTTGGTCCTCTTGATGGGTGTCACAACTGTGCCTTTCGCTGAGGTGTTGCCACGTTCTCAGGTGTGAGTTGACCAATGGATGTAGTTGATCTCTTCCTGCGTGGCCGGACGGCTGCGCTTCTCGGCGTAGTCCCAGGTGGTGAAGACGTAAGCACCGTCATCGCCGAGCGAGACATGGGGTCCGTGGCAGATAAGCCCGCCGTTCATGCCCCGCTTCCACTGGCCGTCTACGAGGGACCGCATCTGGAAGTAGAAGCTGAACTTGTCCTCGTTATAGAGGAGTGTCTGGGCTGGCCGGTCCCATCCCTCGCGGTAGGCGAGCATATTGAGGCACTGCTCAAGGTGGTTGCGGCAGTCGGAACCGACGAAGGAAGCCAGGGCTCTGGCTCTCTCGATCTGATCGCCAACGTTCTCTTCATGCACGAGGCCAGTGACGGGGCCGCACACGGGGCAGAGAAGGTTGCCCTCGTCGTCACTGTGAGGCGTGACCCACTTCTCGCACTTGCTGCACTGGTAGATCGAGCGATCCTCCCCAGGGCATTCCTCGGGGTCGTCGGACCCTGGCGTGTAGAGGAAACCACCCGTGCCGTTCCAGTAGTGATCACTCTCGGCCGCATCGAAGCCGACCCGGTGGTCGTGCTGGCACTGGATCAGGTCGAAGTCCCAGTAGATGGCATGGGTGTAGATACGGTCCTTGTACTTGTCCTCCTCGCACGTGGCCCTGCACTGGTACTGGCTATTGTGCGTCCAGTAGGGCTTCTCGCCCTCGGCCAGCTCCCGTGGGAACCGCCAGTAGACACGGTAGCGCCACTCAAAGCGGCTCTCGCTCTCGCGTTCGGGCTCCTTCATCGGCACGATGCAGATGTAGACCGTATCTACGCCCGAGAAGTCGTAGGCTTCCTTCTTGAGATACTCGGGGACCTTCGTAAGAACCCACTGGCCAGGACGAACGAGCTTGCGGGGATGGCGAACCAGACACATGGAAGTTTCTCCGTGGAAGAGAAGGGCGTGGTTCCCCCCAATTATTTGGGGGAACTCAACCACGCCATTCGGACTCACTTTTGGTTAAGACGGTCGTGACGGGGTAGTCGCCGCAGCGGTCGCCGAGGACGGCCACGCTCTTGATGGTTTTCCAGTTGGCCAGGATGTACCTGGCGTTCTCGATCGCGTTGCTCAGGGTTGGGTGTGGGTTGCTCACGACGCGGCCAGCGAACACGAACTCGACATGGAACATGGGCGTACCTTTCAAGTCCCCACCGTTGCGGGCGGAGTAGAAAAGGCCCTCCCTGGCGTGTGCTCAGTAATCGGAAGGAAGAAGAAGTGTCGTCAGCTCGCGCTGCGTCGGGTTATCCGAAGCCTCTGAGATTATCCAGAGCGAGTTGGCTTTCTTCGTCGGGTAAGCCGACATCAGTCTTGCCCCGGTCTTCATCGACTTCTCGTTCGCTTGCTTGTCGCCCTCGCTCAAATCTCCCCAGTCGCCGCAGATGTGTCGCTTGAGGAACTCGCCGGGCGTCTGACCAGCTTCAGCCAGTAGATCAATCGCTCCAGGGGTAAGAACGACTTGCCCTGGATTGAACCGGATCTTCACGTAGCCTCCTTCTCAGGTGTGGGGATCAGGGCTGCGTAGAAAGGATTGCCCAGGACCCGGCCGTTGTAGTGGTCGGCCTGGCTCTGGGCTTCCCCGAACGTGAACCGAACTGCGTGGGCGGGGTCGTGCATCCAAGGCTTCTGGTGCCCCGCGTACCACAAGCTGTAAATGTTCCTGACGCCGTGGTCTCTCATGGACACCTCAGCGAATGCAGGGCTTGTTAAGCTCTGCGTTTCCTCGTTCGTAGACAACGATCGGAACCGCGCTCCGATCGACGATGTTGCCCATTCGGATGAGATCAAGGCCGGTGGACGGGTGCAGTGGGTCCCCTTTGCCGGTGGTCATGATCGCCCATTTGTGCTCGCTCTCGCACTTCCAGAAGTTGATCTCGACCCACCCGAGCTTCCGAGCCTTTTTGCCGTCACCTTTCCGTGCTGGGCGGGCCATGGTGTAGACGTGCTGCGTGTCGTCGCCAGTCTTCCATAAATCGTGGAGGTACATTTCCCCCAAGATCTTAACCGTGATCACGTGATGACTCCTCAGTTGACGCGGTAAGGGACCTTGCCGACGCGGATGTAGGTGGCAACCGGAGGATTGAACGGGATGAATGTTAGCTCTGCCTGCACCGCTGGCCGTGTCTCCATTACGGCAGGGGGACAACAGCGCCCGAGCATCCACCACGAGAGTACGAATGCGAACATTGTGAGTCTCCCTCTTGCAGGTTGCGGATACGCAAACATACGTTTGCGGCCAGTCAAGAGACTGGCGACGGGTGACTCATCCTTGAGGGATATGCCGACCTTGGAGTCATCGGCCTACTTCACCAATGCCTGAAGCATCGATGAGATTTCATTGAGTAGCTTACAGAGGTGGAGTGGGCAGAGATTTACTGCGTGTGACGCTTCAAGCTCGCCGCCGTTCTCAGTGGCCTTATACCGCTTGAAGACCAAGATGGTCTTGGCGGGGTCTCCGCAGGTGTCGTCGCAGTAGCCTCGGCCTCGCTTCTTCATAGCCTGGTAGTCGCACGTATCCACAGGTGCGGGATCGAACCAGGTGACAATAGTGCCGCCTCCATGCGGCTTGGGTTTCCGGCTCTGCATAACTGACCCCCTTACTCGGAGTCGAGGCCGCGAGAGTTCTCGCCGATCTCCTCGGCTGGGACCTCCACATGATCAGCTACGCCGTCGTGTCCAGGACCAAGGGCGACAACATCGTCATCGTTCCAGTCCTCGCCGTCCTCGGGGATGGCGAAGTCGCCTTCGTCCTCGTCGCACTCGCAATCCGAGAGGAATTCGCCGCAGTCGTCGCACTCCTCTTCTTGGTCCGCGTAGTCGTCGATGATCTCGCGGAGGCGAAGCTCGGCCCTCTCAAGTTCCCCGGTGTCCTTGCGGCCCTGGGTCTTGATGTTGTCGATCGCGGTAACAACCTGGCCGAGCTTGTCCTCTGCCTCGCTCGGATCGTTGGTTGTGTCGTCCCAGTCGATCGCGATGACTTCCACGTCGCCACCGCCGATCACGTGGGTCTCGTCCAAGCAGGAATCCTCAACAGTGACTAGCACATATGTTTGCAGATCTTGCATAATTATGCCCATCAAGGTTAGTTGGTCTTGTCAAAAGGGCTACGTAGCCCTTGATCTAACCCACTCGTCAGATTTCGACCTTGTTTGATGCGGGCAGACACCACCAAAGCACGTCCCATCCCTGGGGCTGGTCGCCACTTCCCTTTCGGGTTAGTGTTCAGTCGTCTTGGCCTTGGTTGTTCAGGAAGTCGAGGTACTCCGGGTCATCGTCGTCCTCGTCGTCGGCGATGTACTGGTTCACGTCATGGTCGTCTTTGTCTGGCGTCCAGTCGCTCAGGTCGCCTAAGTCTGGCTCTAGCCCCTTGGGCGGGAGATGCGGCCACGCCCAATGCTTCTTGGTGTACTCTTGGTTTATATCGCCCTCTTCCTCGGGCGCTGGCTCTCCGATCTTATGCCACACCTCTGGAAGCGACACTGAATTCACTGACCGCTGAAGCTGCTGAATCATCTCGACGCAGCCGTAGTAGATCGCCGACGTTGAGCTGTAGGACTTGAACGGCCGACGAACCAAAAAAGTCTGGCCACTGATTTGAACGCCCACGTTCATGTGGACCCCGCTTTCCAGCGGGTACAAGCCAACATGAAACCGGGTGCCTTCGCGAATGGTCGGATAGCCCGAAAACTTCTTGTTGGCGAGATGCACGAGAAAAGCATCTGCCTGACACGCCACACGGGCTTGGTCCGCAGAGAGAGACAAAGGTTTCATGGCTTGTCCTTCCGATGCTTACGAATGACCTTGTTTACTTCGTCGATAGGATTCCACGGCTGCGGGCGTTCGCCCATGGTTGTGATTTCGGTGCGAAGTGCGGCCTTGTCGCTGGGCAGGGCTCCAATGCGTCCCATGAGGCGCTCCTCGCGTCCCACGAGGTAGTTGTAGCGGTCGTACATGCAGTCCCAGGCCCGAGCGAGGGCTCCGATCTCGGACTTGATGTAGTAGTTGCCGCTCATGTACGAAGGCATCACCACGCGGTCTCTGACCTCGGAAACGGGCCAGTATTGGCAATGCACAACGTAAGGGCCCGAAAAACAATAATCGTTACACACTGGTTGTTTTGTGGTTGATCGAATAGTTCCATTCCCCGTGGAAGTTATGGGGGTGTAGGTCCACCATCGCCAACTCTGACTCGGTAACCT
>Ga0116215_1001435_pt1 | contig 15865 bp, 10 predicted proteins | sample Sb_taG_7_FD_89698 | JGI IMG/M metagenome (GOLD analysis project Ga0116215, IMG submission 89698) | Peat soil microbial communities from Weissenstadt, Germany - Sb_50d_2_FS metaG | ecosystem: Environmental > Terrestrial > Soil > Wetlands > Peat | place: Germany: Weissenstadt | collected 2010-09-21 | reverse complement strand
CGCTTAGGAGGACGACACCGGCCAGCGCCAGGGTTCCCGGATCATTGGGCTGGGTCTCGAACAGAAACGATTTGACAAGCCGGGCCCCGATCAGCGCGGCAGGCACGCTGATCGCGAGTCCCACCGCGGCCAGTATTAGAGCGCGGCGCAGAACCATCCAAACCACGGCGCCGCGTTGCGCGCCCAGCGCCATACGGATTCCGATCTCGCCGATTTGCCGCGCGACGTTGTACGACATCGTTCCGTAGAGTCCCACGCACGCGATCAGGAGAGCGAGAACCGCGAAACCCGTACACAATTTCGCGAACATGACTTCGTGGCTGATCGTCCGATCGATTTCCGCAGCCTGCGTGATCACGTTGGTTACCGGTATGCGGGAATCTGCCTCCCGCACGATCTCATGCACACTCTGAACAAACCTCAGCGGATCACCCGCAGTGCGCAGCGCGTAGGTCATTCGGTCCGGAGAAAACTGGCTGACCGCTACGAACACGGTCATTGAACTCTCCTCTTCATTTTTCAGACCACCGTACCGCAGGTTAGCCGATACGCCGACGATTTCGAGATCGCGCTTCTCGTCCGGGAGCGTGATGCGCCGGCCCACCGGATTCTCGTTCCCGAAGTAAGTTCGCACCAGCCGCTCGCTGATCACTGCAACCGGCCTGGAGCCCGGTTGGTCGCGGTCGTCAATCTCCCGCCCGGCCAGGATCGGAATCTGCATCGTCGTGAGGAAACGCGGTCCGGCGGCCAGGACGCGCGCGCCTTCGATGGTAACAGCGCCGATCTTCATTGTCCCCCTGATTGCCTGCCCGGCGCGGCCGGCGTTGATGATCGAGGATTGCGAAAGCGTCGCGCTGCTCACGCCGGGGATCGATTCGAAGCGCTTGCGCAGGTCCGCGTAAAAAGTGGCGATCTCCGGGTCGCGATGCCCGGCCTGGCGCGCATTCAGCGAGAACAGAAGGATGTTCTCGCGGGCGTATCCCAGTTGGACGGAGTGCAGCTTGTTGAGTGTCCGGACAAACAGACCCGCGGCGACCAGGATGAGAAAAGAGAGCGCGATTTGGGCGACCACCAGCACGTGCTGCGCGCGGCGGCGCGGTCCACCCCCGGGTCCATTCTTTAGCGCGGGCATGACGTCCGGACGCGTCGACTGAATCGCTGGAGCGAGGCCAAATAACAGGCCGCAAACCACAGAGAGCGCCGCCGTCACGCCCAGCACGTTCCAGTTCAATTCCGCGTGCAGCGTAAAGTTCTCCTGCCCGTGGGAGAGCAGAAGCGTCAGCGATCGCACGCCCCAGATGGCAAACAAGACCCCGAATGCTCCGCCGAGCGACGCCAGCATCACACTCTCGGTAAGCAACTGCCGCACGACGCGGAATCGTCCCGCTCCCAGGCTGAGCCGGACAGCCATTTCGCGGCGTCGCGCGGCGGCCCTTGCCAGCAGCAGAGTGGCGATGTTCGCGCACGCGATCGCCAGTATCAATCCCACCATCGTCAGGAGCACGTACAGAGGCTTGGAATACTGGCGGCGCAAACTGCCCAGACCGGCGGCGCCGGGATTCAGCATCAGCGCGGGCAGTTTGGCGCGCTCACCGTCGGTCGTTGCGGTGGCGGCAACCCATTGATGGAAACGAGGAGCCAGCGCTGTCTGCGCCTGGGCCATGGTGACACCGGGACGCAGGCGGCCCATCATTTCGATCCAGTAGAAGTTTCCGTCGCCATACATACGAGCCGCTCGGACACCGTCCACGAGCACATTCGTGTGCAACGGAAGGTAGAGGTCCGGCGCCACCGCAGGGTCGACTCCGAAGAATTCCGGCGGCGCGACGCCGATCACCGTGAAGGGCACATTATCGACGAGAACCGGTTGTCCGATCGCACTCGACGGTCCCCCAAAGCGCTGCTGGCTGGTCGCAAAGCTGATGATCGCGACCGGCGCTGCGCCTGGACGGTCGTCTTCGGAGTCGATCAGACGTCCCGCGGCCGGCGACACTGCCAGGCCGCGAAAATACTCGCCGGTGACGTACTCCGTGTTGGCGCTCATGGCCTGCCCGCGGACGGCCAGGTTATGGTGTAGTCCGTTGAAGTATCCGAAGAGCGTGGAAAAGACGGGATTCTCCTCCCGAAGCGTCTCGAACGCGCCGTATGGGAACATGCCGCTGACCATGGCGCCTTTCTCGCCCGGCCACGCCATGCCCTGTACCGCGTGCATGACGTGGACCCATTCCTTGTTGGCGTTCTGGGGCGGCCGGCTATGCCAATTCAAGACCACCAGCGACTCGGGATCGGCCACCGGCAGCGAGCGCAACAGAATCGACTCCATGAAGCTGTAGATCGTAGTATTGGCGCCGATGCCGAGCGCCAGCGACAATACCGCCAGGGCGCTGAATGCCTTGTTGGCGGTCATGGTACGACAGCTATAGCGGACATCCTGGCCAAGTTCCGACAAAAACCGTGTCATCCAAATCTCCCGTGACTCTTCGTGCTTCAGTCCGACGTTGCCAAATCGCCGGCGCGCTTCAGCCCGGGCGCGCTCCGCTGTCATACCGTCTGCTTGTAGTTCCGCGGCTTTTTCCGCAAGGTGGAGTTCCATTTCCTCGTGCAGCGCCTCGCTGCGCTTGGCGCTTTCTATCCAATACCTCAGCCGTCGTAACACGTCCGTCACTCCGCTCCCATCACGCGCGCGATCGCCAACGTGAGTTTGGCGTACTTCCGGGTTTCAACGGCCAGCTGTTTGCGGCCAGCCGCCGTGATCTTGTAGATCCTCGCCCGCCGATTGTTCGACGTCACGCCCCAGACACCGTTGATCCACCCGTTTAGCTCCAGCCGCTGGAGAGCGGGGTAGAGCGAGCCCTCCTCGACGAGGAGCTCATCGTCGGACGATTGTTGGATGAACTGGACTATGCCGTATCCATGGAGGCCGCGCAGCGACAGCGTCCGCAGAATTAACATGTCCAGTGAACCGGGCAACGAATCGTTCTTTTGCGCCTTGCGCCCCATACCAAGAATTCTCAGCTTACGCGGACGAGATTACGCGAGTCAAGACCGGGATGTCAATCCCGCGCGACAACCTGCCTTGCTCACCCGCGAGGCTGGACAGAGAATTGCGAAAACTACAACGCCGAATGAGACGGCCGAAGACCGCCCTGGCCGCCATACCGAGAAGGCATTGACAGACTCCGGTTGAGGGCGGCTAACGCGGCACTCTTCCAAAGCTTGGCGCCAAAGGGCCTCGGAGGACCGCCGGCAAGCCGCGTACGAGTCGCCGACTATCCACTCGGAGCCGGGTAGTGCGCGCTCGCGACCGCGCGCCTGTCGCAGCACCTGGCGCCGAGCGAAAGATACTGCGCGTGTCTATCCCACGGCTGCTTAGAATGGATTCGCAAACACAGTCCGGATCTTGTCTCCATAAGTCCGGCCGGATGGCAGCCGCTCCCCGGAAGCCAGTTCTAAGATGTATTGCCCATGCGGCAGGGCCCACAATCGCTTGATGTGCTGGAGATTGACGATGTAAGAGCGATGGATGCGGACAAAACGCTTGGGGTCGAGTGAGTTCTCGATGGTGTTCATGCCCACGTGCAACAGGTGTTTCGTTTGACCGGCATGCACGCAGACGTAGTTCTGCGCCGCTTCAACCCATTCCACTTCGTCGATCGTCAGGAAGACCGTCCGGTCGCCCGATCGGATCGCCAGCCGCGAGAGATACCGCCGCGGGTTTGCGATCGCATCCAGGACAGCCAGCATTTGCCGCGTAGATTCATCCCCCGGCGCCACCCGCAGACGGTTCCTGGCGCGTGCGAACGCCGTTCGGAAGCGCTCTTCCGTCACCGGCTTCAGCAGGTAATCGACTGCGCTGATTTCGAAAGCGCGGACGGCGTATTGATCGTGTGCAGTTATGAATACGACGGCCGGCATTTTGTCCGCCCCCACTGCTTCCACTACTCCGAAGCCGTCCATACGCGGCATCTGGACATCCAGCAGGACCAAGTCCGGCTTCTCTTCGCGGATCTTGGCTACCGCCTCTCTTCCATTTCTGGCTTCCATCACCAGAGAATCGCCGCTGAGCATCAGTTTGATGCCCTCGCGGGCGAGCCGTTCGTCGTCCACGATCAGAACCTTCAGGCTCATTCCTCGTCCTCCGGCCGCTCCGCGCGGTAGGGCAGGGTCATAGTCACCTGCACTCCTCGGGGAACCCGGTTCTCCACCAAGAACGTGGCCTCCGCGCCATAAAGCCGCTTCAGGCGATTCCTGGTGTTGGTGAGTCCGATGCCCTTTTCGTTGAACACGGGATCGGGACATCCCGGCCCGTCATCTTCGACGGTCAGCGCGAGTTGGCCGTTGACTCTCGATATTTTGACGTGGATCAGGACAGGCTCCTCGCTCTGTCCCAATCCGTGGCGCACCGCGTTCTCCACGATCGGCTGAAGAACCATGTGGGGAACGAGCGCGTCCGAGACCTCCGGCCCGGCATCGATCCGGACGCGCAGCCGATCCTCAAAGCGAACCTGCTCGATCGAGAGATACAGCCGCAGAAAATCGAGTTCGCGCCACAACGGGACCTCCTGAGCGTCCACGTCATCCAGCGTATGCCGCAGCAGGTCGCTCAGGCGGCTGAGCATCGTTTCGGCCTCTTGTCCCTTCCCCTGGCGCACCAGCACCATAATGGCGCTGAGCGTATTGAACAGGAAGTGCGGGTGCATTTGCATTTTTAGGGCGCTCAACTGCGACGCAGTCAATTGCTCGGCGAGCTGTGAAGACTGAACCTTCAGTTCCAGGGCCTCGCGCTCCCGCCGGCGAGCCTCCCGGTTCGACCGGAAGAGCGCCTGCAGCCCGATCACGGCCCAGTATCGGACCATGCCTCCGTGCAGGTCGTATGGCAGAAGATGCCAAAAATCCGAGGCGAACGAGGTTGGATTCTGAAGTGGCGCTAGCGTCCCAATCGCCGCCAGCACCGGTACTTCCAGAGCGGTCGATACCAGCGAGAAGACCACCGAGGCGCCGAGGTGGATTGCGATGCGCTGCCGGCGATGGCCCGCGTCCACAGCCCAGCGGCGGCCGAACCACAGGATCGGAGGCGTGAACACCGCGCAAATGTACATGGCGGGCATCCAGCCGATAACCGCATCCCGCCAGAGGATCGACTCGTTGCGAGACAGACGCGTCATGAAATCCTGCGTGATGTAAAAGAGCCCCGCCGCTGTCCAGGCGAGCCAATACTTCAGCCATTGGCGCATCGCGGAAGCAGACGGTCGTGACATCCCGTTCTTTCCATTCTTCTACGGATCCAGGCGGCAGAGAAAGCAACCATTGATGAGCCGTGCGATTTCGTTGACCAGCGATGGCCGCGGCTCCACCAGCACCGTTGGACGAGCCGCCTTGGGCATTCATCCCGCGCGGCCGCCGCTTCGGCGTTTCGAACGGCCAGCTTGTCAAAAAACTGTGGCCGTGTCGCGCGGGGGATCGCAGAATTCGGATTACGGCGCCCCGGTGGCGCGCCCGGGAGGGAAAAATGCAGAGCAACAGAAAGCGACTATGGCGGAGTGGGAGCGCGTTCGTGATTGTGTTGGCGCTGGCCGCGGCGGAGAAGAACTCCGAAGTTCCGTTCCCGGACGGCTATCGCTCGTGGCAGCATGTCAAGTCCGTCGTGATTGGCCCCGAGCACAAATCGTTCGCGACCGAGGGAGGGAAGATCTTTCATTTCTATGCCAACCCACAGGCAGTCGAAGGGTACCACTCGGGAAAATTCCCGAATGGCTCCATACTCGTACGCGAGACCCTGCGTACGAAAGCGGGCGAGGGCGATTCCAAAGGCATTCTGACCGAGGGAGAGCGCAGTGCACTGGATGTGATGATGAAGGACGATTCCCTGTTCCAGGAGTCTGCCGGATGGGGATTCGAAACGTTCGATAGCAAGAACGCCAGGCTGGCCGAGAAGGATCGGGCTCAATGCTATGCCTGCCACTCCATGCAGAAGGATCACGATCTCGTGTTCACCACGCTTCCGGCATCGGCCGACGCAGGCACGCCGTACCCCGAGGGGTATCGGCGGTGGACTTTCCTCCACAGTTCGATGGTCCCGCCGACCTACGATGCGTTTTGGAAGAAGCCTTGCGAAAAGCCATGTATGGCGGGATTGTTTCATTTCTATGCCAACGACAAGGCTATGGAGGGCTTGCGCTCGGGTTCGTATCCGGACGGAGCGATCTTCGCCGACGAGATGCTGGAGTGGCTCTCTACTTCCAACGGCGCTCAAGAAGGGTCGCGCCGGATCGTTGGAGTCATGGTGAAAGACAGCCGGCGCTACAGCTCGACGGACGGCTGGGGATACGGCACTTTTGACGACGGAAGCAGGGTGGACAAGCTGGATGCCAAAATGCGCCGGGCTTGTCATCAGTGCCATGTTGCGCGCAAAGATCAGGGGTACGTATTCACGGAGTACCGGGAAAGATAAAGATCCAACCTCGCTGAGCAGCGCGTTCCAGAGGGCTCATCCGCGTAGAAGCGCCTCCGATTTCCGGGACTGTTCCCAGGGTTACGCGCCACCCGGACAGAGCCAGGTAGTGAGGGGTAGTCGACCATCCACCCGGTGCTGTTGGTAAACGCTGCGCCGTTAGTCGCGGGATTGCTCGATCTGAGACACAACTCGCTACTGGAGAGGTCGTGTCGCTGCCCACTTGTTGAAGTTTGCCCTGAGTGAGGCAATGCGCGGCGATGCAGCGTTCAAAGTCGTCGGTGGCGCCGCCGGGCCATCAAAACCAGCCCCCGGACGGCTCGAGGCCATTGAGGCGCAGATACGTGACGAGATTGCCGTAATGCAAGGCGTCATGGTTTGCGACTTGCGTCAAGACGAACATCTTGTTCGTCTTGGCGCCCCAGAAATCCGCCGGGTCATTGAGGTGCGCATCGGTGAACCCGGAGTACACGCCATCGCAGTAATCGAATGCGCCTTTGAGGCGGGCCATAATCTTGGTCTTCGAACCCGCCGCGGTAGCCGTGGCGGGGGTCGCTTCACCCTTGACGTTTGAACACAATGTGTAGGATATATCCGCCACATGATTCAGGATGTCGGCAAACGAGCGAACGTCCTTCGTCGGCCGGTAGCTGTACTTGGACTCTGGCATCTCGTCCGCCGCCTTCATGATCTTGTCCTGCATATTGCTACGAAAAATGGATATCGTCGTCGTCAGCGGATTCGGCGCCATGATCGGATTGGGCAGGCTCGGCGAGATGCCTTGGGCGTTGGCCAAGGACGCCAAGACGGAAACAGATACCATGCCAACAGGAACCACGACGCGAACAATGGATCGGAACATCAAGAATCCTCCAACATCTCCGGGTGGCAAGTATCATGCCAAGACTCGGTTTTTTTTCGTTTCAATGCATTGGCCGTCTAAATCAGCGGCTACCTCGTCCGGTTGTGGGACAAGAAATCTCGTAAGCGGGAAAACCGATTCCGTCACCCGAGCAATTCCAATCGGGCTCTGGCGCGTATCATTAACTACTCATGAAACTCGCCTTCCTGTCGACCTTAGCCATTTCGTGAAGCCCAGGCTTGGATTCTGGGCCGCAATTAGTATCCGGCCGCTATCAAGAACTTTCTACGCCTGATCTGCCGCCCAAAATTTTGGACGAACCCTTCCAGTTGCCACTATCAGATCCGCAAGGAAGCAAGTCTGACGCAGATTCGCCCCGACGATTCCTCTTCGGCCGACGGGGCCGAGCCAGCGAGCGGAGCAAGACAACGTCGCAAGGATGATTGTCAGGTGTCACCTCTATGCCTCAATCGTCATTGTGGGAAGTAGATCCGCACTAGTCGGGCAGTGTTTACCGACGATATCGGCACGCAATTCAGTGCTTCACGCGGAAACCGGAAGTTGGCCGACTCCGGTCCGCAGTCACAATGTCCAGTTTGACCATCTTGGAATTAGCGGTGGGCGCATCCGGGCCAACAACAGGGGCGTCGTTTTCCATCCTTAAGGCTTGAACGGCCCCACTCGATCCGGCGGCTTCTAGTTTCTGCTTTTTTAGCTGACTCAATCCAACATATCCACTCGTTGCGTGCGAGCGGTGTAATATCCTCCCATGCCGTTAACGCTTGCGGGTCGGATGTAAGTGCTTTTTTTAAATCTGCGGGCACTTCGTGTACCACACCGCTAGATATCTTCTTTTGCGACATACATAAGCTCTCCTTTCGTAAGCCCCAGTGGCGCGAGGATCTCTTGCTGAGCAAAGGATGGGGTCGTTCGGCCATTTAGCGAGTCCTGACGCTCAGGTTACCTCAGCGCTTGCCTACCCATTGCGGTCGTGTGATGCGGCACCCGGACCCAGGGCGACATGCGACGGCTGCAATATGAACCTGTGGCGCTGGAGGCCACAGGTGATGAAGACAAAGCCAACCCGCAAAGATAAGCGTCGCGTCCCCAAAACGGTCCTGCGACTGCCAGATCTCGAGGTCGCCAGATCCGCCATTCTCAACACTCTCTCCTGCCCGGACGCTCAGCGCGGCTATCGCCATGCCATTGATGAATTCGTGGACTGGTATTGCTCGGAGCCGCGTTGTCGTTCAGCAAGACGGTTGTCGTCCGTTAAGGGACGATCAACCTTCGGCTCGGGGCCGTCCGCCGGCTGGCATACGAGGCGTCCGATTGCGGTCTCCTAAGCGCCGACTTGGCTGCGGGGATACGGCACGTCAAGGGCGTCAAGAAGCTGGGCGTCAGACTTGGCAACTGGTTGACCGCCGCCCAGGGGCAAGCACTGTGGCAGGCGCCAGACCGGGAGCGACTGAAGGGCAAACGTGATCGGGCTCTGCTTGCCGTCCTGCTGTCTTGCGGACTCCGTCGCCATGAGCTCGCCGGGCTGACTTTCAGCCACTTGCAGCAGCGCGAAGGGCATTGGGCAATCGTGGACCTAAGTGGAAAGGCCGGTCACGTCCGAACCATTCCCGTCCCGGCTTGGGTGTATAGCCTGGTGGACGAATGGACACAGGCTGCCGGAATTGAAGCGGGGCGGCTTTTCAGGCGTGTGAGCAGCGCGGGTACAGCTTGGGGCGAAGGCGTAACCGAGAAGGCCGTATGGCACGTCGTCAAGGAATTCGCAGCCAAGATTGGCGTTACCAAACTCGCACCGCGCGATCTCCGTCGGAGTTGCGCTCGGCTCTGCCGCGGCGCCGGCGGCGAACTGGAGCAGATTCAATTCCTTCTTGGTCACGTCTCGATCCAGACCACTGAGCGCTATCTCGGATGCACTCAGCGGATTTCATCCGCGGTGAACGATAGGATCGGAATCGAGCCAGCACCATGAGGCAATACCTTTGGAAGGGTTGCCGACGATCCACCAAGAACCGGCAAGGCACTTGGACAGATAGGGCGTTTCACGTCCACGTGGATTATTTCTGGATGGCGCATGATCTAACGACGCCCCCACAGAAAATATGCGTATACTGGAACGTCCTATGACGAAACGCAATCTCATCGCTTTGGCATTCCTTGTTCAGGTTGTCATACCCGGCACAACTTCTCAGGCGCGAGCGCAGGCGAAGAAGGCTCCGTATCCAGCGATGGCTCCTCTCAATCAGTATTTGATGCCCGACGAGAAGTCTGAAATTGCGCTGGCGCGCAGTGCTGCTCCAGCCTCCATTTCGGACGGGGCCGAAGTGATGGTGCTGGGCCGCACGGGATACAGGACCGCAGTGAAAGGCACGAATGGTTTTCTCTGTATAGTGGAACGATCATGGGGTGCCGCCACCGATCATCCGGAATTCTGGAATCCCAAAGTTCGCGGTCCCATCTGCTTTAATCCGCCGTCCGCAAGAACTTTTATGCCCATCTACATGATGAAGACCAAACTTGTGCTAGCGGGAAAATCGAAGGCCGAGATCGTCCAGGCGACCGCATCGGCACTGGATAAGAAGGAATTGCCCGCGCTGGAGCCGGGTGCGATGTGCTACATGATGTCGAAGCGCCAGTATCTAACCGATCAGGGCATGAGTTGGCATCCACACCTGATGTTTTTCGTTCCGGGCGAAGCAGCGAAAAGCTGGGGAGCCGATCTGGCGGGCTCGCCGGTTCTGGCGGCAGATGATCCTGAAGAACGGGTGACAATTATGATGGTCCCGGTTGGCACGTGGTCCGATGGGACGCTGGCTCCGCCGATTGCGCACTGACCCTCAATAGGATTGTTGACGCTCGCCTTCCGCGGCGCTCCCACCGCTGATTCCTGCTTGGGGATCTCCCCTCATAATAAATCCCGTAAACGGCGTTCCGATGATTCCGCTCAACGTAGTTGACGAGTTATAGGCCCTTGCTCACTCGCCAACGCCACCGATCCTGTCCGGTTTACGCGCCAGCCGGAAATTGGCGGCCACGCCCGACTTTAAAACATCATACCCATACTTCAGAACTGGCCCACTATCTCTCCCAGAAATCCGGCCAGGCGATCCGCGGCGGCGAACAGCCCTTGGATCACTCGTACCGCAAGGCCACCACGGGCGCGACCCTGGTGGCGCGTCGGGCAGGGATCCATGTGGCGATGAGCGCCACTGCGGCTAGCAACACCGCCACGCCAATGAAGGTCACCGGGTCGCCTGCCCTGACGCCGTAGAGCATGCCGGCCATGAGGTGGGTCAGCCCAAAGGAGGCAGCTAGTCCGATAGCCAGGCCGGCCAAAACAGGAAGCATGCCCTGGGCGACGACAACCTTCAGCACATCGGACTGACGGGCTCCAAGCGCCATGCGGATGCCGATCTCGCGCGTACGTTGGGCCACAGTGTAAGAGATCACCCCGTAGATCCCGACCGCAGCCAGCAATAGCGCCAACCCGGCGAAGATGCCCAGCAGCAGCATGGAGAAGCGCCGGTCCGCGATGGAATCCGCGACCACTGCGTTCATCGTGCGCACTCCGTAAACCGGCTGATCATTGTTCGCCGCCAGAACCGCGCCACGCACTGCGGGGGCTGCGACAAGCGGATCGGTTCCCGTGCGCACCACGAAGTGGATATACGTGGCGATGGACTTCATGAACTGATCCGGAATCTGACTGATCGGCAGGTAAACTTCGCTTCGCACACGCGCAGTGGCGTCGCTATCCAACCCCCAATGCCGGACATGGCCGACGATACCCACAATCCGCATCGGCGTCGTGATCTCAGGACCCAAATCGCCACTCAGGTCGGCAACCACGATGCTCTTGCCTATGGGATCTTCGTTCGGGAAGTAGGTGTGAGCCATCACTTCGTCGATCACCACGATGTGCGACCCGCGGTGCATATCCTGAGGTTCTATGTATCGGCCGCGCAAGAGCGGAATGTTCATGGCCTTGCGATAGCCCGGGCTCGTCGTGTACATCAGCGCCCACGACATGTCGCCCTGCGAGGTGGGGCGAGGCCGTCCGTTCACATAGAAGGGGATTTCGTCGTCGCCCTCTCCTAACGGAATCAAGTCAGACACACCGGCGGCTTTCACTCCCGGCACACTCTGGACGCGGTCCACTGTGTCCTCGAACGTCTGGAGAATACGACTGCTGCTTGTGGCATTGGCCGGGGACATTCCCAACGAGAAGATCAGAACATGGCTGGGATCGAATCCGGGATTGATATGCGCGAGGCTCCAGATCGTCCGCAGCATCAGGCCGGCGCCAGCCAGCAGCACCAGCGCGGCTGCCACTTCGGAAACTACCAGCACGCTGCGCAAACGCCGATGTCCGCCCGACGAGCCTCGTGTCCCTTCTTTCAACGTCTCGTGCAGATCGCCCGCCGAGACTTGCATCGCAGGAGCCAGCCCGAAAAGGATGCCGGTGACCAGCGAAACGCCCAGCGTGAACGCCAGCACCCAGCCGTCCACGCCGATGTTCTCCATGCGCGGCAGGCCGCCAGGAATCGCTGCCACCACCGCCTGCGTGCCCCAGCGGGCGATGGCCAGCCCGGCAATGCCGCCAGCCAGCGCCAGCAACACGCTCTCCGTAAGCAATTGCCGGATCACGCGGCCGCGCCCCGCACCAATCGCCGAGCGGATCGCAATCTCTTTCTGGCGACCGGTGGCACGAGCCAGCAGCAGGTTCGCTACATTCGCGCAGGCGATGAGCAGCACGAAGCCCACTGCGCCCACCAGAACCAACAGCGTCGGGCGGACATCTCCCACGATCGTGCTCGCGAGCGGAGCCATGTTGACGCCGTGCTTGGAATTCGATTTCGGATAAGCTTCTGCCAAGCGGGCAGCGAGGGCGTTCATATCCGATTGGGCCTGCGCTTGCGTCACGCCGGGTTTCAGCCGCCCCAACACATTCATGCCCGGATGCATTTCGCGCGACCGGGCCAGGATATCGTCCCACTGTGCCAGCGGCGTGTAGACCTCGGCGGCACCTTCAAACTGGAAATCGGCCGGGATGACGCCCACGATCGTATAGCTTTGCCCGTTGAGCATCACCTGGCTACCGAGCGCGGCGGGGTTGGATGCAAACCGCCGGCTCCACAAGCCGCCACTGATAAGAGCTACAGGCGTGGCACCGAGCCTGTCCGTCCGGTCGAAGTCGCGGCCCAGCACCGGATGGATTCCCAGGACGCGGAAGAAATCGGCCGAGACCATCTTGCCGCTCAAATGCTCGGGCTGCCCTCCGCCGGTGACGTCGTAGTCTTGCCAGCGGAACGCGGCGAGGACGGCGAAGCTGCGGTTCTGCTCTTTCCAATCCAGGAAGTTTGGATAGGCGACGGCCATCGAACTGAAGTCCGGCGACGTCTCTCTGAGACGCATCAGGCGCTCGGGATCGCGGTAGGCGAGCGGCCGAAGCAGCACGCCGTTAACCACGCTGAAAATGGCTGTGTTGGCGCCAATCCCGAGCGCCAAAGCAATGACGGCGACTGCCGTGAAACCACGGTTCTTGGCCAGCATGCGCCAACCATAACGAAGGTCCTGGAGAAGTACCCACATACCACTACCTCCTGAGGTTGATCCAACCTGCGTGTCTGGCGCCTACCGATCAGTACGCGCGGCCGCGGTGCGATGTTCCTGGCTATTTTGCGCAGCTGCAAAAACTAGTGGTGATCGTGATCCCGGTCACGGTCATGATCACGACGGTCGCGGTCGCGATCCCAGTGATGGTCGTGTTCGCGCCGGCCGTGATCGCCATCCCAGTACCCGGCAAAGAACCGCTCTCCGTCATGGCGAGGCACAACCCAGTGGGCGCCGGCATAAGGTGGACGAGTCCAGTATCCGCCATGCCACTTGTAGTGATGTCCCACCGGATACCAATATCCTTCCACCCAGATGAATTCCGGACCCGGAGTTGGCGGGTGGACCCGAACCACTCGCGGTGGCGGTGGCGCTCCAATCACTATTCCGACCGAGACCTGACTGAACGCCGATGATGCTCCGACCAAGAGTAACAAAACAAGTAGTGACCTCTTCACCGTCTCTTCCCTCCTCGATCAAGCTTAAACGATCTGGCTCAAGCCGGGGGCACAATCGACGGCACAAGCGCGTATTACACTGCAGGAACACCTATGCACATCCGGCCGCCGGTAGTAGCCGCAGTTGCGCTGCTGCTGTTGATGTTCGTGCTGGCCGGCGGCGCCGCGTTGCGCGAATCCGTTACCATCGACGAGGTTGCCCACATTGGGGCTGGCTTGAGCTATGTCCAGAAGCTGGATCTGCGTTTCAACGACGAGCATCCGCCGCTGACCAAAGTGCTGGCTGGCCTGCCGCTCGCCATGCGTGGCACGCGCGCCGACTATTCCAGCAACCAGTGGACCATAGGTCGAAGTTTTTTTCCCGCCTATATGGGTCAGTGGGTGTTCGGCGACTGGGTTCTGGGCCGCTGGAACAACCCCCAGAACACGCTGATGTGGGCGCGGCTGCCCATGCTCCTGCTGACGCTGCTGCTGGGCTGGGTGTTGTTCGTACTGGGACGCCGATTGGGCGGAGACTGGGGCGGGCTCCTCTGTCTGGCCGCCTACACGAGCATGCCGGCGTTCCTCGCCTTCGGTCCGCTGGTGCTGACCGACGTTGCCATTGCGCTGTTCGCGGTCCTGACATTGTGGACGCTCGGCGACTTGTGGCGGAACCCGGATCGCCGAAACACCCGCTGGTTCGCCCTGGCGCTGGCCGGAGCACTGCTCTCCAAGTTCTCCTCGGGCATCGTGTTCATTGCCATGCTCGCTTTCGTGCTGAGCACGCGCTGGTGGGCGCTGGCGGACCAACCTGCCGACAAACCCTCAAGACGCGTTTGGCGCAAGCTCCGTTGGCGCGCGCTGCGAAAAGGCACGTGGCTCGCCGCAGTGGTGGTGTACGTGGTGTACTTCGTCTTCTCGTGGAACCAGCCGGTGGACATTCCCGGTTTTGCCGGCCACGGGCTGCTGATTGCTCTTGCCGGCCGCCTTCTGATGCCGCCGTGGCTGTTCCTGCGCGGACTGGGGTGGGTGCTGCTTACCGCCGTGCGCCCGTCATTTATATTGGGCCATCAGTATCCGCACGGAGTCTGGTTCTACTTCCCGGTGTTGCTGGTTCTGAAATCGTTGCCAGGGTTCCTCGGCCTGCTGGTGCTGACACTAGCTCTTTCGCTGTGGCACAGATGGAAGTCCCGCGCCCTGGCTGTCATTCCGGCTGAACTGGCCACGCACTGGCGCGCGATCTGGGTCTCGTTGCTGGTTTTCACGGGCATCTGCCTGATCGGGCCCATGGACATCAGCATCCGTCATTTCAGCGTTCCGCTGGTGCTGCTGACGCTGTTGATGGCGCCACTGCCCCGGCTCATCGAAAAGTCCGCGCGCCGCCTGGAGTGGACGGCCGCGGTGGTGGCCACCGTGCTGGTTGCCAGTTGCCTCGTCACCGCCGTGCGGCTCTATCCTTACTACTTCCCGTATGTCAGCCCGTTCGGGATGGGGCGGCCGCTCTACTGGCTAATGAGCGATTCCAATGTCGATTGGAACCAGGCGCTCCCCGAAGTGGAGCAGTTCGCAGAGCAGCATGAGTTAACGGACGTGCCTTTGGACATCTATGGGTTCTCCGACTCAAGAGCGTTCGTGCCGAAGTCGCGCCTGTGGGACTGCCAGGCGCCGACGGATTCTGACGCGGGGCATTGGGTGTTCGTCTCCACAAACATGATTCTGGACACCCACAACTGCGCGTGGATCATGCAGTATCCGCATCAGCCGCTTGCAGGCGACGGCATGTATGCGATTCGGCTTCCGGCTCCGATCCCGCCCGCCGGCACTCCTGGAGGGCCGCCACCACCGGCTGCGCGCCGCCTGTTCCTAAACGCGCCGATAGAGATGCGCGTGATGTTCCGGGAACTGGACGACCATCCGGACCGGATTCAGAAAGCCCTGGATGACGTGATGGCAACGTGGCGCAAGGCTCAGGCGGAGGCGAGGCAGAAGACGGGGCACTGAGTTGCGATCGCCTTAATCAGCGCGCTCAGCCCGACGAACCTATAGACGCGCAGAACATGCCTTGAGGTAAGCGCACGCGAGGAAGATCAGTTCCTGTCGCAAGGTGTCGAATTGCTTTTCAGGAGCACTGGATTCCAGCAGTCTTCGGCTGACCCCAACCATCACGCCTTGGAGCATCGAAGCGACAAGCTCAGGATCGGTCGTGAGCTGTTCCCTGGCGGTCTTCAGCATGCCGACAATCGCCCTGTTGGACCTGATTCTGATTTCCTGCACGATCTTCGCTCCGTCTACGTCGGAGCTCACCGCATAGAGGGCGACACTCGTCTTCGCGTCTCTCATCTTGGCTTCGAGGAACGTCGTCATGAGGGCGGTAGCCATTTGCTCCAGTGAATGCCCTTTCTGCTGATGACAGACGAGTTCAATGGCTTCCGTGATCTCATCCATGTGACGTTTCAAGGCAGCTTTTAGCAGGGCGCTCTTGTTGGG
>Ga0116215_1001434_pt1 | contig 15870 bp, 15 predicted proteins | sample Sb_taG_7_FD_89698 | JGI IMG/M metagenome (GOLD analysis project Ga0116215, IMG submission 89698) | Peat soil microbial communities from Weissenstadt, Germany - Sb_50d_2_FS metaG | ecosystem: Environmental > Terrestrial > Soil > Wetlands > Peat | place: Germany: Weissenstadt | collected 2010-09-21 | reverse complement strand
GCGCCCGCGTTCTCGATCTCTGCTGCGGAACTGGCGATCTTGCCTTTGCTCTCTCGCGGCGTTCCGTCGAACTTAGCAAGACATCGGATGGCGTGTGCCGGGTGATCGGAAGCGACTTCGCCATCCCGATGGTCGAATTGGCTGCGCAAAAAGGCCGCTCGGAGCGAACCCCTGCGACATTTCTCGCCGGTGATGCGCTGTCTCTTCCATTCGCCGCCTGCACATTCGATCTAGTGACCGCCGGATTTGGCTTTCGCAATCTGGCGAACTACAGGCGAGGCCTGAGCGAAATCGCGCGCGTGCTGAAGCCGGGCGGGGAAGTAGGTTTGCTCGAATTCTCCGATCCGCAGCGCGGAGTCGGCGCCGCAGCCTTTCGCTTCTATTTTCGCCGCATCCTACCGCGCATCGGCGGCGCGATCTCCGGCGACGCGCACGCTTACAATTATCTGCCAAACTCAGTCTCCAAATTTCCGCCGCCGGAAGAGCTAGCCGAATGGATGAAAAGTACGGGATTCGACGAAGTGAAATTCAAAGTCTGGAATTTCGGAAGCGTGGCATTACATACTGGCAGGAAATCATAGTCCCAACGAAATGCAAAGAACGGTCGTAGGGGCGCCCGCCAACGCATAAACTGGCTAAATTGCCTTCACTATCCGCGAGTGACCTTCTAATTTTCGAGATTCAATGTGCGGATCTTGTGCAGAAGCGTCTTATAAGAAACTCCCAACTTCTCAGCTGCCCGGGTCTTATTCCACTTCGATTCCCGCAACGCATTCTCAATCTTGTATCTCTCCACATGCGCCACGGCCCGCTGCGACACTTCCTCCAGCGGTCCTTCCCAGAGAAATTCATCCCGCAACATGCCCTCGGGCATCTGATCCCGTCCAGGCCGCGCCGCCGGAAGCTGCAATCCCGGCACGTCAAACTCTTCCCCATTAGAGAGAATGGCCGCCCTCTCGATGGAGTTCTGCAATTCGCGCACATTTCCCGGCCAGGGATAACTGCGCAGCCGCGCAATGGTCGCCGCGCTCATAATCAATCCGGGCTTTCGAAATTCCCGCCGGAATCGCTCGAGGAAATGTTCGGCCAGCAGCAAAACATCGTCGCCGCGGTCGCGCAGCGGCGGAATCGTAATTGGCACAGCCGAGATCCGGAAGTATAGGTCCTCGCGAAAGACTTTCTCCGCGACAAGCCCCTGCAAATCCCGATTGGTAGCGGTGATCAGCCGTACATCCACGCCAACCGTCATCGTTCCGCCAACGCGCTCAAACTGCCGCTCCTCAAGTACGCGCAAAAGCTTGCTCTGAATCGCCGCCGGCAAATCGCCAATCTCATCCAGAAAAATCGTGCCACGGTGCGCTAGCTCGATCTTCCCGATTTTCCGCGCGCCGGCCCCAGTGAATGCACCGCGCTCGTGCCCGAACAACTCATTTTCGACGAGTCCCTCAGGAATAGCCGCGCAATTCAGTGCCACGAAGGCCTGCTCGCGCCGCGGGCTCAGATGATGCAGCGCTCGCGCGAACAGCTCTTTACCCGTGCCGCTCTCGCCGAGCAGCAGCACCGTCGCGTCGGTCGCGGCCACGCGCTGCACCACTTGGCTAGCCTCCTGCATCGCCGCGTGTTCGCCGACGATGCGCGGAAATCCATAGCGCTCTGAATATTCTTCGCGTAGCAGCAAATTCTCGCGCAACAGTTCCTGCTGCTTCGCCGCCCGCTCCAATAAAATCTTCAAATGATCGAGATCCACGGGCTTCTGAATGAAGTCGAATGCGCCTTCCTTCATCGCCGTGACAGCTTCCTCAACCGATCCATAAGCCGTGACCAGGATGACGGGCAGGGCGCCATCCACTCGCCGCGCCTCACGCAAGACATCGAGTCCAGAATGTCCGGGAAGTTTTAAGTCCGAGAGAACAAACAAGTACCGGCGCGCGCGAACTTTCTCAATCGCGGCACTTCCGTCGGGCGCCTCATCCACCGAGTAGCCGGAGCGCTCCAGAAACTTGCGCAGCATCGCGCGCAATTCGGCCTTGTCTTCGACGAGGAGGACAGGTTCCATTTCAAGAGGGCCTATCGCGCCCAACCCGGATCGCCTCCGGCATGCCGGAGCGCATCTTCCAAATCGGAGAGCGCCGTTTTATCGGCAGCGACGTCAGCCTGCTTCTTTTCGATTTTGCTTTGCTGGCCGATGATGTCGCTGCGCGTCACGCTCTGCTGCAATTGCTTATTTGGGTCGTTCGGATAGTAATTGAGTTGCAGGTTGCTCATCTCGCGCTGCAGGATATCGAGTGTGGCCTCGTCGCGGTCGAGCTTCGCGCGTGCCATGGCAAAGCGCGCACGCCACGATTGTTCCTCCTGCGCGAGGCTCGGCTTCTTGTTCGCTGGAACCACCGGCGCGCCGGTGCTGTCAACGGCGGGCTCGGCCCCGACGACGTTTACCTCAGCGCCCGAAGGAAGATTGTCGTTAGTGAAGACCTTGCTCGTTTTGGTTTCGGGCTTCTTGGCTTCGCGAGACTTTCGCGCGGCATCGGCCAGCGAGGGCGCCGGCTGGCTCTGTGCGGGCGGATTCTCCGGCGGTGCGCTCTGAGACTGTTGCGCGGCCGCACCGTACGCTGCCAGAAGCACGATGGCTGCAGGAGCCACCAGGATTCGTTTGCGCATACACACCGCCTTTCGGAGACCGTTTCCCGGAATACCCACTAGTTTAGATGCGGCTGGCCACCGGGACAAAGGCCGGGGCCACCGGCTCCTGTCGCAAAGGTAACCAGAGGATGAATTCCGCGCCGCCATCCGCGAGATTGCGCGCCTCGATCGAGCCGCCGTGCTGCATCGCGACCTTCTGCACTACGGCGAGGCCCAGCCCGGTGCCGTCTGACTTTGTAGTGTAGAAAGGCAGGAAAATTTTCGGGAGATCGGCGTCAGGAATGCCGGGACCATTATCCGCCACCGAGATGCGCTGCCATTTCCGTCCGGCACGATCTTCGAACGCCCCGGATATCGTGACGCGTCCCTGCGCGCCACGGCTACGAACCGCCTCCGCAGCATTGCGCGTCAGGTTCAAGAGCGCCTGCCTCAGCAACCCTTCATCGCCGGGAATTTCGGAGAAATCGCCGGCGGTGCGAATCGCGCAGCCAGGAACGGCCTCCTGAATTTCATCCGCGACGCGCAGCACCAGCGATTCGACGGGCAGCGTCTCGTAAGAAAGCTCCAGCGGCTTGGCGAAGCGGAGGAATTCCGTGACCACATGAGTCAGCGCGCGTGTCTGCTCAAGGATGCGATCGGAATTCTCGAGCAATTCTCCCGGCGGCGCTTCCTGCCGGATCATCTGCGCGTAGCCGGAAATCGTGGCGAGAGCATTTTTGAATTCGTGAGCGATGCCCGCGGACATTTCGCCGAGCGCCGCGAGATTCTCCTTCCAACGCACCTGGCGCTGCAAATCGGTGAGTTCGGTCAGATCGCTCATCAGGCAAAGCGCCCCGGTGATTTTGGCTTCTCGCGCGGCCATGGGAATCGCGCCAGCGTCCGTCGTGCGCACGTAATTCGGAACCACGCGCTCGATCGGAGAAATCGTCACCCCAAGCTGCCGCACCTCTCCGGAGGGCGTAACATGCCGGATCTCTCCGCGATGAATCGTTCGCCCATCGCGCAAACATGCTCCAAGCAGATTGGCCAAATCGGAATCCGGATCGAGCACGTCCGTGTAGGAGCGGTATTGCAGCCCCGTTACGCCCAGCGCCGTCTCGGCCGCCGGGTTTGCAGAAGTGATTGCGCCCTTGGCGCTCAATAGCAGCAGCCCAGTAGGCATGTTGCGCGTCACTTCCTCGGTGATGCGCTCGGATTCCCGCGCGCGTTCCTGTTCGATGCGGTGCAGCCGGGCCAGCTCGCGCTCCTGTGCGCGCAGCTTTTCGATCACGCCCTGCATCGATGCGGCCATGAACGCGGACGGATTGTCCTCGCTCGCTTTTGCCGCCGTCCAATCGCCTTTGGCATCCGCTTCATGCTCGCGCAGCAGCTTACGGATGGCGGTGCCGATCGCGAGCGCAATGCCGACGACGATCACGAATGACGCGCCGATCACTACCAGCGTGGTTGGTGAAACCGCGTGCGTGGCGGGCGCGAAGAGCAGCATGGCGAGGAGATTCATCTCACCGCACCTTCAGCAGCGACATATACCAATTGACGAACGGAGTTCCGAAGAAGACCACTATTATCGCACCGGCGCCTAGAAAGGTTCCGAAAGGCAGCTCATAGTCGGTCCCTTTGCGGCGAATGGCGATGAACGCCACCCCGATCACACTTCCGAGCACCGAGCCAAGAAGTATGGTCAGCACCGTGCGCTTGAGGCCCAGAAATGCACCGGCCATCAACATCATCTTCACATCGCCAAGGCCCATACCTTCGCGCTTGCGGAGTCGGAAGTAGCCTTCGGAGATCAGCCACAGAATGCCGCTGCCAAAAGCCGCTCCCAAAAGCGCATCAGCGAGCGAGATCGCCGGCATCGGAGGAGGGAAGGCGAAATAATGATTCGCGAGCGCGAGCGCCGTACCGTCGGCCGGCGGCAAGAACAGGCTCAGCACCAGCGCGAGCGCGAATCCCGTGAAGTTCACCACATCGGGAAGAATGCGTTCGCGCAGATCCGTAAACACGAGAATCAGCAGCAGCGAGGCAAAGATCGCCCACTTCAAGGTCTCGATCGTCAATCCAAATAAGAGATAGCAGACGAGATAGAGCGCCGCATTCAAGATTTCCACGAGCGGGTACATCGGAGAAATCGGCGTGCGGCAAGAGCGGCATTTCCCTCCGAGTATCAGATAGCTCAGAACAGGAATATTGTCGTACGGCTTGATCGCCGCTCCGCATTTCGGGCACGCCGACGCAGGCAGCACAATTGATTTACCCGCAGGAATGCGCACGATGCAGACATTCAAAAAGCTCCCGATGACCAATCCGAGAAGAAACACAGCGCCAGCAATGAGAGGACCGGGAAGCATCGTTTTAATATGTCACAGCGAGGTGCCAGCCTCAATCAGCACACCGCGACCCGTGCCCGAGTCCTAACCGCAATGCAAGCAGTTCTCAGCGCCCTCAGCGTCTCTGCGGTGCGTTCTTGCAGTTTCTTCCCTCGCGATTGGCGCGAGCTAGGCTATATTCGATCCCCGCATGCTACGCGAATGGTACGAACAAAAAATCCGCGCCTACGAACACGGCCGCTGGGCCGACGAAAAGAATCGCCGCACGCTGCCATTTTCTTGGGGCCTTGAGCATATCGGCGGACGCGCGAACGAACCTGATCCTCGGGCATTTCTAAATCACTTTGTCGAAGAGACTCTTCGAACGAGCGACGCATGGTTCGGCGCGGAATCCATCGGTGATTTTCAATTCACGCCCACTCACGAAGCCCCGGGCGAATCCGGCGTCCTGACTTTCACGAGCCCCATCGAATCCCCCTGGCCTGAAAATAACACGGTCCACGCACGTTTTTTTCCGGGACACAATTGCGGCCCGGCCGTCGTCGTACTCACGCAATGGAACGCGAAGTGGCACGAACAAGTCGCCGTCTGCCGCTGGCTTCAGAAGCTAGGTATCTCCGCGCTGCGCATGAGCCTGCCGTATCACGATCGCCGCGCCATTCCGGATCATCCGCGTGGAGATCATCTCGTTGCGCCAAATATCGGCCTCACCTTGCAGTCGAATCGCCAGGCCGTGTGCGACGTCCGCGCGTGCCTCAGCTGGCTCGAATCGCGCGGCTACGACAAGCTCGGCATCGTCGGCACTAGCATCGGTTCGTCGCTGGCGTTCCTCGCGCTAGCACACGAACCGAAACTGCGCGCCGGCGTTCATCTTCACGTCTCCACTTACTGCGGCGAAGTTGTAGCAAATGGATTGACCACGTCCAATGTCTGGGAATCGCTGCGCACCCAGGTCACCCTCGAAGAACTGCGCCACTATTGGTCGCCTATCAGCCCGTTCCCGTACATCTCCAAGCTCGACGGAAGCGGAAAGCAGGTTCTTGCCATCACCGCCGATTACGACCCAACCTTCTGGCCGGAACTCTCAGATCAATTCATCTCCGCGCTCCAACGCGACGGCATCCGCTGCGAATCGCTGCATTTGCCGTGCGGCCACTATTCCCTAGGCGAGCCCCCGTTCAGCTACATTGTAGGCTACCGCTTCGGCAAATTCCTTTTTCAGGCGTTGAGCTGATCGGGTGCCACGGGACCGTCGGCGAAGATCTACTGCAGCAGAGAAGCAACCTTGCCGGAGGCGATGAGCGCAGCAACGCCTGCGATATCGGCAGCGAGCGAGCGGTCTTCGGTGACGAAGGCAGACGCGCCGCGCACGAGCGCCTGCGCTTTTCGCGCCTCGGTCCCGGTCTGCAGCGGCGCCAGCAGCTCAATCCCCTGACAAGCCGAAAGCAGCTCAATCGCCAGAATATTTTCCAGATTCGCCAGCATCGGCTGCAACCGCCGCGCCGCTCCCATGCCCATCGAAACGTAATCTTCCTGATTTCCTGAAGTCGAGATGGAATCCACCGAATGTGGCGTAGCCATCGCCTTCATCTCACTAGCCAACGCTGCCGCAGTGATCTGCAAAATCATGAAGCCTGAATTCAGCCCCGCATCCTTGATTAGAAATGCCGGCAACCCGCTCGTAAGCGGATTCGTCATCTGCTCCACCCTCCGCTCCGAAACTCCCGCAAGCGTCGCAAGCGCGACAGCCAGTTGATCCGCAGCCATGGCCAGAGGCTGGCCGTGAAAATTTCCTCCGCTCAAGACTTCGCCGGTATCCGCAAAAACCAGCGGATTGTCCGTAGCGCTGTTCAATTCAATCGCCAGCGTCGCGCGCACGTTCGACAGCGCATCGCGCACAGCCCCATGCACCTGCGGAGTGCAACGAAGACTGTAGGCATCCTGCACGCGCGGATCTTTCACCGCCGAGCGATGCGATTCTCGAATGTCGCTTCCACGATTGAGCCGCGCCAGATTGCGCGCCGTAATCGCATGACCTGGATGCGGCCGGGCAGCGGCGATGCGCGGATCGAAAGCCGTAGGCGTGCCGCGCAAAGCATCAAGCGACAGCGCAGCGGCTACATCGGCGGTATCGATGAGAATCGCGGTGGAGCGCAATCCCAGCGCTAAAAGCGCCAGCATCGCTTGCGTTCCGTTGAGCAGCGCCAGCCCTTCCTTCGCTTGCAGCGCGATCGGAGCAATTCCCGCAAGCCGCATGGCCTCGCCGCCCGCCATGCGCCGCCCCTGATAAACTGCCTCGCCTTCGCCAATCACCACCTGCGCCAGATGCGCCAGCGGCGCGAGATCGCCGGAAGCCCCGACCGATCCTTGTGAAGGAATCACTGGATGCACGCGGCGATTCAGCATGGCGCACAAAGTCTCAGCCGCCACCGGTCGTATGCCGCTGAATCCCTTGGCGATGGCATTCGCGCGCAGAAGCATAATCGCGCGAACCTCAACTTCATTCAGGAGCGGTCCGACGCCGGCCGCGTGGCTGCGCACAAGATTCGTTTGCAACTGCCGAATCTGATCGTGCGAAATTCGCACCGACGCCATCTTGCCGAAGCCCGTATTGACGCCGTAAGCGACCTCATCCGATTCCACCAACCGGTCAATCACCGCGCGCGAAGCATCCATGCGCTTCCGCGCGTCGGGCGACAGGGAGGCTTCGCGGCCGTCGAGCGCCACTTCGTACACGTTGTCGAGCGTGAGATCGTTTCCGGTGAGCGCAAGCGTCATAGGCGGCAGGGAATCATTTCTTCGAAATGGAATGTGCGTCGACGGCTTCGCCGCCGTGCGGCGCCGAGGCGATGCCAAAGTACTGCCGATATTTTTCTGGCAGCGATTTCGGACGGCCGAGGCGATCGCAGATCACATGAAAAGTTTCGCCGTTGGCCAGCAGCTCGTTGGCATTGTCGCGAAAGATTTCGTAAGCAAATCGAATCGTCCGCCGCTGCGCCTCGGCCACGCGCGTTCGGATGCGGAGTACATCATCGAATTTCGCCGGCTTTCGATACCGGCAAGAGGACTCGGCCACCACGATGAAGCTATCGTCCTCCGACTCCATCTTCTTGTACTCGAATCCAAGTTGCCGGCAAAGCTCCACGCGCCCGACTTCAAACCAAAGATAATAGTTGCCGTAATAAACCACGCCCATCTGATCCGTCTCGGCATAACGCACGCGCACAGTGGTCTCGTAAAAGCGTCCATGCCCGTCGGGATGATGTGACTCACTATGGCGTGACATCGGCGAATCAGTGTAGCAGAGCCCCAGCAAGGCCGTCAGCCTTCGGTGGCAGCCCCCGCATTTATGCGGGGGAAGGAGTGCTTCAGCGCTCCGAGAATCGCTTCACCCTTAACGATGCGCTTTAGCTCTGGCTCGGGGCCACAACCCCGCGCTCAATGATCGCTCCACTTCGGCGCCCTTTTCTCCAGAAACGCCGCCAGCCCCTCGCTAAAATCCGGCGTAGATCGGATCTCCGAATTTTGCTGAATCGCCATCGAAATCTCGCGATCCAGCTCCGCCTCGGACATCTGCAGCAATAGCCTCTTGGTGGTCTCCAAGCTGGTCGGGCTGGAAGCAATCAACGTAGCCGCCAAACGTCGCGCCGCAGGGATCAAATCGTCATTCGGCACAACATCATTCACCAATCCCATGGCTCGCGCTTCGGCCGCATCAATGAGCCGCCCCGAAAGCGCCAAATCCCGCGTCCGCTTGTCGCCGATCTGCCGCCGCAGAAAAACCGACACCAGTGCCGGCACAAACCCGATGCGCACCTCGGTATATCCAAACTGCGCCGTCGGCACCGCAATCGTAAAGTCAGCCAGCGTCGCAATGCCGCAGCCACCGGCGATCGCGGCGCCGTTGACCGCGGCGATCGTCGGTTTCGGAAACGAATAAATCGTGCGGAAAAGTTGCGCCATGCGCCGCGAATCCTGGAGATGTTCCGCAGGCGAGCGCGTGGCAATCGCGCGCAATTCGTCGAGATCCATCCCGGAACAAAACGCCTTGCCCTCGCCAGTAAGAATCACCACGCGCGCCACACTTGCCTGCGCCTCAGCGAGCGCCGTGATTACGTCGTCGATCATTTGCGTGGAGATGGCGTTGCGCTTCTCAGGCCGAGTAAGCGTAAGAGTCGCGATCGAACCATCAAGATCGAGTTTTAGCGTCTTAAAATCCATCTCGCTTTGTTGAGTTCCTCCGCGTCAAAGGGCTTACAGGCCCGTAGGGGCGCGGCTTGCTGCGCCCGCTCTGAGTAATCCCTGCGAATAGGCCGACCACGTACCTCGGCGCACTCGCTCGCGCCTAAGCATGCGCATAACTCTCCCGAATCTTTCCAGTCATCGCGCAGGCAATCGCCAGCGACTTCGTATCAATTCCAGTCGCAACCCCGCGCGCCGCCAGCGTCGCGATCACCGTCTCGGTCGGGATATTCCCGACCAAATCATCTCCAGCAAACGGGCATCCGCCCAACCCAGTCAGCGCCCCATCAAATCTCCGGCATCCAGCCTCATAAGCTGCAAGCACTTTCTCCGCCGCTCCCTCAGGCCGGCTATGCAGATGCACGCCCAATTCAATCCCGTCCGCAGCGCCGCGGACTCCACTGAATAATTCCGATATCGCCTCAGGCGTTGCCGTACCCACCGTATCCGCAAGCGAAACTGTGCCGACACCTACGCTCTTCAACCAACCCAGCGCGTCTTCCACAATCTCCGGCCCCCACGGCTCCTCGTAAGGATTCCCAAACGCCATAGAAATATAAACGACAAGCCCGCGCCCAGCAGCCCGAGTCTCCTTATGAAGCTTATCGACGAGCGCCCGCGATTCATCCCGCGACATATTCGCATTCGCCCGCCGAAAATAAGCCGAGATCGAGTACGGATATCCGATCGTAGTCACTCCCGGCGTTGAAAGCGCCCGGTCGAGCCCTTGCGCGTTCACCACGATGCCAATAATCTCAGGCGGCGCACCCGCCGGAAGCGCGTGGGTCAACCGCCGCATCACGTCTTCGCTATCCGCCATCTGCGGCACATGCTTCGGCGAAACAAAACTCACCGCGTCAATATGCCGGAATCCGAGCGCGAGCAACCCGCTCAAATACTCAACTTTCGTTTCCGTAGGAATGATTTCGGTGAGCCCCTGCCAGGCGTCGCGCGGGCACTCGATGATCTTTACGGTATCGTTCGGCATGTTGTCGCGTGGGGCTCGCGCTTTACGTCTGAAGCACTCCTGTCTTGAATTCCCGCACGTCGGGATTCAACGAAGCCGCATCAAGCGCCTCGATCAGCGCCTGCCGCGTCTGCGCTGGATCGATAATCGCGTCCACCCATAGCCGCGCGGCCGCATAACGCGGATCGGTCTGATGCTCGTAAGTCGCGCGCACCGATTCGTACAATTCCTTCTTGTCCGCGTCGGTCAACTTCTTGCCTTCGCGCTCGAGCTGCTTGATCTTGATTTCCACCAACGTGCTAGCCGCCGCATCTCCACTCATCACCGCATAACGCGCCGTAGGCCACGCAAACACAAATCGCGGATCGTAAGCCTTGCCGCACATCGCATAATGCCCAGCCCCGAAACTCCCGCCGCAAATCACGGTAATCTTCTGCACCACGCTATTCGCCACCGCATTCACCATCTTCGCTCCGGCGCGAATAATCCCGCTCCATTCCGCTTCTTTGCCGACCATGAACCCATTCACGTCATGCAGAAAAACCAGCGGTATCAAATTTTGATTGCAATCGAGAATAAATCGCGCCGCCTTGTCTGCCGATTCCGTGTAAATCACGCCGCCAAATTCCAGCCGCCGCTCGCCAGTGCCCGCCGCAGCAATCTGCACGTGCTTCTTATTATTCGCGACAACCCCGACGGCCCAGCCGCCAATGCGCGTAAGCCCGCAGAGCAAGGTCTGCCCGTACTCCGCGCGATATTCATCGAACCGGCTGCCATCCGCAATCCGCGCGATGATTTCGCGCATGTCGTACTGCTTCGCCGGATCGGACGAAAAAATGCCGTAGATCTCTTCCGCCGGATGCGCCGGCAACTCCGGCTTGTGCTGATTGAACGGCGCTCCCGGCCGTCGCCCCATCTTATCCACCAGCGAGCGAATTCTCTTCAGGCACGCGTCGTCGTCGGGCTCGCGAAAATCAATCGTCCCGCTGATCTGCGCATGCATTTTCGCCCCGCCAAGCTCTTCCGCCGAAGTCTTCTGTCCGATCGCCGCCTGCACCAGCGCCGGCCCCGCGAGAAAAAGCCCGCTACCCTCAGTCATCAAAATGTGGTCGCACATCACCGGCAAGTAAGCTCCGCCGGCCACGCACATTCCCATAATCGCAGTGATCTGCGGAATGCCCATCGCGCTCATCACCGCGTTATTGCGGAACACGCGCCCGAAATCGTCGGTATCCGGAAACACATCTTCCTGCAAGGGCAGAAACACGCCAGCGGAATCGACCAGATATATCGTGGGAATGTGATTCTCAATCGCGATGTTCTGAGCCCGAATCACTTTCTTCGCCGTCATCGGGAAAAACGCCCCAGCCTTCACCGTAGCGTCATTCGCGATAATCATCATCTGCCGCCCGGCCACGCGCCCAATCCCGGTGACTGTCCCGGCCGAAGGAGCCCCTCCCCACTCCTCATACATCTCGTAAGCCGCGTACAGCCCCAACTCAAAAAAATGCCCCGGCGGATCAACAAGCTTCGCGATCCGTTCGCGCGCCGTCAGCCGTCCCTTCTTATGCTGCGCGTCGATCGCTTTCGCGCCGCCCCCCGCGCGAATCTTTTCCTCTTCATTTTTGATTTCGGTCAGCCGGTCCACCATGCCGCGAAAATTCTTCTCAAACTCAGCACTCTTCGCGTTGATGGCGCTATGCAGGACAGGACTCGACAAGGTCTAAGCTCACTCCAAGCAGGGAATCAATTGCAGCAACCACAGCAGAGTATACGTAATTTACCGCAAGCACGCGAGCGCACGAGGGTTCTGTGGGCTTGATTCCGAGGATTATCTACTTAGATTTCGGCGCCAAGGAAGGTGGAGAAGGAAATCCCTTCCCGCGGTGCCGCATCCACAGCACGAATCCAACGATCACACCGAACGGCAGCGAATAAATCGTAAACCAGCGCGCCTCCGGCAACCTCCACGCCACGAACACAAGCGCGACAGCGACAATGAGTCCGATGGGATGCGCAGTAAAAAAGCCCGCCCCATACGGACCAAACGGCTTCACATTGTCCGGTCCCAGCTCGTCGTCGCGCGCGCGATCCCGCGCCGGACGCAACTCGTGTCTGTTGATCAGATCCATGGCTACCCGCATTGTACGCCTATCCCCGGCAACGAGAGTCAAGCTCCCAGGGAGCCCCTCCTCCTCTGCGCCCTCAGCGTCTCTGCGGTAATCCTCTCTCAGTTGCTCTCCGTCTCACCCGCTTCGGCCCTTGGAAACCGCCCGTCATCCGCATATACTTTCTGCCAGCGCGGTTGATTCTGAGCCGCAACTCTCTCGTTGGAGGCGCCTATGCGCAGCGTTATTTCACAAGAGGAAAGGTCTGCCTCCGCGCCAGCCGCCAAGTAGCCGAGCCACCCGCGCTTTCGGCCGATCTTTTTCCTCCCAAGACTCTGCCGCCGTTTCGAGCTATCAAACGCTTTCCGACCCATTGCCCGGGCGTCATAGCGACGCCCTCAAGGAGGATTTTCAAATGCAATTCGTAGATCTGGAATTAGTGCGCCGCCTGGAAGCCGCCGAAGCGCAAGCCGCAAGGGAATGTGCGCAATTTCTCGCGCGCAAAAAGCCCGAAAGCGGAGCCATAAGCATCGACATCATGGGAGGAATGGCCACATTCACCGGCGTCGGCTCGCCGGTGACGCAAGCAGTAGCCCTCGCACTTCACGGCCCGGTAAGCGACAAGGAGATGGACGAACTCGAGAACTTCTATCGCACCCGCGGCTCCGAAGTGAACATCGAAGTCTGCCCGATGGCCGACATGTCTCTCTACGAACAACTCGGCCATCGTGGCTACCGGGTCATCGAGCTTTCCGATGTCCTCTATCGGCCGATCGAAGCGCCCGCGAGGCCCACGACTCTTCCACCCGGCATCGAAATCCGCCGCACCACACCAGCAGAAGCTCGTCTTTGGGCCGAAACCGTCTCGCGCGGCTTCGCCGAGCATTTCCCGGTCACCGAGGAGCTGATCGAAATCATGGAAATGTTTTCGCAGCGGCCATCAGATCGTGCCTATCTCGCCTACGCCGACGGCAAAATCGCCGGCGGCGCAGCTCTCTGCACGCACAACAACATCGCCGGCTGCTTCGGCGCCAGCACGCTGCCCGATTTCCGCCGCCGCGGCATCCAAACAGCGCTGCTAGAAACCCGCTTGGCCGATGCCGCCGCAGACGGCTGCAACATTGCCATGAGCATCGCGCAGCTAAATTCCGCCTCGCATCGCAACATCGAGCGCCAAGGCTTCCAGGTAGCCTACACGCGCTCCAAATTCATGCGGAAGTGGGACTAAGCCCTGCCGATCGGATGGATGGGCTTTGTGTGAGAACAGATAAGTTTTTTCAGGGCACGACTTCAGTCGTGCCGCAACCGCCGCGAAATCAACCCGGCTTTAGCAGCTGAGGTCATTCTTTTCGCGCTACCACGTGCGCTCGTCAGACCCGAGACCGTAATCGTTGGATTTCACGCGCCAACTTCAAGGCGTACCCGCGCGCAAGTTCCATCGCACGCGGCAAAACCTCAGTATCACTCACAATCTCTCGGACGAGCCCAATCGCCAAAGCCTCGTCCGCATCGATCACCTTTCCAGTCACTAGGATCTCGGTCGTACGCGCCGCCCCAATCAATCGCGCCAAGCGCTGCGTCCCGCCCCAACCCGTAACCAACCCCAGCGCCGCCCCACGATGCGCAAACACCGCATCTCTTTCCGCAACGCGTCCGCGGCAAGCCAGTGCCAGATCAAACCCTCCACCCATGCAATGACCTCGCACGGCAGCAATCACCGGCTTGGTCGATCGCTCAATCCGCTCCATCACGCTCTGCCCCTCGCGCGCAAACTCCAGCGCCTCCCCACCCAACAGGGAAGTGATCTCACCGAGTTCGGCCCCGGCGCAAAACGCCCGCGCGCTCCCGGTAATCACCGCGCCCACTAGCTCGCGCGCCCCAGCGAGCCATTCGATTTGCAGCCCAAGCTCGCGCAGCACAGCGCGCTCCAGTCGCGGCAATCCGCTCGGATGCTCCAGCGTAATCAAGAGAAGATCTTCGTGCCGGACGGCGCGAAGCAAAGCACTCACAGCGAAATCAAGCCTTCGACGAAGCAGCCGCAACCCGCTGCCGTATAAAATCCACAATCGCCTGCGTCGGCGTCCCCGGAAGAAAAATCTCCGCAATTCCAGCCTGCTTCAATCCGGGAATATCCGCCTCAGGAATGATCCCGCCAATCACCACGGTCGCGTCACCCATCCCTTTTTCGCGCAGCAAATCCATCAAACGCGGCCCGATCGTATTGTGCGCCCCCGAAAGAATCGACAACCCGATCACGTCCACATCTTCCTGCGCCGCCGCGGAAGCAATCATCTCCGGCGTCTGCCGCAACCCTGTATAAATCACTTCCATCCCCGCATCGCGCAGCGCCCGCGCAATAATCTTCGCCCCCCGGTCGTGGCCATCCAACCCAGGCTTAGCAATCAAAACGCGAATTCTCTTCTCAGCCATTCCAGCCTTTCTCAGCGTCTCTCTGCGCGCTCAGCGTCACTGCGGTAAACCCTGTTCGTACTGCCAAACCAGAGGCTAAGTAATCGCCACCTCGTCGTAAATTCCGAATGCACCCTTCATCGCGTCGCAAATCTCCCCCAGCGTCGCGTAAGCCTTCACCGCATCATAAATGTACGGCATAAGATTCTCATTACCCTTCGACGCCTTCCGCAAAGCCGCCAGCCGCCGCCCCACCTCATCACTCGATCGCTCCGCCCGCAATTTGCTCAATCGCTCAGCCTGCCGGTGCGCCACCGTCTCGTCAATTTGCAAGATGTCGATCGGCTTCTCTTCCGTCACGTAATCATTTACGCCGACAACAATCTTCTCCTTGCGATCCACTTCCATCTGATACTGGTAAGCCGCCTCAGCGATCTCCCGCTGCGGATATCCGCGCTCGATCGCCTTCACCATCCCGCCCAGCGCATCAATCTTCCGGATGTAATCCCAAGCCCCAGCCTCCACCTCATTTGTCAAAGTCTCGACAAAGTACGATCCCCCTAGCGGATCCACGGTATTCGTCACGCCGCTCTCATGCGCAATAATCTGTTGCGTACGCAAAGCCACAGTAGCCGCAAATTCCGTTGGCAAGGCCCAAGCCTCATCCAGCGAATTCGTATGCAAAGATTGCGTCCCACCCAGCACCGCCGCCAAGGCCTGCAGCGCCGTCCGCACCACGTTGTTGTATGGCTGCTGCGCCGTCAATGAGCAGCCTGCCGTCTGCGTATGAAAGCGCAACGCCCACGACCGCGCATTTTTCGCCCCATAGCGCTCGGTCATTGTCTTGTGCCAAATCCGCCGCGCCGCCCGGTACTTCGCAATCTCCTCAAAAAAATCGCTGTGCGCATTGAAGAAGAACGACAGCCGCGGCGCAAATTCATCCACGTCCATCCCGCGCCGCAGCGCCCAATCCACATACTCAATCCCATCGCGCAAAGTGAACGCCAATTCCTGAATCGCCGTCGAACCCGCCTCGCGAATGTGATACCCGCTGATCGAAATCACGTTGAATTTCGGCGTATGCTTCGCGCCGAATTCGATGGTGTCGATCACCAGGCGCATCGAAGGCTCAGGCGGATAGATGTATTCCTTCTGCGCGATATATTCCTTCAGGATG
>Ga0116215_1001422_pt1 | contig 15939 bp, 4 predicted proteins | sample Sb_taG_7_FD_89698 | JGI IMG/M metagenome (GOLD analysis project Ga0116215, IMG submission 89698) | Peat soil microbial communities from Weissenstadt, Germany - Sb_50d_2_FS metaG | ecosystem: Environmental > Terrestrial > Soil > Wetlands > Peat | place: Germany: Weissenstadt | collected 2010-09-21 | reverse complement strand
GAGCAGGTCGCGTACCCGGTCATCGGAGACCGACAGCCGCCCGCCGATCTTGCGCTGCGCAGCGTAGACAGCCGATCCGACCACGGAACTGGCGGTGAGTCCAGGTGGGCCCGACATCCAGGCGACAGCCGTCGGCCCAGCCTGGTCAGCTCTGGCCGACTCTGCCTCCTCGCCCGGCAGGTCGAACAGCGTCGGCTCGGCACCGGGAGCACTGCGCAGCCGAGCGTCGCCGACCGAGGCCATACTCCGAGCCCGGCCAGCCCGGCCACCCGGCGCTTGTTCGCGCCCGGCAGCGGACAGCAGCGTCGGCCCCGGCATGGCGGCCGGGTCGGCCCACCAGGCTGGCTCCTGCGGTGGCGCCAGGTGCAGCTGCGTACCATCGGGCACCCCGCCTGGCAATAGCACGGCCACCGGCACGACGGCCTCGGCCGGTGAGCCGCCGCCGTGATAACCGGCCTTGAGCGGCCCGTACCTGATTCGCTCATCGACGGCGAGCACCGCGCGGCGCCCGTGCATGAGCACCCGGTCGCCGGCTACCAGGATCTCGCCCGGCCCCGCAGGCTCGGTCGCCGGGCGCGACCGCCCGCTCGACACTTCGGGGTAGAACCGCTGCACCCCCTGGCGTCGCTCCACGACGTGACCGTGGTCGGCGGTCAGGATCACCACCCGTCCCGCGTGCCTGGCCCGGTCGAGCAGTGGGATCAGGTGCCGCACGGCGAACGCGGTCCACTCGGTGCCACCTGGGTCGGACCGATCCAGGGCGTCGTCGATGGTGTTCAGCACGCAGGTCACCAGCCGCGTGCCGGTCACATCAGCGATCGCCGCGGCGACATCTCCGGCGACCGCGTGACCGAGCAGCGAGGAGTCCAGCGGTTTTTTGTGGAACAGATTCGCACCCGTCAGTCCGCGTTCACGCCACAACGTCTCGTAGCCCCGTTTCTCGCCGTCCTGGCCGCAGGTGCTCAGCCGACCGCAAAGCAGCGAGGCCCGGCTCACCTCGGTCACCGACGGCAGTACGGCCAACCCGGCCGCCCGCCGGACGGTGCCGGGCAGGAGTGCCTCGGCCCAGCCGTCCCCGGACCGTGCCAGCAGGCTGGCGATGATCTCGGTCGCATTGCCCGCGCTCATGCCGTCCAGGATCAGCAGCAGCACCGGCGTCTGCCTCGCCAGCGGGATCACCACTTCAGGCAGCAGGTCTTCCAGGCAATAGAACCCGGCAGCGGCGCCCGTTCCGTGGCCTGAACCGGGCTCCCCCTCGGCGGCGGTGTACGCGGCCAGCGCCGCTGCGAACGCGGAGTCGTGGGCGGCGCGCCGGGCGGTGGCAGCGGCCAGCACGGCGGCGAGGCCGCTGCCCAGGTCCGGATCGCTGACACCTGGCGCCGCATCGTTCACCGCCGAGTCGACCCAGGCGTCATCTGCGAGGTGTCGCCCGACCAGGCCGCCGAAATCAGTCACCGCCTGCGGCGCCGATGGCCCGGCCGGCGGGTTCGGCGCGGCCGACAGCCAGCGCGCCAGTCGCGCAGCCGCGTGAAACGCCGCCGCCCGTGGCTCGTCCTGGCCGGCCAGCTGGTGAGCGGCGACGCGGCTCCAGGCCTGCTCGATGCCAGCCAGGTCATCGGGCCCCAGCCACGGATCATCCAGTTCGCCGGACATCCGCGAAGCGCCGCCCGCGAATGCTCGTCGCACCGCACTAGCCAGCCCAGCCAGCCGCCTGGTCAGTCCGGCCGGCAGCAGATCGGAGTCGTCCGCGATGCCCTCGGCATGTGCCGCCGCGAGCAGTTCATCGGCGCGGGCCAGCAGAGCCTCGCCGCGTGGCCGGGCTGTCCGGTCGGTGAGCTGGTCGATGATCACGGCGGCGGACTCGGTCCCCCAGGAGGCCAGCGCCGCAGGCGGTGGCACCCCGCCGAGCCTCGGCTCGATCCTGATCAGGCCCTCGCGTCCGAGCCGTGACCGGTCGGCGTCCGTGCCGCCGGCCGCGGCGGCGAGCAGCCCGGCGACGAGTCCGAGCGGCACGGCATCGCTGGCCTCACCCGCACGCAGCAAACCAAGCAATGGCCCGGACACCGTGCCACACCGGCCCGCTGACCAGGCCAGCACCTCGTCGGTCAGCGGGTCGCCGACCAGTTCCCGCAGGTCGGCGATGCGGGCGGCAACCCCGGGGTGCGCCGTCCAGCTCAGCACGCTGGTGAGGTCGACCACCGGATCGGCGAACGCCAGGTGCGCGGCGGCCACCGCGACGAACGCGTGATCGCGGGTCAGGATCCCCGCGGGCGCGGGTGGCCAGCCGTCCGGCGGCGCCGCCGCCAGCAGTCCGACGGCAACGTCCCGGTGGCCAGACACCGATGTGAGGGCCGGGTCAATTCCGCGAGCGGCGAACCGCTCCCGAACGGCGTCCCACGGGTCGGGTGTACGCAGCCGGTGCCATAGGAGATGAGCCCGGATGCCGACCCCGAGGTCCTCGTCCGGCCGGTCGGTGAGCACGACCAGCCACTGGGCGCGGTCTCGCCCGGCAATGGCTTCCCTGACGGCAAGCGCGGACTCGCATGGGACGATCAGCACCGTAGCGTCGCCGTACATGAATGTCGCCGGACCAGCCCACTGCGGTCTGGCCCGCACACCAAGCACTCCACTGCTGTATTTCTTTCGGCTGGCCTGGTCGAGCAGTGCCCGGATGACCGGGAGAGTGGCGGCCGGGACCGGCCTGGTCATCCGGTCACCCGCCATTCGACCGTGATCTCGTCGTCGCGATGCTCGTTCAGGAAGGACCGGAGCCGGCCGAGCAGCTCGTCCGGCTGCCCACCCCTGGGCCGCACGGCCTGCCCGCCAGGCCGCGTCAGCGGCTGACGACCCTGCCCGCCGGACCGGAGCTGCGGCTCGCCAGGTGATCGCGGCTGTCCCTCGGTGAGCCAATCGAATGCGGCCTGCTCGGCGGCCGAGAGGGCAGTGCTCAACCGGACCGTGAACTCATCCGCGGCCACAGCGTTGCGGAGTTCGGACATGATCCTGGCCGCGACCCGGCCGCGTTCATCGGCTTGCTGCTCGACACCCGCCAGCGGCCGGAGCCGTTCCCATCGGAATCCGCTCAGCGTCTGGGACACGGTCGATGCCTGAGCGAGCGACGTGGCTAAAACCGCCTCCGTCGCAGGCAGCGGCACCCTGGCCAGCGAACGCACCACGCCGAGCCGGTCGGTAGCCCGGCGCAGCGAGTCGACCAGATCCGCGCATGCCCGCGCGGTCGCCAGGCGACCGGGTCCGCTATCGGCCAGCCCAAGGTGCCGGTAGGCAACCTCGACCCGGCTGGTGAGCGTCGAGACCACATCAGATCGCGTGCCCGCCTCCTCGCCGAGTTTGCTAGCCAGCTCGGCGACCCCGGCAGCGGTCAGGTACGGGTTGACGTAGATGCCGAAGATCTTCTCGGCGCGTGACGCTGCCGCCTGCCAGTCCGCCGGGGTCGGCAGCGGCTCAGGGCGCAGTTCCATCTCCGCGCGGACCAGCCCGGGCCGCGGCGCGGGAACCGGCCCGCCGTGCTGATACCAGGCCCGCTGGCGCAGCGCGGCCCAGGCGAGCACGATCAGGTCAGCGACCTCGTCCCGCAGGCCGAGCCTGGGCCGGATCGCCTCCATCCAGTCGCGCACCTGCCCGGCCCGCACCGGGTCCTGCGGCTGCAGCCCGTCGCGGGCAGCCGCGCGCTCGAACTCGGTGCCCCACGGGCCGAAGCGATCATCACCGAACAGGAAGTGCGTCTCCCCCGCCGTTCCGACACCGAGGGCATTGGCCACCCGGCGCACCCCGGTGACGTCGCCTTCCAGCCGCACCCGGCCGTCCGGGTCGGCCACCGCGCGCTGAACGTGAGCGTAGACAGCGGCCAGCTCCCGGCCGGTGATCTCCGCATCTGCGGGCTCGAACCTCGGGTGCCCGGGATAGGTAGCGCTGAACGCCTGATCGATCAGGTTGCCGAACGCCGCTCCAAGGTCGGCGCCGACCGGCGCCGCCGGAGAGAAACCAGGATCCAGACTCGTCAGGACCCGGTCGCCGGAGCCGTCCGGCGCCAGTGTGCCCGGGCTCGGCGCGGCGGCGCCGTAGCACTCCTGAATGGCCCGGCGCAGGCCTTCCCGCAGCGCCGTACGCTGGCTCTCCAGGATCGCCCTTGCCTGTACCCGGTCCACTTCCGACAGGTGGTCCGCGTACCCGACCCACCGCTCCACGGCACCGCCGAGCAGCCAGTCGAGCACGACCAGGCGGCGCACCTCGACCATCCGCTCATCGGACAGGAACCTGGGCAGCCAGACGATCGTCCGGCTCTCCAGCCCGCCCTCGATCATGCGATCCAGCCGGGCCAGATCCTCCGCGCCCGAGTGCCCAGGCAGGTCGAACGGGTAGTCCACCACGAGCCGCCAGGTGCCCGGTCTGGCCCGGAAGTGATCCTCGCTCAGCCAGCCGGCGTCCCGCACGTTGCCGAAGACAACGTCTACCTCACGTCGGGATCCGCGCCAGACCACCGGGTGCGGGACGGCGCCGAACATGTCGGCGTCCCGGACCGTGGTCCCGAACGCGTCCCGGACCAGGTCCCTGATCAGCTCGCGCCGACGGCCGTCGTTGTCCTCCGCCCGCGCCTTCTCCACCACCGACTGGTAGTCCACGTCAGAGAGCTGGACCCGGATCACCGGGCTGCCGGGCTCGCTGCCGACATGGATCTCAGGCACCCGGCGGGACCACTCGCGCACCTTGCCGAGCACGATCGACGCCTCGCTGCCGGGCAGCGGGGACCGGATCGAGCCGTGATTGAGCGAGGCAACCCGGGTCGCCGTCAGCTCCTTCAGCGCGGGCACCTTCGGGGCGACGGCGGACAGCAGCAGGGTCTTCACCAGCCGGTCATCGGTACGGAATCCGGCCGGCAGGGCGGCGCCGCCGGCGATGTCCGGCTCGGACAGGTCGTGCGCGGCGAGCAGCAGCGGCCGGAGCTTGTCCCGGTACAGCGCCGTCGCGGACTTGAACAGCGCCGCCGCCTGGGCGTCGAGCGGCTGCTGGCCGTCCACGATGTAGTTGAACGCGTCCCCGACCGGGATCACATCGTCCACGGTCAGCACGTCCCGCCGGTCGACCAGCATCTGCTGCATCACCTTCAGCGCGGTGCGCTCCCGCTGCATCACGCTGGCCAGCGATCGGAGCGCGGAGATCAGCGCCGGGGAGAACGGGTACGTGAGTCGGAACGCTGCCTCGTCCGCGCCGCGGTGCCGGTCGTCGGTGTTGATCCCGTCGAGCAGTACGTCCCAGATATCCGTGCCCCGGTCCAGTCGGCCGAATGCCTCGGTGAGCAGCAGGTCGGCCTGCGGGTTATCGGGCCTGCGCCGCAGCAGCCGTCGGCTGGCGACGTACGGCAGGTTCTCATCACCAAGGACGATGGTGGAGAACCGGCCCTCTTGATGCCGGAACGCCCGGTCCAGCGCCTCCTGCTCCGCACCGCTGGCCCCGGCATCGGCGAACCAGCGGCGCAGGTCCATCTTCCGCGCCACGAACGAGACCAGCGGGATCGCCCGGCCGCCGGCCCCGTCCTCCACCAGCTTGGTGATCTTCTGTGACTCGCGCCGGAAGAACTCGCGGTCCTGCACCGAGAACGCCAGCCAGAGCACCAGCTCGTCAAGAAACAGCGCGACGGCGTCGTAGCCGAGGCCCTGCGCGTGCCGCGCGATCGCCGCCAGCCCGGTGTCCAGGTCCACATAGCCGGCCTGCCGCGTATACGCGGTGAAGAACCGGTCGACCAGCGCGGTGACCAGCCTCTGCCGCTGCTCAGAGCCAGGCTCGGCGGCGCGCGCCGCCGCATAGGATTCCGCGGTCCAGGCACTCGTGCCGAGCAGCGCGGACCACGCGTCGGCCTGGCCTGCTCCCGCCCCGCCGTTCAGCTCTGCCAGGAATCGCTCGTCGCCGTCGCGGGCGCGCTGCCGCTCGGCATCAGCGAGGATCCCATCGGACTGGTGCAGCGCCGGCAGGGGCGCGGTCGGGTGCCGCAGCCGGACCTGGCGCAGATAGCCATCGAACAGCGCCTGCTCCAGCGACTCCGCGCCGAGCAAGTGATAGGCGAGCGGCAGCACGGCCCGGTCAAGCAGCACCTCGTCATGCCTGGCGATAACGGGCTGTAGCTCGGCCTTGGCCCGTGCTGCCGGGTCATGCCTGAGCAGCGCGTACAGGACCGCCATGAAGTGGCTCTTGCCGGAACCGAACGACCCGGTCAGGAACGCGCCCCGGCTGATCCCCGATCGCGTCGACTCGCCGACCAGCCCGAGCGCGGTGTCGAACGCGTCAGCGAGCGCGGGCGTCACGACATAGTCGTCCAGCATCCGCGCGACTGCGTCGCCGGTCACGCTGTCGGTCAGCCGTAAGACATAGTCCTCGGCACCCGCCTGCTCAGGGATGTCGATGACATCGCGCAAGAGAACGCTCACCGCCGGCCCACCTTCGATTAGATCCGCACTGACCCCGCGGGTGCGGTCATCGCGCTGAGCGGCCTCGGCGTGCTCGCTCACCCGCTGTAACGTCTGCGGTACACCTTAATGACCACCAGTGCGCATGTCGCGCCAACCCATACCCTTTGTCAGTTCCCCGTCCGTACCCTGCCGTGACGCCGCCGCCAGCCATAACGATCGTCTGGTCCATCGTGGAAACCACATTTGAAGTAATTCAAAGCTCGATGTAGCGTTAGCTCATGGCCACCATCGGGATCCCGTTCTCGCAGCTCATCCAGCAGCCCAAGGCGACCATGGCGAAGCTGGAGCAGAGTCCGCGCAGACGCCTGCGGCTAGACCGGCGCGACGGCGAAGACCTGATCTTGGAGTCGGCTGCCCGCGCGGAGGCCGAGGATGAGGCACTGGACATGGCTAGCCGCCTTTTCTTCTCCCTGGTCAAGAACGATGACGGTGCCCGCGTGCTGCTTCTGTCCCTCGCTGACGTGTTTCCGTGGGTGCAGTTCCTGCCAACGGAGGACATCCGTGCGTTCCTGGTCGAGCTAGTCGAAACCCTGCGGGCAGCCGCGTCGCTAGGCAACCTGGCAGCCGTGCAGCCCGTCGTCGCCGCATGGAAGGCCACCGCCGAAATCCGCTCCGACCCCGAACTGCTGAAGGCAGCCACAGCATCGCTGGATGGGACGGACTATGGCGAAGTTCTGGAAGACGCGGACCAGTGAGCCCCAAGCGCCTGGGCCGCGTCGCCTCGCCACCCGTAGCGGACGAGTGGGAGGTGAGGTTCGGCACTACCGAGGCGGCCAAGGGCTGGGACGAACTATGCGTCCAGGTAGCGGCAAATACCCGCAGAGCATTCGAGTTAGTGCGCTCTGACCCGCGGCCGCCGGAGGACAAAACGCATTACCGGCTCCGCGGCAGCCTGGCGAGCCGCGAATTCGGGGGACGGACATTGGAACAGTGGCAGATCAAGGTGAGCAGCGCTGGGCGGATCTGGTATTGCCCGACGACGACAAGCACACGGTCTGGATCGTCTACGCGTCAGCCGCCCATCCGAGGCAGACCGACTGAGTCAAGAGTTCCTTCATCTCACCGATCGCCTGGCCGAGCATGGCCAGCGGCAGCCGCCCGCAGCCCGCAAACGGACGCCGACCGTCGCCCTCGGGACGGCCGAAGCGCGGACGTCATGGCCAGCGTGGGAATCGCCGTGGCCGGGTCGCATCTAGCTCGGAGCCCTGCCCGGGCCGCGACCGCGGGTGGCGGCAGCGGGGCGCCAGGCGACCAGCTCGGCGGGGGTCTTGGCGACCTGGGCGGCGCGGGCGGCGAGCTGCTCGCGGCAGAACGCGGCCAGGCTCAGCCCGTAGGCAGGGTCGACCTCGCCGTGCCACTGGTCTAGCCAAGGCTGCAGCTCGGCCAGACCGGCGACCAGCGGGACGAGCCGGTCGTCGGTCCAGCCGTCCTTCTCCCGGTCGGCGATGATCACCGACAGGGCCAGCGACTGCTGGGCGTGATCCCAGCCGGCCCAGCCGAGCAGGGGCGTCGGGTCCGTCTCCCGGCCCGCGTCCGGGTAGCCGATGAACCGCTCCTTCGGCACGTCCAGCTTGCCTCGGGCCTGCCAGTACGATGCCTTGCGGAAGTCGGCCGAGGTGTACTTCGGCGGCACCGGGATCTGGCCGATCGCCTCCCCCGCGTCCTCGCACCGCTGCAGCGCCCAGGTCTCCTCCCAGGCCTCCCGCTTGCGCAGCCCAGCATCTTTGTAGCGGTACGCGGCCAGGAACGGCACGGCCTCGTCCGCCAGCAGTCGCACCAGCGACTGCGTCACCGGGACATCCGGCCGTCCCTCCCACAGCGCGAGCACGGAGACCAGATCCGCATCCCGCCCAACCTCGTCCGCGAGCTGGCCAACGCTGCGCGGCCGCGGCCGCCCTTGCGGATCGAACCAGAACCTCCGATCCTCCAGCCGGTCCAGCAGCCAATCCCGCAGGGCCCGTTCCTGCCGCTTCTCCCACGGCTCCTGCGCCCACCGCCGCTTGTACTCCGGTTTCTCAAGCAACCGGATAAACGAATTGCTCTCGATCATGTCCAGCCGCCGCTGAACAAGCTCCCGGTATTCGGCAGGCCATTGCGCCGGAATCTCAGTAGTCGGCGTAGACCCGTGCCGCCTGAACCAAGCGGTTACGCCTTCATCAGGAGCCGGGTCGCGGGCCATCATGATTTCGAAGGACCGCTCGCCTAGCATTAGCCCTGGCAAATCCACCAATCCATACGTAAGATCCTCATTGATCAGCCCATATAGCCGGTAGACTTCCCAATCCAATTCCTCTTGGACGGCGATCATGCGGCTGCGGACGTGCTCCGACATCGCGCGCGTAGCTGCGAGCCATGCATCGGTCGGTACGCTGTCTTGAGCGACAGCCGACGGCGAAGTCGCTGACAACTGCTGCGCCAATTGATCCAGTAGCTGACCGCGCTTCAGTGGTAGTGTCCGCGGGATCGGATAGTCCTCTAGCGTTGATCCTGTGAATTCGTAGAAATTCTCCCAGGCGTACCGAGCAGTGGAGCGCTCACCGCCCCGGTTTCCCTTATCGTGGCTGTTCTGCTTTAGCCAGAAGCACGTCGTGGAGGAGTTCAGGAGCCCGAGTATCTCCAGGTGGTCATGTTCTGACGCACCCGCACGAAGCTTGATCACGGGAGCACTTCTGTTGAACAACCGACCGGACCGATCCATCGCAAAGTGGTTATGGGTTGCCACGAACGCAAATCCAATGCCTTGTCTAGTCCGCAATTTCGAAGAATAGCACTCAAGATGTACATACCAGGGCCAACCGCGTTCGGCTACGCTGCTACCAAATATAACCCGCTCTTTCAATACCGTCCTATACGGCCAGAGTACATGCGCGGGGATGGCATTGCTTGGCGGAACTGGCATGGATCCATCAGTGTTGTCGTATGGCCACCAGATAAGCAGGTCGTCATATATCTCGTAATCGCGCAAGCATTCGCCAATCACAATGCTTCGAACATTCGAGTAAAGGCCTCGCACCTTAAAGTGTCTCGTAAAGAAAGCGTCGTCTGCGCCCGATGCGGTCGTCCTTCCGATACCGCCAATGCGCGCCCGCAATGTCTCAACCTTAGCTCGTTCTATTGCGGTAACAATTTCCCGCGCTTGGCCACCAGTCAGGCTCCAAGGATGTACGGCGAATCTTGAGCGTTTTAGATCAGCTATTGTTACCCAATCATCGTCCCAGCCGGGTGTATCAACGTGTTCGACAATCGAACTCCAGACGAGCCCCTTCGCTGGGTTGTCCGGTCGGCCAGATTCGCTGCGGACGCCGAGTACTGCGCGCACTGTCGAGCCCACTGGCTGGTGGTTGCGGCCGACGACAATGACTGTTGGCGTTCCGTGACCGGGTATGTAGGCGTCCGAAGTGTCGGCGACGAGCCGCAAGTCCACATCGGCGAGGAAGTCTTCGATGAGTTTGGAGCCGAACTCGCGCTTCATGAAGGAGTTGCTGGTGATCTGGCCGATCCAGCCTGCGCGCTCGCCGTCCTTGGCGAGGGCGAAGAACAGTTTCATGAAGGGGACCGTCAGGGCGTAGGTGCCCTTGCAGACGTCGGCGTATTTGGAGCGGTAGATCTGGTTGAGTGCCTTGTCCTTGACCGTGATGTAGGGCGGGTTGCCGACGACTACGTCGTATCGGCCTTCTTCCAGCAGGGTGAGCAGGAGCGGGCCGTCCTCAGTCGGGTAGGTGAACGGCATGTAGGCGGCGCGGCTGGCCATGCCGGGGAGCACGCCCGAGTCCGGGCCGTGGATCAGGGAGTCGCCGACAGCGAGGTGGAACGTGAACGCCGGGGCCTGCTCCAGGGAGCGCAGGCCGCAGGCCTGCAGGGCGGCGAGGGTGAGGCGGAACCTGGCGATCGCGACGGCGAACGGGTTCAGGTCGACGCCGTGGATCGCATCGAGCGCAGCCTGCACCCGGGCCTGGGTTTCCAGGTCGGGGGCGTGCCGGTGCCAGCGGTCGAGCAGCCGGTCGAACGCGCCGAGCAGGAAATGCCCGGAACCGCAGGTCGGGTCGATCAGGCGTAATCCTTCGAGCGGCCGCTCGGCCAGGGCCGGCTCCAGCGTGCGGTCCAGGATGAACTCCTCGACGAACACCGGCGTCTGCAGCAGCGCGTAGGTGTCCTTGGCGTGCTGTGACAGGTCCTGGTACAGGTCGCCGAGGAACCGCGTGGACAGCGATGGATCGGCCAGATTGTGCACCAGCGCGCCGTCCTCGCTCCGGCGGCGCCAGAAGTCAAGCAGCCTGGTGACCGCATCGCCAGACGGCGACACCAGGTGCAGCGCGGAGTGGCTGTCGACCAGCGCTCGGGTGGCCGGCAGCCGCCCGAGATACGCGGCTGCGTCCAGCAGCCACTCCCGGTCGGTATCCTCCGGGTGCACGCGGAAGAATGCGAGCTGGGCGTCCAGAGCCTCCTGGCGCCGGGCACCGGGCCCGGTGATCCACACCGGCCTGAGCAACCCGTTATCCTCGCCGAATCTAATGAATACGCTGGTCAGCACCCACGCCACCGCAGCTTGAGTCACCCGGTCGTCACGCCAGGTGAGCCACGACGCAGCCGTCCGGTCCTTGCGCAGCGCCTCCTGGTGCTCCTGCCTCCAGCCCGTTTCCAGAGCCGGGTCCGCGCCTAACCGCTCCCGCAGGTCATCCTCCAGCGCCAGCACCTGGCGCTGCAGGTCCGTGGTGAGTGCGGGTGTCGCGGTCACGATGGCCCTCCGGCGGCCGGAACTGTGTGTTTGGCCTGCATGCCGTGCTGCGAGTCCACCCAATCGGATTCCAGGCGGAAGAACTGGCCGGGAGCGGCGAGCGGCAGCGGGCGTCCGTCGATGACCGCGCCCTGATTGCCGGGAAGCTGCGGGACCAGCAGCCAGATCGCCTGCCTGCGGCGGGTCGCGAGGTCAGCCCGCGGCGCCAGCATCGCCAGGTGCCCGTACCTGGCCAGCGGCGCGACCTCGGTTAGCAGCACCGGGCGGGTGCCCTCAGCCGCTGCCGCGCACGCATCGTCGATCGCCGCGTCGATCGCGGCGAGGCTGCGTTGCACCAGGACGGTGAGCCCGGCGGCCTCGCGGCTGCCCGGTGCCGCGGCGTCGGCGGCCCGGACCATGTCCCAGGGCAGGCCTGCCGCCGCGGCCTCGCCCCGCATCGCGTCGACCAGCAGCTGGGTCACGTCGAGCACTACCGCCCCGAACCTGCGGGCCAGCGCGTCAGCGGCGCGGTCCAGCCTGCTCCCGTCGACGCCCAGAGCGAGGAACGACCGGGCGGCCGCGCTCTCGGCCAGCCGGTGCCCTTCCCGGCCGCCGGTCACTAGTTCCGGCGCGGCGGGCCGAATGATAGTGGCTGGCCGCGAGCTGAGCCGGGTTGTGTCCGTGCTCCTGGTCGGGTGCCTGAACCCGCGGATCGACGGGTCGTAACGCAGGTCAAGCCCGGCGTCGCTGATCAGCTGTTCCAGCCGGGGTAGGTCGGGCAGCAGCGGCAGGGCCGGGAACCTGGCCCGGAACCGGTCCCTGATCTCCTGCGGCGCCAGCTGCTGCATGCTGGCCGCTCCGCTCAACGCGAGCCGCAGCGCCACGGCGACCGGCAGGTCCCGGCTGTGCAGCTCCAGTGAGCCAGACAACGCAGCGTCCCGGGCCAGGGCGCCCGCCAGCCGGAGCAACCGGTCGGCACCCGGAACCTGCTGCGACCCTTCCTGGCCGTCGGTCGCGCGAGTCCACGTCCCCTGCAGCCTCGGCGCGGCACGCTGGGCCGGAACCAGCGGCTCACCTGCGGAAGCAGCATGCGCGACCAGGTGGTCCGCCATCCGGCCGACCGCCTCGGCCGGGTCGAGCAGCGCAGGATCGCTGGCCAGCAGGATGATCCGGCCGCCGCGCCGACGCACCGACAGTGCGGCCGCGTCCTCATCGGCCTGGCTAAGTGCCAGGTTGCGATCGAGCGCGACCCGCAGCAGCCCGGTTGCAACCCGCAGCGGAGGTGGTTCGTTCGTAGTGTCACCGGCCGGCGCCAGCGCGGACAGGACCGCGTCGGCCAGCTCGCTGATGGTCGCGACCCCGCCGAGGCTGGCCAGCGCCTGCGCGGCGAAGGCGGCAAGGCGGTCGAGGAGATCGCGGGACTCGGCATGCGCCGCCCAGCTATCCTGCAGCGCGCCGATCTGCTGCGCGGTCCGGGCAGCCGATACCTTGAGCGCCGCGCTCAGCTCGGCCCGGGTGGCGAACGGCTCGATGACGGGTTCCAGGCCAAGCAGGAGCCGGGCGAGCATCCGCCGCGACTGCGCGCGGGCCGTGCCCGCATGCTCCACCAGGAGCTGCGCGGCGCTGGCTGGGTCCGGCAGCGTCGCGGCGGCCAAGGGCTCGGCGGTGGTATTAGACCGGCCGGTCACGGCGGCACCGAACTGGCGTCGCCACTGGCTCGCCCGGGTCCTGACCTCACGTCTGGTGACGTCGGTGACTCCAGACATTCGGAAGAGCCTGACGGCGTCGACCGCGACTAGGTCGGCCACGGTGCTGACGCCGAACGGCTCAAGCGCCGACAGTGCACGGGCGGACAGGCCAGCCTGCGTCAGCGGCGTGGAGAGCTGCGCCTGCGAAGCGCTCGTGTCGGCGTCGTCCGGCGTGGTCCTGGGCACTGGCATGAACACCGTCTGCCAGGCCGCCAGCATGTCGGCCGCCGTGTCGAAGCGCTGAGCGGCGCTGCGAGCGACCGCCTTGCGGAAGAAATCGGTAAGCGCGCCCGAGATCGTGAGGTCGAACATCCCTGGCTCGATGCTCGCCTCGTCATGCAGGGACGCGGGATCGGACATGCCGTCACCAAACTGTGGCGTCGAGCCGGTGGCCATCTCGAAGAGCACGACGGCCGCCGAGTACCTCTCGGCGGCTGAGTCGTAGCGGCCGCGGCCCGGGCTGTCGAGGAACGGGTCCAGGTACGGCGGCGTTCCCGCCGTCACCGCCGACGCCCCAGCGCGGGACAGCGAGAAGTCGAACAGCACCAGGTGCTTGGCGCGATCGCTGCGGCCCTCCCGCACACCCAGGTTCGCCGGCTTGAAGTCCCGGTGATCGACACCGGCCCGGTCCAGCGCGACGAGCGCCTCCAGCAGCTCGGTGCCCCACCGTTCAAGCAGATCAAGGGAAAGGCGCTCCCGGCTGCGCAGCACGTCGGCCAGGGTCGCCAGGCCGGCCGGCTCAAGCACCAGTGCCGACCGGCCGCCAATCCGGACCGGGCCTTCGACCAGCCGGACGATGCGCGGGTCGTTCAGGGCCGTGAGCACCCCGGCCTCGGCATCCAGCCGCGCCGCGGCCGCGTCGTCCACCGCTACCTTCAGCACCCTTGCCGCGTCCGGGCCATCTGTCCCCACGGTGAGGTCGGTTACCAGTAGGCCCACAGCGGTGGACCCGGCACCGAGTCGGCGCTCCAGTCGGTACCGGTCGTCGATGACCGAGCCGGGCACGGCCTCCAGCGGGTCGGTGACATCCTCGTCCGCCATGGTCAGGGCCTTCTCCGCGTCCGACAGCATGGCGAGGAAGCTGCGGACGTCGGGCAGCCGCTCGCTGACCGCCGGACGGGTGGACTCCAGCACCAGGGCGCGAACCTGCTCCAGCACCTGTGGGAGATCGGGCGCCAGGTCGAGGCCGTTGTCCCGGTGCAGCCGTTCACGCAGTCCGGCCCGGTCGGCAGCAGCCGGATGGCCGGCCAGCACGAAGTACGCCAGCGCGCCGAGCGCGAAGACATCCAGCCGAATCCGGTCCGCGGCCGGATTCCAGACCCCCTCCGGTGCTCCGAACGACTCGGCCAGCCGCCGGTCCGCATCGGCGGCGACCGGCCAGCCGCTGACACCTGACCGGCCGGTCGGCCGACCAGGCCGCTCATCCGCGCCGAGCAGCCCGGTTACCCCGGCCTCAGCGCTGCTCGTGGGCGGCGCGCTTGAGGCAAGGCCCGAGCTCTGCCAGTCACTGACCAGGGCGCGCAGCGTACCGTCAGCCAGCCGACGGACGTATACCGCGCACGGTGTCAGGCCGCGATGAACAATCCGGTTCCCGTGCGCATAGGCCACCGCCTCGGCCACCTGACGCAGCACCGATAGCTGATCGGCCGCCGCAATGCCATCGCTCTGGTCCGCCAGCCACAGGTCGAGCCGTTGAAACCGCTCGTCCCGCGGGTAGACCAGGCCCACGCCGAGATCGCCGTCGACCATGTCCCTGGGCCGGAGCAGGCCATCATGGGCCAGCCGGGACATCACCCGGTACTCGTGCTCGGCAACCCTGCGAACCGCGGCCCGCGCCACCGACGACGCACCGGGCGGGGTCACCAGGAACCGGATCCTGGCCCGCTCGGTCGTTGCCACCCGGTGGAACGCCGGCCAGTCCTGCCAGCCGTCGCCCTCGCCGAGCGGTTCCTCGTCGATCACCCACGAGCCTGCCTCGCGCTGCCGGCGCTGCACGATCCCGATCCGGCCCATCAGTTCCGCGATGATCATCGCGCGGGCGTTGCTCACCGCCTGCTCCGGTTGGGCGGCCTCAAGCAGCCGCTCCGAGATGCCAGGCAGGCCCGACTCACTCTCCCGGTCATCCAGGCCGAACAGATCGATCCGCGACCCGGCAGGCAACAGACACCGCAGGTCAGGATGATGCAGGAAAACGCACTCCTGCACGAACGGGATCGCCGCTCGCAGGTCTGGGATCCGGGTGCCTTTCTCCTGCGCCCAGACGATCAGCTCATCGGCCAGCTTGCTGGCCAGCCGCTGCGCCTTTCGCCGCGCCAGTTTCAGCGGCGAGTCCTCGGCCGGGTGCCCGTCCCGGCGCCAGGTCAGATCATCGCCCCGCAGCGTGCCCGAGTAGTACTTCAGCTCGACCAGATGCAGCCGCCGCTGACCAAGAACCAGCAGGTCAACCTCATGCCACTTGCCATGCCGGTCCCGGAACTCGAAGTTCGACCACGCCCGGGTCGGCTCCCGTTGCGGAAGCAGCGCCCGGATCAGGCCAAGGCCTTCAGCCTCATGAGTGAATTGCGAGCGCGTCACCTCGGTCCAGCGCTGCGGCCCTCGCGTCACGGCGCCGCCTCCCCGCGCGCTTACCAGCGCGACTCGCACAGATCCAGAACGTTTAGGTCTCTATCCTGCCAGTCTGGACGAGCTGCCGAGAAAGGATCAATGCGGTACGTGGCAGCACAGCGCGCCGCCGACGTTGACGGTTCGCGTTCAGCAGTGCCGCTGGGAAAATCGCGGCCAGTGAGCTATCTACCGGTGACTGCGCCCGCTGATATCGGACGCCTCAAGGACGACATGTGCTGGGATCACCAGGAAACGGGGTGATATTCCGGCATGAAACGGCGCTGCTGACCGCCGGTTCGAAACGCACTATTTCGGCGGGAAAAACCTGATCACAGCTCGTGTTCGGTGCTCGCTTGTCATGGCAATCTAGCTTTTCCCCGGCATCTTCAAT
>Ga0116215_1001418_pt1 | contig 15974 bp, 17 predicted proteins | sample Sb_taG_7_FD_89698 | JGI IMG/M metagenome (GOLD analysis project Ga0116215, IMG submission 89698) | Peat soil microbial communities from Weissenstadt, Germany - Sb_50d_2_FS metaG | ecosystem: Environmental > Terrestrial > Soil > Wetlands > Peat | place: Germany: Weissenstadt | collected 2010-09-21 | reverse complement strand
TGGCACAGCTGGCTGCTCTACGAGGCCGGCCAGATCGACGCTCCCGGCCGCCACTTCACCGCCTACGACCACTGAACCCGTGCAAACGGAATCAGTCATCTAGGGGGCGGAGCGCTCGACCGAGACGCACCATCTCGGCGTGTCGGTCCTGCGGGTCGCGCTCCACGACCAAGAAGTCGAAGTCGCTGTCCGGGCCGGCGTCGCCGCGGGCATGCGAGCCGAAGAGCACAATCTTGACCGGATCTGCAGCCACGGCTGCCAAGGTCTGGCCTGCGGCCTCGATGACCTCTTGCGGAACCATGACGAAACCGTAGCGAAGCTGCCGGGCTCGCCGTCCCATCGCTCAACGCAGATCGAGCACCAACAGCAGTGCATCCTCGACGGCGCGCAGCTCATCCTGCGACAGGTGTCCGGCTCGCTCGCCGAGCGCGTGGGCGTCGACGGCGGCGATCATCTCGCAGAGAACCTGCGTCGGTTGGTCATCGACCGTGACCTCTGGGTGAAAGCTCGCCGCGAACGCCGAGCGTGACGTTGGGCAGATGACGACCGTGGAGAGGGCGAGCAGATCGTCGGCCTGGACGATTACCGCGTAACGGCGGCCCCCTTGGACGTGACCGCGCTTGCCTGGGAGCTTGATTTGGTAGACATCACCACGGACCACGCAGCGTCTCCATGAGGTCGGCTACCTCCCGCGCTTCTCGCACGTAATGCTCGTCCTGCATCAGGCGCCTGGCCTCCGCTGCGAGTCCGCTGCGCCTGCGCTCGCGCTCGGCCGTCTCGGTGATCGCCTGCCGCGCCGCCTCGGCGCGGCTCAGACCGCGCCGCCTTGCGATCTCGTCGAGCGCGCTCAGCCCGTCGCGACCGAGACGCAGCGAGAGCGGGTGAGGAGCTGACGCCACGTCCCGAGTGTAGCGCGAAACGCACTACACTGGCCGCGTATCCCGTGCGGTCATTTACGACGCGGACACGGCGCCTTGTAGGTCGCGGTGACGGTCTCCGGTTTGCTGATTTCCCCGTTTTCGGCGAAGATCACTTCGGTCTTGACCGGCAAGTTGCCTTTGCACGTCTTCGGCAGCGTGCCGTAATAGATCGGCTTGCCGTGCGACCTGCGCGCGGAGCCGGCCTTGACGGTGATCGACTTCACCGACGCGTACGGCGCTCCCGGCACGCTCGCCACGAGCGGCACTTCGGTCACGAGCTCAGGGCCAAAGCCCTGGGCGCCGTGGACGTTCACGTAATGGCCGTTGGACAGGATTTCCAGCGACACCGGCGTGTGGCCGTCGGCGAAGAACTCCAGGCCGCCGCCCGGCGCGTAGAACGACGACAGTTCGACCTTCTCTTCCACGCGTTCGGTGCCGAACGTGACGTAGCCGAGCACGGTGCCGATGGGGCCGGCCGCCGAGCTCTTCTTGCAGCCGATCGGGCCGGTTCGTTCGAGCGTTTCCTTGGAGCAGGTGGGGAAGCCGCTCGGATGCAGCGCCGCGCCCTTGGGCAGGTAGAAGTTCACGCCGATGATCGGGGGCGGCCCACCCGCGTATTCGGTGCCTTCGATCGAGTATTCGGCCTTCACGGCCGCGCCGGCGCCGAGGATGTTGCCGGTGTGCGGGAAGCCGGGAATGGGAACGGCGATCGCTTTGAACTTGACCGTCGGCAGGGCGCCGGCGGCGCTCGGCAGGGCCAGCGCGGCGAGGCCGATGGCGGCAACGTAGGTGCATGCTCTTGTTCGCATCTGAATCTCCTCTGTTGATGGACGCGTACCCCCTCGATCCGGCAGCTGCCGAAATCGCTGCTCTGGCGGCCGGTCCCACTTATGTGAACACGCAGGCGGCGGGCAAGTTGCGACGGCAGCCGGTCACCAACGGCTCTGCGCGAGCGCGCAGTAGCATGTGCCCGGCAGCGACGAAGTGCACGACAACGACGCTCTGCAAGGGAGACGCGATGGGCTTGACGGACAGACTCAAGGACCTCAAGGGCAAGGCCGAGGACGCCGTCAGCGAGCGCAGCGAGCAGATCCACGGCGCGGTGGAGAAGGCCGCCACCGTCGCCGACCAGCGCACGGGCGGCAAGTACAGCGAGCGCATCCAGAAAGCCGGCGCCAAGGCCGACAGCCTGGTCGATTCTCTGAAGAAGGACGGCGCAGCCGGGAGCGAGGGCGCGGCGACCGAGGGTGGGGCGGGCGAGGACTCAGCCGCGCCCAGCTCCGAGGGCGGCGCGAGCAGCTCCACACCCTGACCCGTACGCCGGTCGGCGGGACCGGAGCGCGCTAGGGCGTACTCTCGGCGGCGACCGCGAACACGATGTGCCGCCGTGCGAGGCTCAGGTAGGCGTGAAGTTCCTTTGGTCCTCCCCCCAGCGGCGTGACGGTCACGTCGGTGAGCGTGATGAAGTCGCGCTCGGAGGCGTTCAACACGTCGGACACGCGGCTGCGGTAGCCGTCGCGCGCGAGCGTCAGCACGCCCTCGATGCGGTGGCGCTCGGTCTCGATCGCGATCCGCTCGGTGCGATGGTCCATGCCCTGGGGATCGGTCTCGCCTGAAGGCTCATCCGCGCTCACACGCCCATTATGGCGCCCGGCGGCTCAGCGGCTGACGAGGTACGTGCGCGTGACCGTCGTGCGCAGGCCCGTGGGGCCGGCGGCGAGGATCGACACCTGCGCGCGCATCGCCCGGCGCTCGCCGAGCTCTCGACGCAGTCGGCGCAGCGCGCTTGGCCCGACAAGCAGTCGCACGTGCCCCGTTCGCGCCGCCGGCAGCCCGCGCGCGGCCGCTAGCAGCGGCACGGGATGGCGCCCGAGCGGGGAGAGCGTCGCGCGCACGAGGATCTGGCAGCCGCGCTGGCAGCTGACCGCGAGCGCGAGCGCGCGCCTGGAGAGCACGCCGGCTGGGCGCGGGACGCTCACCTTCAGCACCGGCGCCACGTTCAGCGGCGGCGGCCACGCGCCGGGAGCGAGGCAGCCGCCGCCCGTGGCCGCGCCGGCTTGGAAGCGCTCGACGCGATTGTTGTTCGTGTCGGCCACGTACACGGCGCCGTCGCAGCCCACCGCGATCGCGGTCGGCTGTGAGAGTTCGCCGGGGCCGACGCCGCGCACGCCCCACTTCGCCAGGAACTGCCCGCCCGCGCCGAACACCTGCACGCGGTCGTTTTCGGAGTCGACCACGTATACGTCGCCCGCCGCGTCCACGGCGATCCCGGTCGGCGAGCGCAGGTGCCCGTCGGCTGACCCACGGGAGCCCCATTGCGCGAGCACGCCGCCCGTGGGGGAGAGCTCGACCACGCGATCGTTGCCCGTGTCAGCCACGTACACGTCCCCCGCCGCGTCCAGCGCGAGCGCGCCAGGACGATCGAACTCGCCGGCGGCGCTGCCGGCGGCGCCGGCGCCTTCGCCCGCGCCCCACTTGGCCTGCAGCGTTCCTTCCGGGCCGTACACGAGCACGCGGTTGTGGTCGGTGTCGGCAACGTAGGTCTGTCCTGTCACGGCCGATACCGCCACCGCGCCCGCGTCCGCCAGCTGCGCTCCGCCGAGGTCCGCCGGCCCGCCGAGTTCGGCCATGTATGTCCCATCGCCCCACAGCCGCACCACGCGCGCGTTGCCTTCATCGGCCACGTACACCGACCCTCGCGGGTCGATGCCGATGCCCGCCGGCGCGTTCAAGCCCGCGGCGTGGCCGCCGGCGGTCGTCCACTGTTCCGCATACGCGTCGCCGCCGGGCGCGAACGCCTCCACGCGGCCGTCGACCGAGTCGGACACCAGCAGCCGCCCACTCGGGTCGACCGCCAGCCCACGCGGCGCCGTGAAGGCGCCGGGTCCGCGCCCGGAGTCACCGAACGCGCGCAGGTAGTCGCCTTCCGGGTCGAACACCTGGATGCGGTCGTTGGCGGTGTCCGCCACGTATGTATCGCCGGCGGGGTCGCTGGCGAGCGCGCGCGGGAAGTCCAGCTGGCCGGGTTTCGAGCCCAAGCCTCCCCAGGCGCCGGCGAACGTCAGCTGTGAGGTCAGCTTGACGACACGGTCGTTGCTGTCATCCGCGACGTACACGTCGCCGGCCGCGTCCAGCGCGACGCCGTACGGGAAGCCGAACTGCCCTGGGCCTTCCCCCTGCGAGCCCGCTTCGCCTTCAAACGCGCCTTCCGGGCTGAACCTCTCGATGCGGTGGTTGTCATCGTCGGTGACGATCACCTCGTGTTCGTTCGCGGCGACGCCGCGGGGATAGGAGAACTGGCCGGGTCCCGAGCCGTAGCTGCCCCACGCGAGCGGTTCGCCGCCTTCGAGGTTGAAGCGCTGCACGCGGTCGTTGCCAGAGTCGGCCACGTACACGTAGTTGCCGGCGACCGCGATGCCCCCGCCGGGGGGCTGGCTGGGGATCTGCGAGGAGCCGAAGTCGAACTGCCCCGGTTCGCTGCCGCGCCGGCCCCAGTCCTTGATGTATTCGCCGTTCGGGCCGAACTTCTCGATCCGGTCGTGGCTGGAGTCGACCACGTACACATCCCCCGCCGCGTCAGTCGCGAGGCCGCCGATCGGCCCGAACTGGCCGTGGCCGCCGCCGTAGGAGCCCCACTCGGTCTCGTATGCGCCCGCGGCGGTGAACTTCTGCACGACGTAGCTCAGCTGATCGGCCACGTACACGTCGCCCCCCATGTCCACCGCCACCGCCTCGGGAAAGCGCAGCAGGCCTTCCGCGCGCTGGCCCACGATCTGCACGCTCGCGTACGGGCACGCGCCCGGCAGCGATCCGGGGCACGCCACCGCGAACGCGCCGGCGGGGCTGGCGCAGGCCCACGCACATGCCAGCACGACAGCGAGTCCCGCTACGAACGCTGTATATCTATAGTTATACGGAGTTCGTTCGGGCATACACCTGGTGGCGAGCACGCACCCGCGGCGTTACTGCACTGCGCCCTCCGGCGTGCGCGCCGCCAGCCCGGCGCGCGTGACTGGCACGGCGGCCAGCAGCGCGCCGTCGCCGGGACGATTGCGCTCCTCGCGCACGATGTACAGCGGCCGGTGCTTGACCTCGTCGTAGATGCGCCCCACGTACTCGCCGATCACGCCCAGCGCGATCAGCTGGATGCCGCCGAGCAGCAGGATCGCGATCGTGATCGAGCCGAAGCCCGGCAGGTAGGAGTCGAAGATCCTCAGCACGATTACCACGGGGATCGCGATGAACGCGACCCCGGCCGACAGCAGCCCCACGTAGGTGGCCAGCTGCAGCGGCACGTGCGAGAAGGACGCGATCGCGTCGAGCGAGAAGCGCAGCATCTTGCGCAGCGTGTACTTCGTCTCGCCCGCGTGGCGCGCGTCGCGCTGGTAGGAGACGGCGGTCTGCGTGAAGCCCACCCACACGGTCATGCCGCGCAGGAAGCGCGAGCGCTCGGTCATCGCCAGCAGCGCGTCCAGCGCGCGGCGGTCCAGCAGGCGAAAGTCGCCCGAGTTGGGCTCCAGGTCGACCTGCGCCAGTTTGTCGAACAGCTTGTAGAACCACGACGCGGTCGCGAGCTTGAAGGCCGTCTCGCCCTCGCGCTGCCTGCGCACCGCGTACACCACGTCTGACCCCTGGCTCCAGTCGGCGACCATCTCGGGGATCAGCTCCGGCGGGTCCTGCAGGTCGGCGTCGATCATCGCCACCACGTCGCCCACCGCGTGCTCCAGGCCCGCGGTCAACGCCGCCTGGTGGCCGAAGTTGCGCGACAGGTGGATCACGCGCACGCGCGGGTCCGTCGTCGCGAGCGCGTCGAGCAGCTGCTCCGTGCGATCGGAGCTGCCGTCATTGACGAGCACCAGCTCGAAGTTGTAGTTCGCGAGCGCCGCGCTCGCGCGCGCTACGAACTCCTCGATCAGCTCCTGCTCGTTGTACACGGGCGCGACCACGCTGAGCAGGGAGGGGGTGCGAAGAGGGGTATCCGACATGATCGATGCCTGCTGTCCGGGCCCGGTGGACGGTGGGCTTTGCACCCATCTTCCATCCGCGGCATAAGCCGGCGCTCAATTTATCGTTCATCCTGTCTATGGATGTCGTCCGAGCAGACCGAGACGCCTAGATCGCCCCCCAGCCTAGCGCGGCTGCTGCGCCACCCGAGCGCGGCCGTGCTCGTGCAGTTCGTCAAGTTCGGCATCGTAGGCGTGTCCAACACGCTGCTGTCGTTTGTCATCTACACGGTGCTGCTGAAGGGCTTCGGCGTGTGGTACCTGGCCGCGTCCGCGATCGGCTTCGCGCTGGGCGCCGTCAACGGCTTCCTGCTCAACCGCCGCTGGACCTTCCGTGAGCACGTCGGCGACGCGCTCACGCCCGTGCGCTGGGGGATCGTGCAGGGCTGCGGCCTCGGCCTCAACGAGGGGCTGCTGTACCTGTTCGTGCACGACGTGGGGCTCGACAAGCTGCTCGGGCAGGCGTGTGCGATCGTGCTCGTCACGACGAGCACGTTCCTGGCCAACCGCGCGTGGACGTTCCGCATGCACGCGCCCGCCCCGGCGGCTGACAGCGAGGTCTAGGGGGTCGGTGGTCAAGCGAGGCAAGGACGCCGCATCGCGCCGGCCACCGGCCGCCTAGCGGAAGACGGCGAGGAGGGAGAGGCCTGCCGGGATGCTGGCGCCGCGGGCGATCAGCGCGGCCTCGAGCGCGAGCGGGCGCTCGAGCAGCCAGTTCAGCGGCGCCGGCGGTACCCACAGGTCGAGGCTCGACTCGGTCGTCTTCGTGCCCACGCGCTCGAGCAGGCGCAGCATGATCGCCACCGGCAGCAACAGCGAGTTGAAGTACGTCGTGCGCACCTGATGCCAACCCGCCTGCTCGGCCACGCGCCGCAGCGTGCGGCGGGTGTAGCGGCGGTGGTGGTGGTTGATCTCGTCGTGGCCGCTCCACAGCCACTGGTAGGCGGGCACCGTCACGAGCAGCGCGCCACCCGGCGCGACCGTGCGCCGCAGCTCGCGCATGGCCGTCAGGTCGTCCTCGAGGTGCTCGATCACGTCGAGGCTGACCGCCAGGTCGAAGCTGTCGTCCGCGAACGGCATCTCGAGCACCGAGCCCGCGACCACCTCGCCGACATCGCGCTCGCGCGCCAGCGCCACGCTCGGCTCGGACAGCTCGACGCCCGTCACCGTCCCCAGGCGGGCGAGCTCGACCATGTTGCGCCCGCTGCCGCAGCCCGCGTCGAGCACGCGCGCGCCCGCCGGCAGCCCGAGGCCGGCGATCACACCCTCCAGCACCGTCCTGCGCCCCCGGTACCACCAGTGGCGGTCCTCCGCCTGGTGGGTCTGGCGCTCGTAGTCCCTATCCATTCACAACCATCTTTTCCTATAGGGCGACGTCCGTGCTGTGCGCTCCGTACGCCGGCGGCGCCTGCGGTCCACCCGCCATCACGGGAAAGCGCTCGCCGACTGCGTATCCGCGCTGCCGATCGAGTACTCGATCGTGCCGCCGTCGCCCCGCCACACCGCCACCGCGCGGTTGCTGCTCGGGTCAAGCGCGGCGGTCGCGTCGCTGACCCGCGCCGGCGGCGTCAGCTGCTGCGGTTCGTCGAACGCCGTCCGCCCCGAGCGCGCGTCGGCGCCGCGCGCGGCGAACAGCGCCTGACGATCCATGTCCGGCGACCCTGAAGCGCTCGGCGTCGGCTCGGTCCACAGCAGCAGCGCGTCATCCGCCGGGCCGGCGGCGAGGTCCGCGAACAGTGCGTCCGTTCCCGCCGGTGCGATCGTGCTGACCGTGCGCAGGCCATGCAGGTCGATGGGCGCGGTGCGCACCACCCAGTGCCCGCCGGCGGCCCCCGCCCACGCCAGCATCACGCTCTCCGAGCTCAGGCGCACCAGGCTCGGCGATCCTGGTGGCGAGGGCAGCCCGTCGGGGTCGCTGAAACGCTCCAGCAGCTCTGGAGCGCGGAAGCGCATCCCCGTGGAGGAGCGGTCGAGGTACACACTCGTCTCGCCGCCCAGCCGCTCCGCCCACGCGACGGTCGCGCGGCCGTCGTCGCTCAGCAGCGCCGCGATCCGCAGGCGCGCGCCGGCAGGCGCGAGTCGCTGCAGTGGGCGCGCGTCGCCCACGCTCGGGACCACACGGGCGTAGATCGTCCCGCGCTGTGCCCACACCGCCAGCGCTTCCCCGCGATAGTCCAGCGCGAGCGTCAGCGCCTGCACCGTGCCGCCGCCCGCCCCCGCCACGGGCGCGTTGCGGGCGAAGGCGTGTGCGAAGAAGCGCTCGACGTGAACCTCCAGCGGTCCCGTGCCGGCGCCCGCGCGGGTGACTGCGCCGGCACGGGTGCCAGTGTCGGCGAGGGAGCCAGCGCCGGCCGGCTGCGCGGCGAGCAGCGCGAGGTCGCCAAGGTAGGCGGTGGCCAGTGCCATCGGCGTGGTCGAGCCCGCGCCGATCTGCAGCGGCGCGAACGGCCCGCCGGAGGGACCCTGGACCAGCAGCCCGTCCCCGCGCGCGAGCGGGGAGCCGCCGGCGATCGCGATCTGCCCGCGCGGAGCGCCGCTCGCCACGAGCGGCCCGCGCGGCGCCAGCGCATGGCCGTCGGCGGCCGTGGGGATCGCCGACGGCGCCGGCAGATCGCCCGCGCCGAGCGCCGCCACGCGCGCTCCTTCGCCGCCTGGGCACGCGGACGAGGCGTCCCACACGATCGCGCCCGCGCCGGTGGCGTGGCTCGGGCTGTCGCTTGGGAACGCCACGCGCGCGGCGGCGTTCGCGGCGGGACACGCGCTCAGGGTCGCCGGCGGCGACCAAGGCGAGGCGCCGGACGCCGGCCAAGGCGAAGCGCCGACCGCCGCCGCGGCGAGCAGCGATGCGGGCTTCAGGAAGTGAGCTGCGAGCAGCGACGCGAACGTCAAGAAGCGAGCGCCGAGCGCAGGAAGCCGACCGTGCGCTCCCAGGAGGTCTGCGCGAGGCCCGCGTCGTAGGTGCCCAGGCGGTTGGTGTCGTTGAAGAACGCATGCCCGCCGCCGTCGTAGAAGTGGAACGTCACCTCCGCGCCCGCGTCACGCAGCTCCGCTTCCAGCTCCTTCGCCGCCTCCACCGGGACGAATTCGTCAGCCGTGCCGAAGTGGCCGAGCACCGGGCCTTTGATCCCGCTGAAGTCCGGCTTGCCGTGCGGCATCACGTAGTAGTAGGTGACCGCGGCCGCGATGTTGGGGCAGGTGGCCGCTGCCCAAACCGCCAGCCCGCCGCCCAGGCAGAAGCCGACCGCGCCCACGCCCGGGCCCTCTACGCCCGGCTGGGAGGCGAGGAAGTCGGCGGCGCCGCACATGTCCTTCTCCGCGTCCGCCATCGACAGCGCCATCATCTTCTGCTGCGCCTCGCTCGGCTGGTCGGTCGTTTCGCCGCGGTACAGGTCGGGCGCGAGCGCGTAGAAGCCCTCGCCGGCCAGGCGGTCGCAGATCGAGCGGATGTGCTCATCAACGCCCCACCACTCCTGTAGGACGATCACCCCCGGGCCGTGCTCCCCCTCCGGGGACGATGCGCCGGCGGGCGCCGCCAGATAGCCGGGCGCCGTGCCTGCGCTGGTGGTGAACTCGATATCGGGCATGGTGGCTCCTTGGGTGCGTGAAGGTCGATGGGCTCGCGCCCGCCCCGTCAGCGGGAGCGGGCGGGCCGCGGAATACTCTCACGCGGGGGGCGGCGCGTGGCGCACCCGGCGGCGCTCGCTCGACTCCGCGATGCGCGCCGAGGGGGATCAGCCGTTCTCATGAGGTGAGGTCGAAACGGTCGGCCAGCTCGCGTGGCGTTAGCACTTCTCGCGGCCCAGCACGTCGGTTAGCTCGGCGATCAGCTTCGGCGAGACGATCATCTCGAAGTGCCCGTCAAGGAGCGCGTCCACGAGCAGTGCGGGTGCGGCCTTTCTGGGGGAGATGAATGCGGAGACCAGGACGCCCGGGTCGATGACGACTCGGGTCACGCTGCGCTGCGGCGCTCGCGGCGCAGCGCGTGCAGCTCCTCGTTGGCGATCTGCATTGCCTCCTCTTCGGAGAGTTCGCTCATCGCTTGGGAGGTCTCGAGCGCCCTGCGGCCTAGGTAGAAGCGCAGTGCACGCTCGACCACCTCGGCGTCCTGTGCCTCGGCGGAGGGCTTCATGGCATCGCGGGTGTCTGCCAGCAGGCCAGCATCGATGTCGATCGTCTTGACGCGAGAGGTTGCCATTCCTTCAGGCTACCAGCGGGTCACGCCGCAAACCAGACGACGAGTTCGCTACAGCTCGAGCACCAACGCCTCGTCGGCCACGGTGACCGCGGGCGACCCGCCCCCTAGCCGCTGCGCGAGCCCGTCGAGCGCGTCGTCGGTGCGGTCAGGGCGATGGTGAAACAGCGCGACCGACCTCGCGCCCGCGTGCCGGGCGAGCCCGACCGCGTAGTCGGCGACCGCGTGCCCGAAGCGCGCCTGCTCGGGGAACTCCGGCGGGAACAGCTGCGCGTCGTGCACGAGCACGTCCGCGTCGTGTGCGAGCTCCAGGGCCGCCGCGTGGTAGTCGCCGAAGCCGTCCTCGCCCAAGCCGAACGCGGTGGGGCAGTGGTCGGGCATGTAGGTGAGCGTCGAGTGACCGTCGCTGATCCGGTATCCGAACATCCGACCCCCCTTGTGCGGGATCTCGCGCGCCAGCACATCGAAGCCCTCGATTCGCCGCTCGCCGGGCGTGAGCGTCGCGAAAGTCCACTCGCCCCGCAGCTCAGTCGGACCGATCGGGTAGAACGGCGGGGCCATCATCACGCTGAGCACGCTCGTGGCGTCCAGGCCGCTCTCCTGCTCAGGCAGCAGGACGTTGACATGCGCGTCGTCGCGGTCGGCCGCCGCGAACAGCGGCAGCCCGAGCGTGTGGTCCCAGTGCAGATGCGTGAGCAGGATCGTGCCCGTGAACGGCGCGCCGTTCATCAACGCAGACACGCGCTGCACGCCGATGCCAGCGTCGAGGACCAGCGTCGGCGCCGCGTCCTGGTCGTGTGCGAGCGCGAGGCACGAGGTGTGGCCGCCGTAGCGCGCGAACTCGACGCCGGGCGCGGGGCTCGAACCCCGCACGCCGCAAAAGTAGACGCGCATCAGCTGCATTATCTTGCACCTGGGCGGCGCCGTCCAGCCGGCATCCAGCCGGCACCTATGTGCGAGGCTGGCGCGCGTGCACGGAGATCGACCGCGCGTCGCTGTGGTGGGGCACATCGAGTGGGTGCAGTTCGCGCGCGTTGCGCACGTGCCGTGCGCCGGCGAGGTCGTGCACGCGCGCGACCCATTCGAGGAGCCCGCCGGTGGGGGCGCGGTCGCGGCCGTGCAGCTCGCGCGCCTCGCCGGCGAGTCGCTGCTGTTCACCGCCCTCGGAAGAGACGACCATGGCCGGCGCTCGGCGGCGCGCCTGAACGAGCTCGGCGTCGATGTTCGCGCGAGCCTGCACGCGGGTCCCACGCGCAAGGCGGTCACGCTCGTGGACGACGAGCGCGAGCGCACGATCACGACCTTCGGGCAGCGGCTGGAGCCGTGCGCCCAGGACGCGGGCCTCGAATGGGATGCGATCGAGGGGACCGACGCCGTGTACTTCACCGCCGGCGACGAGGGCGCACTGCGGGCCGCGCGTGCGGGTACGCGAGTGCTCGTGGCGAGCCCTCGCGCCCGGCACGCCCTCGGCCACGGCGTGGCGCTCGACGCGCTCGTGCTCAGCGCCGAGGACGAGATCGAGCTCGGCGAGCTCCCGCGCGCGCAGGACGAGGCTGCACTGATCGTCTTCACCGAGGGCCAGCACGGCGGGCGCTACCGAACGCGCGAGGGCGAGACGGGCACGTGGGCGGCGAGCGCGCCCCCCGGCGATCCCGTCGACGCCTACGGCTGCGGCGACTCGTTCGCGGCGGGGCTCACCTACGGGCTCGGCGCCGGCCTCTCGATCTCCGACGCGCTCGCCCTCGGAGCGCGCTGCGGAGCGAGGTGCCTGACCGGGCGCGGGCCCTATGAGCGCCAGCTCAGCGCGGCCGATCTATAGCCGCGCAAGCCGGTCGATCGACCAGTCGGCGAGGCCGGCCGGCGGGTATTCGGCCGCCGCCGTTCCGAGCGCGAGGCGGCGCGGACGTCATCGCTATAGTCCGCCGCTCGCAGGCAAAACCCACATAGGGGGGGATGTTGTCAACCCAAGCTCTGTCACCCGTCTCGGAGAGGCTCGCGTTCTACCGGCGCGCGACCAACTACATCGCGGTGGCGATGATCTACCTCCAGGACAACCACCTGCTGGAGGAGCCGCTCAAGCCAGAGCACGTCAAGCACCGCCTGCTCGGCCACTGGGGAACCGTGCCGGGGATCAACCTGATCTACGCCGGCCTCAACCGGCTGATCCTCGACACCGACGCGAGCGTCCTGCTCGTCACCGGCCCCGGTCACGGTGCGCCGGCGAACCTCGCCAACCTGTGGGTCGACGGCTGCCTGGAAGACGTCAAGCCGGAGATGGGCCGCGACCGCGAGGGCCTGTCGAAGCTCGTGCGCCTATTCTCCTGGCCGGGCGGCTTCCCGAGCCACATCGCGCCGATCGTGCCCGGCACGATCCACGAGGGCGGCGAGCTCGGCTACGCGCTCGCGACCGCGTTTGGCGCCGCGCTGGATAACCCCGACCTGATCGTCGCCTGCATCGTCGGCGACGGCGAGGCCGAGACCGGCCCGACCGCGGGGGCGTGGCACTCGAACAAGTTCCTCGACCCCGCCACCTGCGGCGCGGTGCTGCCGATCCTGCACCTCAACGGATACAAGATCGCCAACCCCACGATCTTCAGCTCGATGACCGACGAGGAGCTGACCAAGCTGTTCGAGGGCTACGGCTGGCATCCGCTGATCGTCGACGGCGAGGATCTCGACGCCGAGCTCGCCTCCGCGCTCGACACCGCCCACAAGGAGATTCGCGAGCTGCAGGACGCGGCGCGGGGTGGCAGCCGGCCTTTGCGCCCCACGTGGCCGATGCTGATCGTGAAATCGCCGAAGGGCTGGACCGGCATCCGCGAGCTGGACGGAATCCAGGTCGAGGGCACCTCCAAGTCTCACCAGGTCCCCGCGATGCAGGCCCGCACGAATCCCGAGCACCTGCAGGCGCTCGAGGCCTGGCTGCGCTCGTACGGCCCCGAGGAGCTGTTCGACGAGAACGGCGGCCCCGCGGCGGCGATCGCCGCCATGTGTCCGACCGGCGAGCGGCGCATGGGTGCCAACCCGCACGTCAACGGCGGGCGCATGCGCGTGCCACTGCAGCTGCCCGCGCTGAAGGACCACGCGGTCTCGCTCGAGCAGCCCGGCGGCAGCGTCGACAGCTCGCTCGGAGTCGTCGGCGAGTACCTCGCCCAGGTCTTCGAGCTCAACCGCGAGCAGCGCAACTTCCGCGTGGTGTGCCCCGACGAGGTCGCCTCCAACCGCCTCGGCGCGCTCTTCAACGTCGAGAACCACGCCTACGAGTGGCCCGTGGACCCGCAGATCAACCCCGACTACAAGCCCGACGGGCGCATCATGGAGGTGCTCTCCGAGCACAACTGCCAGGGCTGGCTGCAGGGCTACGTGCTCACCGGCCGCCACGGCATCTTCCCCTGCTACGAGGCGTTCATCCCGATCGTCGACGGGATGGTCAACCAGTACGGCAAGTTCCTGAAGATGTCGCGCGAGGAGGCGCCCTGGCGCGAGCCGGTCGCCTCGCTGAACTACCTGCTCACATCCGAGGGCTGGCGCCAGGATCACAACGGCTACTCCCACCAGATGCCCGGCTTCATCAACTCGATGCTCAACCGCCGCGAGGAGCACGCGCGCGTGTACGTGCCGCCGGACGCCAACACGCTGCTGGCGACTATGGAGCACTGCCTGCAGGCGGAGCGCTGCATCAACCTGATCATCGGCTCCAAGCTGCCGCTGCCGCAGTGGCTGTCGATGGAGGAGGCGCAGGCGCACGTGCGCGCGGGGGCGTCCGCGTGGGACTGGGCGAGCAACAACGACGATGGCCAGCCCGACCTCGTGCTCGCCAGCTGCGGCACGATCCCCACGATCGAGCTGCTCGCCGCCGCCAGCCTGCTCAAAGAGGACGTGCCCGACCTGAAGGTGCGCTTCGTCAACGTCACCAACCTGTTCGCGCTGGCCGCGCCCGGCAACCACCCCGACGCGATGCCCGCGGGCGCGTTCGGCGACCTGTTCACCGAGGGCAGGCCCGTGATCTTCAACTTCCACGGCTACCCGTCGGCGGTCCATCAGCTGATTCACCGCCGTCCGCGCCAGGAGCGCTTCCACGTGCGCGGGTACTCCGAGGAGGGCACCACGACGACACCCTTCGACCTGCTCGCGATGAACGGCGTCGACCGTTACCAGCTGGCGATCGAGGCGCTCAGCCGCGTCGACGTCGGCGTCAGCGAGTTCGTGCGCGGCATGTCCGGCGAATTCGCCGTGCGCAACATCAACGGCGCGCAGGAGGCGATCACCAAGTACCGCGATCAGCTCACCGCGCACCGCCGCTTTGTGCGCGAGGTCGGCGACGACCCGCCCGAGCTGACCAACTGGGTGTGGCCCGGATCCAAGCAGTGAGGTGCCCGGTTCGATGAGCGCCCAGGAGGCCGCCCAGGCCGCCGCCACCCACCTGCAGGCCGGCGAGTACCGCGCGAGCCGCGAGGCCGCGCTCGCGGGCCTGGCGCAGGCGCCCGAGGACGTCGAGCTGCTGGTGCTCGCCGGGCGCGCCGGCGTCGAGCTGGACGTGCAGGACGCCACCGAGCAGCTGCGGCGCGCGACCGAGCTCGCCCCCGAGCACGCCGACGCATGGCACTACCTGGGTGAGGCGCTCGCGGCCGAAGGGCTGATGGACGAGGCGCGCGACGCCTTTGGCAAGGCCGTCGAGCTGAACCCCGAGGACCAGGTCGCGCTCAGCCACCTAGGCCACACCTCCGCCGCCACCGGTCATCAGCAGGAGGCCGTCGGCTACCTCAGCCGCGCGGCGCAGAGCGCGCGCGGGACCTCGACCGCGGCGATCAGCCTCGTCGACATGTATCGCACGCTCGGCCAGCACGAGGAGGCGCTCGCGCAGGCGCGGCTGATCGCGCAGGCAGAACCGGACGATCTCATGGCGATGCTCGACGTCGCCGAGCTCAGCCTGCAGGTCGGCCAGCTGGGCGAGGCGCTGGCCGCGTTCGGACGCCTGCAGGAGCTCGACGACGTGCCCGGGCACGAGATCTACCCGCTGCACGGCGCGATCAAGGTGGAGCTCGCACGCGAATGCTGGGATCACGCGCTCGAGCTCGCCCGCACGGCCGCGAACGCCGACACGCAGGGCCGCACGGTCGGCGTCGTCGCGTTCCTCGAGGCGCAGACGGGCGCGCCGAGCGAGGGGGAGGTGCCGACGCGCGAGCAGGTGGACGCCGCGCTCGACGAGTCGCTGTCAGAGTACCGACGCATGCACGCCGACGATCGCCGTCTCGCCGCGGAAGACCTCCTTGGCTGAGGTCGCGACAGCCAGCCGTGCGGCCTCCGCGGAGTGGTTTCGCTGCCCCTCCTGCTCAGCGTTCGTCTACCACAAGCGCCTGCGCCGCAACCTCGGCGTGTGCCCCGACTGCAACCACCACTTCCGCCTGCGCATCCACGAGCGCCTCGGTCAGCTGCTCGACGAGGACAGCTTCGAGGAGCTGAGCGGCGATCTGGAGATCCTCGACGCGCTGTCGTTCGCCGACTCCAAGCCCTACACCGAGCGGATCGCGCAAGCGCAGAAGAAGAGCGAGACCAAGACCGGCGCGCTGCACGGCACCGGCACGATCGACGGCCTGCCGATCGTGGTGGCGTGCGTGGACTTCTCGTTCATCGGCGGCAGCATGGGCGGCGCGGTCGGCGAGTCGATCACGCGCGCGGCCGAGCTCGCGCTGCAGACGCGCACGCCCCTGCTCGTGATCTCCGCCTCCGGCGGCGCGCGTATGCAGGAGGGCTGCGTGTCGCTGATGCAGATGGCCAAGACCAGCCAGGTGGTCGCGCGGCTGGCCGAGGAGGGCGTGCTGTTCATCTCGCTGCTCACCGACCCCACCTACGGCGGCG
>Ga0116215_1001412_pt1 | contig 16025 bp, 16 predicted proteins | sample Sb_taG_7_FD_89698 | JGI IMG/M metagenome (GOLD analysis project Ga0116215, IMG submission 89698) | Peat soil microbial communities from Weissenstadt, Germany - Sb_50d_2_FS metaG | ecosystem: Environmental > Terrestrial > Soil > Wetlands > Peat | place: Germany: Weissenstadt | collected 2010-09-21 | reverse complement strand
TCGGTTCACAGCTGCAGTCTTCCTCAAAATCGTCGACTTCAAAACCCAGCTGGGTTTTGACTTGGAGCGACGAGTTCAACAGCCCTATCGGCTCGGCACCGGACCCGGCCAAGTGGGTGGTCGAACTTCATTCGTTCCTTCGGTCGCGGAGGCCGGTTTCGGTCAGTTGGAGAAATCAGGCGATTACAGTCACGAGCGGGTTTGTGATGAAATGGCGATTCTATGTCAATCATCGAAAAGTCGCACGCGTTCCTTCAAGGAATGCTAAGGGGAGCGCTATTTGAACCAATGGTAACCCACGGTCAGTTGCACCCCATTGAACTCAGTATTCCGCACTCCCAAGTTGGCATTTGAGATGTGCCACCAATCGCAGCCCCAATCCAGCGATTGCCGCCTTCGGGTGAACAGGTGAATCCCGCCTCCTCCTTTGACCATGAAATTAAAGCTTGAAGTGTCGCCCGGGGGTAGGTTGACGGGCGTAGTAACCGCTCCTCCTCCCAACTCGATGTACGGAGCCAGGCGGCCTCTATGGAGGCTGGAGTTCCAGCGCAGAATGACCGGATCAAAAGCAATCCCATGAGTCCTTTGGTTCCCGTAAGTAACAAATAGAGGGATCACGTCAAATCCATATTCCAGGCGGCCACGTCGCCAGCCTCTGCCGATTTCTCCCGTGATCCTGCGCCCGAGGAAAAAGCCCGCAGTCCAGATTTGCGCTTCGGCAAAAGAATTGGTGTTCTCTTCCCCGGTAGCGTCCGCAGCCCAGATCCCAATGTCCCAGTTTGCCGTCAATGGCGTGGGCAACGAGGGCTCCTGCGCCATTGCGCAGGCACTCGCCAGCAGCAGAATCAGGCCGGCTTTTAGCGCCGCCCTACGCCATTGAGAGATCCTACTCATTCGAGATCCAGCACGAAGCGGCGGCCACCACATACGCCTGCTCAACCGAGAATTGAATAAATGTTTCAAGCCAAAATCGTACCCAATGGCACACCCGTTTCCGCCGCGGCTTTTTGGGGAGGGCTGGGCCCAGCCTTTCTTTCCGATATTACTCAAAAGGATAGCGGCTGGCCCATATATCTCCGCTCCGCCAACGAATCGGCTGCTCCATCCTTTTCCGCGTCCTTTCCGGAAGGGCTGGGTGCGAGACTCTCAACTCGCGGCCCGCTCTTTTCGATTGACCGCATCTGTCAGATCCGATAGCCTAAATCGAAGTACATTATCTACAAGATAATGATGGCTCTTTGATAATCTGACTGGTCGTTTGATGGAGGACGGGCGTCTCGCCCGTCTAGCCGGCCGGGGACGCCCGGTCTCCATAACGCGGAAAAGCCGACGATCTGCTCCTCCGTAGTTTCCAAAGCCCAGTTCCAAAACGGAACGCCGGGTGCGTGGCGAGCAGCGCTAACTCCCATGTTTTCTTTATTTTGCGTGGAGCTCCTTAAAACTCAAAGATCTAGCGCATAGTCGCAAATTAGATTCTTTGTTTTCAGGATTTTGCACAGAAAGGGGGAGGGGGTACCCGGTACTAAACAGTGAACCCCGTCCCAATTCGGGAAAAATGAACAGTTCAGCGAGACACTGCTTCGCAGGAGGCGCGTACCTCGGCGGATTAGACGCGGCGGGCCGGAGTTCATAAGTGGCCTAAAGCAGGATAATTCCCATGCGGATGCCCATGGTGACGGCTTCAGTGCGGGTCGCCGCCCCCAGCCTGTCGAGAATGGAGCTGATGTGAAACTTCACGGTGTGGTCGGAGATGCCGAGGCGCGATGCCATTTCGCGATTCCCGAGCCCCTCGGCGAGCATGCGCAAGACCTCAAGTTCGCGGGGAGTCAGCTCGTCCAAAGCCGCTGCAGGCTGAGCCGCTGGCGTGGGAATGCGGGAGGCCAGATTCTGAGTGACTTCAGGATCGAGCAATACCAAACCAGCGTAGGCGGCTTGGATGGCCGCCAGGATTTCGTCCATGCCAGAGTCGCGCGGCAGAATTGCTTTTACTCCGGAGCGTAAGGCATGCGCCGTCCAATCCGCGGAAGGTTCTTCGATCAGAGCGACAAGGGGAAAGCCGCTCTGAACTCGCGGAAGCGCAGGAAGGGCGGGAGATTCGCGTGATCGGTCGTCATGCTCGAGGTCAAGCAGTACGACGTCCGGCTGGAGTTGTTCGACGTATTGCACAACCGCCAGCGTGCCGTGCAAGCTTCCCGCGAGCCGGAGCGTTGAAGTGTTCTTAACTAACGCCTCCAGTCCGGCACGCCGGACCGAGGAGGCAGCGGCCAACAGTACACGAATGCCTCTGCCTCCATTCCTTTTTGTCATTGCAAGATTAACTCTACTTCGCCGGACGTTCTCCCAAGGTGATCGACAGCTCGAGAGGCACGCCTCCGCGGATTACCGTTGTTCTTAGCTTCTCGTTGACTTTTGCCGAAGCCAGCACATCCTGAATATGTTCTGTGTCCAGAGCAGGCTTGCCTTGTAATTCGACGATCACATCGCCTAGAACGATTCCGCTTTTGTCGGCTGGCCCGCCGGGTTCGACGTGGAGGACCATCAGGCCGCCCGCTGCCGACGACTTCAGCTTGCCGCGCAACGCTTCCGGAAGTGCGACGGGCTGCATGGCGATTCCGAGGTAAGGGCGAGCAATGTGTCCCTTCTCGAGAAGTTCGTCGACGGTTCGGTTGACCGTTGAAACGGGAATAGTCACCGCGCGTCCGCGGCCAAACCCATTGGTGTTAAGGCCAAGAACTTTGCCTTCGCCGTTGACCAGCGGGCCTCCCGAAAAACCAGGGTAAAGGGCGAGATCGAGGCGGATGTTCTGATCAATTCGGCCGCCGCGCCAGGTGCGCCATTCGCCACCCAGCCCTCCGATGATGCCGGCACTGGCTACCAGGTTTCCGAAGCGCGTACGCCCCAGCGCGAGCACGAAGTTAGCGAGCTTCAAGGTCGCGGCATCAGCGAATTGCGGAATTGCAAGCCCGGCGTTTTGATCGAGCTTAAAAATTGCGAGATCGGTGCCGGGATCGCGGCCCGCGAGTTTTGCCGAGACGCGTTTTCCGCCGTGAATGAGCACGGTAATATCATCCTCGCGGCGCACGGTGTGGTTGGCGGTGACCACGACTCCTGTGCGCCAATGAATGCCGCTGGAAGGTACGCGATGCCTGGCGTGGACCGTGAAGACTGACGTTCCTGCCTGTTCCGCCGCAGCGGCCAGTTCTTGCGAGAAGCTGGCGATGGATAAAGCCATTTCACTCTCCCTGATTGGTGTGCCACAGACGATTGTTTGTCGGTGTGAGTTTCATCATGCAAGGAGTGCGAAATTCCCGCATCCGCCAAACGGCTAGGTGAGCCCTGAATGATCGGCTAGGGTAGTGCCCGCGAGAAGGAGCAGTGCTCCAACATTGTTTGGGATCGATCAATTAAACATTCGGGCGGATTAGCAGGGTAACAGGCTTTGGGGCGGACCCGTCCGGCATCCAACCTGAAGCTTGCCGGGCGATTTCTTACTGCAGGGGCTTACCCAGGCTTAAACACGTGTCGGCCCCCCCGTCCGGCGAAAAGCGAATCGCCGCCCCCTGATCGCTGCAAAATGCCCGTGTTCCGTACTTGGTGTCGGCTGGCACGGCACTGATGCGGAACTTGGACGCTGGCGGTCCATCGCATCCGGTAAGTTCGAATACATAGCCGTTCTTTGTGCCGTCAGCCAACTGGGGATCGATCAACATCGCGCGATGTTCCGTAGGCGCATCGCCTCTGCCCATGCCACCCAGATCCGACAGCATACAGGTGAAGCCATGCGCATAGGTCGACATATAAACTACTTCCGCCGTAACGAGCGTGCGAACGCCACCGATCGCGGCAGTTTCGTAGGCCGCTCTCAGGGCGCCCATTGTTGCTGGTGTGGGCGTATCGCTTGACGGAGTTCCGCTGCTGCCGGTGCTGCTGATCATCGGCTTCCTGGGAGTCTCCAGCGTTTTCAGAAACTCCGGATCGGTCAGCGATACCCCGACCGCGACCGTGACTTGATTAAGCCGCCAGCTGCCGGTTTCCTGTTTCATAGTGACGGTGAGCCCGAACTTCGCGCCCGCAGTTTGAATTTCTCCGTCTTTCGAGCTGTGGAACGAGAGCTGAATTTCGTCTTCTTCTCCCCGCAAATCGTCGCGGTCCACGGTGATTTCAAATCTGCTGTGCGCCTGCGGGTCCTCAATCAGCATCAGTGTCGGCCCGGCTTCAAAGGTCTGCGTTTGCAGTCCGCGCGCACTTAGTTGGCTGGTGATGGCGGAGAGCACGTCGAGTACGGACGTGCCCGAAGTGGACCGGGCTTTTTCCAACGCCGCCCGCGTCGCCGTCGGGAGATGCTCCTCGAATATTCCCGGAGTCTTGCTGAAGAACATCTCCAGCAGCGCCTGCCGCGCGGTTTGAGGCAAAGGCTGCACGGTGGCTGGAGGCACAGGCTGGGCGCTGGCGGATGACTTCGTGAACACGCTGGTGAACAGGCTGATGAACAGCACGACCAATGCACTGCTGACAATCAGAGCCAGAAGTTTCTTCGTCCCAGTCATGGTCTCTCTCCCGAACTGCTGGGGCGATGATCGCAGCCCGCTTGAGCCCGTGCCAGTTACAAAAGTAAGGTTCGGGAGTGCGGCAACGCGGCCAGCCTCGCGTTGGCGTCCTCTCCTCCAGGTGCTGCGACTCGATTCGCCAGCAGTTTCGCGGGCCGTAACCAATCTCTCAACCTTGTGACGTGGGTCATCCCGCGCTGATTACCAGGGTTCGGCGGGGGCCACCAACGAGCCATTGTCGAAATTTCGGTGGTGGCGCATTCTGGTGCCAGTCCAAAAACAAGTTGAAAGATTTGCCTTGAGGAGACAGAACATGACTGAGTTTCTACGCAAAACACAGGCATCGGGGGCGGTGGCGAACATCGCCGAATACGTCGTCATACTATTCGTCGCGCTGATGACCGGCGTGAGCACGCTGCGATTGCTGGGAATTCTGCCCTAAGCGCAAGTGGGGTGCGCGCCTTACATCCTTGTCCATTACGGACTAGACTTCCGACATAAATTCGCGCTGCATTTTCTTAAGATGGGCCCGGAATCGTGGATTTGCTCCCGACTTAGCCTTTTTTTCTGATCCTTCCGACTACAAAATCAGACCAACTCTCCGCGCTTTTTCCCGAAGCTCATAGGTTGCCACTCTTGGCTGCCGTTTTCTTCGGTGGGATGTTTTGATTCAGCCGGAAAAAATTTGTGGGATCGTAGTGCGACTTGACCTCGACCAGGCGGTCCCACCGCTCCCGATAGGCCTCGGGTACGCGGTCGTCCTCGTCGCCACTCATGAAGTTGACATAGACGCCCGGTGCCATCGACGGCCGAAGTACTTTGAACAGATTGCGAATCCAGGCGACGTTGGCGGCGTCCTCAGACGCGTCCGACCAGTTTGCCAGCAGGTTGATGACGAACGGTGAGCGGCGGTCGCCGAACGCCGTCTCCGTGGAGGCGATCCGCGCCGCGGCTCCGCCTAGATACGCCAGCTCGATCTGAGTCGTCGGAGACGGAACCGTGGTCAGGGCTTGCTCCATGCGCTCGATGCTGCTGTCTTCGAGAGACTTGAAGTAGCCGGATTTAGTGTAGTAGCGGCGGCCGTGCGGAAACTCGTTGTCCGCCATGGTCTGCAAGGCGAGGTAGGACACGACCTTTCTAGTCACTGCCACAGGCTTGCCAAGGGAGAGAATGTGATCCAGATATCGGTGGCCCTCCTCGGGGTCGCCGATCCAAATTATGGATTCGCTCGCGACAGGACGTCCGCGCAGGTCCACGGGTACGTTTTCGGTGTTGGGAGCGAGACGCAAATTCAGGTTCCACTTCAATTTGTCTGGCGCTTCCGGCATGAAGTTTCTCCAGTGCCGCAGGACACCGGAGATGTCATCGCCCCGGCACAATGCTTCGCCCACCACCACGGCGGTTACGGGATGGAGCTTCACCTCGAACTCGGTGACCACTCCAAAGTTGCCGCCACCTCCACGCAAAGCCCAAAATAACTCGGCGTTTTCTCTCGCGTTGGCACGCACCAGGGAACCGTCCGCCGTCACCATAGTGAAGCCTTCAACATTGTCGCAGGATAGCCCGTGCAGCCGCGTGAGCCAGCCAAATCCGCCGCCCAGGACCAGACCGGAAGCGCCAGTGTGCGAGACTACGCCGGAGGGAAAAACAAGTCCGTGTTGTTGAGTGGCGACATCGATCGAGCCCAGCAGGCAGCCGCCGGCAAATCGCCCTCGACGAGACTCGCGGTCGACCGATACCTGCCGCATTCTTGACAGGTCGATCACCAGTCCGCGGTCGCAAGTGCTGAAGCCGGCAAGGCTGTGCCCTCCGCAGCGCACTGCGGTGAGGACGCCAGCCGCTGCAGCGATCCGGACCGCGGTCTGCACATCGGCGACGTCGGCGCAGCGGGCGATGAGAGCGGGGGTGCGGGCGGCCATAGCGTTCCAAATGCTTCGGGCATGGGCGTAGTCCTCGTCATGGGGCCGAAGTAAATCTCCATGGAGCCGGCCCTTCAGTGAGGAAAACGTTTCTTCGATGGCTGACTTCATAACCGTTTTCGTAGTCAAGCTCTGCCGACGTACCTTGCGGCAAAGGTGCCGCTGCAAAACTAAATAGTGCTTAGGAACGGCTTTGAACGTCTAATGATATTCGCAAGTAACCCATATGCGGAGGTTTTCAATCTCCGTATTCCACGTCCAACGGGAGACCAGTGAAACTTCGATACTCGCTCTGCATACTTTTGGTGGCGACGCTCGTCGCACAGACACCCAAATCCCCGCCAGCAGCCCAACCGGACGATCGTTTCAAAGCCGACGTTCTGCTGGTGGTCGCACACCCGGACGATGAGACCGGGGTCTCAGGTTATCTGGCTCAGCTTCTGGATCAACACAAACGCGTGGCTGCCATTTATCTGACCCATGGCGAGGCCGGTCACAACAATATGGGGCCGGAACGGGCAACGTCATTGGGGGCGGTTCGCGAGATGGAGTTGCGGCATGCCATGACGAAATTTGGCATCGATAATGTCTGGTTTCTGGATGGCCGCGACACTCCCAGTCAAAATGTTTTGCAATCGCTCGCACGGTGGAACCATGGAGCCGCTTTGGAAGAAGTGGTTCGCATGGTGCGCTTCACGCGGCCGGAGGTGATTCTGACCTGGTTGCCGGGATTTTTCATTGGCGAAAACCACGGAGATCACCAGGCTTCCGGCGTCGTAGCGACAGAAGCGTTTGATATGGCGGGCGACCCATCAGTCTTTCCCGCCCAGCTTGCGGCTCCAGTCCGCGTGAATGAAACGCTACTCGAAGGCCTGCGGCCCTGGCAACCGAAAAAGATTTATTACTTCTCCGACGCCCAGGAACAAGAGCAATTCAAGAACAGCGGCCCGCAGTATCCGGTCACGGGGATTTCACCCCTGCGCAAGCTGCCTTATTGGCGTGTCGCACTGGAGGCATTTGAATTTCACCTCAGCCAATACCGCACTTACATCGAAAGCCTGAGCAAACTGGATGAGCAACAGCCTGCGGCAAAAGGAAAAGAAGATGGATGGGACGATCCGGTGCAGTTGACCTTCGGCAAGTCGAACGTAGGTGGAAGTGTTACGGGCGATGTTTTTGAGGGGATCAAGCCGGGAGATATTGCATTTGTCCGCCGCCCGGAAGAAGCGGCGGAACCGGCATCCGGCCTTTCCGTGGAACTTGCCGGCCCTTGGGGTTTCTACGAAACTTTCCGGCGCGCTCACGCCCTGCAACACCTGCCGCGGGCTGCGGTTCCGGAGATCGCGATTGCATCGGGCGCAACCTTGCAGATCCCTTTGCTTCTGAGTAACACCACGACGTCCAAACAGATAACTCTGTCGCTGACAGCGCCCGAGGGATGGGCCACCCAAAGCGGTATTGCGAGCTACACTCTGCCAGCCGGAGAGCAGTTGCCCGTGCTGGTCACGCTAGACTCGCCAAAGACGGCTGAAAAGGCAATCGACGAAATCGTCTGTCGGGCTCAAGCCGATGGCCAAACTATCAGCACGATCAAATTGCACGTGCGACGACGCTCGGGAGGTCTGCCCCAGGATTGAGCGCCCACTGCCTCCCTGGAAACTACTGCTTTTTCTTGGTCCCAAAGAGGTCCATGACTTGATTCACCGGATTCGGCTGCTGCCCGGTAGCAGGCTGCCCTTTCTTGCCGGTCAAGCCGCCCAGTATGGAAGAAGCCGCACCCAGGGGGTTGTCCCCCGTGGGTATCAAGCCTTTCAGTTTCATCTGCGCCATTTTCTGAATGTCGGGCGAAACCTTCGGATTCTGGAAAGTCCCGGTGACCGTTGCCGGTATTACAAGTTCTCCCTGACTATTGGCCAACGCGGTACTCATGTAGCCGCCGACGCCCGCTCCACCCACCTGCTGGGTGAAGGCTTTGGTGAGCACTGCGGTTAGTTGCATATTAAGTGTCTCGCTGGCCAGGTTGGCGGTGCCAACCGCGCCCACGTTGCCGATATCGAGAGTAGCTTGCAAATTGTTGGTCTGGGCGATCCCGTTCTTCACCAGGATGGCACCCGTCATTTTTTGAACGTTGGTGAAGCCCTGTTCCTTTCCCGCCTGCTTAGAACCAATCATGGAGAGGAGTTGGTGGGAAATATCGACTCCGGCGTAGCGCACGTTGTTGAAATTGACATTGATGGTGCCGTTGAGCGCTTTCGTGATCTGTTCGGCGCTGATGGATTGCAGCGGACCGGCGGCGTGCATATCGACAGCCAGGTTTCCCGCGCCGCTAATTTTGTCGAGGGAGGTTACGCCGTAAGCCTTAGCCATCGCGAGCAGATCGGGCAGCGCCGCTTGCGGAGCCCGCAACGTGGCATCCACCTGGGGCGAATTGGAGGTGTACTGCTTCATGGAGAATTGCACCGCAGCCGTGGTTCCCCCCGAGGTGACATTGAAGCTGTCGGAGTGGATTTCGGTTGGGGTTAGCGCGATGTTCAATGCTTTGACTTCGACGGGCTTGGCGATTTCCTTTCCTGAAATCTGGATGTCGCGGCCAGCCAGAGTTCCATTCAGTGCCGGCTTGTCCGCAGCGCCTTGCGCCTTTATATCCGCATTGATTTTCCCATTCACCGTCGTGCCGGGAGCGAAGGCGATACCGGCAGCCGCCGCCAGACGGGCGATTTCCGCGATGGAAACATCGTTGGCCTTCAAGTTTACGTCGAGTTGCGCTGGCGTGGGCCTGTGGTTCACCGTACCGGTGACGGAAAGGGGAGTCGGCCCCAACTTGATTGCAAATTTATTGATCCGCAGCAAATCATTTGGCACATCGTCGCTAACATCGTAGTCCGCGTTGATGGGATATCCCACCTCGATGCCGTGCAGTTTCGGCTTATCCAGATTCATTTGTCCAGTGGCCGAAAGTTTTCCATTCTCGCTGGCAATGTCCGTGTGTCCGGACAGCACACCATCGGTATTGACCAATGCCGGACTCTGGAGAAACTTCTGCAACCCGGCAATCTCGACTCCTTTCAACTCCAGAGTGCCCTTGAAAGGCGTGGCGCCGGGATTTTCGTGGGAGAGGGGGCCACCTTTGCCTTTTAAGCTGACTTCCTGGTTTCCCGAGCCTGGCAAGTGAACGGAAGCGTCAAGGTTGAAAGGCGTGTTGGGTGCGAAGTCCGTAAGCTTAAGGTTGATGTGATCGTAGACAGTTCGCGGTCTTCGGTCCTGCAGATCCGTGATCGCGACCTGTCCGTCGTTGATTGCCAGCTCGCCCAACGAGAATGGCTGCTCGCTAGACGAGGGCGCCGCGGCAGGCACTTTCTGGCCGATCGACGCGAAGTTCCAAACGCCTTGCGCATTTTTTATTAGCTCGACGCTGGGACGTTCCAGGCTCAGGGAATCCACCTCCACGGACTTGCTCAGCAGGGGAAGGAGCTTGACGGAAACGCTTAACTCCTGAGTTTGGACGAAGGCGCGGTTACCGAACTTCGGATCGTCGGCGATTGAGAGATTGGCCACCCGAAAACGCAGCGGAAACAATCCCAAGCTCATGTTGCCGAGCGCAACTTTTCGATCCAACTGCTGCTCGAGCTTGGCCTGAATCGTTCCCCGGTAGTCGTTAGGGTTGAACGTCGCTAACAACACACCCACGGCAATCACGATAACGACTACTACGATTCCGACGACAATTGCGATCTTACGCATGGAAGCCTCCTTAGACTATGTGGACCGGATGTAGCCCGCATACCCATTCCCGCGAGACTATCTTATCCGCGAGCACTACTGTTCCGTGCCAAAAGCAGAGTTGCGTATCGGCGCGCATGGCTGAATCCGAAACGATGCCTCCTGGCTAAGGTTGAGGAAATATTACCAAGGATACTCTTCCCTGGTCGCTGCGGAAGTGACAAGATTCAGCGATCGTAAGAAACACGAAAGGCAAAAGGCCTGGCGCAGCCCCGGACTCTTTAGATAGAAGTTTTCGCTCGCGGGCTGTTTGCCGTTTTCGCTTGAGTTTCAGATTACGGGAGGGTGCATCCTGCGTTGATATTCCTGTTTTCGGCGGTGCCAGTTTTCGCTCGAGAGGATGCGGGGCCCGGCCTCGATCAACCGGGGCAACATTTCGAACACGGAAACTGGACTCCACTTCGACCCTTCCCGGGTGCGGTAGCCTCGACGATTCAGTTCCTCTGCGATGGAGGAATACGGGCCGTCCTGGGTAATCAACTCCATCATCGCGAGCAGCGCCTCATTTTCGCTTCGATCCTCTACTAGAGTTGAACAGTCGGGGGCCACCCGCAGACCAAAGGGCGGATCTTCGTGGTCGTGCTCCTCGCTCGCCGTCTTATCGTCTTCGGGCGCGTCCCGTTCCCATTCGAGTGCGATCAGCCGCCAGCCCTCATTTTGAAGCTTTTGGATTTCATCCCAGGTGAGCTGGCCGGATGCAGACTGGCGGATGCGCTCGGTTCGACGCATAGTGTAGTCCCCTTGCCGCAGAGAAGTATGCCCCGGAAGTACAAGCATGAATTTCGCCATCGGGTCAGAAAATAACTGCTTTTTCTTCAATCAGATTACGACTTGAGACGATCAGAGCTCAGGTGTTGAACGTTCGTTTGTGGGATTCTGCGTCCGAAATCGAAGGACCCAGGCGCAGCACGGCAATTTGCCGCCAGGTCCGCCGAGCCGTAAATCGAGAGACAGTCCACGTCGCCAGATTGCTGGCCAAACTGGCGAACGTGGACCCGCAGCTTCACCAAAGCGAACCGCAGTGAGTTAGCCGCTCGTCACTGCTCGACAGGATCTTTCGAGCGCAGGACGAACTCGACGTGCCGCTCGCGATTGACACGAACGGTTTGGTAAAGATCCATGGCCTCCAGCGCAACGAGTTTTTCTTCTCCCTCGGAGCTCACGCAATGGAGTTGTCCTGCGGCTAGCCAGTAGTCACGGGCCAGCCATGCGGCACCGCCTTTGAGAACAATAACCGTGGACATCGGTTCTGTGGACTGCTGCTGCGCTGGCTGTACGAAACTAGCAGGCTGCAGGGTCGCGATGTGCTCTGGCGCCGCTGTCGATGCTGGCCGGTAGAGTGCGGACGTAGACGAGTCGTAGCGGCTGGGCGTGACCCATGGCGGCATAGGAATCGAGGACCTGACCGCTGGCAGGGAAAACTCCATGTCTTCCATAAGTCGCAAGGTCAGCCGGGCTTCGCCCTTGAAAGCTGGATACGGTCCGCGAGCCGGCAAGGTGAGGATCTTAATTGGCCAGAAGACAGGAATCGCCCACAGAACCGCATCCCTCTTCGCGTGTCCCCGTCCATGGACCTTGCCTTCCGCGTCGACTTTCATGTGGGGCGCGGAAATGACTTTCGCCGATAGCGGGAGGACTTGGGCACCCGGAAGGATGATCCGATCGAAATCCACCTGGATCCATCCCTTGCCCACAAAATGTCCCGGGTTCTGATAGTCCTGGAGGTGGCCGCTAAGCTCCGCGCCCCGGGGAAACAGCGGGTGCCCAAACGCCGCTACGTGACCCAGATAGCAAAGCACAGGATCGCCGACCTGCACGGTTTTGGAAGAGAAGTTGGGTTCAGAAATGGTGCACTGCAGAAGCGTTCCGGCGGGCACGATCTCATCGCTGGCGCGAGCGACGATGTTGGCCGAAACACAGAGAAGGAGCGTTAGAAGGAAAGGTTTTCGGGGCATGCGGACTTCTCCTCGTGAGTCTTCGTTAAGGAGCGCGCCCCAAAACCGCGACAGCTACAACGCGGGGAAATCTTATCACGAAGAAGGTGCCATCACAAAGATCATTCGTCAAGGAACGTCCTTCTGGTTGCGAGTTTTCTTGGTGTGGGCTTGCGGAGAGGTCAACGGTGGCTAAGGTCGTACCCAACGGCGAACGATGACCCCGCGATATTGAGCATAGGTGTCATCCGTTCCAGTCGATGGTGCCCAGTCTTGTGGAAATAGTAGCTGAGCCCGATGATTCCTGCGGTTTCTCCAGCGAAATTAGCCGCTAACCCCGCCGTACTGCCGCTGAAAAGGCGGGTCACAGGATTCAGTTCTTTCCCGCCGCTTTGCAGGTTGGCGCGAGTGACTGCGAAGTCAGCGGCGCTAAGAGCAGCCACCGTCGCGAAAAGGATCCGATTCTCGTTGTCCCAAAACTTATGATGGCTGGGAGCTTCGGGCAGGGTACTGGCGACCGGCGAAGCTTTCACCGCGCTAGGGCTAGCCGGACCAGGGTTTGCTGGAGCGGAGTCAAGAGGGCCATCATCGAGCTTCGCTATGGATACCACTTGAGCAAGGGCTGTCCCACACAGGAGGGCCAAGACAATCAGCCCTTTGGTCCTTCGCCAAGGCATGGCCGATATGAGGCTAACGCGCATAAACTGTGGTCCTGCGATTCTCGCTCCGCAACCTACCAGCCAGTCCACCGCAATTCTGCGGCCTATAAGGTAAGTCGCCGCGTTAGGATTTACTGTCTCAAATTCAGTTGCTTGCGCGCACGAACGGGGATTGGCCGTCAAGAGAATGTGTGCAAACTCTTGCATGCCAGACGTCGTTTCGCCTCCGACCGTTTCCACTCGTCTTTTGCCCGGGACCCAGTCTCGATTCCTCCGACGCTCAGATCTCCGGGGCTAAGATCGGAGAGTCTCGGTCGGATGTAGCGTTAACACTGCTGGCGAGCACGCCAGACTTTCCAAATGGGACGTTTGCGGAAATCCAGGACGCGTCGAGGATCGTTTTGGGAGTGATTGCTGGGATAGTTGGCGGCACATTAGGCCCCGTCAAGCTCGACACTGCGCAGGTCACTGGCGACAGCTACGTCGACAAACGCACGACCGGGGCAGACCCACCACTACGGACCAGAGCCGTGAACGCGAAGGGGAAAGAGAGTGGCCCCTCAAGAGTTGTGCGAGCCACGGTCCTTTCGCCGTAGATGTCGGCAAGCGAGCAACGGCACACAGCATGTCGGGTTGTCCAATAACGTGCCGATCACAGTAACCGCCGAATCATGGAATCGTGGCCTGCGCCTCGTTGGAGTGGACGCTATCCTGGTTGTTCGAGTCGACGGCAGTCGTGACGTAATAATAAATGGTAGCGTCGGCCACCGAGGTGTCGGTATAGGCAGTACTTGGATCCAGTACGGAATTGATCTTGCTGTAGGGCCCGCCCGACGTGGTCCCGCGATAAACGTTGTAGCCAATGACATCCTGTGAGGTGCTGGCGTTCCACGAAAGATCGACGCTGTGCCCCCGAGAGGTGGCGCCGACACCGTTCAGAGATTCGATTGCGAGAGCAAAGTTCCCGGTAACATCCTTGAAGGAGAGAGTGGCAGATTCGGCACCACTCGCTTGCGGCGAAAACATCACCAAGAATCCTTGGCTCCCCCAGGCTGGAATCGTCAACGGCAGTGACAGCCCAACCAATACAAAGTCCGGATCACTGCTGACGGCGGAAGAAATCGTCACCGCTGTATCCGCAGCACTAAGTGTTCCCGATTGACTCGCGCTCGATCCCACTTGCACGGTGCCAAAATTCATGTTTGCCGGATCGACAGTAAGCTGGTCGGCATCTGACCCCGTCCCCGTCAATGCCAAAATCAGAATCGATTTCGAGGCATCCGAAATGTTTGAAATGTCCGAAACGAACAAGACGCTTCCACTGTGGTCACCCCTGGATCGCGGCGCAAAGACGCTGCTGAATGTGAAACTCTCTCCGCCCGCCAGGGTCAAGGGTAAGTCCAACCCGCTCAGGGTGAAGTCCTTCCCTTGTGTGCTCACTTGCCACAATGTGACATCTGAATCACCCAGATTGGTGATCGTCGCAGTCCGGACCTTTCGTCGTCCGACCGCGACTCCGCCGAAACGCAGATTCGCGGGTGCAAGGACTAAGCGGGTTCTGGTATCGGACCAGGCTGGCTTGCCGGTGATTTCGTCAATTGCTAGCGCGCGCGGCGTCAGCAGGAGAACCATCGCGATCACAGCTGAGGAAAGCAGAGATCGAGACACTGCCCGAGGGAGTTGCATGGCGCGAGTATTGTTGAGGGTTATCGGTTGATAGAAAAGGTCTCGGTAGTACATCGGGACCCTGGTTGTATACGCCGAGCCTTCTTCTGAATGCTTTCCTTTCTTTTGAAAATCCAACAAGATTAAAGAAGTGGATTAAGTTGTGCAAGTGAAAAAGCTGTGCACACGGGGGTTGAAGGAAGGGGAACGCCTCCTCGAACTGGGGTTCGAAGGAGGCATCCGAGCCGACCTGCTCCGGAGGGGAGTACTGAATTTCTAGTCGAGCGCGAACCTATGGCGGGGGAATCACAGCCGTTGTCTGATTGGAATAAGGGCTCTCTTCGTTAGTCGAATTGACCGCAGTGGTTACGTAGTAGTAGGTCCATCCGTCAGCCACGGTAGTGTCGGAATAGATGGTGCTTGCGTCCAGAACCGAATTGATTTTCGAATATTGTTTACCCGACGTGACGCTACGATAGATGTTGTAGCCGATGATGTTCTGCGACGTGCTCGCCGTCCAGGAAAGATTGACGGTGTGCTGCGGGGGAGGAGTGCCAGTGCCGGTCAACGATTCGACCGTCGGAGAGTTCGAAGCGTTGCTGGGGAACGATATGCTGCCCGACGCCACGCCCGTTCCTGGGGGCGTAAAGGTCACCGTAAACTGGGCGGGTTGTCCAACCGGAATCGTAACCGGGAACGTCAACCCGCTTAGAACAAAAGCCGACCCGCTCACCTTATCAGAGGAGACAGTTACACTTTGGCCAGTGGCGCTCAGCGTCCCGGTCTGTTGCGCATTCGTTCCCACGAACACATTGCCGAAGTCCATGTTGGTGGGCGCTACGGCCAACTGTCCCTGGGGCACGGGTGTTCCCGTACCGCTCAGCGGTATGCCCAGATTCGGGTTCGACGCATCCGAGACGATCGAAACACTTCCGGTGTCATTTGTGGGGGAGGGCGGCGTAAAGGTGACCGTGAAGGTGTAGTGCTGTCCGGGCGTGAGCACCAACGGAGGGTTCAACCCACTCATACTGAATCCGGTCCCCGCGACTGCAGCCTGCGAGATATGAACGTTCACTCCACCGGTGTTGGTCAGAGTTTCGGAGAGTTTCTGGTTGTTGCCGACCTGAACGTTTCCAAAGCTAAGGGCCGATGGGCTCGCCGTAAGAGCGCCCAGCGCCAGCCCGTTTCCTGACAACCCGACGTTGAGGGGAGAGTTTGAAGCGTTGCTTATGATCGCCAGGTTTCCACTGCTGCTGCCGGCGGACGTAGGCGAAAAAGTGACGTTGAATGCCTGGCTCTGGCCGGCTACCAGAAGCAACGGCAAGCTCAACCCGCTTACGCTGAAACCTGTACCCGTAGGGTTTACCTGCGTGACATTGACAGTGGATCCGCTTAAGTTGGTCAGCGTTTCGGGGAGGATTTGATTGCTGCCGACCTGAACACTTCCAAAGTTGAGGCTCGAAGGAGTGGGAGTGAGAGCGCCCGACGTCTGGGAACTTGCGGAGAGACCGACGTTGACCG
>Ga0116215_1001410_pt1 | contig 16035 bp, 8 predicted proteins | sample Sb_taG_7_FD_89698 | JGI IMG/M metagenome (GOLD analysis project Ga0116215, IMG submission 89698) | Peat soil microbial communities from Weissenstadt, Germany - Sb_50d_2_FS metaG | ecosystem: Environmental > Terrestrial > Soil > Wetlands > Peat | place: Germany: Weissenstadt | collected 2010-09-21 | reverse complement strand
CTCGGTCGGGGTCAGGACGACCGCGTCGCCGTCGACCATGACCTCCTGCCGGGCAAAGTCGAGATGGAGCGTGCCGTCGTCGAAGGCGGTCACCGGCTCGCCACGGGACACCTGACGGCGGCTGATGGCCTGCAGGCGGGCGAGGAGCTCGACCTTTCCGAATGGCTTGGTCAGGTAGTCGTCGGCGCCCGCGTTGAGCCCGCGCACCTTGTCGCGCTCAGTGCTCAGGGCGGTCAGCATGAGGACCGGCACGTCGCTCATGTCGCGGATCCGCTCGAGAACCTGCCAGCCGTCCAGGTCGGGGAGTCCCACGTCGAGGATGACGATATCCGGATGACTCTGATGGAACTGGCGTACCCCGTCGCGGCCCTCGGTGGCCTCCGCGACCGCGAAACCCTCCCGTTCGAGCAGGGTCCTCAGGAGCTGGCGGATGTCCGCCTCGTCCTCGATGACCAGCACGGAGATATGACCATCTCGCATCAGGTGGCAACTGTACTGGGCAAACAGGGCAATTCACGTGAATGAAGAGACACCCGGTTCCTGATCGGTTCTCACATCGACAAATTGGCGGCCGTGGGCAGCCGACCACCCCGGTTCGGCCTCCATCGGCGCTGTGGCCTGCAGGAATGCGCTCAGGCACGAAGGGAGGAGCAGTACAGGGAGCGAAAGGTGCGCCGGTCCGGGTCGTCGGTCCCCCTGGATCTCTCCGACCGACGGCCTCAGAAGGCCGGCGCACCTCTTCGCTGCACCTTCCCCCCGCGGTGTTCCCCCCGTGAGAATCCGTTCCCCTTACCGGACTCTCACGTTGGTCGCCCCCCTCTGAACGACCATCACCGTGAGGTTGCTGTACTGATGGTCCGTACATTGCACAACTGCCGTCGCAAGGGCGGCCGTTTTGGGTTGCAGTTCGGTTGCGCCCCGGAACTGGGCCGTTGTTCCCGCCGGGAGGCGATTACTCGCCTCGTTTCGGGGCCGGGGCGATCGGCTGTAGCGGCGGCAGGAGGCGCTGAGGCGTCCCGAGCGGCGAAAGCGGATTGCGGCCGCGGCCCTTCGGGACACGGCGCCGCCCGCCAGTGCCCGGGAGAACCGGAACCCACGCACTAGGGTGGCGCTTCGCAACCGCTTAGGTCCGAGGATCTCTCATGACACCAACCCCGGCGCTGGTCCACTTCGTGGTCGCCGCCACCTCTTCCAAGAGTTCAAGCCCGCTGCTGACCCTGCTGCCACTGCTGGCGATCGGGGCTCTGGGCTATTTCTTCTTCATCAAGCCCCAGCAGAGGAAGGCGAAGGCGGCCCGGGAGTCCCAGGGCTCCGGGATCGAGATCGGGGACGAGGTGCAGACCGTCGGCGGCGTCATCGGGACCGTGCTCGAGATCCACGGCGACCGCTACACCCTCCTGACCGGAGCGCTCGGGGCCGACGGCAACCTGGACGGCCCCCAGCCGACGCGCATCGTCTTCGTCCGCCAGGCCATCGCCAGGAAGATCGAGCCGATCGAGGACGTGCGCATCAACGACCAACCTGTCACGGACGTGGTGCACCACGACGACGACGGCGGCGAGGCCGACATCGACGATGTCGGCGGTGATGGTGCTCCCAGCAGTGGTGAGCAAAGCGGGGAGGCTGAAGAGGCGTGAGCCCCAAGTCGGGGGGCCGGGCCCAGCGACGACAGCGGCGCAACCTCCTCATCAGCGTCCTGGTGGTGGTGGCGATCTCGGTGGGGTCGTTCGCGGCCGTGTTCGCTGCGAAGTGGTCACCGCGTCTCGGGCTGGACCTCGCGGGAGGCGTCTCGGTCGTCTACACGGCCCCTCCGCACGTCAGTCAGGCCGACCTCAACGAGACGGTCAACATCTTGAACCTCCGGGTCAACGGGCTCGGCGTGTCCGGCGCGCAGGTGCAGACAACGGGGACGAACCAGATCTCGGTCTCCATCCCCGGCGTCACGAACGCGCAGCAGGTCCTCGCAGCAATCGGGCAGACGGCCCGGATGTACTTCCGGCCCGTGCTGTGCTTCGCGTACCCCGAGGGCGTTCCGAAAGGCTCGAAGACCAAGGTGCTGCCGCCAGGGATCGAGCCCATCCCCCCCTGCACATCGTCGTCCGCGCTGACCGTGGCCAACCTCGGGGTCACACCCAACAACTCACCTCAGGGCTACTCGTCGAACAACGTGGCGCCGGACTCGCAGTACATCGCGTACCCGTCGACGAGCGTCGACAAGCCCGGCTACGAGTCCAGTACCGTCCTCCTTCCGGGTCTCGCCGCCAGCGGCAGCGCCAACGGGGGCGAGCGGTACGTCCTCGGGCCGGCGCAGATGACCGGGCACTCCATCTCCAGTGCAACAGCCACGCAAAACCAGACCGGGCAGTGGGTCGTGGACTACACGCTGGCCGGCGCCGCCGGATCGGCCCTCTGGGACAAGGTGGCGCAGGAGAACTTCCACCAGCTGCTGGGCATTGAGCTCGACGGGGTCGTCTACTCGGCGCCCATCATCCAGCCCACCCAGGGCAGCTTCACCTCCTTCGACGGCAAGGGCGAGATCTCGGGCAACCTGAGCCAGGCGGACGCCCAGAACCTGGCGCAGGCGATGAACTTCGGCGCGCTGCCCGTCACCCTCAAGGCCGCCACCTCCGAGACCGTCTCGGCCACCCTCGGCCACTCGGCACTGGTCGCCGGCCTGGGCGCCGGGATCGCCGGGCTCATCGTGGTGCTGCTCTACGTGCTGCTGTACTACCGGGCGCTGGGGCTGGTGGTCATCTCCGGGCTGGTGCTGACGGCAATGATGCTGTGGGCCATCATCTCGGCGCTCGGGCACACGTCGGTAGCCCCCAGCTTCGACCTCGCGGGCATCACCGGCCTGATCGTCTCCATCGGCATCACGGTGGACTCGTACATCGTCTACTTCGAGCGATTGAAGGACGAGACCAGATCGGGCCGATCGGTCCGGACCTCGGTCGACCGCGGCTTCAAGAGCGCGTGGCGGACCGTCTGGGCGGCCGACTTCGTGTCGCTGTTGGCCGCCATCGTCCTGTACTTCGTCGCCGTCGGGAACGTCAAGGGCTTCGCGTTCTTCCTCGGGCTCTCGACGATCATGGACATGGCCGTGACCTGGTTCTACACGCGACCGCTCGTCATCCTCCTGGGCCAGAGCCCCCGGCTGCAGGGTTCGGGGGCCTTCAGCATCGCCACCGGACTCGGTGCGGGCCCGCAGGCGCAGGGACTGCCGGCACCGGTCGGGGTCGGCGCCGGGGGTGGTGGCTCGTGAGGGGCACCAAGGGCCCGGGGCGGGACGGACAGGACGGGAGCTCCCTCGACGACGTCAGCGAAGAGGATGTCGAGCAGCTCGAGGAGAGCGTCGACACCGAGGACCTCGACGAGGAGGAGCTCGTCAGCCTCGATGACGCCGCCCGCGCTCTGTTGGCCAAGCCGCGGCGGGGTCACGGCCCCATCGCCCGGCTCTACCGGGGCGAGACCCGCTTCGACTTCGTGGGCAAGCGGCGGATCTGGTTCAGCATCTCGACGGCCATCATCCTGCTCGGGATCATCTCGATCGTCCTGCGTGGCGGGCTGAACCTCGGGATCGAGTTCAAGGGCGGGACCGAGTGGACCATCGCCGCTCCGGGCGTGACCCAGACCGAGGCCGTCAACGCCCTCAAGAACACCGGGGTGATCGATCCGACCGTGGAACTGCTCGGTACCGGCAGCAAGCAGACGCTCAACGTGCAGTCCGACATCAACAAGCTGTCGCAGTCCCAGCAGAACGCCGTGAACGCGAGCGTCCAGAAGGCGCTGCTCGAGGTCACGGCGGCGCACGCGCCCAAGTCCGCACCGACGACGACCACGACGGCCAAGCCGACGACGACCACGACCACGACGAAGCCCACTACCACGACGACGGCCAAGGCGGGTGCCGCCGCCGGGTCCACCACGACCACGGTGCCGGCCAACGCCGTGCCCAAGCCGGGGACCGACAAGATCAGCATCACCACGGTCGGCCCGACCTGGGGCTCATCCATTACCGACAAGGCCATCGAGGCGCTCATCATCTTCTTCATCGTGGTGGCCATCTACATCAGCATCCGCTTCGAGCCGAAGATGGCCTTGGCCGCCTTCATCGCGATGATCCACGACGTCCTCGTGGCCATCGGGATCTACTCCATCTTCAATTTCCAGGTCACACCGGACACGGTCGTCGCGATCTTGACCATCCTGGGGTACTCGCTCTACGACACCGTCGTGGTGTTCGACCGCGTGCGCGACAACACCAAGGGCATCGGCAGCAGCGGGCGCCTGACCTACCCGCAGCTCATCAACCTGTCCATGAACCAGACCCTGGCCCGGTCCATCAACACGTCGATGGTCGCCATCATCCCGGTGCTGGCGATCCTTGTCATCGGCGCGCAGCTCCTCGGTGCCACGACGCTGCAGTCCTACGGTCTGGCCCTGTTCGTCGGCCTGCTCTCCGGGGCCTACTCGTCGATCTTCATCGCCTCCCCGGTGCTGTGCATGATGAAGGAGCGCGAGGAGCGCTGGGTCGCCATCGCCGACCGGCTGGCCAAGCGCGGCGACCAGCACGGGTGGTACTCGGCCGCCGAGGCCGCGACCCTGAGCACCCAGATGAGTGTGGCGGCGTCGGGACAGGTGAGCCGGGGCGGCGCTGCGGCGCAGAAGTCCGGCGGCACCAAGCGCAGCGGGCCGATCCGGCCCGGCTCGGGCAGCGGGGCGGGTGGTGGCACCGGCGCGGGCGCGGGCACCGCCGTGATGGACCGGCCGACCGGCGGGACGTCGTCGGGTGGGCAGCCCGCGACGCCGCGGCCTCGCAAGAGCAGGGGCAAGAAACGACGGCGCTGAGTCGAGCGGCGTTCCTGGTGTTTCCCCAGGCGGGTAGCCTGAGTGGATGGTGGCCCTGGCCCGGGTGACTCCCACGGACGCTCCAGAGCTCGCGCTGGAGCAGGCTCAAGAACGGGCGTTCCGCGACCTGTTGGCGCCGCTGCTGGCCGAGTTCGCCAAGCACCGCTTCGACGAGGACACCTCCATGATCATCGAGGCGGCGCGGATGGCGCTCACGGCCCACGAGGGGCAGTTCCGGCGCTCGGGCGAGCCCTACATCACGCACCCGGTGGCCGTGGCGACGATCGTGGCCGAGCTCGGGCTCGACGCCCAGACCGTGGCGGCCGCCCTGCTGCACGACGCGGTGGAGGACACGGGGCTCACGCTGGAGGCGATCACGCAGACGTTCGGCGAGGGCGTGGCCAAGGTCGTCGACGGCGTGACCAAGCTCGACCGGCTCCAGTTCAACTCCAAGGAGGCCCAACAGGCGGCCACCATCCGCAAGATGCTCGTCGCCATGGCCGATGACTGGCGGGTCCTCCTGATCAAGCTGGCCGACCGGCTGCACAACATGCGCACCCTGGCCGTCATGCCGGAGTGGAAGCAGCGACGCACGGCTCAGGAGACCTTCGACGTCTACGCACCCCTGGCCCACCGCCTCGGTGTGCAGCAGGTGCGCTGGCAGCTCGAGGACCTCGCCTTCGCCACGCTGCACCCGAAGCGCTACGCGGAGATCGAACAGATGGTGGCGGCCCGGGCGCCGCAGCGGGAGGAGTATCTCGAGCGGGTGCTCGTCCACGTCCGCCAGCGCCTCGAGGACATGGGCGTCGCCGCCGACGTCACCGGCCGGCCGAAGCACCTCTGGTCGATCTACGAGAAGATGGTGGTCCGGGGCAAGGAGTTCGACGACATCAACGACCTCGTCGCCATCCGGGTCGTCGTCGACTCGGAGAAGGACTGCTGGGCGGCGCTGGGCGCCATCCACGCCATCTGGGCTCCCGTCCACGGGCGCTTCAAGGACTACATCAACACGCCCAAGTTCAACATGTACCAGTCGTTGCACACGACGGTCATCGGGTTGGACGGCAAGCCTGTCGAGGTCCAGATCCGCACGTCGGAGATGCACCACCGGGCCGAGTACGGCATCGCGGCGCACTGGGGCTACAAGTCAAAAGAGGACCACTCCTCCGAAATGGCGTGGCTCCAGCGCATCGCCGACGTCGATCGCCAGACCGACGACCCGATCGAGTTCCTCGAGGCCCTCAAGCTCGACCTCGAGCAGGACGAGGTCTACGTCTTCACGCCCAAGGGCAAGGTCATCGCCCTGCCGGCCCTCTCGACGCCGGTGGACTTCGCCTACGCCATCCACACCGAGGTCGGCCACCGCTGCATCGGCGCCCGGGTGAACGGCCGGCTCGTTCCGCTCGAGACGCAGCTGAGCTCGGCCGACACCGTCGAGATCTTCACGTCCAAGTCGCCGACCGCCGGCCCGTCGCGGGACTGGCTCCAGATCATCGCCTCCACCCGGGCCCGCAACAAAATCAGGCAGTGGTTCTCCCGGGAGCGCCGGGAGGACGCCATAGAGAACGGCCGGGAGGAGCTGGCGCGGGCGCTCCGGCGGGAGGGACTGCCGCTGCACAAGCTCCTGGGCTCCTCGGCGCTGCAGGAGGTGGCCGAGTCGATGAACCTCGCCGACCTCGACGCGCTCTACGCGTCCATCGGCGAGAACCAGGTCTCCGCCCAGTCGATCGTCCAGCGCCTCACCAAGGCGCTCCGGGGCGGCGGGGCCGCCGACGAGCAGCTGCCGACGACCGCCCTGCCCGGCACGAGCCGGCCCCGGCAGAGCCGTCGCACCGGTACGGGGGTCTACGTCGAAGGGCTCGACGACGTCATGATCCACCTGGCCCGCTGCTGCACCCCGGTGCCGGGCGACCAGATCGTCGGCTTCGTGACCCAGGGCCGGGGCGTCTCGGTGCACCGGGCCGACTGCGCCAACGCGGCCGCGCTGGCCGACCGCTCCCGCGAGCGCCTCATAGAGGTCGAGTGGGACCGGGGCAACGACGGTGTCTTCGTGGCCACGATCGAGGTGCAGGCGTTCGACCGCTCCCGCCTGCTGGCCGACGTGTCCCGGGTCGTCTCGGAGCACCACCTGAACATCGTCGCCGCCCGCACGGCCACGACACCGGACCGGGTCAGCCGGATGGCCTTCGACGTCGAGCTGGCCGACCCGACCCACCTGCACTCACTGATCAGCGCGCTGAAGCACCTCGACGGGGTTTTCGACGCCTATCGTCAGCTTCCTGGCAAGAAAGTCTGAGCATGGGGAGCACGGTGTGACGAGGGATGGGAGTGCGCGCCCCGAGTCGGCTGCGGTCCCCGCCCGGACACCCAAGGGGATGCACGACGTGCTCTGGCCCGAGTCGGCCCGCTGGGAGGCCGTGGTCGCCCGGTTCGCCGACCTGGCCGGGGGCGCCGGCTACGGCCTCACGGTGACCCCGATCCTCGAGCACGCCGGCGTGTTCCTGCGCGGCATCGGCGAGGCCAGCGAGGTGGTCGGCAAGGAGATGTACATCTTCGAGGACCGGGACGGCCAGAGGATGGCGCTCCGGCCCGAGGGCACGGCGCCCATCGCCCGCGTCTTCGTCCAGCACCACCCCGTCCCGCCCTGGAAGGCCTGGTACGTGGCGCCCTCGTTCCGCCACGAGAACCCCCAGCAGGGCCGCTATCGCCAGCACCACCAGCTGGGCGTCGAGGCGCTCGGCCCCTCCGACGCGGACCTCGACGTCGAGGTCGTGTCCGTGGCCCACGACTTCTTCTCGGGGCTCGGTCTGCTCGACGTCACGCTCAAGCTGCACTCCATGGGAGACGGCGTGTGCAAGCCCGGGTACGTGGCGCTCCTCGGATCCTTCCTGGCCGCCCGCGCCGACCAGTTGTGCGCCGCCCACCGCGCCCGCCACCTGGAGAACCCGTTGCGGGTCCTCGACTGCAAGACGCCCGAGTGCCGGGCCGCCACGGCCGATGCCCCCCACTTCCTCGACCACCTGTGCGACCCCTGCGCGGCCCACTTCGCCCGGGTCCGCTCCGGGCTCGATGCGCTCGGCGTCGGGTACGCCATCGACCACCGCCTGGTGCGCGGCTTCGACTACTACACCCGCACGACGTTCGAGTTCGCCGCCGACGCCCTGGACGCGGCGCAGAACGGCATCGGCGGCGGCGGCCGCTACGACGGGTTGGTCGAGCTGCTCGGCGGGGATCCGACGCCCGGCATCGGGTTCGGGATCGGCGTGGAGCGCGTGCTCCTCGCCTGCGACGCCGAGGCTGTGTTCTCGACCGCTGCCGCGGTGGCCGCCCGGCCGCTGCACGCCTACGTCATTGACACCGCCGGCGGGGAGACGGCGCTCGCGCTGACGGCCGAGCTGCGCCGGGCCGGCCTGCGGGCGGACCGGGCGTTCGACGGGCGCTCCATGAAGTCCCAGATCAAGTCGGCCGACCGCTCGGGTGCTCTGGTGGCCCTCGTCGTCGGGCCCCAGGAGCTGGCCGAGGGGACGATCGGGCTACGGCCCCTGCGCAGCGACGACGAGCAGCGGACGGTGCCCCGGGCTGCCATTGTGGACGAGCTCAAGAGCTTCCTCGCCAACGCTGCCTTCGCCGAGGGGTCGGACAACGACGTGGACCGGCACCTGCACCCGCATCTGCGCCCACGCCAGACCGATGGCGACGCCGACGGCGACGCCGATCAGACCGACACCGAGACCGAGACCACATGACCTCCGACGAGCAGCACCACGACGAGAACCGGCCGACCACCATGCGCACCCACCTGTGCGGGGTGCTGAGGAAGGAGGACGTCGGCACCACCGTGCGGCTGTGCGGCTGGGTCGCCCGGCGGCGGGAGCACGGGGAGCACCTGGCCTTCGTCGACCTGCGCGACCACTCGGGCATCGTCCAGTGCGTCATCGACCACGCCACCGACGTGCGGCACGAGTGGGTGATCACCGTGACCGGCACCGTCCGCGAGCGGCCTGAGGGCACCGTCAACCCGGGCATCGGCACGGGCGAGGTGGAGATTGGCGACTGCACGGTGGAGGTCCTGAACGAGTCCGAACCGCCACCGTTCTCCGTCGACGACCGGTCCGAGTCGGACGAGCCCGTCCGACTGCGGTACCGCTACGTCGACCTGCGCCGGTCGCGCCTGCAGCGCAACCTGCGGCTGCGCGCCCGGGTCAACGGGGCCATCAGGGCTGCCATGGACCGGCAAGGGTTCGTCGAGATCGAGACGCCGCTGCTGTGGGCGCCCACGCCGGAGGGGTCACGGGAGTTCTCGGTCCCCTCCCGCCTGCACCACGGCTCGTTCTACGCCCTCCCGCAGAGCCCGCAGCTCGCCAAGCAGCTCCTGATGGTGGGCGGCTTCGACCGCTACTACCAGATCGCCCGGTGCCTCAGGGACGAGGACCTCCGCGCCGACCGCCAGTTCGAGTTCAGCCAGCTCGACATGGAGTGCTCCTTCGCCACCCAGGACGACGTCATGGGCTTCGTCTCCGAGGCCGTTCTCGACGCGGTCGAGTCGGCGACGGGGGAGCGGCCGCCGCCGATAGAGCGCATGACGTGGGCCGACGCGCTCGACCGCTACGGGACCGACAAGCCCGACCTGCGCTTCGGCATGGAGCTCGCCGACCTGACGCCCGTCTTCGAGGGGACAGAGGTGAAGGCGTTCTCCTCCCCGACGGTCAAGGCCCTCGTGGTGCCCGAAGGTGCCGCCTACCCCCGTTCACGGCTCGACGAGCTCACCGAGCAGGCCAAGAAGGCCGGCGCCGTGGGCCTGGCCTGGTTCCGGGTGGTCGACGGCGACGAGACCAAACTGGACGGGCCCCTCGCCCGGCACCTGTCGGAGCAGGAAGGGGTGCGCGTCCTGCAACAGACGGGGGCCAAACCGGGGGACCTCATCCTCGCCGTCTCGGACCAGTACACGACCGCCTGCACCGTGCTCGGGACGCTGCGCCATGCGATCGCGGCGCCGCCGGTCGGCCAGGGCCCGCATCGATACGTCTGGGTCGTCGACTTCCCCATGTTCGACGGCATCGGCGCCGACGGCAATCCGCAGCCGGCGCACCACCCGTTCACCATGCCCTACGCCGAGGACCTGCCGCTGCTGGCCAGCGACCCGCTGGCCGTGCGCTCCCAGGCCTACGACCTCGTGCTCAACGGGTGGGAGCTCGGATCGGGGAGTGTGCGTATCCACCGGGGGGACATCCAGTCGCAGGTGTTCGCGGCGCTCGGGATCGGGCCCGCCGAGGCCGAGGCCCGCTTCGGGTTCCTGCTGGGTGCCTTCCGCTACGGCGCGCCGCCGCACGCCGGGTTCGCCTTCGGGATCGACCGGCTGGCGGCGATCCTGGCGGGGGAGGAGAACATCCGGGAGGTCATCGCGTACCCCAAGACCCAGTCGGGCGCCGACCTCCTCACGGGCGCCCCGGCGCCGCTGCCCGCAGCGAGCCTGGCCGAGCTCGGCATCCGGGTGGTCGCACCCCCGCCCGGCCCCGCGGCGGGCGTCGTCGAGGGCGAGGCCGCCAATCCCTCGCCGAGCTAGGCCGTGAGCCTCTTCGCCGACGCCGCCGACCGCCAGCTCAAGCGCCAGGCGCCCCTCGCCGCCCGGCTCCGCCCCCGCACGCTCGATGAGGTCGTGGGCCAGGAGCACCTCGTCGGCCCCGGTGCGCCGTTGCGGGTGCTGGCCGAGTCCGACCGGGTCACCTCGGCGATCCTTTGGGGCCCCGCCGGGACGGGGAAGACGACGCTGGCCCACCTGCTCGCCGACACCACGGCCAAGCACCTGACCACCCTCTCGGCCACGGCCGCCGGCGTGAAGGACGTGCGCGAGGCCCTGGCCGAGGCCGAGCGACGCCTGGGCGAGCACGGCCAGGGCACCATGCTGTTCATCGACGAGGTGCACCGCTTCTCCAAGTCCCAGCAGGACGTGCTCCTCCCCGCCGTCGAGGACGGGCTTGTCGTGCTCATCGGCGCCACCACGGAGAACCCCTTCTTCGAGGTGAATCCGCCCCTGTTGAGCCGGGCCTCACTGTGGCGGCTGCACGCCCTGTCGCCGGACAACCTGCGCACGCTGGTGCGGCGAGGGCTCGACCTCGAGGGGGCCGGCGCCGAGGAGGACGCGATCGACGCCGTGGTGGCGGCCTGCGAGGGCGACGCCCGGGCCGCGCTCACGACGGTCGAGGTGGCGGTGGCGCTGGCCCGTGCGGGTGCGGGTGCGGACGATCCCTCTGCGCCGGTCGTCCTGACCATGGACGACATGTCCCGGGCCCGCGACGGCCGACTGTTCCACCAGGGCGCCGACGAGCACTACGACCAGATCAGCGCGCTGATCAAGAGTGTGCGGGGCTCGGACCCCGACGCCGGCCTGTACTGGATGGCCCGCATGATCGAGGCGGGGGAGGACCCCCGCTTCCTGGCCCGCCGCATGGTCATCCTGGCCAGCGAGGACATCGGGCTGGCCGACCCCCAGGCGCTGCTGGTGGCCGAGGCGGCCGCCCGCGCCGTCGAGTACGTCGGCCTCCCCGAGGCGGCGCTGAACCTGGCCGAGGCGGTGATCTACCTGGCCCGGGCGCCCAAGTCCAACGCCGTCGTGGTGGCGCTCGGCCGGGCCCAGGCCGACGTGCGCTCCGGCATCGTCCAGGAGGTTCCCACCCACCTGCGGGACGCCCACTACAAGGGTGCGGCCTCGCTCGGCCACGGCGAGGGGTACCTGTACCCCCATGACGACCCCTCCGGGGTGGTTCCCCAGCAGTATCGTCCTGACGCGCTCGAGGGTCGGGTGTACTACGAGCCGACGCCTCACGGTGCCGAAGGCGCCGGCCCGGGCCCGAGCGGCGACAGGGAGGACCATTCGTGAACCGGGGACATCGGAGGGTCGCTCTGCTGGGTGCGGCTCTCGGCGCCGCCTCGCTGGGTGCGGGGGCGCTCGCCTCACCCGGTGCGGGCGCCGCCGCGCCCCGGGTGGTGCTCCCCCAGGCGGCACCGCACATCCCCGCCGACGCCGCCCGACTGGGCTCGGCGCCGTCCGGCCAGGTCCTCTCCCTCGACATCGCCCTGGCCGGACAGGACCCCACCGGACTCCAACAGGCGGTGGCGGCGGTCTCCACGCCCGGGTCGCCCGACTACCGCCACTACCTGACGGCCGCCCAGTACGCTTCGGAGTACGGCCCGAGCGCCGCCGAGGTCGCGCAGGTGTCCTCGGTGCTGCGCAGCGAGGGATTGACGGTGGGGACACCTGCGCCGGGGAGCATCTTGCTGCCGGTCAGCGGCACGGCGGCGGTCGTCTCCGCGGCGTTCGGCACACCGCTCGAGTCGGTCCAAGCGCCGGACCAGGCGAAGGCGCTGGTCAACACGGCGTCGCCGCAGATCCCCGCCGCCCTGGCCGGGTCCGTGACGGCGGTCGTGGGCCTCGACGGCCTGTTCGAGGAGCACTCCATGTTGGTGCACAGCCACACCACCGGCGCCACCGGCTCCGGCACCGACACCCAGGGCCACGACCTCGTGTCCCACGCTTCCACGCCCCAGGCCTGCTCGTCGGCATCCTTCGCGGCGGCCACCGAGGCCGGGGTCTACACGTCGACCCAGATGTCCTCCATCTTCGGGCTGGACCAGATGTTCGCCCAGGGCCGCACCGGGGTCGGCCAGACGATTGCCGTCGTCGAGTTCGAGCAGTACCTCCCGAGCGACTTCGACACGTTCGAGTCCTGCTACGGCCTGTCCAACCCGATTCGCAACGTGCCCGTCGACGGCGGACCCGCGGGCGCGCCCGAAGGCGCCGGCGAGGCCGCCCTCGATACCGAGCTGGCCGCCTTCAACGCACCCTCCGCCTCCCTCGTCGTCTACGAGGCGCCCAACAACAACGACGCCCAGGCCTTCGACCTCTTCGACCGGATCGCCAGCGACGACACCGCCCAGGTCGTCACCACGAGCTGGGGCAACTGCGAGGCCCTGATCTCGATGGCGGACCGGCAGACGGAGAACCAGATCTTCGCCCGCATGTCGGTCCAGGGGCAGACGGTCATCGCGGCGTCGGGTGACGCGGGGTCCGAGGATTGCTACCCGACGAACGGCTCCACCGCCCTCGCCGTCGACGACCCGGGTTCACAGCCCGACGTGGTCAGCGCCGGCGGGACGACGATGGCCAGCGCGTCCGCCTCCTCGCAGGTGGCGTGGAACTGCCAGCTCTCCTGCCACGGCAGCCCGGGCGCAGGCGGAGGCGGCTACTCCCTCGAGTGGCCGCGCAACCCGAACCAGCCCGCGGCACCCGGCAGCGGCGCGGACTTCGATCCGTGTCCGACCGGGCCTTCGACCGGGTGCCGGTCGGTGCCCGACATCTCGTACCCGTCCGACCCGTCGGCCGGCGCCGTGGTGGCCTACTTCGACGGGACCTGGACGGGGTTCGGTGGCACCAGCGTCGCCGCGCCCACCAATGCGGGGCTCTTCACGGACACCAACCAGGGCTGTTTCAACAGGCTCGGCCGGGTCGGCCCCGCCCTGTACGCCGCGGCCGATGCGAGCAGTTCCACCTTCACCGACATCACCTCGGGGAACGTCGACTTCACCGACTCCCACGGCGGCGAGTTCCAGGCCGGACCCGGCTACGACGCTGCGAGCGGCCTCGGCTCACCGGTCGACCAGAACCTGTCCCTCGCGCTGCAGGGCGCGGACGGATGCCCCGCGGTGGCGTCGGTGAGCCCCCGCACGGGCCCGATCAGTGGCGGCGGCGCCATGACGATCGACGGGGGCGGGTTCGCCAACGCCACGTCGGTCACGTTCGGCTCGGTCGGCGCCGGCCAGATCCTCTCGCGGTCCGAGAACTCCGTCACGGTCGTCCCCCCGAACGCGCATGGGCCGATGTGCGTCGACGTCACCGTTGCGAACTCGCAGGGCATCTCGGCCACCTCCTCCGCTGACCAGTACGGGTACGCCGGTGACCTCAATTGCGGCCAGGGCTACCGCTTCGTCGCGTCCGACGGCGGCATCTTCGACTACGGCGACGCCGGGTTCTGGGGCAGCACCGGCAGCATCCGCCTCAACGCCCCGGTGGTGGGCATGGCGGTCACGCCGAGCACCGACGGCTACTCGATGGTGGCCTCGGACGGCGGCATCTTCAACTACGGCGATGCGCAGTTCTACGGATCGATGGGCGGGAAGCACCTCAACAAACCGATCGTCGGCATCGCATCGACACCCGACGGAGGCGGCTACTGGCTGGTGGCTTCCGACGGCGGCATCTTCAACTTCGGCAACGCGCCGTTCTACGGGTCGGCGGGCAGCATGCACCTCAACAAACCGATCGTGGGCATGGCGGCCACCCCCGACGGGGCCGGCTACTGGCTGGTGGCCTCCGACGGCGGCATCTTCTCCTACGGCGACGCGCTCTTCCACGGCTCGACCGGCTCGTTGGTCCTGAACTCGCCCGTCGTGGGCATGGCGGCCGCGCCCGACGGGGGCGGCTACTGGCTGGTGGCGGCCGACGGGGGGATCTTCGACTACGGGACGGCCGGCTTCTTCGGCTCCGCCGGCTCCCTGCGCCTCAACAAGCCCGTCGTGGGCATGGCGGCCACCCCCGACGGGGCCGGCTACTGGCTGGTGGCCTCCGACGGCGGGATCTTCACGTACGGCGACGCGGGGTTCTACGGCTCGGCCGGCGGCATGGCGCTGAACCAGCCCATCGTGGGGATGTCGTCGGCCTGAGTCCGGGCCTTTTCGGAGCCCGAAGCCGTTTTTGCCCCCGGTAAGCTGGTGCGATGGACGCCAACGGACTCAGGGCGTCCTTCACGCGCTTCTTCGCCGACCGGGGGCACACGGTCGTCCCGTCGGCCAGCCTCATCCCGCACGACCCGTCGGTCCTCTTCACGATCGCCGGCATGGTGCCCTTCAAGCCCTACTTCCTGGGCGAGGAGCCGGCCCCGTGGCCCCGCGCCACCTCCATCCAGAAGTGCTTCCGCACCCCCGACATCGACATCATCGGCACCGACACCTATCACTGCACCTTCTTCGAGATGCTGGGCAACTTCAGCTTCGGGAACTACTTCAAGGACGAGGCCATCCCGATGGCCTGGGAGCTCCTCACCGAGGTCTTCGGGCTCGACGGCGATCGCTTCTGGGTCACCGTTCACGAGAGCGACGACGAGGCCGAGCAGCTGTGGATCGACAAGGTCGGGGTGCGGCCCGAGCGGATTCAGCGCATGGGCGACGAGGACAACTTCTGGGCCATGGGCGACACGGGACCGTGCGGACCGGACTCGGAGATCTTCTTCGACAAGGGGGAGTCCTACGGGCACGACGGCGGCCCCAAGCACGGCGGCGACCAGCGTTTCGTCGAGATCTGGAACCTCGTCTTCATGCAGTTCAACCGTGACGCCAAGGGTGCGCTCACCGAGCTGCCCCGGAAGAACATCGACACCGGGGCCGGCCTGGAGCGCATCCTGCCCATCATCCAGGGCCTCGATTCCATTTTCGACACCGACCTCTTCCTGCCGATCATCGACGCCGCGGCCTCCGTCCTGGGGACCTCCTACGGGGCTGACCCGCGTACCGACGTCGCCTTGCGCGTGCTGGCCGACCACGGGCGCGCCATCTCCATGCTCGTGGCCGACGGCGTCCTGCCCGCCAACGAGGGCCGCGGCTACGTGCTGCGCCGCGTGGTGCGCCGCGCCGTGATGGCGGCCCGGCGCCAGGGGGTCGACAAGCCGATCGGCCCGACGCTGGTGCGCTCGGCCACCGAGGTGCTGGGCGAGGCCTACCCCGCGCTGGTGGCCCAGCACGACCTCATCGTCAACGTCGTCGCGCGTGAAGAAGCCGGGTTCGACCGAACCCTGCGCTCGGGGTTGAGCCGGTTGGAAGAGGCGTTGGCCACCGGGACGAAGGTGCTGGGCGGCGACGTGGCCTTCACCCTGCACGACACCCACGGCTTCCCGGTCGAGCTGACGGAGGAGCTGGCCCGCGACGCGGGGGTGGAGGTCGACCGGGCGGGCTTCGACGCCGCCATGGGCGAGCAGCGGGAGCGGGCCCGCTCGGCGGCCAAGGCGTCGCGGGCGGGCGACGAGGAGGCGTACCGGGCGCTGCTCGATGCCGAGGGGCCGACGCCGTTCGTCGGGCGGGGCCTCGAGAACTACGAGGTGCCGGCGCGTGTGATCGCCGTGCTCGAGGCGGACGAGGGCG
>Ga0116215_1001408_pt1 | contig 16053 bp, 18 predicted proteins | sample Sb_taG_7_FD_89698 | JGI IMG/M metagenome (GOLD analysis project Ga0116215, IMG submission 89698) | Peat soil microbial communities from Weissenstadt, Germany - Sb_50d_2_FS metaG | ecosystem: Environmental > Terrestrial > Soil > Wetlands > Peat | place: Germany: Weissenstadt | collected 2010-09-21 | reverse complement strand
GCTTGGGGTGGCGCTGGAAGGTGACGGGGTCCACGGCGCAGATGCCGAGCTTGGGCCCGAATCCCAGGTGCCACTCGAAGTTGTCGAGCAGGCTCCACACGAAGTAGCCGCGCACGTCGACCCCGTCGGCGATGCAGCGGTGCAGGCTCTGCAGGGCGGTGGTGATGAACTCGACACGCTCGGCGTCGTTCTCCGTGGCGAGCCCGTTCTCGGTCACCACCACGGGGATCCCGGTGTAGGCGGCGGCCCGTCGTACCGTGTACTCCACCACCTGAGGCCAGTACTCGTATCCCATCTGGGTCAGACGCGTCCCCGGAGGCGGCTCGACGGGCCCGGTGGGGCCGAGAACGGTGCGCTCGTAGCACTGCACGCCGATGAAGTCGTCACCGGCGGTGCCGTCGAGGAAGGTGTTCTCGAGGATCTGCTCGGCGGCGTCCCGTGTCTGCTCCCCTCCCTCGCCGGCCACGAGCTCTTCCATCGACAGCGTGATCCCGACGGGGAACGACCCCGGTCCCGAGCGCAGCGCGTCCACCGCCAGCCGGTGGGCGCGCACCATGGCCTCGTTCACCGCGAAGTGCCGGGCGTACTCGTCCTTCATGCCCGGCGGGTAAAGGCCGACAGTATAGCCCAGCACGGCCACCACGTTCGGCTCGTTGATGGTGCACGCCCAGCCGATCAGGTCGCCGATGTGGGCCACGGCACGCGCGACATAGCGCGCGAAGCGCTCCGGCGCGTCGGGGGCCTCCCACCCACCTCGCTGCGCCAGCCACCGCGGCGTCGTGAAATGGTGGAAGGTCACCACCGGTGAGACGCCGCGCTCGTGACATGCCGCGCACATCCGGCGGTAGTGGTCGAGCGCGGCAAGGGAGAATTCTCCCTCTGCGGGCTCGATGCGGCTCCATTCGAGAGAGAAGCGGTAGGCACCGAGGCCGAGGTCGGCCACGAGTCCCACGTCCTCGTTCCACCGGTGGAACGAGTCGCAGGCGTCCCCGCTCGATTCGACGCACCCGGAGTCCGGGTTGTGCTCCCAGTCCCACCAGTCGTTGTTGACGTCGCCACCCTCGATCTGGTGCGAGGAGGTGGCTGTTCCCCACAGGAATCCAGGCGGGAACTGCAGTGCGTGCTCGTCTTTCGCTGCGGCGCTCATTCCCGCACGGTAGCGGGCGGACGTCAGGGCCGAAAGCTCCGGCCGGGCTGCTACCCGCCCACCTTCACGGCGCCGGCGCGGTCGGCGAGGGCCGGGTCACGGAGAAAGCGGGCGATGTCTTCGAATTCGTCGGTGGGGCCCTTCCACCGCAGGTCCTGCACCGACGCCAGCAGCGCGCGGTCGACGCGCAGCGTCGCCAGGTCACGGAACAACAGTGCCAGGTCGACGCCCGACGCGAGGCGCTCGGCGAGCTTCGCCGCGCCGCGCACCGTCCGTCGAAGGTCGGGGTCCCAGTCCGAGACGGCGGGGGGGATCGCCTCGAGGTGCTCGTAGTGCCCGAGCACGGTCGACGCCGACTGCTTTCCCCAGCCCGACAGCCCGGGGAACCCGTCCGCGCTGTCCCCGACGAGCGCCAGCCAATCGGGGATCGACGCCGGCCCGATTCCGTAGCGGGCGCGCACTGCTTCTTCGTCGGTGACCACGTCCTTGCGCCGGTCGAGCTGGACGACGCGCCTGCCCCGCACGCATTGGGCCAGGTCCTTGTCGGGGGTGCACACCAGTACCTGCTCGACGCCGGCGTCGTCGGCCGCGACGGCGGCCGCTGATGCGAGTGCGTCGTCCGCCTCGAGGGCGACCATGGGCCAGACCACGACGCCCATGGCCTCGAGGGCGGCCTCGAGGAGGGGGAACTGTGCCATGAGCAGCTCGGGCACGCCCTCGCCGGTCTTGTATCCCGGCCACAGCTCGTTGCGAAACGACTCGATCACGTGATCGGTGGCCACGCCGACGTGCGACGCGCCGCCCGCCAGCATCGAGAGCACCGACTGCACCACGCCCCGCACGGCGCCGATCTCACCGCCCTCGGCACTGACCCGGGGCGGGGCGCCGTAGAAGTGCCGGAACAGCTCGTAGGTACCGTCCACGAGATGCACCTTTACGCCCTTCACCGGACAGGGTCCCGTCGCATGTACCACGTTTCGACACCCAGAACCGTGGCAACGGAGGCCACCTCGAATCCGAGGGCCGAGTAGAAGCGGACGTTGCGCTCCTTGTCGGTCTCGAGCCACGCCATGCGCCCGCCCTCGTCGAGCCAGCCGCACACCTCGTGCATCACGAGCCCGCCGATGCCCCGGCCCTGGAAGCCCGGTTCGACGCCGACCGGGCCGAGATGCCAATGCTCCTCCCCGACGTCTGCCTGCGCCCAATGTGCCCAGAAGGCGTGCGCCCGCGCCGGGTCGCCCACCGGCGGCAAGGGTGCGTCGAGGAGCTCGGAGATGTTCCCCGCCAGGAACGAGCCGATGCAGCCCCCCGGCGGTGCGACCCCGGCCGCCGCCACCACGCAATCGCCGGCGAAGGCGGCGATCTGCGGAGAGGGGAGCAATTCGAAGAACGGTCCGAGCTCCCGGTACAGCCCCGCCAGCGCGTTCAGCGGGTCGCCGCCGTACATGGCGACCGACGTCGGTGAGTCCGCCAGCGCGCGCGACGTCACCGCCGCCGCCGCCCGGTGCTCGTCCTTGCGCAGGGCGCGTACCTCGGTGCCGTTCACGCCCCCATCATGTCCACAACGTGTCCCCGGTGCCTCTCCGGCGTCGACTGTGGCACGCCCCCGCTTCGGCCCCAGCACTCGAGGGAGGGCGCCCCGAGGATGGGTGCCTCGGGTGATGGCGCAGGGCCGTGGTGAGGCCGGACGGCCCCGGTGACGGGGCCCGAGCACAGAAGATGGGCGGCCTCCCCGTCCTGTTACCATCGCGCGCCTCTATGACGGTGCGTCAGATCCGGGGGGAGCACACCACCGTCACCGGCGTCCTGCGGGCCGCCGCCGACACGAACGCCGAGGTCGAGGCCTATGTCGAGATGGCCGGGCCCGGTGCCTCGGGGCTGGTCGCGCCCGGCACCGACGGGCGGGGGCGCCTGACGTTCGCGGCATGGGACGCCGCCGCCGGCGCCGTGGCGGGGTTGTTCAGCGACTTGGGAGTGGCCAAGGGTGATGTGGTGTGCCTCCTTCTCCCCTCGTCCATCGACTACGCCGTGTGCTACCAGGCCGCCGCACGGCTCGGGGCGGTCACCACAGGCGTGAACCTGCGCATGGGCGCGGCCGAGCAGGCCTCGATCACGGCCCGGGTGCATCCGGCGCTGACCGTCGTCGACACCGATGCCGTGGCGCCGGGCGCGGTTCCGCCCGGGTCGGGCCTCTTGCTGGCGCGCCACGCGCTGGCCGGCGCCTGGGAGCACACCGCGCCGCCCATGAGCGCGGCCGACGCCCGTGATCCGGTCGCCATCGTGTGGACCAGTGGGTCCACGGGTGTGCCCAAAGGGGCGGTGTTCGACCACGCCAACCTCCAGGCCGTGGCGGCGGGCACCGACGTGCTCTCCCATCCCGGGGACCGCCGGTTGTCGCCGTTGCCCTTTCCCCATGTCGGCTACATGACCCGCGCCTGGGACGAGATCGCCCACGGCGTCACCACCGTGATCGCGCCCCAGCCGTGGACCGCGGCGTCGGCCATCGAATTGCTGAGCTCGGAGCGGGTCACCGTCGGGCAGGGTGTGCCCACCCAGTGGGCCCTGATGCTCGCCCACCCCGACTTCGCCGGTGCCGACCTCTCTCACCTGAGGATCGCCGGCACCGGTGCGTCGCGCGTCCCGCCCGAATTGGTCCGTGCCATGCGCGCCCGCCTGGGATGTCCCGTCGTGGTGCGCTATACCTCCACCGAGTCGTCGCTCGGGACCGGAACCCGGCCCGAGGACTCCGACGAAGTCGTGGCCACGACCGTCGGCCGGCCCGTGCCCGGTGTCGAGCTCGAGGTGGTCGACGACGACGGCACGCCGGTCGCGACCGGCGAGGTGGGAAGGGTCCGGCTGCGGTCCCCGGCGGTGCTGCGCGGGTACGTGGGCGACCTCGCCACGGGGACGCTGCTCGACCCCGTGGCCACCGCCGCGGTGCTCGACTCCGAGGGTTGGGTCACCACGGGTGACCTCGGCTCTGTCGGCGAGGACGGCAACCTGAGGCTGGCCGGTCGTGTCACGGAGATGTACATCCGCGGCGGGTACAACGTCTACCCCGCCGAGGTAGAAGCGGTGCTGGGCGAGCTGCCCGGCATCGCCCAGGTCGCGGTGGTGGGGGCTCCCGACGCCGTCCTCGGCGAGATCGGTGCGGCCTTCGTGGTGCCTGCGGGCGCCGGTCCTCCCCCCGAACTCGACGCGCTCCGATCGGAGTGCCGCGCCCGCCTCGCCGACTACAAGGCACCCGACCGCCTTCACCTCGTGGCCGAGCTGCCCCTCACGGCGATGGCGAAGATCGACAAGCGGGAGCTGGCGGCGCGCGCCGCCGAACTCGAGACACAACGAGTGAAGGAGCGAGTGACCACATGACCGAGGCCAAGGACCCGGTGACCAAGAGCGACGCTCCGGCCAAGCCGGCCGGGGAGCGGCCGCCCCGCCAGCACCCCATCGTCGCCGGGGCGGAGCCCATCAAGCTGGGGTCGATGCTCTTCACGTTGGTCGAGCCCCGGCGGGGCCACGAAGTGGCTTACAACCGCTGGTACGAGCGTGACCACTTCTATGCAGGGTGCATGATCGGTCCCTACCAGTTCGCCGGGAAGCGCTTCGTGGCCACCGCCGAGCTGAAGGCCCTGCGCGACCCCGATCCCTCCAGCATCACCGGCGAGCCCGATCGGGGAAGTTTCCTGTCCGTGTACTGGGTGCTCGACGGCTACCACGACACCTGGAACCGGTGGGCGGTGGACCAGGTGAAAGCGCTCCACAAGGCCGGCCGCATGTTCGAAGAGCGCGACCACGTCCACACCCTTCTGTACCGCTACGCGTGGGAGCGTTCCCGTGATCCCGACGGCCTGCCCGCCGAGCTCGCACTCGACCATCCCTCGGCCGGGCTCGTCGCCGTGTTCACCGATCGCTCCGAGGGTGTCGACGCCGCCGAGTTCGAGGCGTGGATGCGCGACGAGCACCTTGCGGCGCTGCTCCCGGGGACAGCGGCCCGACTCGTGATCGCGGCGGACCCGCTGCCGCTCCTGATCGACGCGCCGGGGGACGTGCCGCGCTCGGAGTCCGACGACCGCCGCCAGTTGACCCTGTGGTTCCTCGACACCTCGCCCCAGGAGGCCTGGGACTCGGTGGTGGTGGCACACCGGGCCGCTCTGGAGAAGTCGGGCAAGGCCACGGTCGTGGCCGCCCTGCCGTTCATCCCGACCATCCCCGGGACCGACACCTACACCGACATGCTGTGGCCCGACCAGGACGACCGCAGCCAGAACGACCACAGGAGGTCTTCGTGAGCCCCGATCCCGCCGTAGTCACACCGCCGGCGCGCCGTTTCGAAGGCAAGACCGCCATCGTCACCGGGGCCGGCTCGGGCATCGGCAGGGCCACGGCCATCCGCCTCGCGGTGGAGGGAGCATCGGTGGCCTGTCTGGACGTGGTGGCCGACAATCTCGACGAGACCGTGGACGCGCTGGCCACCCTCGGAGCGAAGGCCGTCGCCTACCGCTGTGACGTCACCGACGAGTCGCAGGTCAACGAGACCGTGACCGAAGTGGCCTCGGCCTTGGGCCGGCCCGAGGTGTTGTGCAACGTGGCCGGCATCGGCACCTTCGCCCACACCGCCGAGATGCCTCTCGCCACGTGGGACCGCATCATCGCCGTCAACCTAACCGGGACCTTCCTCATGACGAAGGCGGCTCTCGCCTACATGCTCGAGGCTCCGGGAGGCAGCATCGTCAACATCGCGTCGACGTCGGGCATCATGGGAGCGGCGTACTCGGCCGCGTACTCCGCCTCCAAAGGCGGGGTGATCATGTTCACCAAGGCCCTGGCGATCGAGTACGCGGGCCGGGGTGTGCGCATCAACGCGGTGGCGCCCGGGGGAGTGGACACGCCGCTCATCGGGAGCTTCCGGCTTCCCGAGGGAGGGGACCCGAAGCACATCCACAGGATCACCAGCCGCATGGGTTTCTGCACCCCCGACCAGGTCGCCGCCGCCATCGCCTTCCTGGCGTCGGACGAGTCCGCGTACACGACCGGCGCGGTCCTGGCCGTGGACGGAGGCATCACGGCGTAGGGCCCCGGCCGTGCCGGGTCGCTACCATCCACGACCGTGAGCCCGCCCCCGCTGTTCATCGTCACCGACGTCTCTCCGTACCCTCACGGGCCGGCCGGCGTCCACGGCGTGCTTCCCCAGGCGGCGGTGGCACTGTCGGAATTGGCCGGGCTGGCCGCCTTGGACGCCGTGCGTGTGCACGCCGTCCCCGATGTCGAGCCCGCCGCCCTGGCGGCCGGAGGCGTCCTGGCGCTGTTCACCATCGGCGAGACCCCGTGGTCCTCTGCACAGCGCGCCGCCATCACCGACGGCGTGCGCTCGGGTCGACTGGCGATCCTGGGCGTCCACGCCGCCACCGACGCGTGCACGGCGTGGGAGGAGTACGGATCGCTCCTCGGGGCCCGCTTCGACGGGCACCCGTGGACCGAGACCTTCGACATCGAGGTGCTCGACCAGTCGCACGCGAGCACGCAGCACCTCGGCGCCGTGTGGCGGTGGCACGACGAGGTCTACCTGTTCCGTGACCTGCGGCCCGACGCCCGGGTCCTGCTGCGCGTGGCGGAGGGCCAGCTCGACATGAGTGTCCCCGGGGCGCGCCGGCCGCCCGTCGGGTTCCCCCTGGCGTGGTGCTTCACCGAAGGACAGGGACGCGTCTTCTACACGTCGCTGGGGCACTTCCCCGGGGCGTGGGAGACCCCTGCCTATCTCGGGCATCTCCAAGGTGGGCTCACGTGGGTCCTCGGCGACGGGGAATGAGGCGGGAACGTCGGCGATGATGCACCTCGTCGACACCATCGAGGTCGAGTCCGAGCACGTGGACGGCTACCTCGAGCTGGTCAGGACCTTGGGCATGGCGGTCATGACCGACGCCGGCGCCACCTTCGTGTCGTGTGCGACGACCCCGGGCGGGCTCGGCGAGCCCCAGCACGTCCAGGTGGTGTGGTCATGTGACGACTTCGTGCACTGGAACGAGATCCGCAAGAACATGGTGCTCGATCCCCGCTACCACGAATACGGGAGCACGGCCGCCTCTCTGCGGGTGGGTGGGTCTCGCCGTTTCTTCGTTCCCGTGACCCTGTCGCCGTCTCCGTGATGCTCCGGCGCTTCGAGGTCTACGCGCTCGGGCCCGACGCGCCGGTCGATGGCGTGCACGCCCTCGAAGCGGCGTGCCGCCTCTGCGGGCGGTTCATCCCCGAGGTCCTCGACTGCGCCATCGGCAGGAACCTGTCCGATGCGCCGGTCCAGCTCGTGTGGGAGCACGCCTACGCGTCGCCTGATGCGTACGGGCGCTACATGGTGCACCCGTATCACGCCGTCGTCGTGGACCGCCATCTGCTGCCCGACGCACCCGAGAGGATCGTCATCGACGGCCCGTTGGGAGCCGGGCTCTACGGCTATGCCTGTGACACTCCCGCGTACCGGATGAGCCGTGGCGGTGTCCGGCGCCTCGTCCTTCTCCGCGTCGACAACGAGGCGTCGGAGACCGACCTGTCGCGGCTGCGCCAGGAGCTCGAACGGACCCCCGAGGACGTCCCCGAGATGGTGGTCTCGGTCATGGCCGCCAATTCCATGGGCTCGGCCTGGTTCGACGGGGTCACGCCGATCATGGGCCCACCGAGATGGACCCATCTGTGGGAGCAGGGTTTCCCGAGCCTCGACGCCCTCGACTCCTATCGCCGTGGCGAGTCGACCATGGCCGGCGTCGAGCGCGCCGGCTGGGACGCCGGTACAGGTGGCATCGTGAAACGTTCGGCCGAGCTCTATTACGAAGTGTGGGGAGGGTGAGGGTGTCGGGAGACCGGGCCCGAACGCAGAGCAATGGGTGACGACCGGTACCTGCTCGACAACCGGTCGGCCGGGGCCGGGACGCGCCTCGACGCCCTGGCGGCGATCTTCGACCCCACCACGTTCCGTCACATCGACGCGCTGGGCATCAGCACCGGATGGCACTGCTGGGAGGTGGGCGCAGGTGGTCCTTCGGTGGTTCGTTGGCTGGCGCAGAGGGTCGGGCCCACGGGCAGGGTGCTCGCCACCGACATCGACGTGTCGTGGACCCAGGACGGGTCGGGCCCCGGGGTCGAGGTCCGGCGCCACGACGTCGCCCGCGATGCCGCCCCGGCGGAGACGTTCGACCTCGTCCACGCCCGCCTGGTGCTCGTGCACGTCGCCGATCGGGACGAGGCTCTGCGCTCGATGGTGCGCGTCCTGCGCCCCGGTGGCTGGCTCCTCGTCGAGGACGCCGACCCTGCGTTGCAGCCGCTCAGCTGCCTCGACCCGCACAGTCCCGAGGAGGAGCTCGCCAACACGCTGCGCACCGGGTTCAGGGCGCTCATGGAACAGCGCGGCGTGGACCTCGCCTACGGTCGAAAGCTCCCGAGGCTTCTGCGGGGCGCGGGGCTGGTCGACGTGGCCGCCGACGCCTACTTCCCCGTGGCGAGGCCCGAGTGTGCCCGGCTCGAGTCGACCACGATGGACCTGATCCGCGACGACCTCGTGCGACACGGGATCGCCACCGGCGCGCAGATCGACCGGCACGTGGCCAGCGTCGCCGCCGGTCGCCTCGACCTGGCACAACCGCCCATGATCTCGGCCTGGGGGCGCGTGCCCGAAGCGTGATCCTGGCGTCGCAGCTGTGACTCCACTGAGATACGAGGTGTCCGGCCTGTGGGGGCCCGATGTGTGAAGGCACCAGGCAGGTGGGTGCAGGGCACCAGGTGGCAGAGCCGCCTGACAACAACGGACCGGACCCAGGTACGCTGCTGAGGATGCAATTCCGCCGAAGAACACCGGAGCGGAATGGGGAGCAGGTGTGGTTGACGCCGCCGGCCGGCGCCCGTGGTCGGGGGTCGAGGCGGTGGAGATGGCCTAGCGGAGGCTCCAGCTCGCTCCTGTTGGTGGTGGCCGTGGCGTCGATCGCGACGGGAAGCGGCGCCGTCGCGCTGGACTTGGCCGGGAATGCGGGCACCCCGGCGCCGTCCGCGCAACACGACGCTGCCCGCGGCACTCCGACCGCGCACAAGAATGTCGTCCCCACACGGATCCCGCCCGCTCCGGCCCCGGTGCTCATCCCACCCGCGCCGACCACGACGATGAGCGCCGTGGACGCGCCGGTGGGACCGGCGCCGGGTGTGTGGAGGAGCTACGTCGTTCCCCCTGTGGCGCCGGTGCTCAACAGCGCGCCGTCCAACGTGACCGATCCCTCGGTCATCGCCACCGCCGCCGTGCCCACGGTCCCGTTGTACTCGGCGCCGGGCGCTCCCAAGCCGGCCAAGACCATGGCCAATCCCAACTACCTGGGCGCGACACTGGTGTTCCTCGTCACCGGCTACCAGCCGGGGTGGGTGCAGGCCTACATCCCCGAACGCCCCAACGAGTCCACGGCGTGGATTCCCAGTGCGGACGTGGCCATCTCCTTCGTCCCGGACCACATCGTCGTCAGCCTCTCGGCTCGCTTGCTGACCCTGTACCACGACAACGTGCCGGTGTTCCAGACTCCGGTGGCGCCGGGGGAGCCGAGCTCACCCACTCCTACCGGGTCGTTCTTCGTGGCCTATATCGTCAAGCTCACCGATCCCGGCGACGTCTACGGCCCCTACGCCATGGGCACGTCGGCCTTCTCCAACACCTACTACAGCTTCGACGGCGGACCGGGTCAGGTGGGCATCCACGGGACCAACCAACCCTGGGTCATCGGCTCGTACGCCAGTCACGGCTGCGTCCGTCTCCCCAACGCCGCCATCACGACCCTGGCCCAGCAGGTGGTCCCGGGCACGCCCGTCGAGATCGAGCACTGAGGCGGCGATGAAGGGGTACGTGCTCACGGTGGAGCGGGTGGTCCCGGCCTCTCCTGATGCCGTGTTCGACATCCTGGCGGACGTGAGCCGGCACCACCTGATCGACGGTTCGGGCATGCTCCAGGGTGCCCGCGAGGACAACCCCCGGCGCCTCGCGCTCGGCACGACCTTCGGCATGGGCATGAAGATGCTCGTGTCGTACTCCACCGTGAACCGGGTGGTCGAGTTCGAGGAGAACCGGTTGATCGCCTGGAAGACCGGGCCTCCCGGGTTCATGGGCCGCCTCGTGGCCGGCAGGGTCTGGCGCTACGAGCTGGCGCCGGTGGACGGGGGCACCCTGGTCCGGGAGAGCTGGGACATCACCGCCGACCATCAGCGCCTCCTGTTGAAGCTGGGGGACATCTATTCGGGCAAGACGCGTCGGGACATGGAGCGGACCCTGGAGCGCCTGAGCCGGTTGGTGGCCGGTGAAGGCGCCCGGGAGGACCCGGCCACGCCTGACCATCACGCCTGACCATCACGCCTGACCATCACGCCTGACCATCACGCCTGACCATCACGCCTGACCACAGGGCGGACCGCCCGGGGCAACCCGTCTTCCCTCACGCTACGGTGGGCCCTTCGCAGCCCACAGCGGGCGTCGAGGAGGGTCAGGCCATGCCGGATATCGTCGCTGGCGTCATCGGGATCGCTGTCGTCTTCGTCTGGATCTACTGCCTCTACGACGTGATCACCACTCAGGACGCCCTCGTGCGCAACCTCCCGAAGCTGGCCTGGTTCGTCATCGTGTTGCTGCTCTTCGACCTCGGTTCCATCTTGTGGCTGTGCTTCGGCCGACCCCGCGTCCAGAGCGCGCGGATCGCGAACGTCGAACGGCACCGTCCCCACCGGGCGAGCTCCGACATGCCCGCGTTCGAGTCCTCGTCACTGGACCATCTGCACCCCGTCGTCCGCGAGCGCGAGGAGATGGCCCGCCTGCGCATGCTCGAAGCACAGTCCCGACGCCGGGACGCCGAGCTCCGCCGGCGCGAGCTCGGAGACGGCTCCGGCTCGTAGCGCGGCACCCGAGGGCCGGCGCCACCGTCGATGCCGTCGGTCTCGGTCAACGGGATCGAGCTCTACTACGAGCGGTCCGGCCACGGACCGCCCGTGCTCTTGCTCAACGGGTCTGGATCGACCCTCGCCGACGTCGCCCCCCTCATGCAGGTGCTCGCCGGTCACCTGGACGTGGTGGCCCACGACCAACGGGGCCTGGGGCGCAGCGCCATACCTCGGGGGGCTTACACCATGGCGGACTACGCCGCCGATGCCCTCGGGCTCCTCGACGTGGTGGGGTGGCAGGCGTGCCGCGTCGTCGGGGTGAGCTTCGGTGGCATGGTGGCCCAGGAGCTGGCCGTCACCGCTCCCGAGCGTGTGGAACGCCTGGCGCTGCTGTGCACGTCGCCGGGTGGGGCGGGAGGCTCGTCGTTCCCGCTGCACGAACTGCGCGGGCTCCCGCCGCGCCGACGCGACTCGGAGTCCGGGCGGCTCCTCGACTCCCGGTTCTCCGAGGAATGGCTGGCGACGCATCCCGCCGACCGCGTGCTCGCCGACACCATGGCGAAGAGGCATTCACGCGCCGTGTCCGACGAGGTCCACCGCGGCGAGGCACAACAGCTCGAGGCCCGTCGCCATCACGACGTCTGGGATCGGCTCGGGTGTGTCGCGTGCCCGACATACGTGGCGGCCGGCCGGTTCGACGGGATCGCCCCCCTCTCCAACAGCGAAGCCATCGTGAGCGCCATCGCAGGCGCCACGCTGCACGTCTACGAGGGAGGCCACGCCTTCTTGGCGCAGGACCGGCGCGCCCTGCCCGACGTCATCGACTTCCTGGGGTCTTGAAGGTCACCGCGAGGCTGCCGACTCCTCGGCGAAATCGCCGACGATCCGCCCGAGCTCCTCGCCTCTCTCCTCGGGGACGAAGTGCCCGGCACCGCGTATGGTCGGGTGCGTCCGTCCCGCCGCACCGGGCACGTTCGCCTGGAGGACGGTCTCCCATCCACCGGTGGCGGGGTCGCCGTCGGAGAAGGCGGTGAGAAAGGGACGTTGCCAGCCCTGGAGCACCTGCATCGTGGCGCGTGCGATGCGCGCCCCGGGATCGTTGGGTGTGATCGGGATGAGACCGGTCATCTGCCGCATCCCGGCGGTGAAGGCCCGGTCGGGGAAAGGTGCGTCGTAGGCAGAGAGCACCTCGGGGGACAGGGTCCTCGAGGTGGCGTACAGGAACGTGCTCGCCACCAATTGCGGTGCCCGCTGGCAGTACTGCAGGTAGTCGAGGAGGGACTCCTCGAGCACGACCCGGCCGTCCCCGGTCCCGTGATTGGCCCAGGTGAGCTTGCCGGCGAGGGCAGGGTCCGCGCTGTGGAGGGCGGTGTTGGTCGCCACCACCCGGGCGAAGCGCTCGGGCACCGCCGCGAGGGAACTGAGCCCGATGGGCCCTCCCCAGTCCTGGACGACGAGGGTGACGTCGCGCAGGTCGAGCCCCTCGACGAGGCTCGTCATCCATTCCACGTGGCGCCGGTAGGTGTAGAGGGTCCGGTCCGCCGGCTTGTCGGACCGGCCGAACCCGATGTTGTCCGGCGCCACGGTGCGAAACCCCATCTCGGTCAACACCGGGATGACGGTGCGGTACAGGTACGACCAGGTGGGTTGGCCGTGGAGGAGGAGCACGACGGGCCCGTCGGCAGGCCCGGCGTCGACGAAGTGCATGCGCAGCGGGTCGACCCCCTCGGCCCGTACCGACACGTAGTTGGGCTCGAAGGGGTAGTCGGCCAACGCCGAGAAGCGCTCGTCGGGGGTGCGCAGGACCTCGGTGCCGGTCGGGCGCGCCCGGCGTGGATCGTCGCTGCTCACCGTGGTGCCACCACCGTCCGTGGACAGAACAGCTAGTCGGACCCGCTGCCGGTGTGCGCCTTCTTCGCCGCCATCCAGTCCTTGACCACGGGCGCGAAGTTGGCCGGGTTGTACACGTCCTCCTCGGAGGAGAAGCGCATGTCGCCCGCGTACTTGAGGATCGTGATGTTGGCCGACTGGTAGACCCCGCCGTCACCGGGGTCGTTGAAGCGGTTCTCGATCTGGCAGATCCACCAGCCCCGCTCTTCGTCGCACACGCACCAGTCGTGGGGGAACATCGTCATCTCGTTGTTCGGCCACTGTGCCATCGTCTTCGAGATCCATTCGTAGATCTGCTCCCGCCCCACGAAGCGACCGTAGAGGTGCTCGACGTACTCGGCGTCCTCCGTGAACACGTCGGCCCACGGGCGCCAGTCGCCGCTTCGTCCCGCCTGTGCGGCCACCGCCAGGTAATTGTCGTGTGCCCGTTGCAGCTCGGCGCGGTCCCACTTGCCCACCAGTGCCTCCGGTGCTCGGTGATCAGTCCAATGCCAGGCTGGCGGCGCCGACGAAGAGGTCTTGGGCCAGCGCATGGTCGCCGTCGACGACGGTTGCCAGTGCGGCCGGGTCGACGCGGTTGGCCACGAGCCGGCAGAAGTCCACCGCGTCGAGGACGATCCGGACGTCGGCGGGGCCCCGGGACCGGGAGTCGTCGGGAGTCGAGCCCAGGTCCCTCTGCCAGGTCCCGCCCCCCGGGCCCGTCAGCACGATCCGGGCACAGCGCCCGCCGGCGTCACGATCGGCCCGCCGCATCCCCGAGGGCAGCATGGCGACGGCCAGCTCGGTCATGAGCCGCAGGCTGGCCGCGTCGGGTGCCTGCAGGGGCCGGGCCGTGGCACGGCGGATGTCCTCCTCGTGGGTCCAGAGCTCGAAGGTCCGCACCACCAGCATCGGTCCGAGGGGCAGGCGCAACCCGTGGAGTGCGACCGTCTCGTCCAGGTGCGAGGAGGTCTCTGCCTCGGACAGGGCACCGACGGTCTCGGCCGCCGCCACCTGCCAATGGCGCAAGGTCTCCGCCGGCGACCGACCGCCCTGGGCGAGCGCCACCGCGTCGGTCGACGCCACGTGGTCGGCATCGGCCTGCGCGCCGTCGGGCTCGTGGAGGGAGGCGAGGAAGCCGCGCTCGACACCCGTCAGGTGGCCCACCAGTCCCTGGACGTCGAGGTCGCGCAGCGCGGGAAGCCGCCATTGCTCTGCATCGAGTGACTCGAGCAACCGGTCGAGGGACGCCACGGCACGTCGGAACGCCTCGAACTCGGAGATGGGCGGCGGCTCGTGGACCGGCCGCCCGGCGGCCCGGGTCGCAAGTGCGGCGTCGAGCACCGTCTGCACCAGGCCTTTCGGCGGGTGAATGGCATCTCCCTCCGCCAGCGCGAACTGCAGCTCCTCCAGTGGCTCGACGTGTCGACGGGTCTCGGTCATACGAGTTCCAAGAGGTTGGGGTCCAGCCAGGAGTGGAGCTTGGTCTGAGCAAGCCGGAGTCGCGACTTGGCGGTGCCCTCGGGGATGTCGAGAGCGACGGCCACCTCGCGATGGGTCAGGCCGCGGTAGTAGGCGAGCTCGACCGCCTCGCGTTGTTCGGCGGGAAGCCTTCCTATGGCGTCGCGCACGGCGTCGTGCAGCTCGGCGCACTCGGTCCGCTCGTCGGGCGACGCCTCGGCTTTCGGGTGCAGCCGGTGGTGCCGATGCTCTCGTTCGGTCCGGCGACCTTCACGGCGCAGTGCGTCGATGGCACGTCGCTGGGCGTGCACCCCCAGGTAGGCGCGCAGCGAGCCCCGTCGGGCGTCGAAGCGCTCGGGCTGTTGCCACAGGGTGACGAAGACTTCCTGGGTGACGTCCTCGGCGGCCGACGGGTCCCCCGTCAGCCGGCGGGCCAGGCCGAACACGAGGGGGGCGTGTCGCTGCCACACTTCGGCCAGGGCCTCCTCGTCACCTGCGGCCAGCCTGGCCACGAGCACGGCGTCCCCCGAGTCCACGGCGCGCACCATATCTTCCCGCCGGGGCTTCTGCCGGGGCTTCTGCCGGGGCTTCTTCCGGGGCTTCTGCCGGGGAAGGACCCGGGGGCCGGGCGCACAGGGCGGGGCCGGACGCTCGCGTGTGAGCACCATCACGGCGACGCCCTCAGTTTTCCTGCGTGCTCAGCCGGTCGTGCCAGGCGTCGGGCTCGGTGCACGGAGGCTCCCCTCGGCTCGCTCCGGTGCGGTCGTTTCGTCTTCGTCGCCCACGGCCAGCTCGGATCACGACGGCCCCGAGTCGTCGGGAATCAGCTGGGCGCCGTCACCAAACGTAGGGGATGAGCTTCTTCGTCCGGGCGCAGTAGTCGTTGTAGTCCGGGAGCTCGCGTCGGAGCAGCTCTTCTTCGGCTGCCATGCGCCGGTGGTAGGCCGTGCCCATGAGCGCACCGACGAGGGCCACGACGAGCAGGCTCGATGACGTGAGCGCGAACCCGGTCCAGATCAGGAGCGAGCCGGCGTAGCCGGGGTGGCGGACGAGGCGGTACGGACCGGTGTCGACGACCGACTGACCCGTCTCGGTGCGCAGCGTCCGCGAGTAGGAGCGCCCCAGCGTCCGCATCGCCCACAACCGCGCCCCGAGCCCCACGGCTTGGAGCACCACCCCGGCAGGGGCGGCCCGGCGGGGCAGCGGGAGCAACGCCGAGTGCCGCAGCACCGGGGCCAGGGACGATGCCAGTGCGTAGGCGCCCACGATCATGCCGGTGGTGCCTCGGTCGTCGCCCGACGCGTCGAGGCTCGAAGCCCCGCCCCCACGGCGGGTCGTGGCCTCCAGCACGAAGAAGCCCGTCACGCCCGCGTAGCCGGCCACGAGCCACAGGCCCGACACCCGGGAGCCCTCGCCGCCATCCCGCACGGATCAGAGCATGGCACCCGTAGCCCGAACCGCGGAGATCGGGTGAACCGTGGGGGCCACGGGTGGCGAAGACCAGGGGAGAAGACGATCGGAAAGGGGATCCCATGAGCGCGGACGACAACATCAAGACCATTCAGGCGATCTACGAGGCGTTCGGTCGGGGGGACGTCGGAGCCATCCTCGACGCCGTGACCGACGACGTGGACTGGGCTTCGGACACCAGCTCCACGGTGGCGCCGTGGTACGGGGTCAAGCACGGCAAG
>Ga0116215_1001392_pt1 | contig 16162 bp, 14 predicted proteins | sample Sb_taG_7_FD_89698 | JGI IMG/M metagenome (GOLD analysis project Ga0116215, IMG submission 89698) | Peat soil microbial communities from Weissenstadt, Germany - Sb_50d_2_FS metaG | ecosystem: Environmental > Terrestrial > Soil > Wetlands > Peat | place: Germany: Weissenstadt | collected 2010-09-21 | reverse complement strand
GCGGCGTCAATCCGCCCTTCTTGCAGATCCTTTTTGAGCGTTTCGATGGCATCCATGCCCGAGCGATGCTACCCAATCCAGCCAGCCTTGAAAATACCGGCTTCACAAATTAGACAGCTACCCCAGGCGGGCTTAATTTCCTGTTTTGCGATGGCTCCGGTCACTTTCTCAGCAAGAGCATGGACATGGAAGTCTTCTGTGCCTTGGCGACGATTGCCGGCGGCGAGACAGTGGATGGAAACTTTTAGGCTGATGGTGTTCAGCCGTCTTCTGACGATGAGACGCCGGGTTCGTGCGAATCAGGAATCCCCATGAGTTTCGCAACGCTGAAATTGAGGTCTGTCAGATGGAAGGGACCCTTCTCTTTTCGCTTTTGGATGTACATGGCGCTTGGAGGAACTCTTGGCCTTGCCGGCATAGTCTTCGGATACACACTTTTTGCAAAGTCGTGGCTCAAACCTGAAAAAACACATGGCTTGCCGGCCAAGAGTTTTCAACCATGATTTTCAATTGGCAAGTTTCGTTTGTTCCTTCAGGTGCCAACCGCAATTGCATTGAGGGCCGCGACTTGATGAGACCCGGCCCTTCCAGCTCGCCGTTTGGTGGCCCGGTTCCCAGGCCAAGGTCAGCAGGCGATAGAAACAAGCGATAATGCAAAATGAGCTAGTCCCGACGCTTGGTTGCAAGAGAGATGTATGGGCCAAGTACCATTGGGAGATTAGGTTATGTCGCACTTCATTCGTTTTCTGCTCGGCACCGCGACGCTCCTGCTGTTCGTCAGCAAGAGTGGCGCAGATAAGCCCCGATTCACGATCCAAGAAATCATTGACAACGTTCGCGCCAACGAACTGTTATATGAAAACCTGGACCTTTCGTATGATTATTCATATGGAGTGGGCAAACCAATACGCTTCGGCAAGCCCGGTGAAGCCGGTCTTGCAGCCACCGACACGGTGCAATCGAAAACGCATTTTGTGAGCCAAGGGGGATTGTTTCGAGTGGATCGTCAAGGTGAGCTCCAAGGTCAGAACGGAAGGATCTCGATGGATCGAATTCGTGCTTTCGACGGCAACACGACACGTCTTTACGACCGGAAGGAGATTGGGAACATCATTGATAGCCGGAGCGAGGACGAGAATTGCCTTCGACCTCACATGCTGCTTCTGCGATTCATGAACTATTACGTTCCACTATCGACTTATCTTTCCGGTCACAAGGCAATGGCAGCCCACCCCGGAGTAAACTGGCCAGGCTACACGCTGGACGTGACGTACCAGGGGATCGCGAAGTTTGAGTCCCTGACTTGCCATCGCGTTTGGATCACCACGTTGGTGAACGGGAAACCCTATGATCGCTGGGAATTATGGCTAGCCGAAGAACGGAATTTCATTCCGGCGCGCAATTTGGCATACACGTTTCGCACCTCGGATAAGGAGGCTGTAGGCGAAGGCACTGTAAAGCTGTGGAGGGAAGTCAAGCCTGGCATCTGGTTCCCCGAAGCCACGACATTCACGGCCTGGGATGAGACTAGGATGAAACAAGACGGCGTGAAAGAGACTCAGTGGGTGGAGAGAGTGGACATAAAGAAGGTTTCTCTTCATCCGCAATATGACGCGGCGTATTTTCGTGACGTCACGTTTCCGAATGGCACGCCTGTGTACCAAGTGAGCCAGGGAAATGTCCTAAGCGGGCATGTCGAAGGCGCGCCTCAGAACGACGCCCAGCCTGCCAAGAAGATGGCGTCGCTTTGGTGGCCCTTGTTGTGGACCAATCTCGCGGCGGTAGGGCTGATTTCCTTCGGAGTCATCGCATACAGACGGCTTCGGCGCAAGCAACCAAAATGACAGCTAATCCCGTAAAGCCTGCCCGAGGACTGCCATCCTCGAACTGCCCAAAGTTTTGGTGCATCGATTTTTGGGCGCTCGTCACTGTGCAGAGAGTGTTACTCGGCTGGCATGCATTTGTCCACAGCCCTACATTCAACGAGATTGGACATTTACCTGCCGGAATCTGCCATTGGCGGTACCAGATGTTCCATCTCTACCGTGTGAATCCACCCTTGCCTCGCATGGTCGCCTCGATTCCGGTCTTGGCCATGAAGCCGGAAACAGACTGGTCGAATTACCAACTCGGACCGCATTCACGCGAGACCATTCCGATGGGCATCCGCTTTGCGAAGGTCAACGGGCCCCGAACATTCGCATTATTCGCCGTCGCTCGCCTAGGTTGTATCCCATTCGCTTTGTTGGGGGCCACAGTCTGTTGGGTGTGGGCTGGGGAACTTTGGGGACGAAGCGCCGCGAGACTTTCGCTCGCACTCTGGGTATTCAATCCCATGATTCTGGGACATGGATCGCTAGTCATGCCGGATGTTCCGGCGGCCGCGACAGGAGCCATGGCGTGCTTTCTTCTTAGGTTACCCAACTTCTTCATCCAAACTTCCCCGCGAGGTCTTTTTGGGCACCGACAAAGACCGGCGCTTCGAAGGGATGTGAACCCTTTACCTGGGTAATTATTAGGCCGTCGGCCGATGTGTCTGAGCCCAGAGTTTGCCGCAGCTGAGGTACAGGGCGCGAAGTACAGCCACGACCCCCGCGCCATCAGCGTTTGAGATGTCTTTCCTCAGCCAACCTGTTTGCGGGCGGCGGAAACTAATTCCAGGAAGTATTGTTCCGAATCGCGATCGTTCTTCTCGCGGGCCTTGGCGAGTCCCTGTTCGGCGAACTGCAGGGCGCTGGCACCTTGTTTCAAGGATAGCATCGACTCTGCCGCGGAGCCGCGATATTTGAGTTCTCCAGGGTCCCGTTCGATCAGGCGTTCGAAGACGTCGCGGGCGGAGTCGGCCTCGCCGCGCTTGCTCAGCACTTGGGCACGCCTCAGCTCATAGTCGTTGCGGCGCCGGCCTTCATTCTGTTCGCAGTCGGCCTTCTCTCCCGCGTTGACGAGGTCGAGGGCGGCATCGGTATTCTTGTCGAGCAGGGCCCTTTGAATTAGATAGTTGAAGGAGGGATAGCGATCGGCCTGGCCGGGGGCCGGCGGCCGGGCGATGATGGCGCGCGCAAAGCGGCCGGCCAATTCATGGGCATCGAGTTTTTGCGCTGTTCGCCAGGCTTCGTCGAGCTGCTCCGGGGCGAGTGCATCCGGCTGGAGCGCGCTCAATTCGGCGGCACCCATCGCATTGATGGCTGGAGCCGTCTCGGCGGCAGCTGCCGGGGAAGCCGGGGCTTCGCCGCCCAAGATGCCGAGCTTGCGGCGCAACCGATCGAAATCGTAGGCCTGGGCCGGACCGGCCGCACAGTCCTGCAAGAACTGCACCACGCCAAGGAGCTTCTTCCGCAGCGTCGGCTGGCCGGCGGCGTCGATGGGGGCCGTACCGCTCAGGGACCTGAGGGGGCGGTGGATCCAGGTGTCTTCGAAGTAGCGCTGGACGTGGTCGCGGACCTGCCGTTCCGCCTCCGCCTGATCCGTGACGCCGACGGGAATGACGAGTGCGTCGGCCAGGACCTCGCCGAAAGACGAAGGGCCGCGATGGGGCCGGCCCGGCGAGAGACTGGGGCCGGCGCTCTCTTGAAGGCTCCGCCGGGCACGGTCGAGAGACTCGCTATTGCTGCTACGCAGCATTAGGAGATTGCCGAGAATGAGGAGGTAAGCGCCGATCTTGGCCGGCTGGCTCGGCCCCGCGCCCGCCGTGACCAGTCCGGTACGCTGATCCAGCACCACGCCGCTGATCATGCCTTCTTCTTCACGCACCTGCACGCCGGCCAGGCGCCGCTCGCGCTGCCATTCCTGGAGCATGTCGAATAGTCGTTGCGGGTCCTGGATTTCGAAGGCCACCGAGTGCTCGACGATGTCGGACTGATCTTCCATGCCCTGGCCGAAGCGCAGGACCTCGGCCAGTGCCCAGGCCTTGGCGGCCCGGCCTTCATCGGGCTCGAGGGAGACATAGCGATCGAAGGCTTCCACGGCTTTCGCATTGTCGCCCAGCCAGGCGCGTGCCAGGCCCAGGTTATACCAGGCGGCCGCGTCGTCCGGGCGAGCGCTCGTGAGTCTATCGAAAGCCTTGGCGGCGTCGCCCAGCTTGCCGGTGGCAGCCTCGGCAAGGGCGCGATCCAGTTCGCCTCGGTCGCCGGCGGCGGTTTTCGGCGCGCTCAGGAACGTGTATTCGTGCCTGGCGACGGCCGGCAGGCGGGACTTCTCGCCGTAGATGGCCTCCAGACCCTGTTGCACTTCCTCGGACGGACGCAGGCGAGCGCTGATCTTCAAGGCCGCGTGGGCAGCGAGCGGGCGATTCAGCTTCAGCTCTGCTTCCGCAATCAGCGAATAGACCTGCGCCAACGTATCCTTGGCTTCCGGGTCGTACACCTCGGCCGCTTTGCGGAACAGCAAAAGAGCGCCGTTGATCTCTCCCTCTTCCTGCCGGAAGAGGCCGCGCAGCAGATGGCCGAACGGGTAGCTGGGATTGGCCTCGAAAGCCTTTTGCAGGGCAGCCTCGGCCTCGTCCACTTTATTGTTTTGGTAGAGAAGCTGAGCTTTCCGGCCCCAGGCTTCGGGGTTGGTGGGGTGAAGCGAGGTCACTTCGTCCATGACGCGCAGGGCCGCCTCGTGCTGGCCTTCCGCATCTTGCCGAAAAGCCTTATCGATCTCCACGTGAATCGGTTGGCAGCACCACTTGAATTTTTTGCCGCTGCCGCAAGGACACGGAGAATACAGGTCGAGAGCCATGCGCGACTTCTTCAATCAGGAGGTCGAGTAAATGGATGCCGTTTCGCCAATGGTTAACAATAGCAAATTGACGCGAGATTGGTGAGTAGGGCGAACATGCCCTGATTGCGGTCCGGCATGAAACGAGCGTGTGGAACGAAGGCAAATTGTTGCCGGCACGTTCCGAGGCGCGAAGTTGACACTCTCCGTTTTGTGGCCCATGCTAACTTGGAGAGAATTAGTGTTACTCGTCGTTCCCGTCCATGTAGATGCGCGAGTTTCCAATCTCAGCAACGCCCCCGTTGCCCTCGGAGGAGAGGAAACGTCCCGTGCGGGACCGTTGGCCGCGAACCATGTAGTTGAACGAGGATGCTTCCGCCATGGTGACTACGGATCTTGGAGCTTGTGAGTGGTTTGTCTGGGACCTGCGTCGTAGTAATCTTTTGGACCGCGGACAACTCGATCAAGTAGTCGGCGAATTCCTGGAAAAGAACCCCGGCGCGGAGCCGCCCGCGCTGGCGGATTTCCTGGTGAGGAAGAGCGTTCTCACCAAGTTCCAGTCCGACCGTCTCCTCCAGGGCAAGACCCAGGGTTTTGTCCTTGGCCCGTTCACGCTCATGGATGCCCTTGGCTCGGGCAGCATGGGTACCGTCTATAAAGCTCAATCCAAGAACGACAATCAGTGGTACGCCGTCAAGGTGCTGCCGCGGCGGAGCATGTGGAATGTGCGCATCGCCCGGCGGAAGGTCCGCTCTTTCGAGCAGTGTCGCCACCCCTCCGTTGTTCCCTTTGTGGATGTGGGCACTTCCGGCGGCATGCACTACCTGGCCTGGCCTCTCGTGGAAGGCGAGACCCTCGACAAGAAGGTCGAGCGCGAAGGGAAATTGCCGCCCGGCGTGGCCGTACTCTACGCGTTGCAGACGGCCGACGGCCTGGCCGTGTGCCACAAGCAAAACCTCTTCCACGGCGTGCTGAAGCCATCCAACCTCATGATCGATCTGGGCGGCCAAATCCGCATCCTGGATTTCGGCATCGGCTCGTTGCTCGCCGAGACAGAAGGCGAATCGCTGGTCGACACCATGTCCACGGCCAACTCCGTGGCCAGCGGCCTCGATTGCGCCAGCCCCGAAAGCATCATGGACCCGACCAACCTGACGCCCGTCGGCGATCAGTACAGTCTCGGCTGCATCCTCTATTACTGTCTTTCCAGCCGCTATCCTTTCCCCGACGGAACGGCCGCCGAGAAGATGATGGCACAGCAGTTCAAACAGCCAACGCCTCTGCGGGAGTTGGTCCCCGATCTTCCGGAGGGCCTGTTCGCCGTCGTCGAACGCCTTATGCAAAAGGCACCGGAAGCCCGCTACGCAAACACTGGCGAGGTCCTCGAAGCATTGCGGCCATTCGCTGCCTCGTCCTCCGATTTGCCCTCGCCTGTCCAGACTGTTGCAGCCGTCCCGCCCCCAGTGGAAAGGCCGCACGCGCCGGCACCCACGCCCGTAGCGGAACCTCGCCCGGCCCCCGCCGCCATGCCCCGAAACGCTCCGACCGCCCCCACGCTGCCCACGCGGCAATCGCTACGTGCCTCGGGCGCGCTGGCCACTGCGGCAGCACCTGCTAAGGCCAATTCGGCTCCCGCACCGGAACCAACTCGGCCGCCGGCGCGGACCAAGCCCGCACGTCGAGGGGTTTACGATGAGGAGCCCGCCCTCACGTGGGAAGAACGCCTCGGCCCCGCCGGCATTGCCGTCACGGCCGTCGTGCTCTGCGTCCTGGCCTGGCTGCTGACGTGGAAGCTCTTCTAAAAACGCGCCTTGGCATTTTGAGACTATTAAACAGAAAAAACCAAAGTGCGCGTGAATAATGCCTTTGCGCAAACAGCGAAAAACACGCCCTTTTTCACTATTCCGGAATATTGAGAATGGAGACCCGTGCAAAGGCGGCTGTCTGCCACTCAAAACCCCCATAAAATACGGCCTTTTGAATTTTGGGACTCCACAAAAAGAGCGCCCTTGTTCATTTTTACAAGGGCCGTTTTTACATCTCTATTTGCCCTCGATAATATCTATATATCTCGCCGAGCCAGCGCGCCTTCTCTGCGCCCCTCATTGCCAGACGCCGCTCCACCTGCGATGCTAATAGCAATCTACTGTCCACTGCCTGTTGCCTGTTGTCTGCGCACTCATGAACACCCCCGAACGCCACTGGATGCAGCGTGCTCTCGAGCTTGCCGAGCGCGGCCGCGGCCATGTCGAGCCCAATCCGCTCGTGGGGGCCGTCGTCGTTTGCGACGGCCGCCTGGTGGGTGAAGGCTGGCATCAGGCCTATGGCCAGGCTCATGCCGAGATAAACGCCCTTGCCGCCGCCGGCGCGGCAGCGCGCGGCGGCACACTCTACGTCACCCTCGAACCCTGCTGCCACCACGGCAAGACCCCTCCTTGCACTGACGCGGTCCTCCGCGCCGGCCTTCGCCGGGTCGTCCTGGCGATGCTCGACCCCTTCCCCCAGGTTTCCGGCCAAGGAGCAGCCTTCCTGCGCGCCGCCGGTATCGAGGTCGAAACCAATGCCGCCCTAGACGAAGCCCGCCGGCTGAACGCTCCCTACCTCAAGCTGCTGGCCAAGGGACAGCCGTATGTCCATGCGAAATGGGCCATGAGCCTCGACGGCAAAATCGCCAGCGCAACCGGCAAATCGAAGTGGATCAGCAACAAAGCGTCGCGCGGCTACGTGCACACCCTGCGGGGCCTTATGGATGCGATCATTGTCGGCGGCAATACGGTCAGGCGCGACGATCCCCTCCTGACAGTCCGCCCACCCGGACCGCGCACGCCCGTCCGCATCGTCCTCAGCCGCCCTGCCCACCTTGCCCCCACCAGTCAATTGGTCCGCACGGCCCACAAGGCGCCGGCCCTCGTCGTCAGCGCCATGCCGCTCGAGGCCGAAGCAGCGCAGCTTCTCCAGGCAGCCGGTTGCGAGGTGCTCTCCATCCCGGCCGCGGACCCCGCCGCCCAGGTCCGGTTCCTGCTCGACGAGCTGGGCCGGCGGCGCATGACGAATGTGCTTGTGGAGGGAGGATCCGAAGTGCTCGGCAGCTTCCGCGATGCCGGCGCGATCGACGAAGTGCATGTCTTCATCGCCCCACGCCTGCTGGGCGGCGCCGCTGCCGTCAGCCCCATGGCCGGGCGCGGCGCGGACGAAATTGCCAGCTCCTTGTCGCTAGCCGAGTGGCATGTAGAAGAGATCGCCGGCGACTTGCTGGTGCATGGCCGGGTCAGCCAGGCCCGATGAAGCGCCGCAGAAAGCCCACGCCGTTGGCCACATCCGCGCGGCGATCGTCGCCCAGTTCGCGTTCGACGGTTAGCCAACCGCGGTAGTCGATTTCCTCGAGCACGCTGAGCAGCCGCATCCAGTCGATGTCGCCATTTCCCAGCGCCACCTCCTGGCCCGCCCGGCTCGCCCCGGCCAACCGGGCATCCTTGGCCTTCGCATAGACGACCCGGCCCTGCAATTCCTGGCCGCTCTCATACGGATCGAAGCCATTGATCAGCAGGTTGGCCGGGTCGAAGTTGACGCCCAGCCCGCCGCTATCGAAGCGCTGCAGAAACTCCTGAACGCTCTTCCCCGCGTTCAACCCTGTTTCCAGGGCCAGGACCGTCCCCGTGCGATCGCCATGATGCCCCAGCGCGAGCAGCGCCTCGGTCAGGAGCCCCGCCCTCCCCGACTGCAGATCCTCGGGAATCCGCCCGGCCTGGATCAACACGAGGCGTGCCCCCAGGTCGAAACTCAGGCTCATCACCTGCTTGACATGATCGATGCGCGCCTGCTGGCCCTCGGCCACATCGAGTCCCTGCCGCAAGGGACAACCCAGTGCCGCCAGCTCGAGGTTATGCGAGCGCAGCAAATTGGTAAACTCGCGCCGCCCCGTCTGCGAAAGTGCCCGCGGCGCCAGATCGCCGACCGCATCGACCTGCACGCCCGCGACACTCAGCCGCTGGATTTCCTCCAAGCCGCTGCGGAACGACAATCCCAGCGAGTCGAGGCTGACACCAATTCGCAAATGCTTGGGGCCCATGGCAAGACTCCGGAGTAGGGGCGAGAGGCTAGGGGCTAGGGGCTAGGGGACCGGGGAAATTGTTGAGTGACGCATATCTATTCCACGCGCGTAGGTACGAGGAAAGCACAGCGTTTGGCCGCGAGCCAGCGGCGAGCGTGTCGACTCTGCAACGACAAGATCCCCTAATGTTCGCGCGCTCCTCACTGGGTCGCGGTTAAACGAAACCGGCCTCCGGGCGCGGAGTTCCAGACAGCAAGGATACAGCATGTGCAGCCGGTCTGCACCATATCGTTTAAGCGCGAGCCAGCGGCGAGCGCATCGACTGTGCAACGACAGGATCCCCTCGTGTTCGCGCGCTCGCCGTTGGGTCGCGGTTAAACGAGATCGGCCTGCGCAAGCGGGATCGCCAGTTGCGTGCGCCCTGCCTCCGCTTGCGTCCCTACCCTGAAGGGGTTGCATCACAAAGCCCAGGGTAAGCGGAGCGCCACCCTGGGATAACAGGGATCTCTAGAGGTGTCTACCCCGGAGGGGTTGTAACGCCTATCTCCATCTCTGTTTCGCCCGCATTGCGTCACGGGATCTCACCGCGCTCGCCTCTCGATTCCCAACCTCGCTGTCACCGCCTCTGCGCGGTTGCCTCGGCCGGAGTCTTCGACGCCCCAGGTTCAAATTGAGCCATCGTTGGGGACGGCCCAGACTAGGTCTTCCGTACCGTCAACCCCAGGCACCCGGCGCGAGCACAGCTGAGGCTGAACACTCCGTTTGACATGAGCTCGCGCCGTTCGTTATGCTGATCTCCTGAGAGGCGCGACCCACATACCAGACGGCACCGGCCGGGGGAGTCCGATGACGGTTACCGTGGATGACCAGGGACGAATTCAGTTGCCTGTAGAGATGCTCCGTCAACTGGGAGCCTCGTCGGGGTCGAAGCTCGACGTCGAAGCCGACGCGCGAGGCATCCTGTTGCGGCCCTCCGGACCTGCCAGCGAAAAATCACTTCTGGCATTCTTCGATGAAACGATTAGGGCATTGCCGCCGGAAGTAGTTGCCGAGTGGCCCGCGGATGGCGCCGAAGAACACGACCACTACATTTATGGCACGCCGAAGAAAAGCGGCACGTGAGCGGCGATGCGTGGCATTTTCGCCGATTCCTTTCACTGGATTGCTCTGGCCAGTCCCGCGGACGCCTGGCACGCGGAAGCCAGACGCCTGACTGAAGCCTTGGCCGGCGTTCCTCTGATCACCACCGAAGAAGTATTGATCGAGTTCTTGAACTGGTTTTCCAAACGCGGTTCTGCATCGCGCCGCCAGGGTGCGGCGTTGGTGCGGGGCATCATGGGGCTCGCGCACGTGCAGGTCATGCCCCAAACACACGAAGGCTTCGTGGCCGCACTTGACCTCTACGAGAAACGGATGGACAAACAATACAGCATGACCGACTGCATCTCGATGAACACCATGCGCTCGCTGGGGATCAGCGAAGTACTGACGCATGACGAACACTCCCGGCAGGACGGATTTCACATCCTCTTTGAACGAACGCATTGAAGGCTTTAGGATGGCTCCCTGCGCGACTCCCGCCTGCGCTTGCGTCCAAAGCCTGAAACGGTTCGAATCCAAAGCCCAGGATAAGTGGAGCGCCGGGTGCTTAAGGTGAAGTCTTCGACGCCCCAAGTTCAAGTTAAGCCATTGTTGGGGACGGTCAAAAGTGGGGCTTCCAGTACCGTCAGCCCCAGGCACCCAGCGCGGAGTCAGGAGACTGCGGATGGCTGCACTGACCCGCATACAATAACCCATGCCCCGCCGCCCGTTCATGGGGGTCGTCAGCCGACTTCAATCGTCATGGCAATTCAACCGTGGAACCTTGTCTTTCTCGTCGGCTTCATTGCTTACTTGATTATTCGTGGCGTGTTTGCGCAGCGCACCAAAAGCAATGAGAAACTGCTCAGCCGGGCGGGTGCGGGAGATCGCACGCTTATATTCATCATGTTTGTGGGAGCGCTTCTCCTGCCGGTGGTCTATCTGGCTACACCCTGGCTCGCGTTCGCCGACTACCGCCTGCCTGCGTTCGCTCCGTGGTGTGGCGTGGCGCTGATGGTGGCAGCACTTTGGCTTTTCTGGCGCTCCCATGCCGACCTGGGTCAGAACTGGTCGGTGACGTTGGAGCTACGCAACGGCCATCAAGTGGTCAGGCATGGCGTTTACCGCCGGATGCGCCATCCCATGTATGCCTCCATTTGGCTCTTTGGTCTCGCCCAGGGACTGCTGCTCGAGAATTGGCTTGCCGGCTGGTCCGCTCTCGTGGCGTTTGCCCCGATGTATTTTGTGCGCGTGCCTCGCGAAGAACACATGATGTGCGAGTTCTTCGGTCAGGAATATCGCGATTACATGCGGCAAACCGGCCGGCTATTCCCAGCCTTGCGCGTCAAGAACGATGCCTGACAAGGCCCAACCGATGGAGCGTCTCGTTCCGCGGCGCGGCGAATGCCAAGGGTCGAAGCACGAGGCGACGCGCTCGGCGTAGGTCTGCGGACCTCGCCGCAACCGCCGACCGGAGGTCTCCTCTCGGGTTTGTGGAGACCTTCGGTCGGTCGGCGTGCGGGGTCAGGAGACCCGCGCAGAGCTCAATGTCGGCCCGTTTCCGGGCATCCGTCCCCCGAGGCAGCCGGGCAAAGGGACGCTACTGCCCTACCAGCGCCAGAGGCAAAGCCTGTCAAAATTGCCCATTATCTCTTGACTTTGCAGCTTTCCTATCTTAGCATCCTCAAGCATTGTGTCATCTACAAGAGCTTGAGATTCGACAAGGGAGCCCACAAATGACAAGTCGGCGTGATTTTCTGACTGCGCTGGGTCTGGGAGCGTCCACACTCGGCCTAACCGGACCCGTGTTTGGACGGGGTGGCTGGCGGCGGCGCACATGTCGTCCAGTGGACAACTCGTGTCCCCAAGCCGACACCTCCGCGTCTGACATGCACATGATGGTGAGACCAAGAGATCAACAAACTTGCACGTGGCTTTGCCCGAATGCGCTATTAGCGTATGCCAATAATCTGTACTATTACAACTGCTCGTGCTGTCCACAAGATGGCCTACCTGTCGGAGCAAGTTCCCCTTATTATTACGCACCTGTTGTTGGTTGCCCTGCGGGAGGCGCTGGCTGCATTGATCCCGCTCAAGGTATCGAGGTTGCCGGGCGCGGTATTCGCAAAGTGCAACTCCTACATATACCATCATCAGGGACTGGGGTATCTCACTATCCGGACCCCAAACTTGGAACGAGTGCGGACAAGCATATCAACCAGCCGTGGTTGAACGGAATCTATGCCCAAACATCGATGACCTTGCAAACGCCTCCGAATAATTTGCCTGCTCCAAAATACCTGGTGACTCATCCGAAATCAGGCAAGGCGCTCGCTTTGTATGAATTGAATTACATATATACAAACCCTTTCGGGGCCCAGAGTCCACAGGTCCTTTGCATTGGCCAGGAGGTGACCGACTCTGTCGTCGGGCTGCCGGCTGCAGATGAGTATGGCATACCATATGCCGGGACCACACCATTCTATCATCTCATTTACTACAAAAACAACATCTACAACACGGCGATTGCGACTCCTTGATAGACGAAGGCCGCCACGGAATAGACGCGATCTCATAAAGTGTGGTTGAAGAAGGGGGCTCGCCTCCCTGTGAAACAGAACGACTTCGTTCATGCATGAGCGCCCCAGCCGGAACTGGCACAATATGGGTCTGCTCCCTTTTTCAACGCGCTCTCGGCTCTTGCCAATTATTCAGACTCATTCCAACTTACAGGAGGTTGCACGCTTCGAGCGCAGCGAAAACCGACGCCCGGGAGCATTGCATCTTGAGGCTGGCCGTCCCTCCAGCGGGGGTCCCGGGGTTCACCCAGTCTGTCCCAGTCGTTTTCTTGAGTTTTGCCCTGCACCACGGAAGGCGGACCTCCGCGCACGACCCGCATGCCTCGAAGTTTTTGCACGGGGGCCGTGGACCAGTCGGCGCCGGGGTATGGCGCACACCAACTGCTGGTCCACTCTGCTACGTTGGAAAACAGTCCGAAGACAGGCTTGTCAGCCATGAACGAATCGTGCTTGGCGATCCGGACTTTGCCAATGGGCCAGGATTTCACCTGGCCGAAATCGTCTCCCCAGGGGAACCGCGTTTTTCCACCTCGGGTGGCAGCGAATTCGTATTCCGCCTCGTTCGGTAAGCGCTTGCCAAGCTTTTCCGCACACCAGACCGCGCGATCGTAGGAAACCCAGCGCACGGCTTCGTTGTCTGCGGGAGAAACCCGCTTCAACTGGTCTGGGAGATATCCGATTGTGCTGCGGTACTGGGCCACGGTTACCTCCGCGGTGTCCAGATAGAATGGTGCGACTGTTCGCTGGTGCGGAGGGGCAAAGTCGGGACCGAAATTGGCAGTGCCCAGGACAAACGCATTGTCTCCATTGAAGAATGCCATCTCCTGGTGCACATTGGCGTCGGGCAAGTGGATAGTCGGTAACTCAGCGCTCCCGTCGGCTAATTCCTCAAAATCGGTATGCAGAAACCGATCGCCATAGGTTGGGGGCCGTGCTTCTCCCGGGGCCGGAACCGTGCGAAAGACTTCATGAAACGCGTAGCCTTTTTTCTTCACGATTACCAGGTATAGGCCGGGCGGCACTCCACGAATGGTTGATGGAGTCGGTTCTTTTGGTTTCAGGGCCTTTTCGAAATCGGGGATGCCGTTTTCTGGATTCAACGGGACGAGAGCAACGCGCGCACCTGCCGGTTCAGTTTGGATATGCACGGTACGCACAATTGGTGCCGCCGGCAGAAGCATGAAGGTGATCAGGGCGGCGGCCAGCAAGAGGGCCAGTGCTGCCACGGTCTGGCTTGGCTTGCTGTGGGCGGCGTGGTTCAGCCGGCGCCGGAGGTTCACGCGCGCTCGCACGGGCAGACGACCTTGGCGCACACGCTGCCAGTCGTCGCGCAGCTCGGCAACGGATTCATAACGGCACAAGCGGTCGGGCTGGATCGCCTTGAGCAAGACCAAATCGAGGTTCGGCGGCCAGCCGCGCGTCGTGCTGGCAGCGAGCTGAGCCGGTGGCGTGTGAGCCGTGACACGATCCCTGCCGTAGGGGAGTTCCAGAGTCAACGTTTGGTAGAGAGTCACCCCCATGGCAAAGATATCGGTGCGGACATCGATGTCGGTGTCGCCCAGCCACTGCTCGGGACTTGCAAACCCCGGCGTACCCAGCCCGGCCAACTGTTCGATCGTCGGTTCGGATTTTTGGAAAAGCGCCAGGCCAAAATCGCTGATCCAGCCGTTACCGTTCTTGTCGACCAGAATGTTGGAAGGCTTCAGATCGCGGTGCAGGACGCCCCCTCGATGGAGATTTACCAGCGCGTCGATCACCTTGTCGAAGAAGGGCAGCACCTGAGCCAGAAACTCTCCGTCGCTTTTCGTCGCCCAGGGGTGCGGATCAGCCACCTGCTCTCCCTTGCGCAGGGATCGGCGCTGCTTGATGATCCGGCTCAAGTCGCTACCTTCGATGTATGGTAGGACGAGAATCGGCGAGTCGCCGATTTCCAAGACGTCGTAAACTTGAAGGATGCCAGGCTCGGTAATCTGGGCTGCGAGCTCGGCCTCCCGGCGGAAGTGCCGCAGCGATTGGGGGTCTTTCGCGAACGCCGGTGGCAAGCGTTTGAGGGCAACCCAGCGGTTCAAGCGACCTTGCCAGGCGCGGTAGACAATTCCCATGCCGCCGCGGCCGATTTCACGCACGCTGTCCAAGCCATCGAGCTCGGGCAAGTCCGAAGGTGATTCGGCCCCACATTCGCCGGAGATTGTGCGGGAGGCGTCGGGTCGGGTCTTGAGATCCGGGCGCGACGTTTCCTCTGGTTGGAGCGGCGGCCTCCCGACCCCGTTGTAACGTACTGCTATCCGCCCATCGAATGCCCCGGCTTGTGGCGCGTTGCGATTCTCCGGGGTGCTCGCCGAGTCATGATTGGACGTTGAGTGTGCGTCAGGTTCCGCAATGCCCCTGTCGGTACGGCGTTGATGGGGCAAGGGGCGTGTTTGCTCGAGAACGATCTGCTGCAACCAGGCGCGCAGCTCCCCTTCAGTAGTTCCCACGAACGCAGGCATGAGGTCCTGGACCTCGCGAAGCGCATGATCCACCAGGCGCTGGGCCTCGCCGTCTGGAACTTCGGCGAACCGCTCGCTGGCTATGTCCTGCAGATAATTTTGGCAGACAGCCAGGAGCGTCTGCAAACTCTCCTCGGACCCTGCCCGCGCTTCTTGCAGCCAGCGTTCCAGATCCTGAGGCGAATGCTTTCGCAACATCGAGTTCATGTCAGTTCCTCCCGGTACGTACGCGCCGATGGGCGCATGGACACGACGATCAGGAATCGCAATTCCGGAGTGGGCCGGTTCATTCAGCCAGTCGCCGGAAACACCCGCCAGTCTACCACAGGGGAAGCGAGAATTCAGCCAATCGCCAATTTTGGTAGTGTCCTAATCTGAAAAAACTTTTTCTGGGATAAGCGCTTGCTTATGCGTTGGGATCTAATGAGCGCTGGCTTATGGGTTGGATGACGAGGCGCGAGGTAGGCGGCGCTCAGCCTTCCAGTCATTAACCAATCTGGCCACAAGATGGGCGAATTGTTGGTGCAAAAACAGACGCCCAATTCCAACGTCAACAACGAACGGGCAACCCTGCCTGAACTGGTCGTACAGGTAGCCGTTTGCCATCATGCTTAATCGCTGGCCACTAGCAATCTCGCTGACGGCGAGTTTCCATTCATCTGGCATTTGATCGAAGAGTCGCTTTGCATGTCCGTACTGCTTCTCTTCTTCGCGAAGTTTCACAAACGCTTGGTGCCATTGGTATGCAATCGTGACAACGCCCAAGACTGCGATAATGGCGCAAATAATAGCTGCGCCTGGCGCAGGCGCGGCAGTTGCGTACAAAATAGCTGCGATCAATCCAATGGCTGTCATGGCTGTAAGAGACGATCCACAACCCAGAAACGACCTTACAAGATCGTAAAAGAAATTCTTCACTGCGCTACTCCCTGTCGGGCATCGCCCACTCAGCACGCGCCGGGAGTACAGAGCGCTGCGCTGAGCGAGCCAAGCCGGTAGCTACTCCGGCCGTCCCGATGCTCCCATTCTAGTGGCTGAAAAATAGTCAAGCGCAGCTGGCATCGCCAGCTGCGCTAGGCACTGTGCGGCACTTGCTTTATTCATCCTGGATGCGTAAGCTTGGAATGACAACTTAAATTTCGCTGCCAGGAGTTTGCTCCTGGAATCGCAAGAGATGAGCGCCTTGTTCTGGGCTTCGGCCTGGAGCGAGGCGTTTTTTATTGCGCGGAGGCAATCGATGAAGACCAGTCAGAAGAATGTGG
>Ga0116215_1001390_pt1 | contig 16169 bp, 22 predicted proteins | sample Sb_taG_7_FD_89698 | JGI IMG/M metagenome (GOLD analysis project Ga0116215, IMG submission 89698) | Peat soil microbial communities from Weissenstadt, Germany - Sb_50d_2_FS metaG | ecosystem: Environmental > Terrestrial > Soil > Wetlands > Peat | place: Germany: Weissenstadt | collected 2010-09-21 | reverse complement strand
TACGGCGATGGCGCTTGGGTCAAGACCTGTTTCGGCGTGCCATCCCCTGAGCCAACCCGAGCAAAAGCACTCGCTTGCGCACGTCCATCCGATGCAGCGCCTTGGCTAACCTGCGTAGTTCCGGCCATTCTTTGCCGCTTGTTCCCCAAAGCGGCTCCGTTCTCGCGGCCGGCGGAAGTTTTGGTTTGCTTGGCGGATCCTCGCCGTCGTAGAAGAATCTATACAGAGGGATTTCCAGCGCCCTCGCATACTTCTCAAGCGTTTCGATTAAGGGGACGGTGTGACCGTTCTCAACGCGTGACGTGTAGCAGCGCAGCAAGCCGGTGCGGTGTTCGACGTCGCCTTGGCTGAGATGCTTGGATTCGCGGAGTTCTCGGAGTCTTTGACCGATGAGCATGAACAAGAGCCTACACCGCCCGTACTAGCTTCTCAATCGGCTCTCTGTCGAGGTCTGCGCCGGTAGCGTACCGCGCCGGAGAGGATCGGGTTTCCGTCACCACTGACCGCACGCAGTTCGGCGAAGATAGCGCCGCAGATAGACCCATAGGACCGCCACGCATACAAGCACCGCGCGGCCAACGACGAACCACTCCGGCAGGTCGGGATACACAACTGCATCGAGAAGATGCACCAAGAACGGTCCGTGTGAGGGTTCGATGCCCGCGCGAGCTTCGAGCCACGATTCAGCCACGGTAAGCGGGCACGGCGGCCAAGGAACTAACTCGATGACGATGGCGTAGAAGAGCGAAGCGATGTGCAATGTCCGCAGAAGGCGGCGGCAGCGCATCACGGTCCAGCCCAGCAACACCCAGCCGCACCAAAGCAGGTGCAGGAACGGGACGGCTTCGGCGAGGAGAGTCGCCGGAAGAATGGGAGTGTTACCTCGCTTTGCGGGCTACCGGCTGTCCTTTAACCGCTGATCCCTGCGTCAAGATGTTGCACTGAGCCGATTTGATCGCATTCCTCTCTCGCGGGGCTAAGAAGAACTTCCGAATATGCCTAGAAGAGTGAGATCGACGGTTGGCTGTAAAACTCGGTCCCGCTGTGCTTGACGTTTTTGGCTCACTCACTCGCAATTCCTGCAGCCATTGCGTCCGTCGCGCGCTTCCGAATTGCTTCAAGATCCTGAGAGGTTTGGCGACGAAACCACCGGCCGAGGCCTACAGTATCAGGCAAGTCCATCGCACTGCGGAGAGGTCGAAAGAATTCTTTCTCGGTGCGGGCTGTCCCGATCTATACGAGGCGGCGTGAAACTGCTGAGTGGCTCTCGGCGATTGGGGCGGCGTCGCCGCGTTGGGATTCCAAGATCCCGTGCACTCGTCGCCGGTTGTTCTCGTAGAGGGCGAGCTCGAGCCGAGTCGAGGTCCCTAGCTTGTTGAATATCCGGAAGAGGTAATTTCGCACGGTGTTCTCGCTCAGATGGAGTTGATGCGAGATTGCACGATTGGTCATACCTTCGCCAACAAGACGAACGACGCCTTCCTCTCGCTTCGTTAAGCCGTTCGAAGCAGCGACACCGAACACTGAAGCGGGGGCAGTTTTGACCAGATAGTCGATAAGACAGAGCATCTGATTGGTGTTAATCCAAACTTGTCCCTGCCGCACGACATCAATGCATTTGCAGAGCCTCTCAAAAGGCTCATCTTTGGAGATGATGCCATGCGCACCTGCTTGCAAAGTCTCGATAACCATGCCACCTGCGGTGGCGTCGATCAAAATGATCACCTTGGTATTGGAACCAGAAACGCATAATTCCCGAGCGGTCTTAAGGCCCGTATTGGGCCCGTCTTTCAAGCTAGATCCTATTACCGCGACGACTGGCTGGGTCTCCTTAACCGCATTCCGGACTCCTGCCGAGTCGACGGCCAAAGCAGTCACTTTTGTGGGGTAAGGGCTCTGCCTAAACGCAGAAGCCATCAGTTGACAGCCCATGCGGCTTTCGTCGGCGACTACGACAGTGATGGCTGGGCCACATTCGCGTGGGTGCGCCCGCTTACCGGACTCAGTTGATGCCTGCTTCTTGGCCATTCGGATACTTCCCCTCTGTCGAATGGGGTCCCTTGGCCGACTTTCCGTTATTTTTGGCTATGCTCGCTCAATCTCTAACGACCAACCCTGAGAACACGACCTCCTAGACCGAGTCGCGGCGTTTTGACCCAGAGCGTCGTCTCTCCGCTTGGAAACGAAAAAAGGGGTACCGGTCAGCGTTCCCAGCAGAGACGCTGACTTTTTAGAGTGGGAATTGCCAGCTATTGCGGTGCTTGGCCGTTTCGGCTGGATAAGGCAACGGATGCTAGAGATTTCCAGCGCTGCACACGACTTTTCACTGCGCGTGCTCGCAGGACCCAGCGCAAGTGTCGATGAATCCAGAGCGCGCCGCATGAAGCGCTCCATAACTTCGCGCCCTGTGCTCGCCGTCAGTGAGCAATGATTCTTGCACCGTTCCTCGCCTGCTCATGCTACAGCTAGGGTGTTTAGAGTAATATCCATCATCTGTCAAGTGCATGTGAAAAACGTGTGGAAAACTTTCCTCAAGCCATCGCTTCACAAGTTCACTGGCCTGCACTGTGAACAAAGGCATTGCGAACCAACTGTGCCCGTCTAACCTAGGCATCTGTATCGCCGGCCATCATAGAACATCCGCGGGAGTGCCCTCACATATTCGCGTCAAAATGATGCGATTCAATCGGGCGAAATTCGACCATGGGATAATGACGATGAGCTACGAGGTGCAGAATGAAGAAAATGGCGGCGGGTGCTTTCAAAGTGCATTGCTTCGCGATCCTGGACGAGGTTCAGGCCAAGCGGGAGACGGTGATAATCACCAAGCATGGCAAGCCGGTAGCCAAGCTTGTGCCCGTCAACAAGGACACGGACGAAATCTACAATTTCCTTGGCGGCAAGGGCGCGACTAGCGGTGACGTCATCAGACATGCTCTCTCCTCGGAGGATTGGGGAGAACTTGAGTGATCCTTGTCGATACAAACGTCGTCGTCTGGTTGGCGTTTGACCAAGACCAGATTTCGCCGAAGGCAAGGGCAGCGATTAACGATGCACGCAATCAGGGAGACGGCTTGGCGATTTCCGATATCACCCTGTTGGAATTATCTACGCTCGTGAACAAGGGCCGGGTCCGCCTGCCCATCAGCCTGGAAACCTTTCTGCAGGAAGTCGAGACTCGCTTCGTTGTTCTTCCAATCAGTGGCCGCGCCTGCGTGCGGGCTATTGGACTGCCAGCGGCTTACCGTAAGGATGCCGCGGATCGCACCATCGGAGCTACGGCGCTGGTCGAGGGACTCCCGATGCTTACTGCCGACCGCGCGATCCGTCGGTCGAAGGCTCTTCGCACGATCTGGTGAGCAACGATTGTTCAAGATCGTGAGGGACAAGTTTGAACCGGTTCAGTCGGAATCGGCGGCGATTACGGCTTGAACCTGAGGCCTACCGCCAGCTCGCCCGCGCGGTGCTCGCGCGTGATGGGTGGCGCTGTCAAGACTGCGGTGTGGCGCATGATCTTCAGGTCCACCACCTGCGTTCCCGCAGCCGGTTAGGGGATGACGCGGAACAAAATCTCATTACGCTATGCGCTGGCTGTCACCGAGCTAGACATCTCCATCGCCAAACAACATAAGGCCAACCGGGAGATCGAGCGCGCCGCCTCTTAGCAAATAGGAGCTCGAGTGCGAGAAGAATATCGCAGGCAACGCACGGGCCAGGACGGTACCCTGAAGAAAGTGGGCTGATTATCTCAACGTTCGCGAGGCCGCGAGAACATCGCGCAAGCGAACAAGGCCAACAAAGTTCGAGCATTGAACCATACACACAAAAGTGATAGAGTTACACATAGGAGAGAGAGAAGATGCGGACCAATATCGATATAGACGATCGCCTGATGCGCAGGGCAATGCGGAGTAGCAGATCGCGGACAAAGCGAGCTACCGTCGAGGCGGGACTGCGGCTGCTCGTCCAGACCCGCGCGCAGGCATCGATTCGTCGGCTGCGGGGCAAAATCCGATGGGACGGAGACCTCCATAAATCACGTCTAGGGCGGGTTCAAGAATAGGTGCCGATGGTAATCGTCGATACGACCGTATGGATCGACTACTTGCGTGGTTTGCAGAACGCCGAGACCAATTACTTTGATCGTGAGGTTGGCCGGCAGCGCTTCGGATTGACGGACCTAATTCTTTGCGAGATTCTCCAAGGTTTGAAAGGCGAGCACGCTTCAAATCGTGTCTTGCGCGAACTTCGCCGGTTCGAGCTATTTGAAAGTGGCGGCGAGGAACTCGCTGTCGCAGCCGCAAGAAACTTCAGGAATCTTCGCCGGCAAGGTCACACCGTCAGAAAAACGATCGACTGTTTGATTGCCACATACTGCCTGCGACATGGGCATTCCCTCTTACACCGGGATCGAGATTTTGATCCGTTCGAGAAGATTCTGGGGCTAGTGGTCTTCCATCCGTAAGCTAAATGAGCTGATTTACCCGCAGCAGCGATTAGACGATCGGAGCCACGAGGCTCTGGATGGTAAGGGTTTGGACGGATAGAACCTACCACGAAAAATCTTCGGTTTATTTGTCGGACAAATCTCACCCGCAAAACGTGAAAAGGGGAGAAAGAATAATCTTTCTCCCCTTCGCAAAGTTTGACTTCTAAGACTTTACTGCAGAGCCGAGAGAGCTTCGCAGGCCGTGTCGGTGCCCCTACGGTACGCGAACGTTGACCAGCCTGCGTGCGCGCCCTAACATGTCGCGCAAGGACTCGAATCCTCATTGATTGGCAAAACCATTTCGCACTACTAGCGCTTCGAGAAAATCGGCGCCCGTGGAACAGCCACATGACAGACTCAGACTTCACGGTTCAGTCCAAAGGTGGCGCTTTCTTGCTGACGCCGGAAACCTTGCGTGCGGAATCGTGGGGCGCCGATCACCTCGGTACTCTTCGAAGAATCGGTCGGGCTTATGTAATTCCGTCGACGACGCAGTTCGCTCACATTGTAAACTCGATCGTTGAGGCCGGATTAGTCGTCGAGGAACGCCGACGAGTCAATTGAAGCCAATCCGGACAGCTCGAATTTGAAACGATCCTGTTTTTCGCGGAATGTTTGTTTTTTGGCCCGTCTAGATTCAGCCCAAAAATTGCGATCTCTCTAGCTGCGAATCCCCTCGTCGTGGCGCCTTCGTTTCATCGGACTCGTCGACTCGCAGGCACCTATAGAGTTTCCCCAGGGGTACCAAATTCGGAGGCCTTGACTGTTTAAACTAGCGGAGCGCACTACAGGAGCAGTACAAGTGGCTCCTAATCCTTACATTTAGCATCCGAAAAACCCACAACCCGAATTGTAAATCATCTCGAGCTCTCATCGACACTCAGCGTTCCGGTCAAAGGATCGATTTGATAGCGAAGCACGCCCGTCGAGTTCAGGTCCGCTACTTCGGCAAAATGACCGGTAAGGTCAACGGATATGGCCCATGGTCCTTTTCCAACCAGGCTGATCGGGAACGGAGAACCGATCACGGGAGAAAGCCAGCCAGTAACCGGATCGATCGAGTATCCGGAAACGTCGTGGGATTCCTGATTCGTCACGTAGAGAAAGCGCCCGGAAGAATCAACCGCAAGCCACAGCGGACACCGGGATGGCTCGCTTGAAAATGTACCTGCCTTCTCTTCCCCACCTGAAGCCAGCACCCGTGAGACAGAGATCGTGTCGTCAAGCGCGTTGCCGGCAAAGACGAATTCTCGCCCAGTCCCAAGGAAAGTCACCGTTAACACACGGTAGCTCCCGCGAACGGACATGTTGTGGAGCACAGGTTGAGTGACTGTCAGAACCGTGGTGCCACTGACGGACTTAACCGTCGCCTTGATTGTCGTCTCTCCGACAGCCAGACCGGTTGCAACTCCGGAGGCATCGATGGTGGCGACCGTCGTATCCGAAGACGACCAGGTTGTGTGACTTTCGCCCTCTATGGTCGTCGTGCCATTGCTGAGCGTGGCGTTCGCGACAAAAGTCTGTTTGGCACCTATCGTAATTGTGGGATTGGCCGGAGTGGGGTTTACAGCCGTAATCGAAGGGCCGCCTCCGCCGCCCAAAAAGTCCAATGGGTTGACAAAACAGCCGGCTAATCCGATCGGGAGAAGCACAGAGATTGCAAAAAGTGCCTTAACATGCTTAGGCACAAACAAACCTTCGATTCATCCGGACATGTTACGACAACAACTCAGAGAAGCGAAACACATGAGCCAGGGCGACATCGAGAAAGACACTGGCCCACTCCGCGGTTACGTCTCACGAGTCGAGAATGGCCACACAGTTCCGAACATTGAGACTTTGGAGAAGCTCGCGGCTGCTTTCGACGTGCCGCTCTGGAAGATTTTCTACGAAGGGGGTCAGAAGGCACCAGCGCTCCTGTCGAGTCGTGATCTCGGTCAGTCAGAGATCGAATGGGTGAAGGATCGGAAGTTTTATCTGAAACTGGCTCGGCTCCTCGGACGTATGCGTCATACTGGCAGATATAAGGTGGCGGAAGTCTTGCGAAGTTGTGCAGATCCATTCCGGATCTCCACTTCCCCAGTTCGCGAACTCATATTTCTTTGGCGTCAGCCGAAAGATGGCACTCTCTTATCAAACGGGTGATGTGTTACTCTAACGACACTCCAATCGCAATTCGGCCCCAGTCCCATACCACCGGTGGTATTTTCTTGCTCGGCAGTGCGGAGCAGCAGACCGCCGAATCCAAAGTTCACGATCGTACGGTCAATCTGCTCAAGCTCGTTCCGCTCCGCTGCGATGAAGTGAAAAATTTCTGAGGAGGTCCTTATGAGGAATTTGCTGGGAGGCTTATGCCTTCTGACCGCTCTCGTCGTGTCCCCGTTTGCTGCCCCAACTAGGGCGGCAACCGCTCCGGCTAAGAGAGTCCCAACACTGGTATACGACGCCAGTAAAGAAGTCTCACTTACAGGTACAGTATACAGCGTGAAAAATTCCGTATCCGGCAAGCTGGCCGGCGGTCACCTGTTCCTTTCGTCTGGAACTGGCACGGTCGATGCCCACCTCGGACCTTTTGCATTGAACGGCCCTCACGGCGTCAGAGTTTCGCCCGGCGAACAGGTCAAGCTTGTTGGAGTCATGACCACATTCCATGGCAGTCAGGTATTCCTGGTGCGCACACTCGAAGCCGGCAGCAAGACTTACGCGATTCGAAATGAGCACGGCTTTCCTCTCCTCATGGGAGCGCAACAGGCCACCCACACTCCAACTCTTGCTAAGGGAGGTTCGCGATGAACCGTAAACTACTTCTGATCGTATTTACCATCACCGTTGCAGTGGTCTCCTCGGCGTGTAGCAGTCCGTCGCCAAAGATCGCCATCACCACTGCGCCTCCAGCAAGCATGGAAATCAACGTAAGCGCGCCGATCGCCGCGACCGTCACTCACGATAGCGCCGACAAGGGAGTGGACTGGAGCTGTTCTCCGGCCGGTTCCTGCGGAACTTTCAATCCGGCTCACACCGATGACGGCGCAGCTACCGCCTATACGGCTCCAGCCGTCGCTGGCGCGGTCACCATCACTGCCTCTTCCACGAAGAAGTCCTCTGTCACGGCCACGGCCATGGTAAACGTCACGGCTGTCGCATCCGCTTCGAGTCTATCCGGCCAGTACGCCTTCTACGTTAGCGGCTTCGACGCAGCCGGCAACTTCTATTGCGCTGCCGGTAGCGTGACCCTCGACGGCGCGGGCAATGTCACCGCCGGTGAAGAGGACCTCAACAATAGCTCCTATGCGGCCGCTGTAGTCGGCGATGCCCTTACTGGAACTTACACTGTCGGAAACGACGGACAGGGGACAATGGTTCTCAATGCCACGACGGGCGGCGTTGCGGATCCTCTCGTCGGCGTTGCCGGCGTCCAGACCTTAGCCCTCACAGTCGTCAACAACAATCACGCGATTGTCAGCGAGTTCGACGCCGCAGCCACTTCGGGGGGCTCGCTCGATCTCCAAAGCGCCGCCGCTATCACTGGCGGATTTGTCGGTAACTTCGCCATGGCCGCTCATGGCTACCTTTCCGGCTCTCCGTGGGCGTTTGGCGGAATCCTCAACTCAACTGGGACGTCCTCGACAGGAACCGCAGATCAGGACATCGCTGGAACCCCCACCACCGGCATCGTCACCGGCGGAGCTGTCACCGCGCCCGATGCCAGCGGTCGAGGAACCTTCGTCCTTGGCACACTCAATTTCAGTTATTACATCGTCGGCGCAGAAGCGGTCCGCTTCGTCGAAACCGACATCGCCGATGTCACAGGAGGGTCGGCGTTCGGCCAAGGCAGCGCAGCGCCTGCCTTCTCCGCCGCATCGGTCAGCGGTCCGTTCGTTATCGATGAGCCGTGGCCTTCCACTGCGTCTGCAGGTGGTCCCGTGTCACTCGCGGGTCAATTCCATGCGGACGGAACGTCGGCAATCACCGGTGTGGTCGACTACAACGAAGCCGGTGTCGTCCCTCCCGGACCGGGTCCTGATACGTTGGCGGCCAACTACGCGGTTCCGGCCAGCGGCTACGGCAGCATTACCAGCGGCGTCGTTTCCAACGATGCTGACTTCACTACTTGGGGACTCTATCTCACCGATTCTGCTCTTAATCTAGTCGATCCCAACAACCCGAGCGGTGGCGGCGGAGCCTTGATCGTAGAACTCGACGCCAATGATCTCGGCGCTGGTTTCCTCGTTCCACAGACTGCAACCGCCGGAACCAGCGTAAACAACGGCGTGGATTTCGTCGCCTTCAACAATGGCGACGACTTTATTAACTCAGTCGGTCAAGTCGTGGCTGCAAGCGGGACCATTACCGGCACTGCGTCGGTCAACGATCTGAACCCGGGCACGCCCTCGCAGGCCGAAACGACGGGTGTAACGCTCGCCGGCCCGCTCACCGCGGACGCTAGCAATGCCGGCCGCTACACCCTGCCGCTCACCGTTGGAGGCGCGGCGACCCCGACCAATCTGGTCGTTTACTTCGCAAGCGCCGGGCTGGCCATAATCGTCGACGTCGACTCGACGGTAGGACCACCGGCGTTCGCTCAAGTTGGGTCGGGGACCGTCCAAGGGCAACAATAACTTCGACCAATCAGTCCGTGGCGCGGCTGGAACAGCGGCCGCGCCACGGACTCACTTCTTTGATTCGTCCGTTCTCCTCCGTGCATTGCTCGTCTTCAGCGCCTCTAGCGAGTTCTCTGAAGGGCACAACTGCAAGGACCCCCGTTAATTACCAATCCTATCGTCACGGACTCTGGCGGAGGCTAGGTCCAAATTGCTCCGATTGTGGAACCAGTCTGGCGCTCTAAGTCTGAGAACCCAGATCGGTTCCGTTCATCCGCTCCGTTGAAATCCAATCGCATATTTCAAATTTCCCCGAAATCCCCGCTTACGCCCCCGTTTAAGCGCGCCATTACTGTTAATTAAACGCACCAAGGGTGGCCTTTACGCAGAATTCGGCCCAAATATGCAGGAATCCCGTTTTTGCGGGTAGGTTTCGGTTTTTCTTGGCCCTTCGAGCTTCAAGGCGAAAATCAACGTCTTCCTGGTCGCTGGCGAGACTGTGGCGGCACATGATGATTGGCAGGCGTATGCTGAAACAAGCTCGATATTACTGGCTGCGCAGGCGGAGAGTCACCTCACGCGGCGGCTGTTTGGGAGCATGCTGCGCAGGATTGTGGCGCTCCCATTGCCAGCGGGATGGACGGTCGTCGACCGAAACAGAGTTCTGTGCCAATCGAGAATGGAGAAGGAAAAGTGTCTGAGGAGTGGATGGTAGACGCGAGAATTTGACTTCGGGATTCCCCTTCAGCCCCCGAACAAGAAATGCAGTTAAGAACCTAGCTAGAGCGTTGCAAAGCGTCGTGGTCAGGCATAAGTTATCGGTCGACCGGCAGGCCAAAATAGAAATCCCGGATGAAATCAATCATCACGACCGGATGCGTTTCCCAAATCTCGAACAGATCTCGGCGTGCTGGACGATCTGGATGAAATCGTGAAGCCATTTGTTGGGCGCCAGAAGCTATGAGGTTTCGCAATTGTTCCGCCAGTGGTAACCAGCAACAGCTTGGCAGCGGGATTAGGAGGTTTCAATGCAGCGCAGAATGATGCAAGTGCCCGCATGGCGGTTGGCGAGCCATCTCACAATTCTGCTTGTGATCTGCGTCGTTGCGTGCACACAAGCCCGAGCGGCGGATCAGCAGTTTGAGATTTCTTTTCCAGCGTCCGCACACGCAGAGGCGATCACCGGCCGCGTTTTCGTGGCTGTAACCCGGCATGCGGACCCCGAGCCTCGCCTCCAAGTGGCCGGCTGGCAGCGCTGCACGCCGCTTTTCAGCGTGGATGTTGAGCAACTCAAACCGGGGGATTCGGCCCAAATTAATGGCAGCACGCTTGGCTATCCGCTGCACAGCCTTCGCGAGCTTCCCGCGGGCGATTACTACGTTCAGGCAATCGTCAACGTCTACACCGAATTCCACCGAGCCAAAGGGCCGGTAATCTGGGCGCATATGGATCAATGGGAGGGCCAGCAATTCAATCGATCACCTGGAAACTTGATCAGCGAGGTGCAAAGAGTGCATCTCGACCCCGCAGCGGGGTATGTGATCAAGCTGAGCGCGAACAAGGTGATTCCACCGATCGAGGTGCCCGCGGACACTGCCTGGGTAAAGCACATCAAGATTCAGAGCAAGCTGCTCAGCGAGTTCTGGGGCCAGCCGATCTATCTGGGCGCGGTGATCCTGCTGCCCAAAGGATATGACAGCCATCCCAACGTGAGATATCCCGTGGTGTATGTGCAAGGTCATTTCAGCTTGAATCCGCCCTTAGCTTTTTCGACCGAGAACACTCCGGAAAACGAGTCGCAGCGGTTTGCGAGGGAACATCGCGGAACGGAATCAGCCTACAATTTCTATCAATCCTGGAACTCCGATAAATTCCCGCGGATGATTGCGGTCAGCTTCCAGCACCCGACTCCTTTCTTTGACGACTCCTACGCCGTCAACTCTGTGAATGACGGACCGTACGGAGACGCGATCCTGACCGAGTTGATTCCGTACGTGGAGGAGCACTTCCGGGTCATTCGCCAACCGTATGCGCGCCTGCTCACCGGCGGGTCAACCGGTGGATGGGAAGCATTGGCGTTGCAAGTGTTCCATCCCGACTTCTTCGGCGGAACATGGACACTGTTTCCCGATCCGCTCGATTGGCACCGATACGGACTCACTGACATCTACGACGACGACAACGCGTTCTTGGTGCAAAAGGAACATCGCGAGCAGGATTCGAATTATGGAGACCACGAATGGCAAGTTCCCGAGCGCTCCTTCGAGCGTTCACCGGATGGGCAAAACGAGAATACAGTGCGCCAGGTGAGTCAGCTTGAGGAGGTTCTCGGCAGCAAGGGCAGATCCGCCCAGCAACTTGAGGTATTCGAAGCCGTCTTCAGTCCCATGGGAGAAGATGGCTATCCCAAGCCGCTCTGGGACAAGCAAACCGGGAAAATTGATCATGACGTGGCGAACTACTGGCGCGAGCACGATTATGACCTGCGCGATTATATGGCCAGGAATTGGTCCACACTTGGCCCGAAACTAGTGGACAAACTGTATTTCGCCGTCGGCGATATGGATCATGGCTATTTGAACCTGGCCGTCTATCTCATGCAGGATTTCCTGAAAGGAACGAAAAACCCGCACTACGAAGGTACTTTCGAATACGGCCGACCGATGAAGGGTCACGGATGGCACGCCATGACGCAAGCTGAACAGATCAAAGCGATGACGAACTACGTTTCCATTCATGCACCAAAGGGCGAGGACACGTCAGCCTGGAAATACTGATACCTTGGAGGAACTGCTGTGTTCTTTGATCCGATTGCATCGCAAGACTGTGTCCCCGTGGATGTCGGCATTCGGGGCAATTCTTCATTACATGTAACGCCGAGCGTGACGCGTGCTCGAGGCCGACGTACACCTTTGGTGGTTGCCTTTACCGCTGCTCTATTCAGCTTGGTTTTCTTTTTCGCGCCGCCTGCTCATGCCGCTGCTGACGGTCCTCATTTTGAGATCACCTTTCCGGCCTCAGCGCATTCGGAGCCCATCACGGGCCGCGTTTTTGTGATGATCACTCGGAACGCCGCCAGTGAGCCCCGTTTGCAAGTCGGCAACTGGGCAGACAGCGCACCATTCTTTGGAGTAGATGTAGATCAGCTCAAGCCCGGCGACGCAGCAATCATCGATGCGCAGACACTGGGCTACCCTTCGCGCAGTCTCCAGGATCTCCCTCCCGGCGATTATTACGTCCAGGCAGTTATGCAGATTTACACAGAATTCCATCGCGCCGACGGGCACGTGATTTGGGCGCATATGGATCAGTGGGAAGGTCAGCATTTCAATCGCTCGCCAGGCAACCTGATCAGCGAGGTCCAGAAGATTCATCTCGATCCCGCCACAGGCTACAGGGTGCAACTCCGCCTGACGAAAGTGATTCCCCCGATTGAAGTACCAGCCGACTCAGCATGGGTGAAGCGAGTTAAGATCCAGAGTAAGTTGCTGAGTCAGTTTTGGGGCCGTCCGATCTATTTCGGCGCCACGATTCTTCTCCCGAAGGGATACGAGGTTCATCCTCAAGTTTCTTATCCGGTGATCTACCTCCAAGGACATTTCAGTCTCGCAGCTCCCTTCGGCTTTCAAACCGAGCCCAGCGCGGAAAGCGGGTTCCAGCGAATCGCAAGAGAAAATCGAGGCACTGAGACAGGATATGAGTTTTACCAATCTTGGAACTCAGAAGATTTTCCACGCATGATCGCCGTCACGTTCCAACACCCGACACCGTACTTTGATGATTCGTATGCCGTAAATTCAGCAAATAACGGCCCTTACGGCGACGCCATAATGACGGAGTTGATCCCCTATATAGAGGAGCACTTCAGAATCATCCGCCAGCCTTGGGCCCGCCTGCTGACGGGAGGCTCGACAGGAGGATGGGAGTCGCTGGCCTTGCAGGCTTACCATCCTGGCTTTTTCGGCGGCACGTGGACGTTCTTTCCTGACCAGATTGATTTTCGGCGATACGGCTTGCTGGACATCTACGAGGATGACAACGCGTTCCTTGTGCAGAAGGAGCACACGGAGCAGAACATGGTTTACGCGAACCACGAATGGTTTGCTCCGGAGCGTCCTTTCGAGCGCGCTCCCGATGGACAACCAGAGAGAACATTTCGGGATGTGAGTCAGCTCGAGATGGTCTTAGCCAGCAAGGGAAGGTCTGGACAGCAAGTGGGTACGTTCGACGCTGTTTTTGGTCCTGTCGGTGATGATGGATATCCCAAGCCCCTGTGGGACAAGACAACCGGAAAAATCGATCGCCAGGTAGCCTACTATTACCGAGAACATGGCTATGACCTCAGCAACTACATTCAGACCCATTGGTCCCAAATCGGAACTCAATTGGATGGAAAGCTCTATCTCGCAGTTGGAGAAATGGACCACGGTTTTTTCAACCTGGCCGTCGGCCTACTGGAAGATTTTCTCAAGACCAGTCAAAACCCTCATTACGAAGGCACTTTTGTCTATGGGCGTCCTTTGAAGGGTCACGGCTGGCATCCCACAAATCAGGCGGAATTGGTCCGGATGATGGCGAAGTATCTCGACCTACGAGCGCCACGCGGCACTTCCGTGTCGTGGGAATACCCATGACCCGTCACCTTCTCCAGCTTCGCTAGGCAAGAATTCTTATCACCTTCCATCGCAGCTTGAAGGAAGAGGAAGTCTGGACGTCGGAGTATCGCAGCTTGGAAGAAGCGTGCGCATCAATCGCTCGTTGGATCGAGGAGTACAATCACGACCGGCCTAATCGCGGAGTCAAAATCGCATTCTGCACGAGGCCTTCAGTTTGTATCAAACTCGGAGGCCTTGGCTGTCTAGTTTTGAGGGGAGCACTACAGGCGCCACCCAAGTTCAGGAAAGGAGATATCAGACCGTGACAAAAAAGGTGGTGGTTTACACTCAGCCAGGTTGAATGTTCTGCGGACGGGTGAAAGAGTTCCTTTCCCAAAACAAAATTGATTTTGTGGAACGAGATGTTACGGCCGATGAAACCGCTTTAGCCGACCTCCGGAAGTTGCGATACATGACTACGCCCGTGACAGTCGCTGGCGAAGAAGTGATAATAGGCTTCGACCGCGACAAGCTGGAAGAGGTGTTGAAGACCAGGTCGTAGGACCGCCAAAACGGTTCCTTTGAAGTACAGCTACAGACTGCCGACGATGCAATGTCCGCCTTCTGAGTCCACGAATTGAGCGAGTAAGCCGCCGAAATCTTGCTCTGTCGGTGGCATACTGAACCGCACCCCCTCCTTTGCGCTGCGATCTCCGAGTTGCGGTTGAACCGCATGCCGGACAGGCGGGTTTGTCCCAAATCTTCACGTTGAGGATTCTACTGGAGAGTTCTTCTCGTCGGGAACCATGCCCGCCGACGAAATTGTTCTGAGATTGTCGAGTTGAACTCCGTCCCCACCGATGTCTTGGGCCGCGATTCCGGCGGAACCAAGCCCGCTACGCGGTAGTAGACCACCAGTTGGCCGTAGTGCTCTCCACAATGCTCGACAAAACCGTACACCAGATCAGACACTCGGACCGCAGCCCGAGACGTGACCGTCTTATCGGAAGACGAGGTTGGACGTCGATGAGCTAGAACGGGTTGACCTCGGGAAAATGAATCTTCAGCTTATGGCAGATGTAGAGAACCAGAATCGCGCCCAGTGTGGAAAAAATGAGGCCGGCGGGATGGTATCGTTCGTTTGTCGGGCGCGAAAACATGTGGGTAATGCCGCCGCCGATGATCGATCCGATGATGCCGAGCACGATCGTCCAGAAGATCGTCATGTGCACGTGCATCACTGATTTCGCGATCAGCCCCGCGATCAGCCCAATAAGAACATACCAGACAAAGTGAAACATAATTTTCCTCCAGCGTTTGCCTTTAGAACGTCGTCGAGTATAACCCGCTCTTAGGCGACGAGGGTACGGCCGCGGGCACGATCCTCTCGGATCTTGGATTCCGGAACAGACAAAGGACAAATCAAGGGTGGATCCTTTGGCTGGACTCTGCGGCGCAAGAACGGATCCACCAACTCCTGAAAACACACGACAATCGTTGCATCCGGGCCGCAGACCTAAAGCGATGCTCGACGCACTGCGTCGCATCTGCGATTCCTGCCGCCCCAGCTGAGGCGAGCTGACAGCGAATAGTAAATTGTGCTCTGCACGTCAGTGAACGGAGTGAACATTGTGAACGTTGTGGGAAGGAGGTATCGCCCTGACCTATATATCGCAGTAATGCCCGGAGCGGACAAATCGCGCGCCTATTGCTTGGAGATGATCGCCGCCGATCTTCTGGCGGGAGCGAGCCAGGAAGCTGGGGCGGAGAGCACATTATTTTTGGCGCTCGCTCGGCTCATGGCGCGCTTCCCGTGGCACAAGGAATGCAATTGCTGGACATTGTGAGAAACGGCCTTGAAACGATCCAAACGGAAGTCGCCGCGACTGTGGCTTGAACCGGACGCGTACCGCCAGCTCTCCCGCGCGGTGCTCGCGCGCGACGGGTGGCACTGCCAAGACTGCGGCACGGCGCAAGATCTTCAGGTCCACCACGTCCGCTCCCGCGGTCGGCTGGGGGATGATGCTGAAGAAAATCTCATCACGCTCTGCGCACGCTGTCACAAAGGCAGGCATGATTGCCGCCGAGCATCATAGGGAGGGTCGGGAGTGTTTGACATCAGCGGAAATGAGAATGGGCACGATCAAGCGCTGTGCCGAATTTTCAAGTCGAAGTCCAGCCCCAACATCGATTGCCCGATCGGGCAACACGGCTCCGGTGAGTATGGTTTTGAGCGGATAGATCCTACGACGGAAACTCTTCGTTTAGTTTGACAGAAAATCTCACCTACGAAATGCGAATTGGGGAGAAAGTCCAGGCTCTCTCCCCGTCGCGGAGTAATGGGAACTACTGGAGCGAAGCAAGTGCTTCGCAGGCTGTGTCAGTGCCCTGCGCCGCGCCGCCCGCCGGATCCACGTGGATCACGCCGGATTCGTCGCTGCAGAACGTGCGGTTACCCGTTGCATGGACCGTGACCGGCACCGC
>Ga0116215_1001373_pt1 | contig 16327 bp, 16 predicted proteins | sample Sb_taG_7_FD_89698 | JGI IMG/M metagenome (GOLD analysis project Ga0116215, IMG submission 89698) | Peat soil microbial communities from Weissenstadt, Germany - Sb_50d_2_FS metaG | ecosystem: Environmental > Terrestrial > Soil > Wetlands > Peat | place: Germany: Weissenstadt | collected 2010-09-21 | reverse complement strand
CTCGGTGCGCTGGGGGGTCACCGAGGCGGCCGTCGTGATGCCGGCCTCCTTCATCTGGCGGATGCGGGCCGTGACCAGCTCGGGGACGATCGGCTCCTGGTACATCTGCTGCATGCGGGCGGTGGCTTTGTCGTCGTCGAGCTCGCGGATCTCGTCGAAGAGCGGGGTCGGGTCCTCATAGCGGGTCCACAGGCCCTCGAGGTTGAGGACGCCGAGGCCGCCCAGCTTGCCCAGCTCAATGGCGGTGGCCGGGCTGATCACCCCGTCCATGGCGGCGCCGAGCAGCGGAAGGTCGAAGCGGTAGGCGTCGATCTCCCAGGAGATCTCGACGTCCTCGGGGTCCCGGGTCCGCCTGCTCGGGACGATCGCGATGTCGTCTAACCCGTAGGCCTGACGCCCCGACTTGAAGATGCCGATCTCGATCTCAGCCACTTGTTCGCCCTCCGGCATTCGTGGGGCCGGTACGGCTCACGAACCACACCGGCATGTCTCTTGGACTCGATTGCGAACGCCGGGCCGACACGCCGACGATCCTTCATCCTACTCGCTGCGTTCTCCTCCCCCTCCTCTCCGGCCTCCGATTTTCCGGATTCCGCTCCGGGCGGCCGGCCGCCCCGGTCTCGCCGGACCGGTGCCGGCGGGCGACCGGGACCACCGGGGCCGAACGATCAGAGCGACCTCTGACCTTGCGCCCCCCGGCACAAGCGCGAGACTCCTCCTTGTGCCGGACCAGGACTCTTCCGCCGCCCTCTCCCGGGGCATGCGTCTTCTCCTGGCGCGCCGGGCCGCCGAGGTCGCCCACGGCGCGGCGCCGGTGGGCTGGAAGATCGGCTTCAACGGGCCCGCCGTGCAGCAGCACTTCGGGCTGAGCGAGCCCGTCGTCGGGTACCTGACCGACACGGGGGTCTCCCCCGACGGTGCCACCGTGCCCGTGGGTGGGTGGACCGCGCCCGCCGTCGAGGTCGAGGTGGCCATCCGGGTGGGCGATCGCGGCGAGGTGGGCGGCCTCGCGCCCGCGCTCGAGCTGGTCGACCTCGACCTGCCCTTCGACGACCTGGAGCCGATCCTCGCCGGCAACGTCTTCCAGCGCGGCGTCGTCTTCGGCGGGGAGGTGCCGGGCGTGGACCCCTGGGCGGTCCGGGTGGCCGTGATGAGGAGCGACGAGACCGTGGCCGAGGGCGGGCTCAGCGAGGATCCCGCCACGACGGTGGCCTTCGTGCGGTCGTTCCTCGCCGCCCACGGGGCGGCGCTCGTGCCCGGTGACCGGATCATCGCCGGCTCCATGATCGCCCCGCTTGCTGTCGCGCCCGGGGACGCCCTGCACGTCTCCTTCGGGCCGCTCGGCGAGCTCGGCGTCAGCTTCGGCCCGTAGGCGCGTCGTCCAGCCGCTCGCTCAGAAGCCGGTCTTCCCCGTCAGCACGATGCTCAGCAGCTCGTGGATCATGCGCGCCGTGGCCCCCCAGATCATCTCGCCCGAGACCTCGAAGAACCAGACGGCGAAGGAGTCGTCGGCGGTGCCCGGGATCGTGCGACCGGCAATGCGCCAGCGCTCCTCGTGGAAGATCTCGGGATCGGCCAGCTCGGCCAGCGCGACGTCGAAAACGCGCTCCACCTCCTGCGGGCTCCCGACGAGGTGCGGCCGCCCCGGCACGGTGGCGAGCACCGGCATGATGAGCGACGCCGACACCATGGTCATGACGGGGTGTATCCAGCCGACGAGGGTCACCTGGGAAGGGTCGAGGGCGATCTCCTCGTGTGCCTCGCGCAGCGCGGCCGAGGCGGGGTCCTCACCCTCGTCGAGCCGGCCGCCGGGGAAGCTGACCTCGCCCTTGTGCGTCCGCATGCCCGACGAGCGGCGAGTCAGGATCAGCCGGGCCTCACCCGCCTCCTCGAAGAGCGCGGCCAGGACGCCGGCGTTGACGTTGTGCACAGCGGGGGCGCTGGTCTCGTTGACGAGGATGGTCGGCCCCAGGACCCGGTCCGGACCGATGCCCTCGGGCACCGGTCCGCGCTGACCGAGGCTGACCAGGGCGTCGAGCACCCGGTCGACCGAGATGCCGGTGCGGTGCTCCCGGGGGACGTCGGCCCAGGGTGCGGGCTCCCCCGGCCGCCAGGCCGGTGGGCGGGGGATCACCTGGGGCGGGACCGGTCGGGACATCGACCCAACGCTAACGGCGGCCCCGGGGACTCCAGGGCGGCGTCGGGGGAGCGTGGCCTCGCTACGCTCTCGCCCCGTGACGTCACCGGCGGAGCTGCAGGCACAGGCGGACGCATTGGCGTGGTACCACAGCATCGACCTGGGCAACGGCGTCGTCACCAGGGGCAGCAGCGTGCAGGAGACCTCGGCCGACGTCATCCCCGACGTCTCGGGGCGGAGCGTGCTCGACATCGGGGCGTGGGACGGGAAGTTCTCCTTCCTGGCGGAGCGGGCCGGGGCCAGCCGGGTGGTGGCCCTCGACCACTACGCGTGGGGCGTCGACTGGGCCGCCCGGGGTGCCTACTGGGAGGAGTGCATCAGGAACGGCACGCTCCCGGACCACTCTCGCGACGAGACCGACTTCTGGCTCCCGGATCTCCCGGGCAGGCGGGCCTTCGAGTTCGCCGCCGCCGCGCTCGGGTCGAGGGTGGAGCCGTTCGTGGCCGACTTCCAGACCGTCGACCTCGGCGAGCTGGGGCCCTTCGACGTCGTGCTCTACCTGGGAGTGCTGTACCACATGAAGGAGCCGCTCACCTGCCTCGAACGGGTGCGGGCCGTCACCAAGGTGGTGGCGGTGATCGAGACCGAGGCGGTGCACCTGCAGGGTCTCGACCACGAGGCGCTCCTGCAATTCTACGCCGGCAGCTCGCTGCACACCGACTTCGGGAACTGGTACGTGCCCACGATCGAGGCGCTGCGCAACATGTGCCGGGCGGCCGGGTTCTCCGATGTGCGCACGATCGTCGGCCCTCCCGCGCCGTCGCCCGAGCCGGCACCCGGGCTCCGCCTCCGCCTCGGGCGTCGGATCGGGGACATCCCGGGGCCGAAGCCCTCGGCGCCCAGCACGAATTACCGGGCCGTCGTCCACGCCTTCGTCTGACCAGACCCTGGGCCACCCCGCTCCTCGGTCCACCCCGAGCACCACCGCGCGGAGCACCGGCGGCTCGGAAAAACCCGCAACTTTTGGTTGCACTTCGGACGAGTATGTGCAACAATAAGTTGCACGTTACGAGAAGGAGGTCGGAAATGTCCGAAATCAGGAACCGAGTCGGAGTCAATGCCCCGATCGACGAGGTGTACGACGCCATCGCCACGCGCGAGGGCCTGTCGCAGTGGTGGACGAACGACGTCGAGGGCGACGCCCGGGTCGGAGGAGAGCTCGCGTTCTTCTTCGGCGGCCCGGACCGCGTGGCGAAGATGGAGGTCGTCGAGTCGAGCCGGCCGAGCCGGGTGGTGTGGCGTGGCGTGCAGGGAGGTCCGGACGAGTGGGTGGACACCACCTTCACGTTCGAGCTGCGAGCCGAAGGCGACGAGACCGTGGTGCTGTTCACCAACGCCGGCTGGCGCGAGCCCGTCGAGTTCATGCATCACTGCAGCACGGCGTGGGCCTACTACCTGCTGAGCCTCAAGCACGGGCTCGAGGGTGGCAAGGCGACGCCGTTCCCGCGCAACGAGCTCGTCAGCAGCTGGGGGTGAGCGCCATGACCGACCTGAGCATCGAACGCGAAATCCTCATCGAGGCACCGGCCGACGTGGTGTGGCGCACGATCACCGAGCCCGACCAGATCTCCCAATGGTTCGCGGACCGGGTCGAGCTCGATCTGCGATCGGGTGGCGCCGGCACCCTCGTGTTCGAGGACTCGGCAACCAAGGAGCCAACGACGGCGCCCCTGGTGGTGGAGACGGTCGAGCCGCCGCAACGGTTCTCGTTCCGATGGGGTCACCCCGACGGAGAGGCGCCCGTGCCGGGGAATTCCGTCCTGGTCGAATTCACGCTCTGGCCAGAGAGCGGCGATCGAACACGTCTGCGGGTCTCGGAGACCGGTCTCGACGGGATCGGCTGGCCCGAGGAGCAGAAGGCGCGCTACGCCGAGGACCACCGTGACGGCTGGGCCTTCTTCGTCGGCCGCCTCGAGGATCTCTTCGCCGACCCGGCAGGATGAGCCCCGCTACCGACGATCAGCTGTGGTCAGCGATCGCCGACCCGTCGCGCCGCCGTGTCCTCGACCTGCTCGTCGAGGGCGGCGACGCGACCGCGAGCTCCCTGGCGCAGAAGGTGCCGTTCAGCCGCCAGGCCGTCATCAAGCACCTGGTGGTGCTGGAGCACGCCGGACTGGTCACCCGCCAGCGGGACGGACGCGAGGTTCGCTTTCGCGTCGACCCCGATCGCCTCGACGACGCATCGCACGCCATGGCGCAACTGGCCAACCAGTGGGACCGACGACTGCAGGCCATCAAGCGGCTTGCCGAAGCCGCGCACAGGGAAGCCGGTGGTCGAGAGAAGAACTGACGACACCCGGCGTGAGTCACACGGCGAGCCGTGACTCGACCCTCCAGGCGAACCTGCGTCAGCGTGTGCGCAACCTCTTGGCGGCACGCCGGGCGCGGGCCGGGACGGCGTCGGGGCCGGCGACGCTCCAGGCGGCCCGGTTGGCGAGTGGCGCCAACCGCGGGCCGGCGGGGCGCCGGCACACGTAGCCCAGCAGGTAGCAGTCCACGATCTCGTGGAAGACGCCGCGCTTCGTGGCGAGCTCCACGGGGTCGAACACGCCACGGGCGACCGACTCCCCTCCGTAGTTGATCCCGACGGCCTGCTCGATGACGAACCCGTTCCCCCGGAGCATGGCCGCCAATTCCTCGTGCGCGTACTCGTACTTGTGGTCGGGATCGATGTACGCCGCCTGCTGCAACCGGGTCAATTTGCTGTTGGGCGTGTCGAGGGCGAGGTACCCGCCGGGCTTGAGCACCCGGCGGGCCTGAGCCAGCACGCTGTTGGCCTGGCGCCGCGTGATGTGCTCGATGCTCTGCCCGCTGTACACGAGGTCGAAGGAGCCGGACGGGTAGGAGCTCAGGTCGGTCATGGAGTGGTAGCGGTACGTCACGAGGCCCCGGGGGGTCTGCACCGACGTGGGGCGGGACTCGTCCTGGTAGAGCTCGTGCCTGTCCTCGCTCGGGAGATCCACGACGATCAGCTCGTCGAACGGGTACGGGTAGCCCATCAGCACGAGTGCACCGGACGGATCGCCGATGGCCGCGCCGCCGATGTCGAGGATGCGCCCGGCGCGGGGAAGGCTGCGGATGAAGACGCCCCTCCCGTAGTGCAGGGAGGGACCGAACTCCGTCATGGGGGCGGCGTGGCTCCACTCCGCGGAGTGGATCAGCCATTCGACGAGCTGGCGCGGGGAGAGCGCCCCGCTCTCGAGCTCCGCCACATAGGCACCCTCGGCGGAGAGGTCGGGCTCGCGACCGAAGAGCAGGTGGAAGAGGCCCCGCAGAAGCTGCTTGCTCGGGAGATCCTCGATCAAGCCGGTTTCTGGGAACTGGGACTGCTCGCTCACTCGGGGCGAGGGTACACGACGTGGCGCGGGCCACCGAGGGCCATCGACCCCGGCGCTCCGGCGCAGGGGACGCTCAACCGGATGACGGGAGGCAGTAGTAGATCTTGAGCACCACGGCGACGGGCGCCTTAGGGACTTTTGGCGCGACATGCAGACAGTGCCGGACGATGTACGCGGTGCTGGGGGTGGCACCCGGCGACGCGACGAGCGCCAGATGGAAATCCCCGGCGGCGATCATGGCCTGCGTTGGCCGGCGGGTCTCGCATCTCGTCGCTGCGGATGTCAGTCACGCCGGCCCGACGATCCCGGCCACGTTAGACACCCGGCCCCGACGCGCCGTGGCCGGACCCGAAGGCCCGGCCACGAAGCCCGACACTGCCGGCACAGTCGCGCTCGGCATTCCGGCAAGAACAGCGCCCCGGCGCCTGCCCGGGCGCTGGCAGAGAGGAGTTACATCATCCCGCCCATGCCGCCCATGCCGCCCATCCCGCCGGCCATGGCGGCCGCGGCGGCCGCGGCGTCCACCTTCTCCGGCTTGTCGGCCACGAGCGCCTCGGTGGTGAGCAGCAGCGCCGCGATGGAGGCCGCGTTCTGCAGGGCGGAGCGGGTCACCTTGGCGGGGTCGATGATGCCGGCCTTCACCAGGTCCTCCATTTCGCCGGTGGCGGCGTTGAGCCCGATGTTCCCCTTGGCCGCCTCGACCTGGGCCACCAGGACGGCGCCCTCGAGCCCGGCGTTGAAGGCGATCCAGCGCAGCGGCGCCTCGAGCGCGTGGGCCACGATGCGGGCACCCGTCGCCTCGTCACCTTCGAGCGTGTCCGCCAACTCGGTCACCGACTTGCGGGCCCGGATCAGCGCAGTGCCGCCGCCGGCCACGATGCCCTCCTCCACCGCGGCGCGGGTGGCGGACAGCGCGTCCTCGATCCGGTGCTTCTTCTCCTTGAGCTCCACCTCGGTGGCGGCCCCGACCTTGACCACGGCCACACCGCCGGCCAGCTTGGCCAGGCGCTCCTGCAGCTTCTCGCGGTCCCAGTCCGAGTCGGTGTCGTCAATGGCGCGCTTGATCTGCGCCACCCGGCCCTTGACGTCCTCGGTGGTGCCGGCACCCTCCACGATGGTGGTGTCGTCCTTGGTCACGATGACGCGGCGGGCGGATCCGAGCAGGTCGATCGTCGCGCTCTCGAGCTTGAGGCCGATCTCCTCGCTGATGACCTGGGCGCCGGTGAGGACGGCCATGTCCTGGAGCATCTCCTTGCGGCGTTCGCCGAAGCCGGGTGCCTTGACGGCGACAGACGTGAAGGTGCCGCGGATCTTGTTGACCACGAGGGTGGCCAGCGCCTCGCCCTCGATGTCCTCGGCGATGATCAGCAGCGGCTTCGCCGATTGCATGACCTTCTCGAGCACGGGCACGAGGTCGTGCACCGCACTGACCTTGCCGTTGTAGAACAGGATGTAGGGCTCGTCGAGCACCGCCTCCTGCCGCTCGGGGTCGGTCACGAAGTAGGGCGAGAGGAAGCCCTTGTCGAACTGCATGCCCTCGGTGAGCTCGAGCTCGATCCCGAAGGTGTTGGACTCCTCCACCGTCACCGTGCCGTCCTTGCCGACCTTGTCGATGGCGTCGGCCAGCACGTCGCCGATGGCCGTGTCGGCCGCCGAGATGGAGGCCACCTGGGCGATCTCGGTCTTGCCACCGACGTCCTTGGACTGCTTGGCCAGGTCGTCGACAGCGGCGAGGACGCCCTTCTCGATCCCCTTCTTCAACCCGGTCGGGCTGGCACCGGCGGCCACGTTGCGCAGGCCCTCGCTGATGAGGGACTGGGCCAGGACCGTCGCCGTCGTGGTGCCGTCACCGGCGACGTCGTTGGTCTTGGTGGCCACCTCCTTGACCAGCTGGGCGCCCATGTTCTCGAAGGGGTCGTCGAGCTCGACCTCCCGGGCGATGGACACGCCGTCGTTGGTGATGGTGGGGGCGCCGAACTTCTTCTCGATCACCACGTTGCGGCCCTTGGGCCCCAGGGTGACCTTCACGGTGTCGGCCAGCTTGTTGACGCCGGCCTCGAGGCCGCGGCGGGCGGCCTCGTCGAACTTCAGGATCTTGGGCATGACTGTGTCGAACTCCTCTCGAGTCCTCGTGTGTCAGATGGAAAAGGTGGTGTGCCGCCCCGTCGGCCCCGGCGGTCACCGGGGCGGCGGGCAGACCCAAATGGTGTGACGGATCAGGCCAGCTTGGCCAGCACGTCCCGGGCGGAGAGGATGAGGAGGTCCTCACCCTCGACCGTGATCTCGGTGCCGCCGTACTTGGAGTAGACGACGGTGTCGCCGGCCTTGACGTCCAGGGGGATCAGCTCGCCGGTGTCCTCCGAGCGACGACCCGGGCCGACGGCGAGGACCTCTCCCTGCTGGGGCTTCTCCTTGGCCGTGTCGGGGATGACCAGGCCGGACGCGGTCGTCTCCTCGGACTCGCCGGGACGGACGACGATCCGGTCATCGAGGGGGTGCAGCTTCATGTTGAACGGGCCTCCTTGGCACTCGTTAGCACTCTCAGGTTGCGAGTGCCAACGATAGCGGGCCTGTCCGGGGCTGGCAAGGGCGGCCTTTCGGACACCGCCACGCCCGGACGGAGCTCAGCGCCATGGGCAACGCCGAGACTCCCGCGTGCGGCACCAGAGACGGCCCAGGTCGCCCCGGGCCGTCTCTGACCCCACCCCGCGCCCGGCTCGCGTTCCCGCCCAGCTCGAGGGGCAGCTCGTGCGGGCTGCGCTCGCCCGGCACTGAGCCGGTCCACCACGCGGTTGCGCTCGCATAGCGTGCGCGAATGTATTCGGCCGCAGACGCCGACGCACGGGCGCATGCCGCGCGTTCGAGAAGGGGCAGCATCGTGAGGAACCGCAGCACGCCGGCCCGCCTGGTTCTGGCACGTGGGACATCGGGACTCGTCGCCGCCGGGCTGCTCTTCGGCAGCGTGCTGGGGGTGGTGGTGGCGCCGGCCGGCGCCAGCCCGGGCTCCGGCTCGGTTTCCCTGGCCCAGGCCCGCAAGGCGCTGCTGCTCCTCTCCGACCTGCCGGCCGGGTGGACGACGGGCAAGAGCACCAACAACAACACCAACGTGGGCGACACGCAGCTGGCCCACTGCATCGGCGTCGCCACCTCGCTGATCGCGGAGAACCCGCCGTCGGTGAACAGCCCCCAGTTCCAGGACAAGCAGGGCACGCTGATCGTCAACGACAACGTGACGGTCTTCCCCTCGGCCAAGAACGCGGCAGCCGAGCTCGCCATCGGCTCCAACCCGAAGACACCGGGATGCATGACCTCCCTCGCCGCGGGCCCTCTCAAGGCAAAGCTCTTCGGCAAGACGCCCAAGGGCGTCAGCATCGGCACGCCGCTCGTCTCGGCCATCGACCCGACCGCATTCGGCCCCGGCGTCGTTGGCTACTCGCTGAGCGTCCCCGTCGTGACCCACGGGGTGACGGTGAACCTCACCATCACGGAGCTCGACGCGGTCAAGGGGCGACTCGGCCAGCAGGTGACGTTCACCGCCATCGGTGTCCCGTTCGCCATCGGGCAGGAGCAGCACCTGATGTCGGTGGCGGACGGGCGGCTCTGAGCCCCGGCGCCTCGCAGGCGAAGCACGCGAGGCGAACCGACGCCTGGGCCGGCGGGTGTCGATACGCTCCCCCGGGACCGACCGCAGCGAAGGGAAGAGTGAATGACGCCAGGAGACCGCGATCCGGACCGCTGGTGGCACGGCGGCGTCTTCTACCAGATCTACCCGCGCTCGTATGCGGACTCCAACGGAGACGGGGTGGGCGACCTGCCGGGGATCATCTCCAAGCTCGACCACCTCGCCGGTCTCGGCATCAGCGGCGTGTGGCTGTCGCCGGTGACCTGCTCGCCCAACCGCGACTGGGGCTACGACGTCTCGGACTACCGCGACATCGACCCCGCCTACGGGACGCTCGACGACCTCGACACGCTCGTGCGCGAGGCGGGCCGGCGGGGCATCCGCATCCTCATGGACCTGGTGCCCAACCACACCAGCGACCGTCACCCGTGGTTCGTCGACGCGCTCGGCGGGCGCGACTCGGCGCACCGCGACTACTACGTGTGGGCCGACCCCAAGCCCGACGGGAGCCCGCCCAACAACTGGATGAGCATCTTCGGGGGGCCCGCGTGGCACCTCGACGAGACCAGCGGCCAGTACTACCTGCACAACTTCGAGGCGACCCAGCCCGACCTCGACTGGTGGAACGAGGACGTGCGCCGCGAGTTCGACGACATCGTCCGCTTCTGGTGGGACCGCGGCGTGGCGGGCTTCCGGATTGACGTGTGCAACATGATGATCAAGGACAAGGAACTGCGCGACAACCCACCCGCCACCGAGGACGACCCGCTGGAGCAGCGATTCATGGGCGTGCGCGCGGTCTACAACACGGACCGCCCGGAGGCGCACGACATCCTGCGCCGGTGGCGCACCATCGCGGGCACCTACGATCCCGAGAGGCTGCTGATCGGCGAGACCAACGTGGAGCAGCTCCCCACGCTGGTGGAGTTCTACGGCACGGGCCGCGACGAACTGCACGGCGGTTTCAACTTCGTCTTCATCAACGCGCCGTTCGAGGCGGAGGCCCTCCGCAGCGTGGTCGAGGGCACCGAGGCGCTCATCCCCGCCGAGGCGTGGCCGATCTGGACCGCCTCCAACCATGACGTGTCGCGGCTGTCGACCCGCTGGGCCGGCGGCGACCCGGCCAAGGTGAAGGTGGCGCTGCTGATCCTTTTGACACTGCGGGGAACGCCCTTCCTCTACCAGGGCGACGAGATCGGCCTGATCGACGGCCCGATTGAGCGGGACGACGTGCTCGACGCGGTCGGTGCCCGCTTCTGGCCCTACTACAAGGGGCGTGACGCGGAGCGGACGCCAATGCCGTGGTCGGGCGGTCCCGGCGGAGGGTTCACCTCGCCGGGCGTGCACACGTGGCTGCCCATGGCTGACCCGGCACAGTGCAACGTGGCCGACCAGGAGGGCGACCCCGACTCGGTGCTCGAGCTCTGCCGGCGGGCGATCGCGGCGCGCGCGGCGAGCGACGACTTGGTCGTCGGCCCCTACCGGTCGCTGGGCTCACCAAAGAGCACCTGGGCCTTCGCCCGGGGCGAGGGCACGACGGTGCTGCTCAACATGTCGGGTGCACCGGCGACCTTCGACGGCGTGCGCGGCACGGTGACGGTGGCCACCGGGCGCGAGCTCGAGGGGTCGAGCATCGAGGGAGCCCTCACCCTGCCGGCGTGGAGCGGCGCCGTCGTGGTGGCGTAACCCGAGCGGCCGCGGCGTATCCCGAATTCAGATCTTTCTCCATGCTCCCTATGCGGCGGCAACCCAGCTGACGCCAATCATCTGGACTCCTCCGTGTACACCGACGACGGCACCCAACGTGCCAAGCCGAATGGTCTCTCGGGGAAAGCTGGGGGCGATGAGGTCGAGGAACTGGCTGATGTCAGCTGCGCCGCCGTGCATCACCGCAACGTGCTCGATCGGCCCGGCGGCGGCGAGGCGCTCGTAGAGCATCTGCAGCGCCCTCTTGCGAGTCCGAGCCTTCCCGGCTTCGTGGACGACGCCGCCGCTGAGGTCGATCACCGGCTTGATCGACAGCAATGACCCCACCATTGCCGTGGCGCCCCCGATTCTCCCACCCTTCTTCAGGTTCTCCAACGTGTTCAGGGCAGCGAGCACGTGCGTGCGAGGGATGAGGTCGCTGACTCGACGCAGGACTGCACCGACGTCGGCCCCTTCGGCGGCTACTTTGGCGGCCTCAACGACGAGAGTGCCGAGCCCGCTTGACACTGTCCGGCTGTCGATCACATGGACGAGAAGTCGCCCCTCGAACGCGGCGGCGGCCGTGCGGGCGGACTGCAATGTGGTTGACAAGTCGCTCGAGATGCTGAGACAGACCACCGCCTCAGCACCGGCGTCGCTCGCCTTGCGAAACGCTTGCTCAAACGCACCGGGCGACGGGCAGGCTGTCTGGGGGAGATCCTCGGTGTTCGCCATTCGTTGGTAGAAGTCTTCGACGCTGAGGTCCTGTCGATCAGTGAATTCTTCGCTCCCAAATCGGATGGTCAGCGGCACGATCTCGATATTGAACGGGTCGATCTCGTCCTGTTCCAAGTCGCACGAGCTGTCGGTGACCACGAAGACACCAGGCATGAGCGAATCCTCCTCTATACCACCGTCACCATTCGGGTGCCCCAAGTTGACCCGGATCCGGACCTCGAGGGTCTGAACCGCCAAACAATAGATCTTGCGCCATGGAAGTGGCGGCGGCTGTCGTTGATGTGCCAGTCGCGGGAAGTTCGTGCGCAGCAAGCACCCGACGCGTCGGGCCGCGGATGTCGTCGCCACCGACCGGGTGACCTCGGGCAGAGGGGCAAGTGGTCCGCCCTCAGGGGCGGGGAAGGGCGATGGAATCTACTCTGGCCAGTCGATCTGCGACTCGGGAACTCCCACCAGCCGAGCATAGGCAGCCGCCTCTCCACGGCCTTCGGGGTCACCCCTCTTGTACCGGAAGACTTCGTCCGAGAACGCCACGAAGGTCTCGTCGTCCGTACGAAAGTCGCAATACCAGCCGAGCACCGGGTCTATCGCATCGGCGAGCGACTCAGCGAGTTCGGCGGCGAAGTCATCTTCGGTGGTGAACTCAACGAATGTCCAAACGGATGGTTGACCGATCGATGTGTCGCCGAGCGGCCCGAGCCGGGTGATCTTGGTGACCGTGAGTGGTACTCGATCGAGAGACTCGTTGAGTCGAAGGCTTTCAGCGATGAGGGTGCCACTTATCATGCCTCGAGTCTCGCACCGTACGAGCACGTGTATCTCCAGCCCGGCAGATTGAGGCACCCTCAATCTGAACGTGGCCCGCTATCCGTGACGGCGAAGAGTGAGGACATTCGGGTCTTCCATCGTCGATTCGGGGTGGGCGTCAAAGACAGCGAGAACGGAACAGTCCTTCGTTCCGATGGCCACTTCGTACCGCTGACACACGGCGATTACCTCTTCCCATGTGGCCCAGCGCTCGGACGATCGGCTCATCAGCAGATTCTGGCCTCAGTCAGTTCGACTGATACGGGCGAACACTAAAGAGGGTCTGATACAAGGTGTCCCGCCTGAGTGAAACTGGAACCTTGAGTTGAATGGTGAGCAGGTTCTCGAGCCCGACTGTGAACTGCTCACGAGGCCCGTTGTCGTAGCTCTGACTTGACGAGACCTGTCCTGGCGCCAGGTTGAATCGATTTTGAGGACTCCATCTATGAGCGGCGAACCAAGACTCGTACCATTCGTACACCTGGGTCCATGACATCGTCGTTGCGAAGTACGTCGCGATAAGAGCTGGTTCAGTCCCTTGGAAGAGATCATGGATCTGTCCATCTGCTTGCCCTCCAAACGATATTGCACCCGTTGGGGCGAGCATCGCCTCCGGTTGAGCGCGCATGAACATCACGGATACCGGGCACTTTGGAAGCCCGTAATCGTCCTTCCCACACGAGCTGCTCGATCCCAGCACCGAACAAGCTGACAGGAGCGGAAGAACTGCGATCAAGGCAGCGGGCAGAAGTGCACGAATGGGCATATTGAAAAACATCCGACGACTATCCGACCTTCGATCGTTTGAGTGGTCCACGTCGGGATTATCGACCGAATCCGAGGTCATGTGAACCCTGACTAGGAATCGGTCGCGTGACCCTCCCTACCCAGTGCTTTTCCCGCGCCCCCATCCGGCCGCGTCGTACGGGAATAGTCGCCAATCACCGTGGCGCAGAAGTCATCAACCTTTCTTGCCATGACGCCAGTCATCTGGCACGCGGACGGAGCGGACAGACGCCTGAGCACGGTCCTTCGCGTCGGAACTGAGCACACACGCCACCGTGGTGATCCGATCTTCATGTGCCGCAACACGAGCACTGAGTTGGACAGTGGAGTTGATCGGTACGGGACGCTGATATTCGACCGACATTAGTGTGGTGGCGTACCAGATCTCAGGGTCTGTACCTATGTCTCGCGCTTCTCGCTGGTAAGCACTCGCAATGGCCGTGCAGACGCCGTGGCAGTCGAGGAGCGTGGCGATGATCCCACCGTTTAGGAAATGCTGTGGCCCGGCGGCGTATTCGTCGCTCGGAATCCACTCGGCAAGAGCCACCTCGCCATCCCAGTAGCTCTTTAGATGGAGTCCCGCGGGGTTATCGGCTCCGCAGCCCCAGCAGTAGTTGCCGATCATCTGATCCTGCACGGACTTCGTTGACATCTTCCAATTTTGCCGAACTTTAGTTCGCACGTCACGCGTGAGGACGATCCCCGTCGCGCCGCAGGGTGGTACCCCGTCCCGGTCGTGGGGGGCACTTGAGCGTGGGCACGGCACACGACGGTCCGGCTCCGACAACCGAGTCCCTGTCAGCCGCGCTCAGGACGGCCCTGACCCCCGAGACCAGCGCACGAGCGACCGCTGTGGCCGGCACGATCCGCACCGACGGCGCGGCCGTGGCCGCGAAGCTGCTGCTCGACGCAGTCCGCTGAGAAAAGTCACGAGCACCAGCGAAGCTCTCTGGATCCCTACGACGTGACGCGATGCTCGGCAGTTCTTACAGACCGGCTGAGCCCAGCGATCGGACTGTCACCTCTATCCCGACGGTGCCGACCAGCCCAGTGCAGCCAGAGGCGAAACGAGCCGACCGGACTGAGCCCGGCACAACGTCCGAACAATTTTTGGCCCTGCCGCAAGTGCGGCTGCAGAGATCTTCGAGGTATCACCACTATCCCCGAGGATTCGCACGGGGGTACCCCCATTCGTGATCGGGCGTTGCCGTTGAGCGAGCCGATCCTCCTAGCGGTTGACCGGCGACATGTCGGAATAGCGGTCGCCCTTGGCCGGGGCCACGGTGTCGAGCACGGCGAGGTCCTCCTCGGTCAGCTCGACATCGAGGGCGGCCACGTTCTCCTCCAGGTACGCGCGCCGCTTGGTCCCCGGGATCGGCGCGACGTCCCGGCCCGCCGCGTGCACAAAGGCGAGCGCGACCTGCCCCGGCGTGCAGTCCTTGGCGGAGGCGAGCTGGTCGATCACCTCCACGATGGCAATGTTGTCCGCCAGGTTGTCGCCCTGGAAGCGGGGCTGGTAGCGGCGGAAGTCGGACTCATCGAGGTCGTCGAGCGAGCGCATGGTGCCGGTCAGGAAGCCCCGCCCGAGCGGGCTGTAGGGGACGAAGCCGATGCCGAGCTCCCGTAGCGTCGGCAGGACCTCCCGCTCGGGGTCCCGCGACCAGACGGAGTACTCCGTCTGCAGCGCCGAGATCGGGTGCACCGCGTGGGCGCGGCGAATGGTGTCCGGGGCGGCCTCCGACAAGCCGAGGAACCGGACCTTGCCCTGGGCCACGAGCTCGGCCATGGCGCCCACGGTCTCCTCAATGGGCGTGTCGGGGTCGACGCGGTGTTGGTAGTAGAGGTCGATGTGGTCGACGCCGAGGCGGGTGAGCGACCCGTCGCAGGCCTGGCGCACGTACTCCGGTCGGCCGTTGATGGCGCGCTTCGACGGGTCGTCGAGGTCGCGCACGATGCCGAACTTGGTGGCGATGACGGCCTCATCGCGGCGTCCTGCGAGCGCCTTGCCGACCAGCACCTCATTGGTGTGCGGACCGTACATGTCGGAGGTGTCGAAGAAGGTCACCCCGAGTTCGAGCGCCCGGTGGATGGTTGCGCTCGACTCGTCGTCGTCGCCCGGCCCGTAGAAGTCCGACATGCCCATGCAGCCGAGCCCCTGGCGCGAGACTTCGAGGCCCTGAGTTCCGAGAGCGATCGTTTCCATGAGTGTGTGGCTCCTCTGGTCGTGGCCGGGCAGCCGGCCGGCCGGCCGGTCCCGACGGGCCTACCCTACGGGTGGGCGGACATGGCCGGACGCGTCAGCTGCTGCGACCGGCGTTCGAGGAAATGGCGTCGGCGCGCACGAAGACGGCGCAGCGGCGCTGCTCCGCCATGACGCGGTCGAACTCCGCCCAGTCCTCATGGCTCCCGCCGGCGGCCTTGAACACCGACCGGATGGTCTCGGGCACGTCCAGCCCGAGGTCCGAGCCATCGTCGGGCCCGACCAGGCGCACCGGTCCCGAGACGGCGGCCCATTCCCAGCCGTCCTTGAACACGAGCGTCGCCCGGCCCGACGCCCGCACCAGGCCGAGCTTGCGGGTGCCGCCGCCCACCACCGCGGCGACGCCGGGGGACCCGTCGACCGGGTCGACGATGACGCCGGCGCTCACGACCGATGCGTGCACGGTCCCGTCAGGTCGGGCGACGGTGAAGACTGCGAGGTGGCGGTCAGCCGCGGCCAGCCGCTCAACGAGGTCGAGAGTTGCCATGCCCCCATTCTCCCTCGGCGCCGCCGGAGCGCACACCCACTAGAGCGAGCGACCCTCCTCGATCGGCACCCCGGTCGCGGCCAGATCGTCGAGCCGCTTCGCGTAGTGCTCGGTGTCGACGTCGTATGCCCACATGACAAATGCGTCCTGCCCCGTCACCGGGTAGTAGTTCTTGCGCACGGCGACGGGGGCGAAGCCGAAACGCCGGTAGAGCGCCTGGGCCGGCTCGTTGTTGGCCGCCACCTCGAGGGAGATGTGCCTGACCCCACTGGCGCGCAGTGCGCGGATGCTGTCGACGATCATCGTCGTGGCCACCCCGGTGCGCTGGTAGGCGGGAGCCGTCGCGATCGTCGTCATGTGCGCCTCCTCGTCGACGATCATGAACCCGATGTAGCCCGCTATCTCG